>Ga0316207_10001490_pt1 | contig 28514 bp, 27 predicted proteins | sample 6weekpyrite_MG_FD_204943 | JGI IMG/M metagenome (GOLD analysis project Ga0316207, IMG submission 204943) | Microbial mat bacterial communities from mineral coupon in-situ incubated in ocean water Damariscotta River, Maine, United States -... | ecosystem: Environmental > Aquatic > Marine >...
AACGCACCTTTACCACGAATACGTTGATTGAGCATTTCCAGGAGCAAAGCAATGCCACCCGCTGCCGCAATTGCAGCCAATAAACCTAACATGATAATTTTATAGCGATTTGGCTTAATCGGTTTATCCGCTAATAAAGGTGGATCAATCAAACTAAATCGCTCTGATTTGTTTTCACCTTCCAGGTTTTCAGCGATTTGCGCACCCAACTGCTTAGATTGAATTTCTTCATATTTTTTCTTCGCATTACTATGGTCACGTAATAAAGAGGATAAACCCAGCTCTACTTGCGGCGTTTTAATAATTTGTTTTTCCAGGTCAGCAATCTTTTTATTCATCGGCTTGCGTTGGTTTTGAAGCGATGCCAAACGTTGCTTAGCTGTTGCCATCAAGGTTTTTATCTTGAAAACCAATGCACCACTGGCCTCAGGGGTATTAGCCTTCTCACCGATTGTCTCCGATGATTCTTCTAGTGCGGCAATTTTACGTTTTAAAGAACGAACTGTTGGGTGTGTATCGGTGTAATTCACCGTTGCTTCGCGATATTCAGCCTTTAACTTTTCAAGTTCAGATAATTCGCCAGCAAAGCCCTTCCCCTCCATCGCGGCTGTTAACTCAAGATCCAGACGAGTTAATTCGTTTTTAGTTGCCTGATAATCACGGTCCAAAGTAGCTAATGTCGCTTCGGTGCGTTGTAAAATATCAATTTTTAAGCCTAGGTGCTCAGGCAAGGCATCCGCATGTTCTTGTTTATAAGTTGCGACTAAACTTTCCATTTTTTCAAGATCAGTCTTTAATCGTTTGGCTTCCTGGCTCAAGAATTCCGTTGTTTCGGTAGCACGTTCAACACGTGACTTAATGTTTTCATCCAAAAAAAGCGTAACTAATTCGCTTGTGACTTGATATGCACGTGACGCATATCGGTCTTGCACTGAAATACTAAACGCAATCGTTGCTCGCCCCCTTCTTCCACCACCTAAGCCTGTATTAAGCAAACTAATATCAATACGTTGACGAAGGTTTTCTATTAATTCAGACGTAACTCTTGAACCAGCATTATCTTGAAATAACTTATATTTTTGAATAATGCGTAACAAGTTTTCACGCGTCATCACACGTTGTTTAATCACTTCAATACGTTCGCTGGCAAAACCAGTCACCGAACTGGCGATAAACTCAGAAGATATTTGCTGAGACTCAATCAATATCGTACCGGAAGACTGATAAATAGGTGGCAATAGCAGAGCAAAGGCTGAGGCTGTCACAATTACCACAACAAACGCTGCAACCATGACCAACGCACGTCGGCGCAAAACATCAATATAATCGTGCAGGGTTAACTCATAATCTGCGTTGCTATCTACATTTGCCATGTTTCTTAGAAATCCGAAAGGTTATAAATAATTGTTGCAGTTAGGCTATTACTCGAAACATCAAAAATTTCATCATTTCTATTACGATGTTGTACTGATAAACTAAAGTCCCATTCTGGCATAAGCGCGCGGGTATAATTAGCAGATAAACTCATTGTTTCACTCTTATTGGAACTTAAGTTTTCTTGATAATTTAAATTCAAGCCAATATTTTCTTTATCACTTAAATCATACATCCAGCCTACGCTGAGTTGATTAGACTCATTAACAATGCCAGCACTACTTGGTGAACGTGAACGAGATAAACTGACTTGCGTCTGTGTTCTTGTCGTCACATAATTAGTATCAAGCATTGCCTGCCAACCTGATTCACTATCAGTCTTATTAACACCTAAATTACCATTAATACTGAACTGTTCACTCACTTCCCATGAAGAGCCAAGAACAAGGCTTCTGGTATTTGATTTGTTGCCGGTTACTGGCTCAAAGCGAGAAAGTGCAGCACGCACATAGGATTCAATTTTTTCATTAACACTGTAGCCCATCTGTGCACTAAGGCTTTTATTATCAAAGTCATTAAGATCCGCAGTCGTATTATCAAATTCTACATTTGTTACATTGCCATTAAGCGTAAATGTATAACGATCACTTAGAGCAGTGCTCCAATTGCCACCGATTGAACGACTTTGGCGGGTATTATTGTTTGCAACTAAACCCGTATCATCAAACTCACTGGTGCGAGTCGATTGTTCAGAAAAGCTTGCCGTTATTCCAAAACTTCCGGTATCGTAAGAGTGCATCCATCCAAGATCAAGATTAGGATCCTCACGATCTGCACTAGCTGATTGATTTGTAGAACGTTCAATGTTTAAACCTAAATTCACAGAGAACTGATCATTGCCCTGTATAGCCATCAAGTTATAAGCCGGTATTAACGTAGAACGACGAACCGATTCTCTATTGCTAGCTGATAAACGTGGGTTGGTTTCATATTCTATAGATAGTGGCAGCATTAACGACTGCTGAAATGTTACGGCTAATGCATTAACCGGCAGCAGTGCCACAATCACCAGTCCCATGCGTAACGTATGCTTCATTGCCTGTTTTATCATTATTGTTGAAGAAGTTGCCATAAGGGACTAATTTTACACAGTTTATGGCAAATTACATCAAAATAAAGGCTACGGAACTAAAATAGTGTCATCGGCCTGCAAAACGTAGTTAGAACCCAGATTTTGGCCTTGAAGCAGGTCTTTATAATTCACATCGAGTGTCTTTTTACCACGTAGAACCTTAATTTCGTCCAAATCAGCGAAGCGGTCGAAACCACCCGAAATACTCAAGGCCTGTAATACAGTCATTGGTCCCTGTAGTGGAATAGCCCCGGGTGTATTAACCTTACCTAATATATAAATGCGATTACCATCGGTGCTTTGAACAATTACAGTGACTTCCGGATCAGGTAGATACTTCTTAAGGTTACTGGTAATCATCGTTGCCACATTAGAAGGAGAATGACCTGCCACTGCAATCTGACCAGCAAGCGGAAAGCTAATACTGCCGTCAGGTAACACTCGAATGACTTTCTTTAGCGTCTCATCGCCCCACACGGAAACATCCAATACATCGCCTTGGCGAATTTCATAGCTATCTGCCTGTACCTGACCAGTTTGCAATACCAATAGTAATAACAAAGCGAAAATAGTCTGTTTGAGTTTCATTGATATCCCTGCCCTGATTAAATAAAAAAGGGAGCCTAGGCTCCCTTTCTTATACTACACAAGATTTTTTTATGCTGCGCGAGCAAATGCGCCAATCACACTTGACTGTGTTGCTTTCTTCTTGCGGCGACCTAAGAAGCCTGCACCAAATAAAGCTGATGCGAATAGAATGCCTGCAGCTGGAACTGGTACTGCTGAAATTTGCACTTCATAGGATCTTTCTTCCAAAGAAGCTAATTTTAGAAAATACGTTACACCAAGATCTAAAAGAGCGGTAATGCCACCAACTGTGGTTGAACCTATTTGGCTCATTGCGCTTAAGCTACTATCACTAAAGATAGAAAATAGTAGATTTCCATCTGAAGTCAGAGTTGTTACATCTGAAAGAGCCGTTACGTTTGTATCTCCACTTGAGCCTTGAATTACTAATTCGTAAAAATCATAAATAAAACCATCGGAATCTACTGGGTCGCCAATACCATTACCAAGGCCGCTAGAAGGCTGGGTAAGAGATAAAAATCCAAAAACTGATAAAGGATCGTCATTTGGCACAATGGTTATCAGCCCAGATGAGCCGCTCACTGTTGGAGTACTAATTGTAGACATAGTTACAGCAAAAGAAGTTGATGAAATAACCATCAAGCCTATTGCTAAAGTCAAATTCCTAATTGCTTTCATAATAATTTCCCCGTTTCCCTGCATGCATTAATTATTGAGTGTAATTTAACATTCAACACTGTCGCTCTCTATGACCCGATCGGGTCATTTTATTCATAAATTTGTAAGTATTTTCTGATTTTTTCTTCTTCGTGTTGCAAATAAACCTAATAGAGCCGAACCAAATAACCACGCTGCGGCTGGCACTGGAACTGTGCTCACATTAATATATGCATCACTGCCATCGGCAGGTTCACCGCCCAGGCTATTAGGCTCTAATGCAATACTGGTCACATGAAGACCAACGCGAAATACGCCATCAGAAATAGCTGTTATCAACGTATCAAACTGAAAACCTGTACCAAAAGCCACTAGAAAACTGGCATATTCGCCGCCTTCGTCAACACCATTCGTATTAGGCCCATCTTTTGTCTCGCCATAATCCGCATCAAACTCAGTGGTCAGTGTATTGCCTTCAGGCAATGTTGGGTTATTTTTGGCTTTAAAATCGACACCACTACTTGAATTATCGAGACTAAACTCAATACCCGCGATATTTGAAGAGCCAATATCAAAAAATACACCTGTAATTGACGAGTCAAAACCGACATTGTTATAAAACTTAAATTCAGCACCATCCATAATTTGGGTGACTGTTGCTGAAAGCTGACCCGATAAGTTAGGGCCACCATCGTCAACCATTTCAGTAAAACTAAGCGTTGAGGCCTGAACGACAGGCGTAGTAATCGCGAGGACTGCTGATAACAGTATCACGGACCCAATTTTGCTCAACAATGTGGCGCGGTTTTTCATGCGTATAGATACTAAATGGGAAGTGACGTTTTTACTATGACCCGAACGGGTCATTTTTGCATGTAAAAACACATCATTGCGTGGAAGTACGAGTTTTTATACCAACATTCACTGAATATAACTTGGGTGTGAAGCTGATTTTGAAAAAGACTAGCTAACCAGCGTTTCCGTCTCAAGATCCAAATCAACCATGTATCTCGCCACGGCTTCTGCCCGGCTTGATACTTCCATCTTCTTGAAGATCGTTTTGAGGTGATTCTTCACTGTATTGGGACTAATAAACAGGGTTTTAGCAATCTCACCATTGGTGTGCCCCAATAACACCAGATTCATTACTTCACATTCACGTTCACTGATAATCCCCATCACACTGCTATCAACAATCTTCTTATCCGGATTCGGCAAACATTCGATACCACGTAATGCCGCATCCAAATGCGGCATGATCATGCTAAGTACCGCTGTTTGGGTTTCGATTAAATCACTGGCTTTGAAAAATGCGTATAAAATATCATGTTCACCACGTTTATCACGATAGCCATAGACTAACACTGACTTCATGTTTTGCAGCTCACCCATGATGATGTCAGATTTTGAATAGCCCATGCTGATGTCTGAAGTATTAAACTCTTCAAGAAAGAACCACCGATCATCGTTGTTTTGCCATTTGCGAAACAGATCTTGCATGAGCGGTTCGATTTCGCTGCAGCCATGTGCAACCTGTTGAGTATGTACTTCTGGAATACCTGATGAGATATCAGAATTAAGATTACCTTGCTTAAAATTACCCCAGCTCGCAACCAATACATCGTGTGGAATAAATTGCGCAACCTGCTGTTGTAACCAGGAATAAAGATCAACATGTTTTTTGATAAAATGCGATTGATGAATGGCATCAAACAATGCATTCAAATCTGGTTTTTCGGATAACTCAGCCATTCCCTGTTCCCCTAATAAATAAACGTTCATTACGCCGAAATATTTTTTATAATAATTATCTCTACGTAATGTGACTGCTTGATGACGAGTATCGTCATTGCAAAAGAAGTTCAATATCACCGTAAACGCCTTACAAGCAGGTCAGGAATTATAGTCACTGAACAGGGTAATGTCTGTAGGGAATCCCCTACATTTGCAAAAAACACTTAAATGCACAGATAAAGTGCAATTATTAGATTAATACAAAAGGATTATAACTCAGGCAAATACTCAATTATCTTATTAATTACAATAACTAACCTTATAAATGATTGAAAAAAACATCATTTCTTTTTAAGACTGAAAAACAATGTTTAAACTCAGTCTAAACGCCGTTTTCGAGTAATTTTTGCTCCCATTTCCAGGCGTGTTCAATAATTGTATCAAGTGAATCATATTTCGGGCGCCAATCCAGCTTCTTACGAGCTAAACTTGCATCGGCCACTAACCGCGCTGGATCCCCTGCTCGCTTCTCAGCGATAACCACAGGAATATCAACCCCTGTTACCTTACACGCAGAGTCAATGACTTCCTTAACAGAAAAACCATTGCCATTACCTAAATTATACGCAGCCGTTTTATTATTCGATTGGAGTGATTTAATGGCTAGCCAATGTGCATCGCACAAATCGCAAATATGAATGTAATCACGTATACAGGTTCCATCCGGTGTATCGTAATCTTGACCAAAAATGGAAATACTTTCACGGCGGCCAGAGGCAGCTTGTAGAACGAGCGGAATTAAATGCGTTTCAGGGACATGTCGTTCACCGATGCGCGTATCGGGATCCGCTCCTGCTGCATTAAAGTAACGTAACGAAACCGATTTAAGGCCATAAGCACGGTCATAATCCGCTAGCATCTGTTCAACTATCAGCTTGGTACGACCATAGGGGTTAATTGGCACCATCGGGTGCTTTTCATCTATCGGAACATACTCTGGCTCACCAAACGTCGCGGCAGTCGAAGAAAAAATGAAGTGCAAAACACCATGTTCAACCATGGCATCCAACAGATTTTGGGTATTGGTGACATTGTTACGGTAATATTTTGAAGGAGAATGAATAGACTCCCCTACTTCAATAAATGAAGCAAAATGCATCACCGCATCAAAGTTATTTTCACTGAATACTTTTTCTAATAAATCAACATTGGCTAGATCACCTTCGATAAACTCACCGCCCAACACAGAATCACGATAACCACCGGAGAGATCATCAAGGGTTGTTACATCAGCAGATTCTTCGAGTAGCCGAACAACCATATGTGAGCCTATGTACCCTGCGCCACCTACAACCAAAATATTCATAATATCGTGAGTCCTAAAGAAACTATTTGTTAAGAATTATATACATTTGAGCCTATCTATGTCCGAGCCTATTTAAGTGAAGTCTAATCAGTGCGGCAATATTGGCGAGAGCAATTCCGCTGAATTCGATAAAATCAGCTACACGAAAGGGTCCAATCTGGACACTATAGTACTGCTCAATATTGTGATAGTTAATTCCCTTGATTATCGTGAAGCCAAGCGCGATCAAGACTCCCATTGTTAAAAGAATGTTCGCGAATATATTTCGGAAAAACACGACCAATACCGCAAGCAAGATAAAACTTATTATAACTGCGAGCCCAAGCAGAAATATGACCTGAAACTCCCTACGGTTTTCGTACCAGCCTTGAGCATGTGCAAGGCAGCGACCGGTTGTAAAGATAAGAGCGTGCAAATCCAAATTAGTATTCAGCATCTGGAATAGGAACAGGAATCCACAAATTCTCCAATACAAATTTTCCCGTGCCGTTACCCCACGGGCCACACGAAAGATCAACAAAGCGGTCACTCCATAGCTGGCCATGAAGATCGCCCCTGACAACAGCGGATCACCCCATATATCCATCCAGTGGTCGACACCACAGAGAAAAGCACTCCAAATTATGGTCACCGCATTCACTCTAAAGTCCTTTTACATGTTAATAATTGAGCATATAAAATAAATGAAGCTGGTATATATAAAATAAATAAGCCTCTGCGCTTGTTTACCTTATAAGCGATCATTTTTTAATATGAACTTTAATGGTATGTAATAATATACTTCAACCTATCTGCTACAATGAGCAGGTCGAACTTTTGTAGATTATTGCTAATTTAGAGAGCTAAAATGAATAAGAAATCGAGCTCAGCTGAAATATGTGGTCGCCGTCGGGCTTAAGCATAAAATATCATGCTAAAATCAAACAAATGACCGTGCACTTTTTCACGAACACGCTCTAATGTTCTTATACAATAACAACTATACATAATTTATTTATTTTTAACTCACTAAATTGTTAAATTAAGAATCAAACTCTTCTTCACAAAAAAAATTTTTTGAAATATAACAAAATTCATCTGCGACATGCTTATTTGTAAACCATTTAACAGCATATTCTTTCGCATTTTTACCAAACTTTCTTCTTAACTCAGGTTCCTTTATTAACTTAATAATAGCCTCGTTTGATTTTTTATGAGAATTAATCGGTACGGTATACCCATGAACTCCATCTTCAAAATACTCATTCAAAACATCAACATTAGATATGATTTGCGGCTTTGACATAAGCATTGCTGAAACAATCGTTATGTGCCCAGCCCCCCTATTATCATCGTTCACAAGAACCACATTAGCAATTGCATATTTTATAACATTTAAACAATCTTCCATTCTGAGATTTTCAAAAACATGAATTCCTGCGGCTAAAAGAATGCTGCGATCTATTTCAGAAATAGATGAACATACAGCAACTCCTTTAACACCGGATAAATTAACTGCATTTGCAAATGTTTTCCAGTCGCGATTATTCCGACCTATCATGCAGACGTATTCATCGTCAAAATCAACGTATTTAGCATCTGACATTGTAGGTAAATCGTAACCCCAGTGCACGAACTTAAATTTTTTTATATCAATTGAATGAATGTCTGAAAATAATTTTTTCTCACGTTTAGAATGAGTGATAAGAGTATTTGCTCGATTGAATATATGATTAACTATATTATTTAAAATTACTGAACGAAACACTAACAATCTTCTGCTTTGATTAAGCCCCCATACAACATGCTTAACACTACATCTAGTAAGCAATAACCTGATATTTAGAAAGAAAGCAAGATAGTACTCAGTCGTAACTACAACGTCATAGTTACTAATCCTTGAAGGACAAAGCAAGACGAAAAACAACCGTCTCAACAAAGACGAAGAAGGAATTGGAATTGACTGGAAATCATATTCATCCTTGGGTAAATATTTGCTAATCCAAGTAGCTTTATTTTTTTTATCGTTCGATAAATGCAAATATAATACTTTCACTCGAAGTCCATAAAGTTAATAACCTTAAATAAGAACCAATATTCTAAAAACTTACTTAAATTTACGAATATAATTCACTATATTTTTCAATATAGGTATCTTGTCATATAGTTTAACATCTGCAATATCACTTCTAGACGAACGCTGATAACCAATAGGCGGACAGGATACTACAGTTTTACACTGTGTTTCTCGACGAAACCATGAATAAGCTCCATCTACATGCATTGGCCCTCCAGCTGGATCGCCCCCATCCCTAGCATGCATAACTTCTAAATATTTAACTAATTTTGAAATCGCATCTCCAGAAACACCTATTAGATGCGTGCAACGAACCGCTGTATTGTTATCAACGGGTAATAATTTTGGTCTATTCTGTGTATCTATGTCTTCAATTTCATGCCCCAAATATGAGAACTCCCATTCACCTTCTTTTAAAAGCTCATAAAACTGAGCACTTAAATCACAAACTTCATCTGAAAAATTAAGATCGTCCTCGATGATTAAAAGATTATTAATACCATCAAAGTCCGCATGTCTAAGTACTTCCAAATGACTTTCAAAGCACCCTCGCGCGCCAATACTTGGGAATGCGCCTTTGTTAATTGGCTTTATTGCATCAAAAAAACGTATTTTATCACCGTCAATACTTTTGCCTAGTTTTGATATCTGATTCTCCAGATCTACCCTTCTATCTTTACGCTCTTTAAGGCTGATAATTTCGACTCGATCAAAGTAGTCAATAAACTCCATTTCCAAACACCCTTCATCACAATATTTGTTTTAAACAATTTAACTTATAAACCCTGATTTAAGCTATAAATCTATAGTAAAGCATCCTCATCACAAATATCACATTTCCAATAACATATCTTTTAAATAATCTTACTGGCTCTAAAAACAAACGATACAGCCATTCCATTCCTACTTTTCTTACCACCGCAGGGGCTCGGCTAAATCGTCCAGCAAGAAAATCAACAATTGCACCACCACAAATAATTACGACAGGATAATTCAACTTCGCTTTTAACATGCAAGCTATCCGTTCCTGTTTAGGCATACCCATGCCGAGTAAAATTATATCAACAGGGGTATTTAATAGCTGTGAAAGATAATAATCATCAGGATGAAAACCATTTTCTGCGACAATCACTTTAACCGATAAGTTCTTCTCAAGAAGATTTTTTGTCCTATTTAAGTATGCATCTTTTGTAGCAAGAATCGCAATTTTTTTACCCCGATATTTTTCTAATAATTCAGGAATAAAATCTGTACCATTCATGTTTTTTCCAGGTTTTTTTCCTTGCAACCGCATAAGCATTTCAACACCCACTCCATCTCTAAGGACCACATCCATGCATTTAACTGAATTAAAAAATGAGGGGGTGTCTAACATGGAATTAAAGCCGTGAGCATTTAAAAAACCAAGTACAGTTGGAGTGCTAGATGACATCAACTTCGCTAACATGTCCTCCAGATCGTCATTCGACGCGATCAAGTCGAGTTTGGAGATGGCATGAGTCCAATAAGAATTTAGATTTTTCATAATTTAAAATTATTGCTTTTTATTTCGTTCGGTTCTTACCCATGATTTCTCTTTTTTAAATAGAAATGAAATATAGAGTGGTATTTTTTTTATAACATAAAAAGGAACTCGTAATAAATCCGGAAATGAGATTACTTTTCTCCCCCATACGTACCAAGCCAACAACGTTGAAGAGAGAAATAAACTCAGCAATATTAAATTTATATATATAAGCGTAGATATTCCTTCGAATGCCACATAAACTAATGAAGAAACAAATGTTCCAATTAATATTATTGTTAATAGCGCTAGCGGTGGTACTGCTAAATCAAGAATTAATACCAATAATCTAAGATCCATTTTTTTTATTGACCTAATAATTCCTTTGGGGACCTCGTTTACGATAGTACCGAGATGACCATGCTCCCAGCGCCTTCGTTGGCTTTTTTCTGCGGAAAGAGAATCTGGAAAAGTACTAATAACACGAGCATCAGGACAAAATAAAGGGGCACTTCCACTTGCCGCCATCTCGAGCCCCATCTTTACATCCTCTACAATACTGCCTGTTGCTAAATTAGCATTAGAGATAATATGCCAAGGAAATGCCATACCTGTTCCCATGAGCTGGCAAGGCATATAAATATTGTGGAGCCCAATTGGTCGAACATAATTCTTCACCAACCATGCAAATTCTGCAATACGTTGTTTAATCGACGGGTTATTATAACGCATTAGGTTTAAAGCCTGCACAGGTCTATTTGAATCAATGGCCCTATCAGCCAACAAGCTCAATACATTTGTATCAATACAGCAATCTGCATCAATAATGATCAGAACTTCTGGCGGGCAACTTTCAAGGGATCTCACCCCGTAATCGAGAGCATAACCTTTACCTACATGCTCCTGATCAGTGCGTTCAATAACCACAGCACCATTTTCCTGGGCAATATCTGCAGTGTCGTCAGTACAATTATCAGCAACAACCAAGACTCGGTCATCTTCTTTTAACTGTTTATTAATATTAATTAGTGTGCTTTCAATCGTAGCAGATTCATTATGCGCGGGCACTAACACAACAATCGTTGGCCTATTAACAGTATTAGGTAATATGATTTTTCTCTGCGGCAAAAAGCTAAGCAAAACTTCAACTGTGAATACAATTACGGGTACTGATATAATGATGGTTAGAATAAATAATATGATACCCATAACTAGCTAGACTTCATCTGCTGCAAATAAACGAACTAGTTTTTCTGCCTCGGTATCGATATTGTGTCGCTCGATAACTCGGTGGCGCGCATGTTCCCCTAATCTCTGTATGTCTTTATCTGGGGCATAAAGAAGTTCACGTATCGTTGTGATAAGTGCTTCAATTGAGCCCGCTGGTACCAACCAACCATTCTCATTAGGAACAACCAATTCCGGAATCCCTGCAATATAAGTTGTGACAACAGGTCGCCCTAGGGCCATGGCTTCCATAATAACGACAGGCAAACCCTCTGCAAAACTAGGAAGCACTAATGCTGTGGAATCAAGCAGTTCCTCTCTAACCCTATCACTACTAATCCAGCCTGTTATGGTAATTTTTGAACCAATATCATGATCTTTAATCAATCCTTCAATCTCGGTACGCATTGGACCGTCACCAGCCAACACTAATTGAAAATCTTCACCCTCACCTGCAAGCCTAACCGCCGCCTCAACTAATAAAAGCTGTCCCTTCTGTTCACAAAGCCGACCGACACAGACCATTTTTCGGTTCTGCCGTACTTGCTGCATATCGAAATCATAAAAAGCCTTTTCAAGACCGCAGTGCACAATTTTAACCTTATGCCATAGCTCGTGAGGTATCCAACGAAAGAGCTGACTTTTGCCAAAGGAGCTGATAGCAACAACAAAAGCAGCATGTTTAATCTTCTCACCAAGCGAAATGAACTCTGGTTTATCAAATTCTTCTGGCCCGTGCACTGTAAAACTATAAGGAGGGCCACCCAGTAATTTAGACAACATAACAACTGCGGCTGAATTAGTACCAAAATGCGCATGAACATGCGAAGTATTGCTTTTGCACAACCATTCTTTTAGTAAACAGGCCTCAAGAAAATAGAAAAAATGTCTTGCTATACCACGATCAGAGTTCCACCCCATTTTTATAGCTATCATCAACGCTCTAAAGAAACGAAATGGGCCCTTAACAAATTGAAGAAAGCATACTTGAATGAAAATCCAAAATGGTTGCTTTAAAAGATAGCGTGTTTTTTTAAGCTCCGCCTTATCGCCTTCGTCAACTAACTCTGACGCATCAGTTCTTAGTGCATAACGACCAATCTCAATACCTTGTCGCTCAAGAGCATTGATCTCCCGTCGAATAAAACTATGACTTACTTTAGGATATTGATTTATAAAGTAAGCAATTTTCATATTATTTTTCATTTATTTTTATATAAATTATATTTATTTATATTCTATTATTTTACTGTCAGAATTGAACAACTGGTTGAAATAAAATCTAAATTGCCCCTGCATTTCAGGAAATTTCCCCAATATTATAAAGAAGGCATATTTCCAATACTCACTAACTTTATGTCGTGATTTAATTCCGATACGCAGGGCTTGTAAAGGATAAATAATTGCAACAAGTGAATATAGTGGATTGATTAATATTGCTAATACGATCGCAAATGGAATATACCCTCCCCATATACGCCCCCGTCGAGCTTCCTTTACCCAGTGCTGTTCAGGTTTTGCACCATGCAAATATTCACCGAGAGCAAAAGCATAGCCAGACCTTACATTACGCTTCCACCATTGACCAAAGCGGGTCATATTTGCATCGTGTAAAGTCATTTCTAGGTCCAACCGACAAATTTTCCAGCCTTGTTGTCGAATACGCACACACAACTCAGGTTCTTCACCAGCAATTAAGTTCGGGTTAAAACCTTCAACTTGTAGAAATGCACTTATTTTCATCAATGCATCCCCACCACATGCTTTAGCTTCGCCAACAGGTGTGTCCCATTCTATATCACACAGCATGTTGTATGCACTAACATCTGGGTAGCGTTCACGTCGCCTACCACAGACAATGGCTACGCCTGGATTCTTAGTTATGTACTTAGATGCCAAATCCAGCCAGCTCGCATCCATTTCACAATCCCCATCTATGAACTGTACAAAAGATAAATCGGGAGCCAGCTTATGCAATCGATTAAATCCTTCGTTACGAGCTCGTGCAGCCGTAAAGGGGATAGAAACATCTAAATTAACTACGTCCACACCAAGCTTTTCAGCTAACTCAATTGAATTATCCGTAGAACCCGAATCAACATACACAACAATGTTTGAGCTATAAATAACAGACTCAAGGCATTTTCTTAACCTTTCACCTTCATTACGCCCAATTACTACTGCACCTATAGAGTTCTTCATCGTAATAATTTTCGTCCTATAGCTGGACGACTTTAAGCAAATGATTAATACGTTGCATATATGTTTTCTCGAAACTATGACTACTAGAAAATGATAGAGCATTTTTTGATTTTTTGACTATTTCAACCCGATTTTGGTTAAGATAATCTATCATATCTACAATAGGACTTATTTTTCCCATAGTGGTGGCCCACCCTACATCAGCTAAGTCTAGAATTCCTGAGAATGCTTTATTATCATACCCAAGTATAGGAACACCACACGACAATGTTTCCAAATACGTGCATGATGGGTCACTTTGCCTATGACAGCATATAAATATATCTGTATTATTTTTAATTTCAGGTAGCAACTCATCATAAAAGGATAAAGCACCATGCATTTTCACTTTATCACTTAATCCATGTCTTTTAATATTTTCAATCATACTGCTTTTAAGATCACCATCACCATAAATATTAAATATGAAACCTATACCTTTTTCCCTTAAACCCAATGCGACCTGTATTAAATGATCAGCACCTTTCATTTTATTTAACCTTCCACTAAATGATAGCCGTAGTGGTTGGTTAGTTAAAAGATAGTTTAGCCTGCCATCCAGCTGTTCTTCTGTTATATAATCTGCAGACTTAATACGTGTATCAAAATACAGCAAAGAGCTTGGAGCGTATGCGCCATATTGAGAAAAGGCAGGAACACCGTTCGCCTGTAAACCATCGGCATTCTTTAATGCATTTATTCTAGCTCGCTCATTGTTATAAACGTATAGAAGCCTACGCAGTTTTCGAAAAATATTGACCTTCTCTAATGCGACAATTTGATATCTGGTTTCTAGGATGTACTCAATTATATATACAAATTTAATACCCATCCCCACCCTGAGCTTATCTAGATTTTTATATGAAAAACTATCAGCTGCAGCAAGTATTATAGCGGTACTCTTTAAATGCTCTGCGGTTAAGAAATCGTGATTATTTAGACCAATGAACTCAAAAGGGCAATCAGAAATATCGATTCGAACACAACCGAAATCTGGTAATGCCTCCAAACTTAAGTTCATTATGCACCTAATCGATCCGGGCCAATATTCACCATACTTTATAATTCCATCATAAAATTTACGATCAAATACAAGCGATTCACTGTCTCGCCAGTACGGAACGGATGGTATAATCGTTAGTATATTGTTTTCAGCCTCTAATGAATTTCGCATAACATATAATTATCAATTTATTTCAAAAAAGCCTATGACGAAAGTTCATGATTACAAAACCGAACTATGTTCGGCTAGGTATTATTTTAGCCGGACTACCAGCCACAGAAACGTTGCGAGGAACATCATGCAAAACCACTGAATTTGCTCCTATCGACGAATTGTTTCCAATTCTTATTTTTCCAAGGATAGCCGATCCAACGCCTATATTGACATGGTCACCAATAATTGGCGCATCATAAGGTGACGAGAGATATCTATTCCCAATTGTTACCCCCTGTCTTATTATCGTGCCATTTCCTATAATCGCACTACCATGTATTACAATTCCATGCTGGTGTTCGATGATAACGCCTGTTCCAATTTTAGCTGAATAAGGTATTTCTATGCCGTATCGATTGCGCGCTAATCTATATAAAAATCTATATAAAACACTAAAAGGAGCGCGAATAAATTTATTGCTAATCGTCATTCGCCAGACACCGATCCTGTATATTGCTAAAGCTCTGAAACCAGGTCTAGTCCAGTCAGACCCATTAGCAGACCAATCTGCTTTAATCGCACCGAACAAAGAAGATAATGTCATTGGCTTATCCATATTTATATTCTAAAACCCTTACAAATCACGCTATTTTTTAAATAGTCCCAAAGAAACATAGGTGGATCCAAGTCATCTTTATTTTGAATGCGTCTTCTTAATCGCCATAATGAAAAACAAATAATAAAAACCACATCCGTGATAAACGTTGAAATTTTCCCATTATTTTTAATAAAATATCTACGCCTTGAATCAAACCAATACGTTGGTCGTCTAGGTGCTTTCTTACGCATATCTGAAATGCCCGTTGCCGCCCCTACATGATGAATAACTATACTTTGCGGTACGTACCAACACTCCCAACCATGATTCTTAACATTGAAACAGTAATCAACTTCCTCATAGTATAAAAAGAATTTTTCATCCATTTCGGGCAATTTCTGTAATACACTACTCTTAATCATCATTGACGCACCAGCAACCCAATCAACACGCATAGGCACCGGACTCATTTCACATATGCCTTTATAAGATTTAAATAAATCATCCAAAAAGCCTAACTTTAGCGCGCTTAATATTTCGCTAATAACATTGGGAAATCTAAATGCTGAAATTTGTATCCCTCCATCATAGTCTTGTAATTGACTTCCACAAATACCTATTTCTGTATTGTTTTGTAATACATCAACCAAAGCCTCATCCGCACCAGACTTGATTTCTGTATCAGGATTCAGCAGCCAAAGATAATCGAAATCCATGCCTTTCTTATTTATATAATTTATCGCAAGATTGTTCCCATAAGCATAACCACCATTAAAACTTGAGGAAATATACTTAATGCTTACTTGGCTGCTAGCAATACCCGCTTTGTGCAACAAGATCTCTCCAGAACCATCCATAGAGTTATTATCAACAATTAATATTGACACTTCGTATTTGTTGGATTTTTTTTTAACAATACTATCTATGCATTTGCATGCAAGCTCAGCTGTTTTGTAATTTACAATTATTATTATAATTTTTAACATCAACCTTTCTCAAAAGCCTAGTTAGAACTTAGATTTTATTTTTTGCACTAACTTGTATGCAACAGATTGCCTTCTATGAAATTCTTTAATCTGGTCCTCGACAGACATTGTTAAGAAATCATCAGCATCTTTCTTTATCCAATCTAGATATTCATTTATATTTTTTATATTTCTTGTTCTTGCGGTAAGTGCTGCATTATCTTTGAGCGCCTCTGATTTCTTCATTAAGCAATATTCTGATCTTGGATCATCCATGTGCTCAGCCCATATCAAAGGGTTGTACCACCCGCTAACATAACCATCGATCGTCATTTTAATCCTGTCAATAGGAAATGCAGTACCACCACTAGTTGTATCTAAATAATTAGCTGCCAAATCCTTTCGGATCAAAAATGCTGTCCCACCTATAGAAATATTTTGGATTAAACTATGTTCACCAAAATTAAGCATTTTTATTTTTTCAGCAACACCCTTGTTTCTTTCAAAGTCTTCTGGCCAATACGTCCAGCACCCAACCATGCCAATTCTCTCGTAGTCCAAGATGAGCTCTGATATTTTTTTAGTCCACCCTTTGGGTACAAGCGTATCATCATCAATTTTTCCAATTATTTTATTTTTTGACTGCTCTAAAAACCACTCCGTTGGATACCGCTGCATTACATTTACAGGGCAAAAATGTCGGCTTACAATACGTTCATCGCGAGCAACTGAAATAATATCAGCCGCACCATCTTTAGAGCCATTATCCCAACAGTACAACCTAAAATCATCATCTGAGGCAAGCAAGTTATTTAAAGTTTTCTCTATATACTCTCGCCTGTTCCACGTGATTAATAACAAATCTACTGGTGCGGACATTTGTTACCCTCAATTAAATCATTTATCGTTTTAGCCATAAAATCATAATGCCTTTGTTCACTAAAAATATTCTTAGCTCTTAAATGTGCAATTCTACTCATATCATTAAGTAACTCGACATCTTGGATTAAAGATATAATATACTGTGCGGCATATTCCTCTCCATTTATATCGGAAAAATCGACTAAATAACCGGTTTCACCGTGCAGCACAACTTCAGGTATTCCACCTATTTCTGATGCCACACAAGGTATGCCACAAGCTTGAGCCTCAATGAGCGAAACGCCCAAACCTTCTTTTTCACTAAATAACAATTTTACCCAAGATTTATTTAATAGTGTTCGTATTTTTTCTTGTGTAATATTTCCGAGAAACTCAACATTATTTTTTAACCTCAAATCGTGTGCATATTTTTCTAGCGCATCCCTATCCGGGCCATCTCCGACAATTAATAATTTTATATTTGGGATCGTTTGTTTTACTATCTTTAATACTCGCAATGTTCGATGATGATTTTTGCAATGCCCAAGTCTAGCAACCGTTATTAACAAAGGTTCGCGTGCCCGCGTGTTATTAACAAAAAACTCTTTCCCGACCCCCGAATTTGAAACAATAATTTTTCTTGTCACGCCAAGCTCTAAAATAGCGTTTCTCATATAATTTGAACTGGCAATAATTATAGAAGCTCGGCATGTAATCCATTTAATGGAGCGATGTGGTACTGAATGTACGTCACTACCATGCAAGCATAACATCATAGGGCAACCTAATAATTTTGAAGCAATAGCACCAGCTGTAGCATTATCATAACCAAAATGGACTAAAATTATGTCAGGTTTAGACTGTATAATTCTTTTTGCATGTTTCGCAATGTCGATAGCCTTGCATATATGACTATATAATATATTGGGCTTTATAAACTGCTTGTATGATAATCTTTGCGAACCTCTATGAAACGCCAATAGAATGCTTTTAAAGTTCGGTATAACATCCTGTTTTAGTATATTGATTTTATCTTTAATATACAGGTAATTTTCATGCTCAACACTTTCAACCCCATCAATTCTTGGGAGTACATCAACATGGAAACCAAAATCTATCATCCCCTTAATTTCATTGATAACAAAAGTTTCTGATATTTGAGGAAATGACTCAGGCACATATGCTATGATACGTGCAACAGCTGGCTCTTGATTATTGTCCATATAGATTTATACCGCACAATTATATTCACATAATATAGCTTAACATGTTCACGTTACTACACTTCTAATTAAGATATGTGATATTTATCACTTTAAAGCTAAAGCCAAGAAACAATTACTACTTTTAAAGTTTTTTATATATATAAAAATCCGCAAAGGAGCCATTACCAGTGTTACTGTTGAAGGTGTACTTATTGGGTATGTGCTTTATCAAACCCCAATCAGACCTCATCTCATCAACCCACTTTGTAAAGTTACGGTGCTTTACATGAGGAGCTTGATCCCGATCGCTTTCATCTCTATTTGATGCATAAACTATAACAAAGCGATCTGCTGAATCGAAAAGCCTTTTCATGTAATCAGAAAACACACTATCTTCAATAAGATGATATATAACATCCAGTGACAACGTAAGTTCCGCTCTATCATTAGTGTAATTTTCTAATAATTTAAATGTTTTTGTGGTATCAGTACTAAATTTTTCTTCGCACATAGATAATGCTTTTGAGCTAACGTCGAATCCCAGATATTTGGGGTAGTTAGCTAGCAAAAGTTGATTTCCATCACCGCATCCGTATTCAATCACAGTATTTATGTTATTTTCGGTAAGAAACCCATTTATTACTTCTGCTTTAAACTCTGAAAGTTTCCCATAAGAACCATCACCAGAATTCCCTCCTGAATTGTATCTATCTGCCCAATATTTTTCGGATCCAGAAAATGAGCCTGAGGGCCTATTCCATGCATGATAAATGCAACGGGCAATTCCCCCAATTACAGGAATTTTTTTAATTATTTTTTTCATATTTTTACCCATAAAGAAAAACGATAACATCGAATTATAATTGTTAAACATCTAAATTAAGCTTCCAGCAAAATATCCAACCAGAATAATAGGTAAAGGGAAAAGTTCTTTTTTCAATCTAAATAACCCTTCTTTAGCCAATCCAATATATACTATCGGCAAACCAATAATAAAATTTAATCCAACTGCCCAAACCACTCCTTCTAATCCGAATGTTTTAAAACTGACTGGGATACTAATAAGCAGTACGATTAGCCTAGCAATCATAGTGGTGTAACCAATCTTTGAAATGCCTTTTGCCATTAGACATGAAACCCCTAATGCTGCTCCTGTGCCAAATGCAATTTGTATTGATAGAATTTCAAGCATCCATCCGGCATCAGCATATCTTGTATCATAGAGGGTATGTACGATTGATGAACCACCTGCCATTAAAAGCCCTCCTATAAAAAAGGCAAAACTATCCAACTTAAGCTTATCTCGATAATATGTATTTTCTAATTCTTCTTTTGAACTGCGTGCTATATCACAAAAAACAGGAAACCATACTTTATGAATTAGAGCGGAGAACATTTGTGTAACAGCAGTAACCATAAAAAACGCAATAACATATACACCTAAGTCTTTAACTGAGATATAATGCCCCAATAAAAGTCGGTCGCCTTGCAAAGCAAGAAATGTTACTATCGATGAAAGCATAATCCATTTTCCAAAGCCGAAAATTTCAGCTATAGACTTTTCATCCCAGGCGAACTTATTCTTCATACCCACTAAATATTTTCTTAATAGAAAAATTTTAAGTACACTGCCGAATAAAACTCCATATACTAATGCCCATACGGTTGGGCTATACCACGCCCATAATATAACTATTGTAGTACTTGATAATTGTGTTACTAAATCAATAATCGTTAATCTTTTCATTTTAAGATCTCGATTATTCATAAATAATGCACTTGGTAAGAACCCATCAATAATAGCAGTGAATCCAACGATTGAAATTAATGCAGGTAATATGGGGTCCGAATAAACACCATCCCCGCTTACTAGGTCATATTTCTGCGACAGCCATAAAAAAAAACTAATCGTTAAACAAACCAACCATAGCGCGCCCCCTCGTACAACCTGTATGGTCCATGCAGTATTGAAAAAAACGGAATTACCTTTATCTTTATGCCGTATGATACTTTGCCCAATTCCTACATCTGAAAGCATTGCTAAACCCATCAATATGATATTCACTATCGCCATAAGACCAAATACTTCCGGCACCAACAATCTTGTCAATATAAGATTGCTACCCAGCCTTAATATTTGACTAAAAACGTGCCCCACTGAAACCCACAAGGATGCATTTATCTTTAATTTTTTATGAACCATCTATAATTCAAACTCTGTTTGACTGAAGTATTTTGACGATATAAACATATTACGTGATTATTTGTTTGTTATTATTTGCCATGTGATTCACGTACCCTGTTCTTCCAATTAGGGCGCCAATTAATAACATCATCCAACCAGCTAAAGAAGCATTAGGTAATTGGTCAACCATAATTATTGCAACAAGTAGAACATGACTTAATAATAAATGCTGTTCACTTTTATTGGCTATTGAGGTGCTAGCATTAATTCCCTTGGAAATAGCCATGAACACTAAACCAAAAAAAGATACAAACCCAGCTAATCCATATTGCCCTAAAAGTATTATCCAATAACCGTCTGTCACCGAACCTTCTAAACGACTCCTTCCCCAGCCGCCCCACCCAAATAATATTTTTTTCTGGGCATGCTCTAATAATAGGTTTTCATGATAATAACGAAAGGATAGTGAACCTGCTCGCTCTGAGTCATAACTATCTACCAATTGAATTAAAGATTCGTGTGGGAAATAATCCATTATTGATAGTAATGGATAAAACAAAGCTACAAAAATCAGAAACAAAGAGATTCTTCTAATTAAGAAGTGCGGCATCCATATTAGAAATATAGCGAGTGTTATTCCTAGCAAAAATGCACCTAGCGTCTTAGATAAAACTAGAAGCACCATGAAATAAATCACTATAAACACAGGTGGGATATTACGTATTTTTGCTTTTTGTTTTTTGAGAATCGCAGCTGCGCCTAAGGAAACCGCAACAAACATGGCCACAAATAGACCATGCCCAATAAATACTACTGGACGAAAACCATCATATCTAATTTGTTGTATAAAACTTCGCGGAAAAAAACCATATATCCAAGTATGCAATTGTGGACTCATTCTTATTTCAAATAAAATGGGTAGTGAATAAAGCAAACAAGCAACTACTAATAATTTAAACAACATTAATTGTTCTTCATACGTTTTAATTATCTGTAACCCAATAATCAATGGGAGCAACCTCAAATACTGAATTACCATATCTGAAATAGCATCATGCAATGTCAACCCCGGAATACCATTTATATATTCCTGATTATTTGCGACCGAAAGTAATGGCACAATAATCATAAAAACAACAAACCATCTCGCGAAACCCTTTTCGGGAAGAAGTTTAATCTTCGTTTTTTTAATATATCGGCAACCAATCAATGCTGCTATAACTGGAATAGACTCTTTATCTAATGGGGGTATAAAAGGAAAATCAATTGCGGTCTTTACAGGTAACACCAAAAAACCACCAACAATCGTCCAGAATGTTGCATGAATTATGGGTAGGTGCTTATAAAATAATAGTGATATAAATGGCCATATTATTAAAGCAACGTAGGCGAACTCATTAGGCACAATTAACGCCTACCTATGCCGCGATATATAATGCCTTGATTTGTAATTGATTTGCTATTTAGGCAATTACGACCATCAACTATTATCTCTATACCTTTCTCTTTGAGATCAATTAACTCTAGTTTTTTCATGTCATCATCATGATCAGTGACAATAAAGATAGCCTTACAGTCACATAAACACTCTTCAAGTGAACCTGATGTGTTTTCTGTACAGATCCAGCTATCATAAATATTCAACCTAGCTCCTTTGTTTTCTAAAAGCTTCTTTATTTCAAAAAAAGGTGATTCTCTTGGATCATCAACATTCTTCTTATATGCAACACCTAGAATTGCTATTTTCGTTCCTTTAACTGGTAAACCTTTATCATTTAATGCGTCTTGTAATAATGAAATAGCATATTCAGGCATACCATTGTTAGTATTGCGTGCTAACTGAATTATTTCAGGCATATAACCAGCTTTTTTTGCAGCATCTTTAAGCCATTCTGGGTCAACAGCTATACAATGGCCTCCAACACCTGCTCCAGGGAAAAATGGACCTTTACCAAAAGGTTTTGTAGACATACCATCGATTACATCTACCACATCAAGGTTCAAAACATCACTGATCTTGGCCAGTTCATTTACAAATGCAATATTGACATCGCGCACTGTATTTTCCATTGCTTTCACTGCTTCTGCATCTCGTATTGAACGCATCATCGTTACGCTCCCCAAAGGAACTTTAGATGTTTCATAACCACTTTTTGAATCTGAAGAAAACACTTTTGGCCGCAAGTTTTTTCTAATATCTTTTACATCGAACAACTCACCACCTAATATAGAAATATAAAAATCAGCTGCAGCTCTTACACCCTTATTAGTTGTTGCACCAACAACTCGCGGAATATTCTCGGTTGTCCAAAAATGATCACCCGGGCTTACTCTTTCAGGACAATGAGCTAACTGGAAATCTTCTCCTCCTTTTTTGGCTGTTTGTTCTTCAATATAGGGTAATACAATATCTTCACATGTTCCTGGAAAAACTGTTGACTCGACGATAATAAGATCACCACATTTTATATGTGGAGTAATGACGTCAAGTGCAGCCATGAGGGGCTGAACATCAGGATTATTATCAATATCTATTGGGGTTGGTACACAGATTAGATAAGTACTGCAGTCTTCAAGTTCTTTAGAGTCAGTTGTTGGATAAAAATTTCTTGTTGAATTTGCCTTAGCTAGTAAAGATTCAACAGTATCGTCTACAATATGTGACTGACCTTTAGACAAAATATCAACAATATTTTTATTATTCTCAAAACCAATAACCTGATAGCCTTTTACCGCACATAAGGATGCAAGTGGTAATCCAACATAACCAAGGCCAATAATAGCAATTTTATTACTCATATTAATTCCATCTTTTTATTACCTAAGCATCATATTATTTTATCGCTGTTAGCTTTGTCGATATATTGTTGGTTATATCATCAAGCAGCGCGTACCTTTTCCTATACATACTACGTTTTTTAGATGCGATCTCATCTAAAGGTCTTCGGCCTATCTCAACCGAAGTAGAATAAAAGCCATTAGTCGATTTATTAAACCCTTGCTCAATCCACATTTTATCGTAGTCCGCTAGTGCATCATTATGATCATAATTACTAAAATAACTGTGATTGTGATGTCTGTTTTCATTCGATATTGCAACAATTTCACTCACCTCTATTTGCGAACAAATGGCCTTTAAAACATTTAACAGAAAATCCTTTGGCCGCATGCCATATAATGCTTTAGTTATTTGTTTATATATATCCATTACATTAGCGAGAGAAACACCTTGAATACCGCCGATATATGCGACTCTAAGCCCCTTTATTTGACCTAGAGAGAACGCCAACGAATAGATCCTATCTTCTGCAAGGAAAATATTAAGAACAAGTTCACCCTCGCGTTTAAACCACTGCCCTCTATCAATAATAACTTTCAACCCTGATTTAACTTTATCAAGATCTAAGACCTCAAAACGTTCTTCCGATTGGATGCAAAGTTTTGGGATGTCATTAACACAATGATAATGCTCACGTATTATCTGTGATTTTTTTTCAAATCCCCATTCATTATGAATATATGGCCAAACCAATATTCCGAGTTTATCATTCTGCTTTATTAGTTCTTTATGGAAGCACTCATTATCTCTTGCATTAACAAACTCTCTTACTGCATTCCAATTCAATAGTCCTAACAACAGAAACCTAATACGTAAAATAAAGTTCTTGATACTGAACGGCATATAAACTGAGCATGCTGAATTCCAGATATAAATTAATAATGAATCACTCATGCTCTTATCATCCGGGCTACGATTTCTTAATCACTTTAGCTGGCACACCAACAGCCGTACTATTATCTGGAACATCCACTAAAACAACTGCATTTGCACCGATGCTAACGTTATCACCTATTGATATATCACCTAAGACTTTAGCACCCGCACCGATGTAAACATTAGAGCCTAATATAGGTGCACCTTCATCAGCGAGCTGCCCTATGGTGACTTGCTGCATAATCATACAATTTACTCCGATTACTGCTTTTTCATGTATAACGACACCATTAGGGTGAGGCAAAATAAGCCCTCCCCCAAGTTTTGCTTCTTTACTAATATCTGTCCCTGTAACAATGCTCCAGAAACACCAACGCAACGAAGCAAGCTTTCTACTTATTGTAGAAATGCCCCCTGTTTTGGCTCTATTTTTCTGGTGACTACGAATACTTCTCAAAAGCGAGATGGATGGGTCCCATTGTAAAAATGATTTTTCTTCACGCATCCAATCAGCATCACGAATATCCTGTGGGGACATTTCAGTAAACCTCAGTGTATTAATTTAAATATATCTAAATTATCAATTGTTTTAACAAGCTCATATTTAGATAAGTATGATTTAATAACGGCAGAATAGTTTTCATCCTGGTTGTCGTTCTTCATGGCCACATACTTTCCGCCCTTCGTCTTAACTAAAACTATAAACTGGGGCGTATTAGTATCCATGCCATTAATTATTCTTTGTTTCCAATTATCATAATAAGTAAAATCTTTTTTTGGTTGTGTCAGCAGCGCAAAAGAGGCAATAAAAAGCGGCGACAGACGCTGTGTATAATTGTTTATGTGAAGTGATCGAGACCAAACCAAGATTGTTTCATCGGCAGCAGTCTTAGGCTTCAGATATTCCGAGGCTTTAATTGCACTCGCAATGCTTATATATTCACCTGCTGTGTATTTAGAGTATCTCTCGTCTACATTGGTTTTTTTATAAATATCAATAGCCACATCACCAAAAGTACTATAAAGCTTTTTAGCCATACCTATGGCGGGAAGCGTAGTTATAAATAACAAAATCAAAGAAACAATAATTTCTCTTGAGCGTTTTTGGTATAATTTGGCTGATCCTTCTATTGCACAGGAAATAAAAATAGCCATGGGTGCTAACAATACCATTAAATGATATCCAAACCCCTTTCCTTGAACAAAATATGAAATAAATGTAACAGGAAATAGAAGCAATAAAATATACGCGGCATTTTTATTTCTTTGCCAAAGGAAGTAGAGACCCATTAAGCTCCACAAAGAATACCAGTGCCAGCTTTTAATAAATTGAGTCACCAACGTTTGTTTTAAAAAATCATAATTAGTACCTGCGCCATAAACCTCAAGGTTGTATTTAATAGATACTTCATACCAAGTTTGAAGGTTACCATAACCATACCCGAGTAAAGCTAATATGCTCAATAATGCAACAATAGTTATCGCGACTATACAGTGATCGTAGAAAATTCTTGCTACGCGTCTTTTTGAATTCATATTTAAAAAAACATCTAGCAATGTTAATAACGGTGCCATAACAAGTAATGTTGGCCTTATGAGTATTGCTAAAAATACAAGCCCACCCTGAAGAAATAAAACCCCTTTGTCATACCCATTCCATCTTTTATACAACATAGAAATTGCTAGAATTAAAAGTGGCCCAGCAATCATTTCTCTTTGTCCTGAACTCCACCCTCCAGCAGTAACATACATACCCACATACAATGGGATCACAACATATGATGCAAACCTGAATTTTAGTTCAACAAGAAATTTATGAAGAATGATTACAGATAAAGGTAAAATGAAAATTATTTCAAAAGCCCGGTATGACCATAATTCAGCGCCAAAGATAAATACTGAAGCAATATGAATAAACATCTGCCCAGGCCAGTTTTGATCTGCAGCATCCAGATAAAGACTTCCACCTTTATTTACCACCATACCAATATAATCATAAACAGCATGATCTGGGCTATAGGGGTAATTAATATATAACCCTGAAATAATTAAATAATAAATCCCCCCGCAAATAATTAAGAAATTATATTTCAGCAATGGCTTTGTAAAAAGAGACATTTAAAATTATCCAATTATTCGAATTAGAACATCTATTCTGATGTGGTAGATCTTCCATTAATCACGCGCTTAATTAAATACAATGGTCTATTTTTGGTCTCATTAAACATTCGTCCGAGGTATTCACCAATTATACCTATAGCAGCCAAATTCATCCCACCAAGCATCAGTGTAATGACCATTTGTGATGCATAACCAGGCACATCGGCACCATAGATAAATGTTTTAATAATTATATAAATAGCATATATGAATGATAGGCTCGATATAAAACCTCCAACATAGGTAGCGATTTTTAGAGGTGCAATTGAAAATGATGTTATTCCCTCTAGTGCAAAGTTCCAAAGACTCCAATAATTCCATTTAGTGTCACCAGCAAATCTCGGAGCCCGGTTGTACTCAACTTCTTTTACATTGAAGCCGACCCATGAAAAAAGACCTTTCATGAAACGATGCTGCTCACGAAGTTCTTTTAATGCGTCAATAGCCTGCCTACTAATTAACCTAAAATCCCCAGTATTAACTGGTATCTGTGTATCGCTTAAATTTCCTAGTACCTTATAAAACATATTAGCAGTTATTTTTTTTAACCAAGATTCACCTTCACGACTAATTCGCTTCCCATAAACATTGTCATACCCATCTTCCCAGTACTTAATAAAATCAGCAATAAGCTCGGGGGGGTCTTGGAGATCTGCGTCAATAATTACCGCAGCATCACCTGTAGCGAAATCAATACCTGCTGACATAGCAATTTCTTTACCAAAATTACGACTCAGATCTATAGCGGTAACTCGCTCATCTTTAGTAGACAATTCGTTGAGCAATGTAAATGTATTATCGCTGCTGCCATCATTAACAAAAATCAATTCTAATTCATACTGGTTATCCTTGAAGACATCTATTACGCGCCTATAGCACTCACCAATAACATCTTCCTCGTTATAAGCAGGAACAATAACAGTAATTTTCTTTTGCGCAGTCATAATTAATATCCAAATATATTATTTATACTTTTGAAAATGTCCAAAATTTATTAGCGATAAAATTCCATACTAAAACAACAGCAGTCGCAAGCAACTGCGCAAAAATATAATGCAACTCCACATCAAATATTAATATGGACATAATGTAGCCATTTAGAGAAAAACCTACTGCCATAATGACAACAAACTTCCATGTTGTATTAATATGAGGTTTATCGGATTTAAAGGTGAGTTTGTAGTTTAAATAATAATTCACCCCTCCCCCAAAAGCGTAACCTAACAGTGAGCCATTTACAGGATTAACACCAAAAAATGAAACAGCCGCCACTAGTACAATGTATTGCAAAATAGTGCTTAATCCACCAACAACTAAAAAGCTTGAAAATTGAATTGAAACTGCGTTCATAATATCTATTTTTTTATTTTGACAAATAAAAACATCAATATAAAAACCTATTAAATTTCATACCCACCGAATAACTGAATAGCATTATATCGATCGCTATCATTCTCCTTTTATTCATCAATAAGTATCTTCATTCTGAAAAACAGCAACAAGGGTTTTAAGTACAATCATAAAATCCAACCCAAGCGACCAGTTTCGTAAATAATCTAAATCATATTCCACACGTTTTTGCATTTTCTCGACGGTGTCGGTTTCACCGCGAAACCCATTCACTTGCGCCCAGCCAGTAATGCCGGGTTTGACTTTGTGACGAATCATGTAGCCTTTGATTTGACCACGATAGAGTTCGTTGTGTGCCACCGCATGTGGGCGTGGGCCAACCGTACTCATTCTGCCCTGCAGAACGTTAAAAAATTGTGGTAGTTCATCGAGTGAGTAGC
>Ga0316207_10001491_pt1 | contig 28496 bp, 25 predicted proteins | sample 6weekpyrite_MG_FD_204943 | JGI IMG/M metagenome (GOLD analysis project Ga0316207, IMG submission 204943) | Microbial mat bacterial communities from mineral coupon in-situ incubated in ocean water Damariscotta River, Maine, United States -... | ecosystem: Environmental > Aquatic > Marine >...
TTCACGGTGCCGTCGGGCAATTTCAGAAGTTGCAGCACATTGGCCAGAACCCCGGTGCGATAGATGCCGTCGGCTTCGGGATCATCGACGCTTGGGTCGATCTGGCTCGACAGCAGAATCTGCCTGTCATCCTGCATGACCTCTTCCAACGCGCGAACCGATTTTTCGCGACCCACGAATAGCGGCACGATCATATGCGGAAACACCACGACATCGCGCAGCGGCAGGACAGGATAGGTGATGGTCTGGTCTGGCATTTTGCCGTCCTTGTTCTTTGGCAAGAGGGCCGAGATCCCGCGTTGGTGCAGCAATCCTTGGGCCCGCTCCGGTTCAGGATACCTAAATCTGGGGTCACTGCACCGATGTTTCAACTGCTTTCTCGTTGCCTTGCAGTTTGCACCCGGCGCGCATCAGGAGCAAGCCGCGATCTGTGCTTATGGTGAAGCAAGCCGGGGTATTTCATAAACCACCACGCCCGTGCCGGGGCGAAAGGCTTGCAGAGCTTCGCGCCGGTCGGGCCAGCCCTGCGGCGGGTCACCATCCAGCGCCGCGCGCGCCCGCGCAGTGACGAAAATACGCCCCGGCCCGGTTGCGTCCGCCAGATCGAGGGCGCTGGCGGGCAGGATCTCGGCTGGCGAAAACAACAACAGATACCCGGTGCAGATATAGGCGCAGTCATCGACGATCACATCGCCGGGCGCTGTCTCGTCGAACAGGACACGGTTGATCTGTCGCCAGTAATCGGTGGACGGGTCGGAAAACCCCACCATCGCCCCTGCCCCATTGGCGACCCAAAGCGTTGATATCGCAAGGATCGTGGTGATTTTGATGGCCCGTGTCATCGGATCGAGCCGCAAAAAGAGCGCCAGCGCCAGAAATGGCAGCACAGCGATCCAGAACTCCTTGTTGGTCGGCTCCCAGAGCGTCACCGCCAGGGCATAAACCGCGCCCTGCAACGCAACCAGCCCGATCATCGGATGGCGCGGGCCGGAAATCGCGGCCCGGCCCGCCAACCCGGCCAGCGCCACGACGCTGATCACCGTCAGCCCCAACAAAGGCCCAATGCCGAGCATCAGCCCGGTCTGAACGAAATACACCTCCTCGACCAGCGCGCGACCGGGGAAAAACTGCTCAACCAGCGCGCCAAGCGACGGGTCGGCAAAAAGGAACAAACTGCTCCAGATCGCCGTGGCCAGCCCGACCAGCGCCTTGACCGGTGCCAGGATCGAAAGCGGCGTCCAGAGCCCGTTAGAGGCGTAGCCGCGCGCCCAGGCCAGCGTTTCGAGCGGGCTGCCATGATCAAGCGCAAAGCGCCCGATCAAGAAATAAACGAAGCCAACTATAGAAATAAAAACAAAGCTATATCGCGCTATGTTAATCCAGATTCGAGGTCCAAGAAAGAGCCATAACAAAGCGGCGGGCAGCAAAAACACATGCGATTGGTGCAAGAGCGTCGCCACCGCCGCAAGGCACGCGGCCAAGCCCACGCGTCGGTGAAAGAGCGCCAGGACCGAGCCCAGAACCAGCGGCAAAGGCAGCGCATACGTGTCGGGGTAGAGGCCATAGAGCCAGAAGGCAAAGCTGCCCGCGACCGACCACATCGCCGCCAGGGACACAGGCAGCCCCGCCCCCGCCGCCCGTGCCAGCGCCCAGATCAGCGCGACCGCCGCCAAGGCCGCCACCATGCTGACCATCTGCATCACAAAGACCGCGCCCCCGCCGGTCAGCTGCGCGATCCAGTAAGTGAGCGGCTCATAAAGCAGATGGTTGGGGTGCCATTGCGGCAGGCCGACGCTGACATGCTCGGCGTAATAGACGGCGTCCTCGCCTTCGGTGAAATTTTGCGGGATCGTCAGGCCATATAGCAGCGAGATAGCCGCCAGGCTGAGCAGCGGCGCTTTCGCAGCGGCGGATCTTGCGGTCTGCTCAACGGGCAAGGACGACCCTTTCGACGCGGGGTGGGAGCCCCGGGGCTATCACGGGGCCCCATCCGCTCCAAAGAAAAATACGCCAAGAAACAGAGTGTTGCGCGCCGGGGCTCAGATCGGATCGATATCCCCCATCGCGCGTTCGGCATGAAACCCGGCCTCGAACCCTGCGAAATCACCTGCGGCAATGGCCGCGCGCATGGCCGCCATCAGCTCCTGATAATAATGCAGATTATGCCAGGTCAGCAGCATCGAGGAGATGATCTCCTGCGCGCGGAACACATGGTGCAGATAGGCGCGCGAGTATTTGGAACAGGCCGGGCAGCTGCACGCCTCGTCCAACGGGCGCGGATCATCGGCGTGGCGAGCGTTCTTGATGTTAACTACGCCGCGCCGGGTAAAGACCTGGCCGGTGCGCCCCGATCGCGACGGCAGCACGCAATCCATCATGTCGATGCCGCGTTTTACGGCCCCCACGATATCATCGGGCTTGCCCACCCCCATCAGGTAACGCGGCTTGTCCTCGGGCAGCATATCGGGCGCGTAATCGAGACACTCAAACATCTTCTCCTGCCCCTCGCCCACGGCCAGACCACCGACCGCATAGCCCTCAAAACCAATCTCGCGGAGCGCCTCGGCGCTTTCGCCGCGCAGGTCGCGCTCCAGCCCGCCCTGCTGAATACCAAAGAGAGCATGCCCCGGCCGGTCGCCAAACGCCGCGCGCGAGCGTGCGGCCCATCGCATCGACAATTGCATGCTTTCGGCGATCCTTGTCCGGTCGGCGGGCAGCGCCGGGCATTCGTCGAAACACATCACGATGTCAGAGCCCAAAAGCCGCTGGATCTCCATCGAGCGTTCCGGGCTCAACATATGGCGCGAGCCGTCGATATGGCTGCGAAAGGTGACGCCTTCCTCGGTCAGTTTGCGCAGGTCGGCCAGGCTCATCACCTGAAAACCGCCGCTATCGGTCAGGATCGGCCCGTCCCAGTTCATGAACCGGTGCAGCCCGCCCAGGCGCGCGATGCGTTCGGCGGTGGGGCGCAGCATCAGGTGATAGGTGTTGCCAAGCAAGATATCGGCCCCCGTGGCCGCCACGCTTTCGGGCAACATCGCCTTGACGGTGGCGGCCGTGCCCACCGGCATAAAGGCGGGTGTGCGGATGGCCCCGCGCGGGGTATCGATCACGCCGCTGCGGGCGCGCCCGGAGGTGGCGTTCAGAGTAAACGAAAACGGGCTGGTCATATCGGGCATCTTGTCTTGTCTCGGTCGCGCCCGTTCATAGGCGATTTTGCCGGGATGGAAAGAGAGCACGCGCCCAAAACGCCCGATCTGTGCGGCGCGATGGCATTGCCGCATCTGCCGCATATCCATGGGCTGGACGCCCGTGCCGACAAACCCTATATCTTTGGTCAACTATAGCCTGGACACATCCAATGACCCAATCGCAAGAGCAGCTTGAAGGCACCCCGCTGATCAAGCCCTCCTCCACCGACCACCCGCTTTACGACGCCATTATCGAGGCCTGCCGTTCGGTCTATGATCCTGAAATACCTGTCAATATCTACGATCTGGGGTTGATCTACACGGTCGAAATCAGCGCCGAGAACGAGGTCGAGATCATGATGACCCTGACCGCCCCGGGCTGCCCGGTTGCGGGCGAGATGCCGGGCTGGCTGGCGGATGCGGTCGGGCCGCTTGATGGTGTGAAGACCATCAATGTCGAGATCACCTGGGATCCGCCCTGGGGGATGGAGATGATGTCGGATGAGGCCCGGCTTGAGCTTGGCTTTATGTAGGCCATCAAGCCTAGTAGCCTGATTTTGACAATATCAAGTCATTTAACTTGATTTTCAAATTATCAGGCTATATAACTTGATCATGTCAACTCCCCCCCCCTTCGTGGCCGTGTTCAGCGGTGATCTGATCGGCTCATCCGAGGCCGACCCGCGCGAGACCAACGACGCGATCAACAGCATTCGGGCCACCGCAGAACGCATCGAATACTGGCCCCAAGGTGCCCCCGGCCACTTTACCCGCATGCGTGGCGATGGCTGGCAATTCGTCCTGCCACATACCGGTCACGCCCTGCGCGCGGCGATAGCGGTATTTGCCAGCCTGATCAGCCGGGGCAGGCTCCATACCCGGATCGCCATAGGCCTTGGATCAATGAACCCGCTGGACGGTGCTGACCTCTCTGCCGCCTCGGGCCCGGCCTTCGAGGCCTCTGGCCGAACACTGGATGCGATGCCAAAATCGGGCCGCTTCGCCATTGCCGGTGCCGGTGTCACCCCACTGCACCGCGCCATCGTGACCCTTGTTGACGACCACATCAGCCGATGGACCCCGGAACAGGCCGAAGCCGCAGCCTATTACCTGAACCCGACAGACCCCACCCTGAAGGACATTGCCGCCGCGCTCGGCATCTCGACCCAGGCCGTCCATTCCCGCATCAAGGGCGCCGGTGCGCAGGCCCTGCGCGACGCCGTCAGACTGTGGGAAACCCAAGCGGAGCAGGACCCATGATAGAGACAATCGCCGCCCTTCTCGCCGCCCATGCTCTGGCCGATTTCATCTTTCAAACCAGATGGATGGCGGAAAACAAGCGTCAGCTCGGCCCGCTCCTGCTGCATGTTTCCATCGTCTTTGCACTCAGTTTTCTGGCCCTTGGCGGCAGCCTCTGGCCCGCCATTTTCATCGCGCTTGTCCATCTGCAAATCGATTTCATCAAGGCCCGGGTCGGGCGACAGACCCTGGCCCATTTCCTGGCCGATCAGGGCGCGCATGGCGTATCGATCCTGGTTGCCGCCGCGCTCTGGCCCACTGCGTTTTCCACCGGGCTCTGGCCCGGCCTTTCTGCCGATGCCGCGCCCGCCATGACGCTTTTGGCCGGCCTGATCCTGGCCACCCGGATGGGCCAGTTTCTGGTCGGCTTTCTGATGGCCCCCTTTGCGCCCGAGATCCACGAAGAGGACGGCCTGCCCGATGGTGGCGCGCTGATCGGTCTGATGGAACGCGGGCTGACCTTTATCTTTGTGCTGGCGGGTCAGGCCACGGGCGTGGGTCTTTTGATTGCCGCGAAATCCTTTCTGCGGGTCGGCACCGCCAATGAAAGCCGCAAGATGGCTGAATATGTTATCATCGGCACGCTGGCCTCGATCGGATGGGCGCTGCTGGTGGCCCATGGCACGCAAAGCCTGATGGCGCTGCTACGCGGCGCTTGAGATTGCCACCCGCCTGACCTACATCTTGGGCAACGCGACAAAGGACACCACACCCATGTTCGGCATCCCCGGCAAACAGGCCGTCACCATGACCGCGCGCGCGGCCGATCAGATCACCCGGCTGATGGCCCGGGGCGAGACCCAGGGCCTGCGCATCGGCGTCAAGAAAGGCGGCTGCGCGGGCATGGAATACACCATGGACACGGTCAATGAGATCGACCCTCATGACGAGGTGGTGGAACAGGATGGGGCCCGGGTGATGATCGCACCGATGGCGCAGATGTTCCTTTTTGGCACCGAGATCGATTATGAGGTCTCGCTGCTCGAGGCGGGGTTCCGGTTTCGCAACCCCAATGTCTCTGATGCCTGCGGCTGCGGCGAATCGATCAAGTTCAAGGATGTGGCCGAGCTTGAGGCCGAACGCGCCGCGAAATAGGGCGCGCGCCTCAGGCGTTTTTCAGATGCAGATAGGTCTCTTCGAACCGGCGCGTCAGATAGAGCCCGGCCAGTGTTACCGTCTCTGATCCCATCGGGGCCACATTGGCTTCGAAATTGGGATTAAAGAATAGCGGGATCGAGATCCGTTCCGCGCTCGTGCCCCGCACCCGGTGCACCGTGGCCACCACGCGACCGGCGGTCCACATCTCCAGCATCTCGCCGAAATTGATCACGAACTCACCGACCGGCGGCTGCACCGAAATCCAGGTGCCATCACGCCCCTGCACCTCAAGCCCCGGCGCGCCATCGGTGGCCAGAAAGGTCAGGCAGCCATAATCGGTATGCGCGGCGATGCCGAAATCCTTGTCGCCCGCCCATTCGGGCCGGGCCGGGTAATAATTCCCGCGCAACAGCGCCATGGGCCGCGAAAACTGCGCGTCAAAGACATCGGGCGGCGCGCCAATGGATCTGGCGATGGCCGAGAGCAGTTTAAGCGCAAATCCGGTGGTGGCATCGTAATAGGCCTGCACTGCCGCGCGAAACCCCTCGGGCGCATCGGGCCATTGATTGGGCGCATAGACCGACAAGGCGGCATGCGGGTCCCCCTCGCGCAGTTCCAGACCGCTATCAAACACCTCCTTGTAATCGGGGTTGGCACCGGGATCGACCTGTTCCGAGCCTGACGCCCCCCAGCCGCGATTGGCCCCGGTCAACGCCATATCAACGGCTGCCTTCACATCCATCGGCTGATGAAAGAACGCCCGGTATTGCGCGATCAACGCCGCGACCTCGGGGGCTTTGATCGGCGTGTTGTAGAGCGTCAGAAACCCCACCTCGGTGGCGGCCCGGGTCAGCATTTCCATTGATCTTGTGTGATCCCAATGGCCGGGATCGGTCAGCGCTGCGGCGTCAATGCGCGGAATATCGGTCATACTGGCACTCTACCTTGCACAATTTCTTATCCAGGGCCCCCTCTTTGGCGCAGCGGGGGCCTGCGCGATATGCGCCAAAACGTCCCCCTTTCGATGTGGCCCATTTCACGCTATGGCAAGACCCGACCGAACCAACGCATCAGGAGCCGCGCCAATGCCCAGAAAACTCGCCGCCGGGAACTGGAAGATGAACGGAACCACCGGCACGCTGGCGCAGGCCCGGGCCTTGGCCGCCGCTTGCCCCGATCCCGGCGTTTCGGTCCTGATCTGCCCGCCCGCCACGCTTTTGTCGCGGCTTTCCGGTATTTTGGCGGCGGGCCCGATCACCACGGGCGGCCAGGATTGCCATGATGCCGCCAGCGGCGCGCATACCGGCGATATCTCGGCCGAAATGCTGGCCGATGCCGGGGCGGGCAGCGTCATTCTGGGCCATTCCGAGCGCCGCGCCGATCATGGCGAGACCAACGGTGATGTACGCGCCAAGACCGATGCCGCCATCGCCGCGGGCCTTGTCGCGATCGTCTGTGTCGGGGAAACCGGGGCGGAACGCGATGCGGGCGACACCCTGGCCGTGATCGAAGCGCAGCTGGCAGGATCGCTGCCCGATGCCATCACCGCCGCCACGCTGGTGGTTGCCTATGAACCGGTCTGGGCCATCGGCACCGGCCGGGTGCCGACGCTCGATCAGATCAGCGAGGTTCACACCATGATCCGCACCAGTTTGCGCGCCCGTTACGGGAATGCGACGGGCGATGACATCACGCTGCTCTATGGTGGCTCAGTGAAGGGCGCGAACGCCGCCGAGATCTTTGCCGTTCGGCATGTAAACGGGGCGCTGGTTGGCGGTGCCTCGCTCAAGGCCGAGGATTTCCTGCCCATCATTCAGGCGCTTGAGGCGTCCTGACGCAAGCTCACCTTGAGGTGGATGCCATCGCGCGCGCGCACTGTCAGATGCGCCACCGGCACCGGTTCGCGGCCCTCAACCGCTTCGAACCGGAACCGTTTGATCAGCATCGACAACAAAAGCGGCCCCTCGACCATGGCAAACCCCGCCCCGGTGCAGACGCGCGAGCCGGCTGAAAACGGCATATAGGCCTTGCGCATAGAGGCACGCCCGTTCTCACTGCCCCACCGGGCCGGGTCAAAGCCATCGGGATTGTCCCACAGCCGGTCATGGCGGTGCAGATGCCAGGGCGACAGCACCACCTGCGCGCCGGGCGTCACATCGCGCTTGCGAAACACTTCCGGGCAGGTCGTCTCGCGCACCATCATCGGCACTGGCGGATAAAGCCGCAGCGCCTCGCGGAACACGTCGCGCGAGAGCCGCAGCTTGGACATCACCGAAAAATCGCACGCCCCCAAGGCGGAGGCCTCGGCCGCGACCTTATCCTGCCAATCGGGATAAATCGCCATCAGATAGAGCGTCCAGGCCAGGGCAGAGGCGCTGGTCTCATGGCCTGCCAGGAAAAAGATCGCCACCTGATCGACCATTTCCCCGGCGCTGAAGCGTTCTCCGGTTTCGGGGTCGGGCGTTGTCATGATCTTGGTGGCCAGATCGTCGGGCGCGGTGCCGGCCCGGATTGCCTCCATCCGCTCGGTCGTGAGCCGGGTGATCAGCCCCCGAATGGCGCGCGCGGTGGCCCGCGTCACGCGCCGGTGCCCGCGCGGCACGAACCGGGGCAGCGGCAAAAACGCGGCCAGGTTCAATATGGGCTGCGTGCGCTGATAATCACGAAACTGGGTAAAGACCTCGGCGGCAATCTCATGCTCGATCGGAATGGAAAAGAGCGTGCGAAAAATCACATCCGCGGCGGCATGGCTCATCTCGGCCTCAACCTCGACCGGGCCAGGTGTGAGGCGCGCACAGGCCGCCTCGGCCGCCGCCCACATCGCCGGAAAGGTATCGCGCAGCCGCCCGCCCTCAAAAGCCGGGTCGATAATGCGGCGCTGCCGCTTCCAGGTCTCGCCATTGGTCAGAAAGACAGAATTTCCCAACAAGGGCCGCAAGCCTTCGCCGATACGGTCCGATTTCGGGAAATCATCCGGGCGTTCTTTCAGCACCAGATCGATCAGCGTCGGATCGTTCACCATGTAGCTGCGGAAAAACGGCGTGCGAAATTCGGCCATCCAGGCATGGTAAAGCCGCGCCGGTTGCGCCGACAGGATATCCTGGCGAAAGAGCCTCAGATAGCGCCAAAGCGAGACGCGGTCCGGGCGGGATTTCGGCTTGGGCGGGGTCATTTATCTATCCGTAAACCGGTTGACCGCCCGTTCAATGCGGCTTTTCGACGGGGCCCGCCCGGCAAACCGCGCCGCCAGCGTTTGCGGCCCTGCGGTGATCTGGAAATAATCGTAATCGCCGGGCCGGTCAAAGGCATTGAGATACTGGAAATGCAGCTCGAAAAGCCGCCAGCGCAGCGCCTTCCATTTCGCGGGCGACAGGGTCTGTGTGAACGCCGCCGAAATCACCAGCGGCCAGCGTTTGCCGGTCTCAGGGGCCGCGCCAGAGACACTGACCGGGTCGCAAAGCGCAAAGGCACAGCCATCGCCGGGGGCCGTGACATCGACCCAGGTCATCGCGTCGCTTTGGCAAAGATATTCCAGATCGCCGCGCAATTTCCGCGCTTTCGGCAGAAAGGACACCATCGGCACCACCTGGCCAAGCGACAAAAACGCCAATGCGGGCCCCTCAACGGGCAACCGGCGCTGGCGCAGCAGATCGGCCAGAATATTCACCGCCAGATGCGCGCCGGAGCTGTGGCCGACAATCAGAACCTCATCGGCATCAGACGCCATCGCCGCGATCACCCGGGCCTTGAAATCCTCCAGTCGCGCCTCCAACTCGGGTGGATTGGCCCCGCCATGGCGCGCCGTAAAGGCGTAATCATGCATCAAATAATAGGCCAGAACCTTGCCGTCATAGCGCTTGAAGAGCGCCAGAACCGCCCAGATCGTGACCGCGCCCGCCACCATGCCAAAAACCGATAGCGGCACGCCCGTCAAAACCGCGCCCAGCCACGCCACCAGTACCGCAACGCCAAGCCCGGCCAAGACCGCGATCCCTAGCTGGCCGAGCAGGAACACCACCGGATAAAGCGCCGCAATCACCGGCCCCTTGCGCAGACGAAAGAGACGAAAGAGAGCGCCCGACATGATATAGACCCAGGCCGTGCGCAAAAGCTGCCAATAGGTGGCAAGAATGCCATGCGCCATGCTGTCCTTGACGATATCGGCCCAGACCAGAACCTCGACATCCGCTCGCGTGCTCTGGCCATCAATCTCGGTCTCGACATGCCAGCCAAAGGGCCCCTCGACCTGCTGTTTGGACAGCGCAATCTCATAGCCCGAGATCTGCCCCTGCTCCTCGGCCCCGCGCCGGTATCTCTCGCGGTATTTTCGCGCCGGCACCGGATCAAAGCCGGGGATATAAAGCACCCGGCGCGCGCGCACATCCTGGCCTGTCTTGGTCATGGTATCACTGCTCTGCCCATCCATGATGATGAGGTTAGCGGAAAACTTGGGCAAGGCTATGGCGAAACGCGCGCGGCGAGGTGCCGATATTGACATGGACAAGCCCCCATAGCCCGCCTAAATGCCTCCACATGACCGCAGATCTTACCATCGACGCCATCGGCCTTCTCTGCCCCCTGCCCGTCCTCAGGCTGCGCAAGCGCCTTTCTGGATTAGAGCCGGGCCAGACCGCCTGTCTGCTGGCCGATGATCCTGCCGCGGCCATCGACGTGCCGCATTTCTGCGCCGAACAGGGCCACGCGTTTTTGGGCGATGAGCCTCGCGCCGGTGCCACCGCCTATTTCATTCGCAAAGCCTGATTGCCGCGGTGCGCGGTCGCGGATTTCGCTGAGACCCGATTCTGTCACTTGCGATGCGGCGGGGCCAAGGCGCGATCAACAGGGCAGAGCAGCAATACGATTCGGCATTTTCGTGTTGAAACGACACGATATCGGAATGTCATTGCGACGCGGCCACCAAGCCCAATGTTATCAGAGCGTGCAGCCTGTTGTCTACTTTTCACACGAACATAGCATTTCGAGTCATGGGTTAGGTCGCCAGAACCCCGGCAAAGCACTGATATAAATTAGCTATTCCACCACGTGTTATCCGATAACACCGCCCGCACAGGTGCGGTTATCCAATGACGGCCGCGGTGTTATCAGCTTTCGGGCCGGCGATATTGTCTGACGCCGGGCTCTGCGCCCAAGGTTGCTCATCGGCCCAACGCCACACGGCAGGTGCCGCACTCTACGACCCCGAAACACACAGACCCACACCATCAAACCACCCATATCCACCCGCAATCGCCCCCGACACAAACACAACGCCAAACCCCCAAAAGGATCTCCACCAATGACTTTCTCCAAAGCAATCAAAACCGCCGCCCTGTCCCTGATGATCGCCCTGCCCGTCGCAGGTGCCGCCGCTGCCGGGCATTCCTATGTCAATGTCGAACAATATGGTGTCGGCAATGCCGCCGGGGCCGGTCAGACCGGTTTCTTCAACGACATGGGCCTCTATCAGAACGGTGCCTATAACACCGTGATCGCCAGCCAGGACGGCAACATGAACACCACCGTCGTTGGCCAGACCGGTTATGGCAACGGGGCCTCGGCCACCACCATCGGGTCGGGCAACATTGTCGGCATCGCACAGCAGGGCAATGGCAACAGCGCCGATATCGGCCAGCTCGGCAATGGCAACGCCATCGGCGTGATCCAGATGGGCAATGGCAACAACGCCTCGGCCGTGCAGGTCGGCACCGGCAACGTCACCGTGATCGTTCAGAACTAAGCGACGCTCCAAACCGGGGGGGGCGCTGCCCGCGCCCCCCCAAGCCCCCGCCCCATCCGACAAGGATTATTCCCATGACCGCCCTTTCCGCCCCCACATCGCGCCGCCTGTCGCCTGCGACCGTGCTTCTTGCCGGGGTTGGCCTGGCCGCCGGATGCAGCACGCCCGTCGTCTCAACCCTGAGCCCCGCCCCGCTCGCCTGCGCGCTGGAGGTCGACCAAACCGGCCCCATGACCCGCTTTCAGGGCCAGGTGCAGGCCTTCGAGGCCCTGTCGGGCAGCTACAGCCTGACGCTGGTCGGCGGTGGCACCAATATCCGCCAGGGCGGCCCCTTCTCGGCCCGCTCCGGTGAAACCGTCAGCCTGGGCCAGGCCAACCTGTCAGGGACGCCCGGGCGTTATGACGCCAACCTCAGCATTACCGTGAACGGCACCACGTATAATTGTGCTCTCGACACTTAAACTTCTTGACTTAGTGTTTTACGAACACTAATATGGAATCATCAACCAAAACGACTTTAACTTCAGACCCAAAGGACCTTTTAAAATGACTTTCTCCAAAGCAATCAAAACCGCCGCCCTGTCCCTGATGATCGCCCTGCCCGTCGCGGGTGCCGCCTCTGCCGGACATTCCTTTGTCACCGTTCAGCAGTTTGGCGTGGGCAACGGTGCCGGGGCCGCCCAGACCGGTTTTTTCAACGATATGGGCATCTACCAGAACGGCAACTACAACACCGCCATCGCCACCCAGGACGGCAACTTCAACACCACCGTCGTCGGCCAGACCGGCTGGGGCAACGCCGCATCGGCCACGACCATCGGGTCGGGCAATGTGACCGGCATCGCCCAGTCCGGCGTCGGCAACTCGGCCAGCACCGGCCAGCTGGGCTATGGCAACGGCGTTGCCATCATCCAGAACGGTTGGAACAACGGCGCATCGGCCACGCAGGTCGGCACCGGCAACACCGCCGTCATCGTGCAGAACTGATCTGCGCATATGACATGCGCGGGGTGCGGGCCCTTCCCTCCCTGGCCCGCCCCCCGCACACCACCCCAGACCGCCCCGCATTCCTCACGATCTCCAAGACTTTCATCGCAACAAAGGAACAGTCCCATGACCGCCCTTCCCGTTTCCAAACTGCGCCATGTGCTTGCCGCACCCCTGATCGTCGCCGGGCTTGGCCTGGCCGCAGCCAGCAGCGCAACCGCCACCCCGCCCGTCACCGAAACCGCCCCCATCGCCTGCGACATCGCTGTCGATCAAAACGGTCGCATGGTCAGTTTCCAGGGCCGCGTGCAAGCCAGCCATGATCTGTCGGGCACCTATAACCTGACGCTCAGCGGTGGCGGCACCAATATTCGCCAAGGCGGCGCATTTGCCGCCGATGCCGGCGATATCGTGACCCTCGGACAGGCCAACCTGTCCGGCACGCCCGACCGCTATGATGCCGATCTGACGCTCTCGATCGACGGCGAAACCTACAGCTGCGCCACGAATTTGTGATTGCTGCTTGACTTAGTGTTTCAATAACACTAATATAGAATCATCACAACCAAACAAGTTGAACCCAAAGGAATAAACCCATGATCCGCAAGACTTTCATCGCCGCAACTCTCGCTCTGACCACCCTCTCCGGCACCGCCGCAATGGCCGGTGGCACGCTCAGCTTCGAGATCAATCCCACCAACGCCGAAGAGGCCAACATGATCCGCCTGGGTCTGGGCATCTTCCAGATCGCCAATGGTGGTGATCCGGCCCAGGTCTTCCAGAACGGCAATGGCAATGGTGCCGGCATCGGTCAGTCCGGCGGTGGCAACCAGGGCGTCATCTATCAGGAAGGCAACGGCAACACCGGCACGCTCAGCCAAAATGGCTGCGACAGCTACGGCATCTTCCAGTTCGGCAACGGCGCCAACGCCAATGTCGCCCAGGGCAATGGCTGCCAGACCGGCCTTCTGTTTCAGGTTGGCCTCGACTGATCGGGACGATCCTGGCCCCCTCCCCAAAGTCGAAGCACCAGCGGCGCGCCTCCCGGAAAACCGGGGGGCGCGTTCCGTTTCGCACCCGTCGGGCCCGGGGCAAGGCGCGCAGCACCGGTTGGTAGCTATTGCATCGCCCCACAGACCAGAAAACCAGCGGCGCGCCAGCGCCTCAATTTGGTTACATGCCTCTCACTCGGCCGCCGTCGCCACCACCGGACCACCGGCCCGAAACGCGGCCAACAGCTCTTCGCGCCGCGTCGCCGCCGCTGCCGCATTGGCCGCCTTCACCGGACCGAACCCCTTGATCTGGCGCGGCAATCCGGCCAGATCGGCGGCCAGTGCAACCGTCTCGGGCGTCACATCACGCAAGAGCTCGGCCATATCGCGCTCATAATCCTTGATCAACCGGCGCTCCATCCGCCGCTCGCCGGTATAGCCAAAGAGATCCAAGGGCGTGCCGCGCAGCCGCTTCATCCGCGCCAACACCCGGTAGAGCCCGCCAATCCAGGGCCCGAAAGTGCGCTTTTTCGGGCGCCCACCGGCATCGCGCCCGGGCAAAAGCGGCGGAGCCAGGTGATAGGTGAGCCGCAAATCGCCCTCGAACTCGGCCCGCGCCTTGGCCTCGGTCTCCAGATGCAGCCGGGCCACCTCGTATTCATCCTTATAGGCCAATAGCTTGTGATAGCCCAAAGCCACCGCCTCGCGCAGCACCAGATCATCCACGCGATCAACCAGCCTCCGATACTTGCGCGCCAGCCGGGCGCTTTGATAAGCCGTCAGATGCTCCGCACGATAGGCGATCCGCTCCTCCAGCGTCTTGGGCAGCGCCACCACATCCGCGCCGCCGATCCCGGCCGCCTCATCTGGATGCAGCACCGCCCACCGGCCATATTCAAAGGCTTGCTTGTTGCGCGCGGGCGCGGCACCGTTCAACTCGATGGCGCGCAAAATGGCCTCCTCGGATAAGGGCACCAGCCCCATCTGCCAGCTTGCGCCCAGGATCATCATGTTGGAAAAAATCGAATCCCCGATCAGCGCGCGGGACAGTTCCGAGGCGTCAAAAAGCGCCACACCGCCCCCAAGCCGTGCTTGAAGCGCGACTTCCAAATCCTTCACAGGAATATGAAATTCCGTGTCGCGGGTGAAATCACCGGTGATGATCTCATGCGCGTTCACCACCGCCCGCGTGCGCCCCGTCGTCATCAGCCCGAGCGTCTTGGCCCCCGCCGTCACCACCAGATCACCGCCGATCACGGCATCGGCCTCACCCACGGCCACCCGGATGGCGCTGATATCGTCCGGCGCTTCGGCCAGCCGCAGATGGATATGGACCGCGCCGCCCTTTTGCGCCAGCCCCGCCATCTCGATCATGCCGGCCCCCTTGCCATCCAGCTGCGCCGCCTGCGCCAGAACCGCGCCGATGGTCACGACGCCGGTGCCACCGACCCCGGTGATCACGATGTTATGGGTGCCGTCGATCACGGGCAGGTCGGGCGCGGGCAGATGGCCGATATCGACCGAGGCCGAGGCCTCCTTGCGGATCGTGCCGCCCGAGACGGTCACGAAGGACGGGCAGAACCCGTTCACGCAGGAAAAATCCTTGTTGCAGGACGATTGATCGATGGCCCGCTTGCGCCCCAGCTCGGTCTCCAGCGGCACGATCGACACGCAATTGGATTGCACCCCGCAATCGCCGCAGCCTTCGCAGATATCGGGGTTGATGAATATGCGGGCGTCGGGGTCGGGAAAGGTGCCGCGTTTGCGGCGGCGGCGTTTTTCGGCGGCACAGGTCTGCACATAGATGATGACGCTGACGCCCTTGATCTCCTGAAACCGCTCCTGCACGGCCATTAGCCGGTCCCGCGTGTGACGCTCCAATCCCTTGGGAAAGCCTGCAAAATCAATCTCTTCCTTGGGGTCATAGATCAACGCGATATGTTCGACCCCCATCGCCTTGACCTCGTGGGCGATGCGTTCGGGGCTCAGATCGCCCTCATTGGGCTGACCGCCCGTCATCGCCACGGCATCGTTAAAGAGGATCTTGTAGGTGATGTTGGTCTCCGCCGCCAAAGCCGCGCGAATGGCCAGGATGCCGGAATGGTTATAGGTGCCTTCGCCCAGGTTCTGAAAGACATGCGCACGGGTCGAAAACGGTGCCTCGCCCATCCAGTTGGCCCCTTCGCCGCCCATATGGGTATAGGCCTCGGTGTTGCGATCCATCCATTTGGCCATGAAGTGACAGCCGATGCCGGCCCCCGCGCGGGCATCCTCGGGCACTTTGGTCGATGAATTATGCGGACAGCCGGAACAAAACCACGGCAGCCGCGTCGCGAGCTCTGGCGCATTATCGGCGCGCATCGCATCGCGGACCTGGGCGATGCCCGCGGTGATCCGGTCGGTGCCGCGGCCTTCCTCAACCAGGATCTCGCCCAGTTTCACGGCAATATCATTGGGGTCCAACGCGAAATGCGTCGGAAAGAGCACCTCGCCCTCCTTCTCGAACCCATAGACGCGCCGCCCCTGCCGGTCGTCAAAGATCGCCTCCTTGACCTGCACCTCGATCAGTTTGCGCTTTTCCTCGATCACCACGATCAGATCCAGCCCCTCGGCCCAATCGTGAAACCCCTTCATGTCCAAAGGCCAGGTCTGCCCGACCTTATAGGTGGTCACCCCAAGCCGCTCGGCCTCATCCTCGCCGATGCCAAGCAGCGCCAGAGCATGCACCAGATCGAGCCAGTTCTTACCGGCCGCGACAAAGCCTATCTTGGCCCCGGGCTTGCCCAAAACGCGTTTGTCCATCTTGTTGGCATGGGAAAATGCCTCGGCGGCAAAGCGTTTATGCGCCAGCAGGCGTTCTTCCTGCGGGATCCAGTGATCGCCAAGCCGGATATTCAGACCGCCGGGCGGCATCTCGAACTCGGGCGTCACGAACGACATCCGGTCCGGCCTGCCATCGACAACGGATGTCGCCTCGACCGTGTCCTTCATGGTCTTGAGGCCAACCCAGACCCCGGCAAACCGGCTAAGCGCGATGCCGTAGATCCCGTAATCGAGGATCTCCTGCACGCCCGCGGGGCTGAGCACCGGCATATGCGCATCGACCAGAGCCCAGTCCGATTGGTGGCACACGGTCGAACTTTCGCCGGTGTGATCGTCGCCCATCGCCATCACGACCCCGCCATGGCGCGAGGTTCCGGCCATGTTGACATGGCGCATCACGTCGCCGGTGCGATCAACCCCGGGGCCTTTGCCATACCAGAGCCCGAAAACACCATCATATTTGCCCTCGCCGCGCAATTCGGCCTGCTGCGCGCCCCAAAGTGCTGTGGCGGCCAGATCCTCGTTCTGGCCCGGCTGAAACACCACATCCGAGGCGTCCAGCAGCTTTTTCGCCTTCATCATCTGCAAATCGACCGCGCCAAGCGGCGATCCGCGATAGCCGGTGACCAGCCCGGCCGTGTTCAGCCCGGCCCGGGCATCGCGCCATTTCTGCATCAGCACAAAGCGCACCAGCGCCTGCGTGCCATTCAGCAGAACGGGCGATTTTCCGAGATCGAAACGATCCTCAAGCGAGATATGTGCAAGACCCATGCAGCCCTCCCAGACGGTGCGGTGGTTTCGCGCATTATAGGTCAACATGTGTGACCTTTCAAGCATTCTTTGCGCCCCCGCCGCGCATTGGCCGTTGAAAATCCATCCAGTTTGGCTAGGTTGCCTCGGGCGAACCATGATCCCAGTGACCAAGACAGGACGGATGCCCCAATGGACTGGGACAAGCTGCGTATTTTTCATGCCGTTGCCGATGCCGGCAGCCTGACCCATGCCGGTGACACGCTGCATCTCAGCCAATCGGCGGTCAGCCGGCAGGTGCGCGCGCTTGAGGAAAGCCTCAATACAACGCTCTTTCACCGCCACGCGCGTGGTCTCATTCTGACCGAACAGGGCGAGCTTTTGTTCGATGCCACCCGGTCGATGTCAAAACGGCTTGATACCGCCGCGGCCCGCATCCGCGACAGCGAAGAGGAAGTGGTCGGCCAGTTGCGCGTCACCACCACGGCAGGATTTGGCCTCTTGTGGCTCGCCCCGCGCCTGCCGCAGCTTTACAAGACCTCGCCGCAGATCAAGATCGACCTGATTCTCGAGGAACGCGTGATGGATCTGCCGATGCGCGAGGCCGATGTCGCGATCCGCATGAAGGAACCCAGCCAGGCTGATCTGATCCGGCGCAAACTGATGTCGGTGCGCATGTGCCTTTATGCGACGCCCACCTATATCGCCGAACACGGCGCGCCTGCGGCGTTGGAGGATCTGAGCAATCACCGTCTGGTCAGCCAGGCGGTGAACGCCGCACAGGTCAGCGCCGGGGCCAGCCTGCTCAGCCGCATTCTGGCCTATGACATTGGCAGCACCCTGACCGTAAACAATTATTTCGGCGTCTTGCAGGGCGTTTTGCATCATCTGGGCATCGGGCTGTTGCCCGATTACCTGACCGATGATTTCCCCGATCTGGTGCGCGTTCTGCCCGATGTGGAAAGCAACGAAGTGCCCGTTTTCCTGGCCTATCCGGAGGAACTGCGCCATTCAAAACGCATCGAAAACTTCCGCGATTTCGTCACCGAAGAGATCATCGCCCACCGCCGCCGGCGCCGTGATCAACAGGGTTGAGCCGGCAACAAGACTGTGAGCCATGTGCAACGCGCATAGCAGCAATGCGGCGTTGCGGCGAATTATCCCTTGATCGGGGGCCCCGGGCTATCTATCTCGGTAATCAGCAGGACGCAGCACCGCTGCTCTTGCTACCTCCCTGTTGGACTTTGGCCGAGCTTTTGCTCGGCCTCTTTTTTTGTCCACCGGCCCCCGTCGCCGCGCATGCCCCTATCCCTGCCCTGAAAAACCAGCGCTGGCCCCCCCGCGACCTCTGGCCCCTTTCCCCCGCCGGGGCCTTGGCCTATAGCACATCCCGAACAACCTGGATCACGCAACGCTGCCTGAAATCCGTGATTTCAACGCACCAGGCGCTACATCCTGTCTCGGGCGTTCCGGGACCGGTCTAATAGAGGCACCAAAACCGCCTCGGGGGACAAAACGACCATGCAGGACCCGGCCATCACGCCCGACCTTATCGCTGCGCATGGGCTCTCGCCCGATGAATATGCCGATATCATCCGCATCCTGAACCGGGAGCCCAATTTCACCGAAATGGGCATCTTCTCGGCGATGTGGAACGAACATTGCTCTTATAAGTCCTCCAAGAAATGGCTGCGCACCCTGCCCACCGAGGGCAGCCAGGTGATCTGTGGCCCTGGCGAAAACGCCGGCGTCGTCGATATCGGCGATGGGCAGGCGGTGATCTTCAAGATGGAGAGCCACAACCACCCCTCCTATATCGAGCCCTATCAGGGGGCGGCCACCGGCATGGGCGGCATCCTGCGCGATGTCTTTACCATGGGCGCGCGCCCCATCGCGGCGATGAACGCGCTCAGCTTTGGCGAACCGGACCACCCCAAGACGCGCCAGCTGGTCCATGGCGTGGTCGAGGGCATCGGTGGCTATGGCAATTGTTTCGGCGTGCCGACCGTGGGCGGCGAAGTGCGGTTTCACGCCGCCTATAACGGCAATTGCCTGGTCAATGCCTTTGCCGCCGGTCTGGCCGACTGTGACAAGATCTTTTATTCGGCGGCCTCGGGCATCGGCATGCCTGTGGTCTATCTCGGGGCCAAGACGGGCCGCGACGGGGTTGGCGGGGCCACCATGGCATCGGCCGAGTTTGACGACACGATCGAGGAAAAGCGCCCCACCGTGCAGGTCGGCGATCCCTTTACCGAAAAGCGCCTGATGGAGGCGACGCTGGAGCTGATGGCAACCGGTGCGGTGATTTCGATCCAGGATATGGGGGCCGCGGGGCTGACCTGTTCGGCGGTTGAAATGGGCGACAAGGGCGGGCTTGGCGTGCGGCTCAACCTCGATGCGGTGCCGCAGCGCGAAGAGAACATGACCGCCTATGAGATGATGCTCTCGGAAAGCCAGGAGCGCATGCTGATGGTGCTCAAGCCCGAGCTGGAGGATGCTGCCCGCGCCGTGTTCGAAAAATGGGACCTCGATTTCGCCATTGTCGGCGAAACCATCGCCGAGGATCGCTTTGTCGTCGAACATCAGGGCCGGGTGATGGCCGATCTGCCGCTGGCAACGCTGTCGGGCTCGGCCCCCGAATATGACCGGCCTTACGTGGAAACCCCACCTGCCGATGACATGGAACCGGTACCAGGCGTCGATGCCATTGACGGGCTGCGCGCGCTGCTCTCCTCGCCCAATTACACGGGCAAACAGTGGGTTTATGAACAATATGACAGCATGGTGATGGCCGATACCGTGCGCGCGCCGGGGCTTGGCGCGGGCGTGGTGCGCGTGCATGGCAGCGACAAGGCGCTGGCGTTTACCTCGGATGTGACCCCGCGCTATGTCAGGGCGAACCCCTTTGAGGGCGGCAAACAGGCCGTGGCCGAGGCCTATCGCAACCTCACCGCCGCCGGGGCCCGGCCACTGGCCACCACCGATAACATGAATTTCGGCAATCCCGAAAAGCCCGAAATCATGGGTCAGTTCGTGGGGGCCATCAAAGGCATCGGGGCGGCTTGCCTGGCGCTTGATATGCCGATCGTGTCGGGCAATGTCTCGCTTTACAATGAAACCGACGGCACTGGCATCCTGCCCACCCCCACCATCGGGGCTGTGGGGCTTCTGGATCATCTGGATGATCTGATCGGCGGGACCGCACGCGACGGCCATGTCGCGGTTCTGGTCGGTGAAACGCTTGGGCATCTGGGGCAATCGGCGCTCTTGGCCGAGATCTTTAACCGCGAAGATGGCGACGCGCCCGCGGTCGATCTGGAGGCCGAGAAACGCAACGGCGATTTCATCCGCGACAACCGGCAATGGATCGACATGTGCCAGGATCTGGCCGATGGCGGCCTGGCGTTGACGGCCTTTGAGATGGCCGAGGCCTCGGGCACCGGCGTGGCGCTGGATAGCGGCGATACCGGCGCGCTCTTTGGTGAAGATCAGGCGCGCTATCTGATCGCGTGCTCTTATGACAAGGCCGAGGCTCTGATGATCGCGGCAGGTCAGGCCGGCGTTGTCATCGAAACCGTCGGCCGGTTTGGCGGCGACATGGTGCGTATGGGCACCAGCGAGGCACCGCTGGAGGAGCTGGCAACGGCTTATCGCGAAAGCTTCAGCGCCGCTTTCGGATGACGCCCGGTATGCACAGGATGTGCACAGGCTGTGTACGCCTTCTGCACGGCCAAAATCACGCCGCCCTGCCTTGCATGAGGCCAGGCACGGCTCTACATTCTGAGATGACCAGCTGAGGGATCCCCATGGCCATAAACACCACCGATATCGAAGCCCTGATCCGCGCCGCCTTTCCCGAGGCTGTAATAAATGTGCAGGGTGAAGACGGCACGCATTTCGCCGCCGAAGTGATCGACGAAAGCTTTCGCGGCAAGAACCGGGTGCAACAACAACGCGCGGTTTATGCCGCCCTGAAAAGCAAGATGGAAGGCAGCGCAGGCGAGTTGCATGCGCTGGCGCTGACCACCAAGGCCCCGGAATAAAACAGAAAAAACGCCTGACCCCAGGTGTGTGACAAAGGAAAGTCGAAAATGTCCGCTCAAGACTCGATCAAGGAAACGGTTGCCGGCAATGATGTGGTGCTGTTCATGAAGGGCACCAAGATGCAGCCGCAATGCGGGTTTTCATCCCGCGTGGCGGGCGTGCTCAATTTCATGGATGTGGATTATGCCGATGTGAATGTGCTGGCCGATGAAGATATCCGCCAGGGCATCAAGGATTACTCCGATTGGCCGACCATCCCGCAGCTCTATGTAAAGGGCGAATTCGTCGGCGGCTGCGACATCATCACCGAGATGATGCTGTCGGGCGAGTTGGATCAACTGCTTGAAACCAATGAGGTATCCTTCAGCAAGGATGCGGCCGAGAAGATCCGGGCCGCGAACGCCTGAAGCCTTGGTGTCGGCGCGGCTTTGCCGCGCCGATCAGGGTGGGGGCCAGCCCCCACACCCCCGGAGTACTTGCGCAAAGAAGAAGGATGTCAGTCCTTTTTCGTGGCCCCGCGCTTGACGTGTTTGGTCAGCCGCGAGGGGATCGATTTCTTGCGGTTCTTATAGGGGTTGGCATCCGATTGTGAGCGCATATGCAGCCGGATCGGCGTGCCGGGCATATCAAAATCCTCCCGCAACCCATTGACAAGATAGCGCGAATAGCTTTCGGGCAGTTTTTCCGGCAGCGAACACATCACCACGAACCCCGGCGGCCGCGTCTTGGCCTGGGTCATGTAACGCAGCTTGATCCGGCGCCCGGAAGGTGCAGGCGGCGGGTGCGCCTCGACCATGCCCGCCAGCCAGGAATTGAGCTGTGCCGTCGGGATGCGGCGGTTCCAGACATCATGCGCGCGGGTGATGGCCTGCTGCAACCGATCGAGACCCCGGCCCGTCTTTGCGGAAACCGTTACCAGCGGGGCCCCGCGCAGTTGCGGCAACAGACGCTCAAACGCTTCCTTGAGATCGCGCAGCTTTTCCTGCTTGGCCTCCTCGATATCCCATTTATTAACGGCGACGACGACCGCCCGACCCTCGCGTTCCGCCAGATCGGCGATGCGCAGATCCTGGCTCTCAAAGGGAATTGCTGCATCAAGCAGAACAACCACGACCTCGGCAAATTTCACCGCGCGCAGCCCGTCTGAGACCGAGAGTTTCTCCAGCTTTTCCTGCACCTTGGCGCGTTTTCGCATGCCTGCGGTATCAAAGATCCGCATCTCGGTGCCGCCCCAATTGATCGGCACGGCGATCGAGTCGCGGGTGATGCCCGCCTCAGGGCCTGTCAGCAGCCGATCCTCGCCCAGGATCTTGTTGATCAACGTGGATTTGCCCGAATTGGGGCGGCCTATCACTGCAATCTGCAGCGGCTTGGTCGGCGCGGGCGCGTCCTCCCCATCGCCAACATCCACGTCAGTCACGGCCTCCTCGGCGCGCGCGTCCGCGGCCTCGATCATCGGCGACAGGGCCACGGCCAGCTCGGCCATCCCCTCGCCATGCTCAGCCGAAAGCGGGATCGGATCACCAAGCCCAACGCCATAAGCCTCATAGACACCCGCCTCGGCGGCGCGGCCCTCGGCTTTGTTGGCCCCCAGAATAACCGGCGTGCCCGACCGGCGCAGAATATCGGCAAACACCTCATCCGTCGGGGTCAGCCCGGCTCGCGCATCGATCAGGAACAAGCAGGCATCAGCCATTCCAACGGCGCGCTCGGTCAATCGGCGCATCCGCCCCTGCAGGCTGTCATCGGTGGCCTCCTCCAACCCCGCCGTGTCGATCACGGTAAAGCGCAGATCACCCAGACGCGCGTCTCCCTCACGCAGGTCACGCGTCACGCCGGGCTGATCATCGACCAGCGCCAGACGTTTGCCCACCAGGCGGTTGAACAAGGTCGACTTCCCGACATTCGGGCGCCCGACAATGGCCAGAACAAAGCTCATCGGCCCATTTCCTCAGTTTCAAGATCGCGCCGACTACCGCACTGGATCACGGAAGGAAAGCCCATCCCTTCTTCTTTGTAAAAATACTCGCGCCGCAGGCTCCCGAAATTTCGGTTGACCCCGGCCCGACACGCCTGTCGCACTCCACCGCGCCCTGTCCATGGCAATGCGGCTCGCGGAGGGTTCCCGCAGGGGGCCTGACGCGGGCCGCCGCCCCACCGCGGTGCCGTCTCCGGTAAGACGCTCTAACGATATGCGTGCAGCCGACCATCGCCCGAAACGACATAAAGCGTGCCATCGACAACGATGGGATTGGTCGCAGCGCCCCCGCGCAGCGCAACCTGCCCCGTTTCGGCCCCGGATTCAGGATCAAAGAACCGGATCACCCCGTCACCGGAGGCCACCACCAGACGCCCACCCGCCAAGATAGGCCCGTAATGGGTAAAGACCGCCTGGCGCCGCCGCTCACGCTCACGCACATAGAGCGGTAGCTCGGTGCCCCAGATACGCTCGCCGGTTGCTGCATCCAGCCGGATCAACTCGTTGCGGTCAGACACGAAAAAGACACTGTCACCGGCCGGCAGGATCGGCGAATAGGCCCCGTCCTGGGCGGTCCAGATGCGATCGCCCGAGGCCGCCTCCATCGCCACCACGCGGCCTGATTGGTTACCTGCATAAAGCGTATCACCCACAATCACCGGGTCACCGGTGATGTCGTTGAGATTGTTATAGGCGACCCCGCGCCGGGCCCCCGCCACGGCCGATCCCCAGACCCGCAGGCCGGACAGACGCAGCGTCGCCACCAACTCGCCCGATCCGAACGGGAATATCACCAGCCGGTCGTTGACCACCGGTGCCGTGCCGCCGGACAGAACCGCATCGACAGCCCCCGCCGGCAATTGCCACCGGATACGCCCGTCTTCGGGGTTCAACGACCACGCCTGGCTGTCGCGGCTGGTGATGTAGATTGAATCTTGCGTCACCGTCGGCGCGGTGATGCCCGCGGCCAGCCGCTGACGCCAATTGACGCTGCCGGTCGCAGCATCCAGCGAAACCAGCTCACCATATCCGGTCGAGGCATAGACCGCGCCACCCACCACAGCCAGCCCGCCGCCCGAAACACCGCCGCCACGTTCAAACCCCGGCGTCAGATCCACGCTCCACAAGGCTTCACCATTCAGACCGGTCGCAACCAGTCCGGCTTCGGCGTCCAGTGTAAAGATCCGGCCATCAGCCGCCACCGGATCGGCGGTAATGCGGTTGCGGCGCGAATTTCCCTGGCCGATATTGGCAACCCACAGCTCGGTCGGGGTCTCGGCCAGCGCGACATGCGGGATACGGTTTTGCGCCGTTGCCGCGCGCATCGGCCAGGCATCAAGGTTTCGCGGCACCGCAAGTGTGATGGGGCGCGATGCATCCGGCGCGACCGCGTCGGGCGCGGCTGCGCCGTCCTCGGCGGCAAATGCAGCCTCCAGCGGCACACGTGTGCCGAACCGTTCGCCCTCAAGGATCTCTTCGCGTTGCGCGCAGCCGGCAAGCCCTGCCAACAGCCCAAGCCCGATCCATCCGATTGAAATCCTGCTCATCTGCCTGCCGCCTCTTTTTGCCGCCGGTTTTGCACCCCGCGCCGGTCTTACTCGCTTGCGTCCGCCCCACCAGCCTCATCCGCGCCCGCATCAGCGGGAGCGTCGGGCAGAAGCGGCTCGCCTTCTTGTGCCGTATCATCGCCTGCAGCATCTTCGGCGGCTGCGTCTTGCGCAGGCGCGTCTTGCAGGCTCGACCCGGCCTCAATCGCCACAATCAACTGACTTGTGCGCTGTTGCAAGCCCGGTGTGGCCTGGCTGTCTTCCTCCAACAGCCGCAAAAGCGCGATTCCGGCCTCGATATCACCTTGTCCGATATGAACCAGCGCCTGCTGTTCCATCGCAAGCGGGCGATAGGGCCGGCCCGGCAGGGCCAATTGATCGAGCATCGCCAGCGCCTGGATTGCGTCCTGCGGATCCAGTAGATGCGCCTTCAAGAGCGCCAGATCGCGGTACCGCGGTGCCAGGTCGGGCTGATCGGCCAATGCTCTGAGGCCGGCCGCGGCCGCCTGGCGGTCATTGCCGGTGGCCTGCTCGGCCGATAGCAGCAAGGCCAGCAGCGCCTGCGCGGCTTCGCCTTCGGCACCGACCGCCGCCAACGCGGCCTGCCGCTCTTCGGTCTCGACCTCATCAAGTGCGGCAAGCAGCGCATCACCAAAAGCGCGCGCGCTGATTTCCTGCTGCGACAGCGCATATTCCCGATACGCCGCCCCGCCGACAAGAATCAGCACCAGAAGGATTGGAATCCAACCCCATTTCCGGAACATCGCAAACAGGCGATCGCGGCGCAGTTCTTCGTTTACTTCGTCAATGAAACTGTCGGTATTGGCCATGTCCGCGCCCCAAGATTCTTGCTGTTTCGCGCAGCTGTCGCATCACGCCTCGCCTCTTACCGCGAAGACCGGGTCCTTGCCAAGACATCGCGCCTGAAAACCGGCTCTGATCACCAAAAACTGAACCGACCAGTTCAGTCTTGCGGATAGCGAACGCGCAAAGTAAACTGAACGGAACGGTTCAGCGTGTCGAGCACAGGTTGAAATTTCAGATAGATCCCTGATCTAGAAGCTTACGACGTTTTTTTTCCGCCCCCCAATGAGGCACCGATGCGACTTTTTCCAATTCTGACAGCTTTGCTGGTTTCTGCTGTGCTTTATGCCGTGGTGCTGGAGCGTGAGCGCCTGGTTTCATTTGCCGACGGTTTCCGCAACGAAGAAGCCGTGCCCGCCGAAGAAACTGCCGTCGCCGCAACGGTCGCACCGGTGGCCGAAACCTGGGGCCATGTCTCGGTCGTGGTGCGCCGATCGCAGGCCGCCGAGGTCGATGCCGCCGTTCCGTTGCGGGGCCGGACCGAGGCCGCGCGCCAGGTCGAGGCGCGCGCCGAGACCTCGGGCCTAATCGTGTCGCAGCCCATTCGCGCCGGTGCCTTTGTCGAGCAAGGACAGCTTTTGTGCGAAATCGCGCTTGGAACCCGCGCCGCCGCCCAGGCGGAAGCTCAGGCCCGCCTGGCCGAGGCCTCCGCCCGGCTGCCCGAGGCCACCGCCCGCGTCGCCGAGGCCGAGGCCCGCCTGGCCGAAGCCGAGATCAACAACAATGCCGCCGCCCGCCTGTCCGAAAGTGGTTTTGCCTCTGAGACACGTGCCGTTTCGACCGCCGCCATGGTCTCTGCTGCCGAGGCGGCCATCCGCTCGGCCCAGGCCGGTGTCGAGGCCGCCATGAGCGGCATCGAATCCGCCGAGGCCGGCCTGCGGCGCGCCGAAGAAGAGATCGCCCGGCTGCAGATCTATGCGCCCTTCGCGGGGCTCTTGGAAAGCGACACCGCCGAAATCGGATCCCTGATGCAGCCCGGCGCGCTCTGTGCCACGGTCATCCAGCTCGATCCGATCAAGCTGGTCGGGTTTGTGCCCGAGGCCGAGGTCGACCGCGTTACCGTCGGTGCCCCTGCCGCCGCGCGGCTGGCAACCGGCGTGCAGGTTCAAGGCACGGTCAGCTTTCTCAGCCGGTCCGCCGATCCGCAGACGCGCACCTTTCGGGTCGAGATCACCGTCGACAACGCCGATCTCAGCATCCGCGACGGCCAGACCGCCGATATCCTGATCGCGTCGGAGGGGTTGATGGCGCATCTATTGCCGTCCTCGGCTCTGACGCTGAACGATGAGGGCATCCTGGGCCTGCGCATCGTGGATGCAGATCAGATCGCCCGTTTTGCGCCGGTCACCTTCCTGCGCGACAATGCCGATGGGGTGCTGCTTGCCGGGCTGCCGGATCAAGCTGATGTCATTATCGTCGGGCAGGAATATGTCACCGACGGCGTCTTGGTCGATCCTCGGTTTGAGGATCTGACCCAATGACCGGCCTGGTAGATTGGGCCGCCGCACGCGCGCGCATGGTCGTGGCCTTTGTGGTCCTGTCGGTCGTTGTCGGCACCGCCGCTTATATCGGCCTGCCCAAGGAGGGTGAGCCCGATATCGACGTGCCCGGCCTCTTTATCTCGGTGCCCTTTCCCGGCATCTCGGCCGCCGATAGCGAACGCCTGCTGGTTCGTCCGATGGAGACCGAATTTCAGGATCTCGACGGTCTGACCACGATTTCAGCGACCGCCGCCGAAGGCTATGCCGGGATGTTCCTGGAGTTCGAGTTCGGCTGGGACAAATCGGCCACCATCGCCGATGTGCGCGATGCGATGGACACGGCCTCGGCCCAGTTCCCTGACGGGGCCGAAAACTACTCGATCAACGAGATCAATTTTTCCGAGTTTCCTATCATCATCGTGTCGCTGTCAGGCGATGCGCCGGAACGCACGCTGCTGCGCCTGGCACGCGAATTGCAGGACCGGCTGGAGGCTCTGCCGCCGATCCTAGAGGCCGGGCTTGCCGGTGACCGCGATGAAATGGTCGAGGTCATCATCGACCCGCTGGCGCTGGAGGCTTATAACGTCACCGCGCGCGAGCTGATCGATGCGGTGGTCAACAACAACCAGCTGATCGCGGCAGGCGAGGTCAGCACCGATAGCGGGGCCATCTCGGTCTCAATCCCAGCCAGCTTTGAAAATACCGAAGATATTTTCGCCCTGCCCGTCAAGGTCAATGGCGACCGCGTGGTCACGCTTGGCGATCTGGCCGATATCCGGCTGACCTATGAGGATCAGGCCGGCACCGCGCGGTTCAACGGCGAAACCGCGGTGGCGCTGCAGGTGGTCAAGCGGCTCGGCTACAATATCATCGACACCGCCGCCCTGGTGCGCGCCGAAATAGAGGCCGCACAGGCCGAATGGCCGCCCGAGCTGCGCCAGTCGGTGCAGGTTTCGACCTCGCTCGATCAATCGGTGACGGTCGAGAGCATGGTGCGCCAGCTCGAAGGCTCGGTCCTGACCGCCATCGCGCTGGTGATGATCGTGGTGCTGGCAGCCCTTGGGACGCGTTCGGCGCTTTTGGTCGGCTTTGCCATTCCGACCTCGTTTCTGTTGAGCTTCATCCTCCTGGGTATCCTTGGCATCACGATCTCGAATATCGTGATGTTCGGGCTTATTCTGGCGGTCGGCATGTTGGTCGACGGGGCCATCGTGGTGGTCGAATATGCCGATAAGCGGCTGGCCGAAGGGGCCCGGCCGATGCAGGCCTATACCGATGCCGCCAAGCGCATGTTCTGGCCCATTGTCAGTTCCACCGCAACCACGCTCAGTGCCTTTCTGCCGATGCTGTTCTGGCCCGGCGTGCCGGGCGAATTTATGGGCATGCTGCCGGTGACGCTGATTTTTGTGTTGTCGGCCTCGCTGATTGTGGCGCTGATCTATCTGCCGGTTCTGGGCGGTGTCGCGGCGCGGTTCACCCGCCTGACCGAGACCGGTGCCGCGGTGGTCCGACATCTGCTGCCCTTCCGGGCGCTGCGCGCGGCGCTGACCTTGGCGGTGGGGTATCTGATGTTCATGGCCGCGATGCAGACGATCAGCCCCGGCGTGCTCTTTGCGGTCGCGCCCGATGCTTCGCCCTTCATGGCGATGCTGCCCGGCGGTCTGCTTTTTGTCGCGGCCTCGGTCCTGATGTCGATCATGTTGGG
>Ga0316207_10001492_pt1 | contig 28488 bp, 25 predicted proteins | sample 6weekpyrite_MG_FD_204943 | JGI IMG/M metagenome (GOLD analysis project Ga0316207, IMG submission 204943) | Microbial mat bacterial communities from mineral coupon in-situ incubated in ocean water Damariscotta River, Maine, United States -... | ecosystem: Environmental > Aquatic > Marine >...
GTGAAAACCGGCCCTACTATTTCAAAAAAGACCGTAGAGCTGATCACAATTGATAACAGTGTCTGTTTATATTCAGGGTATTGATTACTCGCTACCAACGCCATACCAATCGCCACACCTGCCTGTGGCAACAAAGCGCCTCCCATCCATTGTCTTGTCACCGTATCAGCATTGCCTAATGCCGCACCCACTCTGGCACCCAGATATTTACCCGCAATACGGCTTATCACATAAATAGCACCCAGCACACCTATTTCCCACAACGATGCAAAGTTCAGAGAAGCGCCCGCCAGTACAAAAAAGATCACCATAAAGGGCCTTTCAATCCCCTCTATAGCATGAAAAGGGTATTCATGATGTTTAGCAAAATTCGCAATCACCATACCCATGACAATAGCAGCTATTAAATACGAAACATTCAACCAGATTGCCAGCCCACCACACATGAAAACAATACCCAGCGCTTCTGTTAATATCGGCTGACCTTTTTTTACACGGCCAGTGAGGTAGGATGCGGGTATCGCTATCAACCCACCAAGTAACATCGCGCCAGCAATCTCCTTGACAGCATCAATAACAAATACGACTTCGCCGGCATGACCATTCAATGCTTTCACCAGACTCATGCCGATAGCAAATAACATCAGCGCCCAGACATCATCCAGGGCAACAACGGATAACAATAGATCTGAAAATTTATTTTTAATGCCAGTTTCATTGACAACATCAAGAATAGCGGCCGGTGCAGTCGCGGATGCAATGCAACCCAGCAGTATGGCTATTTCAATAGAAACCCCTGCCCAGATCAAGCCTGAACAGACGATCACTGCCGTTAATATGGCGGCACTTAGTGATACCCACATCACTGTAAACTCTAAACCTGAGAGTGACTTTTTAGTCAGCCGCCCGCCCAGTAAGAAACCCACCATCAATAGCGTCATATCCGCTATTATTTCAAATCTGTCAGAAAATATTTCTGGGATCAGGCTCACTCCCTCTGAACCTATGATCATTCCAAAGATAAGTAATAAAGTAACGCGAGGTAAAAAACTACGATGTGCAATGACAGAAACCATTAAACCCAGCAGAAGGATACCGCCCACTGTCATTAGAAACTGTGAAGATTCGTCCATCAGAAATGATCTGTCTGTTTATGAATAATTTTAGAGTATAAACGATTACTGTAAGATAGTTTGCCACATAAGACACCTTAAATTTAAACACGTTCTGATTATCTCTGACTGATGGCTGCGAGCTGATCTTTTATAGTATAAAATCATTTATAAATGATCTGCTCTATATAAGGACATATATGTTTAAACACCTTTTTATTTTACTTTTATTTTCATTAACAGCCTGCAATAGCACACTACAAACCACAACAGCACCTTATATTTCTAAAGCGCCAGAAAAGCCCTCTTCTCCTGCTAAACTGAATAGCGAACTTGTGGTTCAGCTTGGTCATACTCAGCCTATTAACCGGGTCATCTATGCTGCAAACGGTCTCTTCATTGCTTCTTCAACCAACTCAGGTGAAATCAAACTCTGGAGCACTGATGGTCAGCTTATTCGCACATTTAAGCAATTCAAAACATCTGACTTCAAAATCACTGCAGACAGTAAACATTTACTGATTGGTCATGGCTACGGCAAGATGACATTAGTTTCAGTTCTGGGAAAACGTGTTGTCAATTTCCCGCGATTAAACGGCTCAATGGGTGATGTAGCGATTTCACCGGACAATAAAAGAGTCATAGGCTGTAATCGCTCAAACAAAAACAAGCTATGTATAATTTCAACCCTAGAGGGCCGGGAAGTTAATCGCTTTAAAGTCCCTTCAAAACGAAATGATGCAACGAATCTTATATTCTCGGCCGATAGTCAGTATATTTTTGCTAATCTTTATAACACAATCTACAAATGGGATAACAACGGTACATTTATAAAAAAATATAAAGCGGCTGATTCAAGCATCTTCTCTCTTGATATCAGTGCCGACGGCAAGCAACTTCTAACAACCACTTATTCTGATCACAAAAACTTCAGGAATAAAAACAGAAAGATTTCACTCTGGACTTTAAATGGCAAATTAATTACAAGCTTTACCACACCCGGTGGTACAGATACAAAGTTTTCACCTGATAGCCGGCATATCCTGACAGGTAGTAACAAAAAGAAAGCCTATATCTATTCATTAACGGGAAAATTAGTCAGACAAATAAAATCTGGTTTCAACTCAACCAGCTCGCCACATAGTCTGGCTATTTCACCTGATGGCAATAAGATTATCACTGCTAATCATTTATTAAACCCGCCAGGAATGTATATCTGGTCATTCAAAGGCAAAAAGCTACGAACCTTTAATCAATTCAGCACCTCAATCCAGGATATTGCTCTATTGCATGGAGGCAGGGCCATTGCTACTGTTTCATCTGATCGCTATGTGCGTATCTGGTCAGTGACTGGTCGACTGATAAAACGTTTCTATGCCGGTGATCACTGGATCAGTAGAATCCTGATTGCCCCTAATCAAAAAGTACTGGTAACAGCCGGTAAAAATTTAGACATCTGGACTCTTAATGGTAAAAAACTCAGCTCTATCAGAGTAAGTAAAAAAAGTATCAGAGACCTGAAATTTACACCGGATGGAAAAAAACTGATAACGGTTGATGGTAACGGATACATCTCAATCAACACGCTTGACAAAAAGACTAAGTCACTGCGTTTCAAAGGACACAACGGAAAGGCCATCTCCTCGTTAGCTATATCACCGGATGGTAAGTTATTTGCAACCGGTAGCATCTGGGAACGGTTTACCATATGGAATATGAAAGGCAAGAAAGTCAGCTCATTTAAAATGCCAAAAGGTACAAAGCCCCCTTTTAGCAGCATACATGCAATGACTTTCACACCTGATAGCAAACAACTGATAACGGTTAACACTCGTCGCGGGCGAGAAGTACGTTTTTATGACTTAAACGCAAAACTACTTCATCAGATGAATGTAGCAAACATAAATATCGGCGATATTACTATATCACCCAGTGGCAAATACCTCGCCATTACTAATCTACACAATATTGGTATTTGGGACTTACAAAGCAAACGCTTATTAAAAGTCCTGAAAGGCCATAATGATTACGTCAGGAAAATTAGTTTTGCCGAGAATGAAAATCTGCTAATTAGCGCATCTAGTGACACCACTATGCGACTATGGAATATTAACAGCGGCCATTCATTTGCCATGCTTGCCAATAAAGATCAATGGTTGATCTTTTCAGATGATGGATTGTTTGACGCATCCAAATATGGTTCAAATATGATTTCTATGGTTGATGGTATGAAGCACTACGGTGTTGACCAGTTTGCAGTTTACCTTAACCGACCTGACCTACTCTATAAACGCATAGGTATTGGCAGTGAAGCTTTAATCCAGCATTTAAATACTCGCTTTCAGCACCGTCTTAAACGCACCAATCTGAACAAAGACGCGACATTACAGTCTTTACATGCGCCAGAAGTTAGCATCACCAGACATCACACCAAAGGAAAACACATATTCCTTGAGCTCGCTTTCAATGACAAAGATGGCCTCAGATCTTATCAAGTATATGTTAACGACGTGCCCGTTTATCAAAAGACTGGTAAAGCCATCTCAGGCACAGTCAGTAAAATAAAAGATAAAATTGAATTATCTTATGGTGACAACAAAATTGAAGTGGCCGCATTCAATCAAAACGGTGTTGAATCTCTGCGTTCTAATGTTCGTGCAAGATACACTAAACGCACACGCTCAAATCTTTATTATATTGGTATGGGTGTTTCAAAATATAAAAATACCAAACTCGATTTGAAATATGCCCATAAAGATGTGCTTGATTTGCAACAACACTTTAAACGATACAAAAAGTCTTTTAATAACATTAAAACAATGGTCTTAACCGACCATCAGGTTACACGTGACAACATACAAAAAGTTCACCAGTTTCTTAAATCAGCAAAAGTAGATGATGTCGTTATTCTCTCGCTATCCGGTCACGGCGCTTATGAAGTCGGCGACTACAGTGGCTATTATTATTTATCGCACGAAGCCGATGTAGACCGTTTAGCTGAAACGGCGATCGCTTATGATGAGCTGGAAGAAATCATGAGTAACATAGCCGCCCGTCGAAAGCTGATGCTGGTTGATACCTGTGCCTCCGGAGAAGTAGATTCGGCTACCTTACAACGCATTAAAACTTTCGCTAAGGAAAATGATCTGGATACCAAAACCTCCAGCGCACTAGTGACAAAAACCAAGTACCAGTCTGCCAGGCCTTATTTATATATGAAAGACCGCTATATATACAATGATCTGAACAGAAGAAATGGCGCCATCGTCTTTACCTCAACTGAAGGCGGGGAAATTGCTTTCGAACATAAAAGCATCAAAAACGGATTTTTTACACATGCCATTATAAATGCGCTTAATTCAGCTAAAAGTGATTTAAACCAGGATGGGAAAATCTCAATGCTTGAACTTGAAAACACAGTACGTCTGAACGTCAGCCGAAAAACTCAGCGTCTACAAAACCCCATTATTGAACGAGATAACATCCACCAAACTTTCAATCTGCCGGTTATAAAGTGATCTCCTCCCGAATTAATGCCCTAACTCGGCTTATCATTCTACTCTTCCAAAATAATGACGATTCAAGCGATTTATTAATATTTTCTGATTAAAAATCAACCACCCATCGTAAACATGGTATTTTAATGTGATAAAAGTTACTTTTTGACTATATATATTAGTGGTATACCCTGTAGGAATTTTCTTACAGAGAGCCACTATATAAGCAGAAGAGCGAGAATCACAATGAAACAATTAAAATTACTGTCACTCGTGATGATATTTACTTTGTTTAGTAGTCACAGCTTTGCAAAAAATCAGGAGTTTCCTGGTCGTGATATCTATTTAGGTACTGACTATATAGAAATTAATGATTTTAAAAGTCAATTTAATAATGTCATTGTGGTTGATGTTCGTTCAAAGTATGAATACCAAACCTTAAGAATTAAAGACGCAAAGAATGTTCCCCTTAATTCTCGCAGCTTTGTTAAAGATATGCGTGATATAAGGAGCAATAACCCCGGTAAAAAAATTGTGGTCTATTGCAATGGCAAAACCTGTATGAAGTCCTATAAAGCTGCCAGTAAATGCAAGGCAAGAGGCATTAAAAATGTCGTTGCCTTCGATGCCGGTATTATGGACTGGGCTAAAACCTTTCCTGAAAAAGCCGTATTACTGGGTAAAAGTCCGATTGACCCTTCTAAGCTAATTGCCAAATCTCGTTTTAAGAAGCACCTGATCGATCCAGAAAAGTTTGCAACAATGGTTCAGGACGATAATGTAGCCGTCTTAGATGTCAGGGACCGCTTCCAACGTATGGGCATGGGCCTATTCATTGGTGTTGAAAGACAGGCAAACCTGGATGACGACTCTATCAATAAACATATAAAGAACTCTGTTAAAAACAAGAAAACAATGCTTATCTATGATGAAGCAGGTAAACAGGTACGCTGGTTAATGTATCGTTTAGAAGCGAATGGCGTGTCTGACTATAAATTTATGAAAGGCGGTACACGTGGCTACTTTAAAAAGCTAAAAGAACGCATGCGAATCTAGTAAGCATTTGAGCAACTATCTGGCAGCCCAGCTATCCGGGCTGCTATCATTAAAAATTAAATATATAATTTACTCCGCCCCATACCTGACGCCTGTTACTTAATTTTAGATCTGAAGATTTTGCATTGACTGAAAAAATCAGCTGTGACTTTTTGAATCCCAGTGTCAGACCAAATGCCCCGTCATAGACCAGTCTTTCTATTTCATCCGATGAAAACTCCACATCACTATCGCGCCTGAATTGCCCCTGCAATAGTGCATCATATAAGACAAGATGAGCTCTGATAGCCGTCCATATATAAAGTTCATTTTTGGCATTTGACGGAATAAAATTACCGCGATTAACCGGATCAAAAGGCAATGTCCAGAACGGGCTTTTAATCTTACCCGCCCGCATTGCCAGACTCACAGTTAGATTACTCTGAAAACCAAAAGACAGACCCATTGTTGAAGCGATATCAAATTTTTCCGGAATTGATAATTGCTCATGCAGATGCGAATTTGTCAGACGCAAACGCATAGCCAGCTCACCACCATCAGAAATCTGATGTGACCAGCCCTGAGGCTCTACTGGCTCGCTTTCATTGCTGAGATGACGATACCACTCATGAAACTGAGTTTGCACATCACGAACGATACTGGTGCCTATTACACCAACCAGCACTTCCGCAGCTAAAGCATCTTTATTATCGGTATAAACCCGCTTATTACTCAGATAAATGAGCGATGAATAAGGCCGGTCATTATAAATTGGGAATGGGTTTGCGAGATCATCAGGCGTAAAGGCAAGCACGCCCAGCATAAAACTATAAACAATATTATTCTGATCTGGCTCTATACCTACCCACTCACTGGCTTTTTTTACCAGATTATCGAGTGGATATAGGCCTTTTTCTTTAGTCCAGAAAAACTCGAGCGCAAAGCCCATCGTATAATCACGGTCTTCATTCGATAAGGGTACAAACATATCCTGATCGATATAAATACCTATTCCTCTGCCATCTTGTGAAGACTCGGCCTGTGTTGAAAATACGCTCAATAACAGAATCATGGCGAAAACTGAATTTAACATGTGAGACCTAATACGGAGACTAATGATTTTATTAGGACGAATAATACAGTGAGATAAACTGAACAGACAACATTTATATAAGGAAGGAGAAAATAGAAAGCGCTAACTAACAGACTGCCATGCTGGCAGTCTGTCGCTTCAAAATATGAATTACATTTTTAATCTAAAACTACGGTCATTGGTATAAAAACCATTGATATATCTGTTCAGATTAATATCGATACCTGTCGATGAAACGGTTATCGCTGTAATCTCTTCAACCAGATGCACGCCACCCTGGGCACCATTTTTATTTCTGTATTTAGTGCGAACAACAACACTTGAATCAGAGATGTGTAAAACATCAAAGTGTGAATTTTCACTAAAGTACACAAGTCGCTCTAGTGCAGTCTCTTTTTTACCGACATTTTCAACTTCCAGCTCAATATTAATTTCGCCATTCGATAAAACATTTAATCTAGCGGACGCATTTAACCTGGTAGATAGTTTCTTTGACTCATTTTCTGGCATTGTACATTCTGACGAAATACCACTCCCTCTAAGACGGTTATTTTTAATATCAAAGAGTGTCAGAATTTTCTTTTTCTCAGCCTTTGTTAATTCCGAAGCTGGCTTAACATCATAATAAGAATCACCTTCTGTAATAAAAGTCTCTGATTTTTCATTGCATTGAACTGCAAACACTTTTGCTGAAGTCATCAGCATTAAGCACGTAAGACCTATTAAGTGATACTTCATAGTTTTATCCTTCTTTAAAATCCAGAGAATATTAGAAATTTGTTATTGCTTTAATATTTTAACATAACGCCTGATTTCTCATACATCAAGTCATCTGAAATACATTAATCATATAGCTACACAAATTCATGATGGACGGTCCTCATCAATCGCATCATATGCTTGATAAAAACAATAAGACAATAAAATATGTAAAATTATCAGAATAGTTGATTATGCGCCTGTCAGACAATTTCTGATAAACAGATCCTTTATATTTATTAAACAGACACACTACCTGACTTTAACGGGTAAAGACTCACCAATAGTCTACTTACCTTCATCAGTCTCCGCTTCTCCACTCCAACCCGCTTCTTTGGCTCGCTGGATGGCTTCACTGTATATACGCTCATGACGCTCACGTAAGTCTTCTGGTAGGTTACTCACCAGACACCCGTATTTATCCCACTCTACATTGACTTTATCATGTAAAGCGTCAATACCCTGATAAAGCCACCCTTCACAGGTTTCAGTTTCTTCAATCAAACCAAAAACCCAGGCATCGCAGATGATCTTGCCAATAGGGGTCATACCACCACACACATCATTGTATATACCGACATATTTGTTTGGTTTTTCCATATTCTTCACTCTAAAATGTATTCTTTGAAAATACCCTGCTCAGCAGGGTGATAATAAAAAAGCCCCTGTCTGCATTGGCAGTCCAGAGGCCTTTTTAGGTATTCGCCACTATATACATATATGATATCACGTCCGTCACTCATCCTGTATATCTTCACTATTGGCTTCTGCTCTTTTTCGGTTAGAAGCAGGAGATAGCACCATGCGCCCTGATTACTCGACGTTATCTCAATCATTAGACTGCATATAAATTCTATCTTTACTCGACCAGATAATCGATAAAATCGGATGAAAATCAACCATATAGCCAATTCGATAGTCGTGAAATGATTATGCAAACCTATTTACTAACCGAAGAGGATTATTTCCCGTACATAACGTGATAGTTGAAATAATATGCATCAGATCAGCTGACAGAAATTATTAGGCCTACGTTAGTAGGCAGATCTTACAGATCGCCTCAGCTAAGTTATAATACACCCTGATATTTTTCCCGAGGTTAACCCTGTGCCAGATCAAGAAGCCCTGATTTTTGAAGTTTCAAAAAATAATTTTAATACCAGTGTTGTGCTTAACTCCCACAAATTACCGGTAGTCGTTGAATTTATGGGCGTATGGTCAGGACCGTGCATACAAATGGAAGATACACTGAGGTATCTGGCCACTGAATATAAAGGACAATTTGTTTTTGCCAAGGTTGATATCGATGAACAACCAGAATTAATGAAAGAATATAACGTTGAAAACGTACCGGCTGTTAAGATTTTTAAAGATGGAGAGGTTATTCGCACAGAAGAAGGTTTATTAGAAGAAAGTGAACTAAAAGATATACTGAAAGTTTATGGTATTTTCCGCCAGTCCGATGATACCAGAGAACTGGCACGCCAAAAACATATCTCAGGTGAAACACTGGAAGCCATCACTTTACTCACCAAAGCCATTCAGCAAGATCCTGGCAATACCCGCATCGCAATGGACATGGTTCAGATATTTTTAGACATTAATGAATTAGAGCAGGCAAAAAGTTTATTTAACCGGCTACCTGAGAAAGACCGGATAAGCAATACGGGAAAAACGTTATTAGGGCAATTAACCATCAAAGACCATGCGGCTAAAACTGATGGTAAAGTCGCATTAACTGAGCAGCTACTAACAAACCCTGATAATTATGATGCAATGTTTGATTTATCCCTTTGTTTAATTGCTGATCATGACTACAAACAGGCACTTGATCATTTGTTTAATATCTTTGAGCAGTCACCGGAATACAAAGAGGGAGCGGCAAAAGAAATGATTATTAACATCTCTAATATACTGTCAGAAAATGAGCCCGAACTTTCACAAGAAATTCGCCGCAGACTAGGCAGCTCATTAACTTAATACGACAGACTGACACATAAAAAATATGTGTCAGTCTGCAAAACTCAGAGAGAGAAATAATCAATCTCTTAGTTAACGTTTTTCAGCCCCTTCTCTTTTAAAAAGTCACCTGATCGAATACTTAAGGGAATTTGCGGGGAAATTTCTGCACCGACTTGCCTTGAAATGCCGGTCATATCAATAAGCGTATCTGTATTGGCAATTTTATCCTTTTCAATTTCCCAGATAGACATTGCTGAGAATGTAATTTCCTTGTCACTCACCGGGATCCCATAAATTGATTTTTCAACCTTGCCAGAAAAACTAACACTGGTCATCACAGCATCATCCTCTGCCATAATCAGTTCCACCCTGACTGATAAGTCAGGAATCGAATCCCTTAACAATGCAATAAGACCGATATACTGATCTGAATTTAGTATTTCATCTGTAAAAGTTGTCTTATAAAAAAAATTCTTTGACAGCGTCTGTTGCAATTTTTCATATTCTCCACTATTCCATGCCAACTGAATATGTTTTGACACAAGATATTTATTATCTGCACTCACGTTGCGATCCCTTCTTTAATAAAGTAGATAAAATGTAACACACTAAGATTCACAGCGTATTTTACAAAATTTATTAGTCTGATACACCTTACTCTATAAAATTAGTACATGAATAACATAGTGATTCATGTACCTGGCCTGAATGCTTTTATCACTGCTTCATTGGTCTCTAAATAAGGGCCTTCTATTAAATCAATACAATACGGAACTGCTGGAAACACTGCCTCCAGACATTCCCGAATAGACTTAGGTTTGCCCGGTAAATTAATAATTAATGTTTTTTTCCTTATACCGGCTATTTGTCTTGAAAGAATAGCAGTAGGTACATATTGCAGACTGACCTGTCGCATCAATTCACCAAAACCCGGCATGAGTTTATCGCATACACTTTCTGTCGCTTCCGGCACCCAATCTCTGGGAGCAGGACCTGTACCACCAGTGGTCACAATCAAACAACAAGATTCAACATCGGCCAGCTCAATCAGGTTCTGCTCTACAATTTCTCTATCATCGGCTATGACTCTATAAACGGCTTCCCAATCAGAACTTAAATAGTCTTTTAAGGCATCAATTATTGCGGAGCCTGATATATCTTCATAGACTCCTGAACTTGCCCGGTCAGAAGCGGTTATGACACCAATTTTTATTTTATTCATCAACTTATCACTAATCTTTCTTCAATCAGACTCAAAGTATAATTGATACAACTTCACTGATTAGCATAATTTTCTTAAGCAATATCAAGCTTTCATCTGAAACTGCTCCCCCTAGCGACCATCGCGTCAAAATATCAAACACCACATCAAGCAAGTATAACCGCCTGATTCGATATTAAATCATCCATTATCAACTAGCTCCTGAATCTACTTGGATGGCTTTGAATTCATTACCTTCAGAAATTAACTGTTCAAAACAGGTATATACACAACAGACACATATTAGTTACACATTATCTTCTAATATAATGATCCACATCAAATGACACGCTACAAACATAGACTACATTCAGCTTATCAATTATTTAAAGCACAAGGCAACGTTATGAAAATGCTCAGTTCAAAAGGTGCAATTCTAAGGACTCGAATCCTTAGACTAAATATCCTGTTAGGCTTAATCGTTTTACTTACGTCGTTTTATATGATGATGACTGGTGAATACAGTACATTAGCAGAAAGAAAAGATGCTGATCAGATGTACAATTTGATTATGATCGGTAGTATTTTATACATGGCAGCAATTTGGTTTGGCTGTGTATTTACAAGGCCCTTCTGGAAGCCAGAGTCAAATTAACCCGGCCTTTAGACCCATCCCACGCATATTTGATTAAGAGGATCGGCTTCTTAATCACTGATGAGCTTAAATCAATATGTCTATAAAAGTAGCACTTATAAAATTTCATTTACTTTAATCTAAACCCTTGAGGTGCTCTTGGTTGATCATATTTATAGAGATCAACATATATCACTACAGGTCTAGAATTTCCCTTATAACTCAATTCATATTTATCAAGAAAGCCTGCACCAAAAGGTAATGATTTATCTAAAAATGCGCAACACCGCCCTAGCCTTCGTGACTTAACACGCTGCCCATTTGGTCCGACTAACTTAGAAAAAAACTCTCTATGATAACCTGAATGTTTTGTCCCCCGCATAAAGCCACCTAACTTAATTGGCTTATTGGCTACAAAACCATAATCACGATCTGTAACAGCAGACTCAACCAATATAGAAGAGGTGTGATTCTTTCGAACAGTACCACACGAAGCTAATACAAAAACAAATATAAGTAATAAAATTTTTCTCATAGCACCTTAATTCTGATAATAAACACATCTAAAAAATGCCTATCAGTATTGCCCTTTCGCTAATAAATATTCAAGGCTTCATATCCGCCCGAGGGGTGTAAAAAAAGCGCATAATTTGGGCAGACGTTTGACCATCAGCCATAATAACTACCGCCCACTTTGGAATCGCCTGAAGCAGCCAGATGATAAAAATAATGAGAATCACTTTTTTACCTCTGTGTAGACTTTTATAGCGATAATATAAACCAGATAATTTTGGTTTGCTTTCTTGCATCCCAACTTCCCCGTTCCATTTACACGCAAAAGGCAGGTCTTTATCTTAACGCTGATATTGCAGTGATGCAAAAAGCCTACTAATTTACATCACATGCAAATAATAAACCTATGACATCTTTCATAATATCAATACTAATCTGCATTAGTCTGTCTCTTTTTTTATTTTCTACTATATTAATAGATAACTATTAACTTACTAAATGCCAGTTATGTATCATAACGATGAAATACCCGATGCATGCGCCTCACTATGGAAATCATGCCAGTCGATTACATCCGAGCTGCTAAAAGATTGCTCTGTTAAAACAAATGATTTAGTCATTACTTCCGCCTGCCCTATTGATCCTCAATCACGCTCAATCTTTCTGCTTAAAGAAGGTGTGATTAGTGAATATTATAATGATCAACTCATCGTCAATTATGAACCCGGTGACCTAATCGGCCTTGAGGGATTATTTGATAACCGGACAAGCACCTATCGCAATGACTTTGCTGTCACCGTTGATGAATATGACGGTCAGGCAGTAATCGATACCATTTATGAAGATAAAGCACGTTTTATAAAGCTCAATCAATACCTCTCTTTTCTCACGCAAAGCTTCCAGATATTAATGTGCCACTTTGGCCAGCATGAAGCCAGTTTTATACCCGAATTCCGGCACTACCAACAGGGAGAAACTATCATCGAAGAAAATACCGATGGTGATGAAGTCTATACCCTGATGTCCGGCTGCACTCAGGTAAGCGTTAATGGCACAGAAGTAGGCACAGTAAAAAAAGATGAAATTTTTGGTGCCATAGCAGCACTCACCAACACAAAACGCACAGCCAGTGTTGTCGCAAGTACAAACTGCGAAGTCATCGTGGTAAAGAATGATAGCTTTAAAGACCTTTTAGCTGCGAGACCCGTCACCGTTCATGCATTAATTAATGACATGGCCAGAACAATTGTCTCATGCAATGAAAAAATTATGGAATTATCGAAAAAGAGATAATGCACTTCATGCTCTTAACGCATTACGCATTACGCATTACGCATTACGCATTACGCATTTTGACCTGTATATAAACAGTCTAATCCTGTATTCATATCACAATCTATGCCTGTTTCACGGGGTATCTTAAAGTTAGGCATAACTGAAATTGTACAACAAAAAATTAAATTCGACGCCAATCAAAGGCAAGATGAATCGAATTCAGCTGCCTTGAAGCTTAATCTATTAATATGTCCAGATCACTAACATATCTGCCAAAAACTGACATCAACACCATGGTATAATGACAACAAATAGATGATACAAATAATATTGACGACAGCGCCCTTTTACTTTGTCTATTATCAATGAATCACATTAAAACTATCGATTAGTCACAATGCTTTACACCCAATATACTACTATAAATCTATATCTTACAATTTTAGGCCTGACTTATCGCCAAATTACTGGTATTTACTAATATAAGCAGGTTATCGAGGAACTCATACGAATGAAGTTTATTCAAAACTTTCTGCCTTTTTTACGCTGGTTCCCCATGTCCAGAGAGACATTACGGGCAGATTTTATAGCAGGTATCACCGTTGCACTCATTTTAGTCCCACAAAGTATGGCTTATGCCCAGCTAGCAGGATTACCTGTGGTATATGGACTTTATGCAGCATTTATCCCGGTCATCGTCGCTTCTTTATGGGGTTCATCTAACCAGTTACATACAGGGCCGGTTGCCATGCTGTCTCTAATGTCAGCAGCAGCCGTCATCTCTTTTGCAACCCCTGGCACGACCGATTTTATTGAAATATCCCTAATGCTAGCCCTAATGGTTGGCATATTACGTTTAGCTCTGGGCGTATTTCGTCTTGGCGCCATTGTTAACCTGTTATCCAGCCCCGTTATTATTGGATTCACCAATGCGGCTGCAATCATCATTGGATTCTCCCAGCTAAGCAAAGTAATCGGTGTGCCCTTCCCGCGTTCTGATTCTTATTTGCTCGATTTATCCAATGTTTTTGGTCAGTTAGGTGAAGTCCATTTATGGACACTCGTATTTGCAGTCGGTGCCTGGGTATTCATATCCGGTTTAAAGAAAATCAACGGTGCTCTACCCGGTGTTTTGATTGCCGTTGCCGTTACAACATTATTAAGTGCACTCTTTGGTTTTGAAAATAAAGCCAGTGTTGCACCTTCGCTAATTCAAGATCAAGCTGCCGTTAAAACCATTGAAATGTACGGTGAAACAAGAAATAAAATCAGTTCACTGACCACCTCAATCGCTAACAATAATTCGTTAGCGAAAAAGTTCGAAGAAGATGGCGGTATTGAGAATATTGAGAAAGCTCAAAAACTTCTTGCTGAAGCAAATGTGTACAAATATCAATTAACTCAACTCAACGCTGAAAATAATAGTCGTCGTATTGAGCTTCATGGTATGACTTTCAAAGGCGTGCTAGAAAATGATGCGCTTGTTGCGCTTTACTCTACCGACTCAGTACCAGCGAACATTGAAACAGATAACCAAACCTGGCGCTTCAATAAAGTCGAAGAAAATGAAGTTGTTCTCTCATCAGGTGGTGCAGTAGTTGGTTATATCCCACAAGGCTTACCAAGTTTCGAAGTACCAACAATTCGTTGGGACTTATTACTTTCATTATTACCAGCGGCGCTAGTGATGGCACTGATTGGCTTCATGGAAGCGACATCTATTTCAAAAGCCATAGCAACGACAACAGGCGAACGAGTTGATACCAGTAAAGAATTAATTGGTCAGGGCTTAGCAAATATTACCGGTAGCTTCTTTGGCTCTTATACGGTAAGTGGTTCATTCTCCCGTTCGGCCGTCGCCGCTAAGACCGGCGCCAAAACCGGACTTTTTGCTATCGTCAGTGCCTTATCCGTTGTATTGGTATTGTTGTTCTTTACAACCTATCTTTACCATTTGCCACAAGCAGTACTGGCTATCATCGTTATGATGGCCGTGTTTAGCCTAATTCGAATCGATCCGTTAATCCATGCATGGAAAATAGATCGCTCTGGCGCTGTCATTGGCATCATTACCTTCTTTGCAACCTTGATTATGGCACCCGCTATTGCGAATGGCATTATCTTTGGTATTGGATTAACGGTACTTCATTGTTTGATTCGTACAATGAAGCCACGTACCGATATACTCAGCCTGAAAGAAGACGGGACGCTTGGCGGCGTTAATGCGCATCAACTCGAAATGGTAAGCCCTTATTTTGTCCCTGTACGTTTTGATGGCTCTTTAACTTTTGTTAATGTCGCTTATTTTGAAGACATGATTCTGGAAGCGCATGCATCCTACCCTAAAGCAACAACTATTCTTGTTGTCGGTAGTGGCATTAATGATATTGATGCCTCAGGTGAAGAAAAAATTCGTGAAGTCGCTAAACAATTACGTGAAGTTGGCGTCAATCTGGTTTTCAGTAGTCTTAAAAATCAGGTAATGCGCGTACTTGAGGAAAGCGGTGTTGTCAAAGAAATGGGTAAATATGCTTTCTATGCCAGTAAAGAAAAAGCGTTTGAAGCATTAAAAACAGCACATGATAGCGCCCTTAATTACGAACACTATGAAAAAGAACAGCAAGAAAAAAAATAACGTGACTTTTAGCTGCTGTGCTCGTTAAGAAATCAGCAGTTCCTACCCCAAAAAAGCCCACTCTAAAATACTTAAAGCCTGGTATACACCAGGCTTTTTTTCTAAAAAATTATACAGTTCTTTCAAATTAAAATAATTTGATGCTTCCCCTTATTTCTAGCTGGCATTCGTTTTCACTGTAAATCAAGCAAGTGATCATAAACTTTATCGTTAGATACATTAATAAATAAAATAAAGTAATTATAATTATTAGTATAGTATGTGTGTGTTTTTAAAACGGGATAGAGGTTATATTATCCCTTATAAAATTAAAATAAAATTTAAAACATAACAAAATAATAATATTCTAATTACAAAATAAGAGACACAACTAATGATGTCTAAGCTCATCATACTTATTATATCGCTCCCCTTATTATCGGCCCTATTAACACACCTTTTAGCGGGGAAACTTGGTCGATGCGTGGCACGTATCAGTGTCACTGCCACCCTACTCAGCGTGTTACTTTCCGCTTCGTTATTGTGGTTATCACTATCCGGGGATTTAGTAGGTGAGTCAATTTCAACGAGCCCCTGGTCCGTTCTCTTCTATGATCCATTGAGTATCCTGATGGCTCTGGTTATTGGCGTGATTAGTTTGATCGTCCATATCTATTCACTACGCTATATGGCAGAAGAAGCAGGTTATGCACGTTTCTTTGTGTTACTTGATTTGATGACTGCCTCTCTCATACTCATGGTGGCTGCCGGTGATTTACTGACGCTTGTTATTGCATGGCACCTTGTCGGCGTATTACTTTACTTTTTACTCGGTCAGGATACACGCAACCCGTCAGCATATCGTTACGCATTCTGGACATTTATTACTTATCGCATCGGTGACTTACCACTGGTACTCGCGGCTGTCTTATTGTTTCAGGCATACGACACATTATCTTTACCAGTTATATTTGAACAACTTAGCCAAAACCCAACGGCGCATGAAGTGTTTGGATTAGCTTTACCAGAGGTGATCGGAATCCTGATTGCACTCGCTGCTTTTGCCCGCTCTGCACAATTTCTGTTACACACATGGCTCCCGTATACAATGGAGGGGCCGACTCCGGTATCCGCATTAATGCACGCAGGCATTGTGAATGCCGGTGGGTTTTTAATTAACCGCTTCGCACCGATATTTGCTAACACCAGCGATGTCTTACAGTGGGTCTTTATCGTTGGCTTTATCTCAGCCATCATTGGTTCAATTCTAATGCTGGCGCAAAACGACATTAAAAAATCACTGGGTTACTCAACCATGGGGCAAATGGGCTTCATGGTGATGGAGTGTGGCATCGGCGCTTTCTCGCTCGCCATTTACCACTTAATTGTTCACGGTGTGTTTAAAGGCACCTTATTCCTCAGTGCTGGCACCATCATTAATAAGGCACGAAAAAGTGATGGCGTACCGAAGGATGATCTGTATAAGTTTGTGGTTGAAAAACAACCGGCCAGTACACCAAAATCGTGGTTGTTAATGGCCCTGATTACTCTGGTCGTACCGATTGCAATTTTAATTATTTCGCACTTATTTGTTTCAGCGGATTACTTCCAAAAACAAGGTGCCATTATCTTATTATTCTTTGGCTGGATAACCGGCGCACAGCTCATTTTTGCAACCTATCGTACCCATGCACAAAATTTATGGCGTCTGCTCTTAATCAATGTTTTCTCATTTACCGTGGTGATCATTGGCTATACATTTATCAGTCATGCTTTTGATGTTTATCTCTATCCTGATGCAGCTTTACGGGAACAGCTCTATGCTGCAGCCAGTATTGAAAAAATTCGCTTTGATATCATCGCTGTAATCACCACGCTTATTATTGTAGCAAGCTGGTTATTCACTTATTACGCTGAACGCAGTGGAAAAATCATTCGCTATAAAGGCCGCATCTGGATTACATTTTATGCCTTAATTTCTCGTGAGTTTTATATGACTGACTTATATACTTTGCTGACAAGAACGATTCTATCTGCATCGAATAAACTTAACGTCTGGTTGAGGTGGAATTAAAATGCCAGATATAACGCTTATCCTTGCAGGATTATTTCTTCCCCTGTTTCCATTAAGCATGGTATTTAATGCCGTGTTTGATCGCATACAACATGTTGCATTACGTTGTCTCTTATTAATAGGCTGGCCACAGATTGGCCTCGCGATTATTCATTCAAGTGATTTCACCGCATCAAGCTTACCAACCTGGTTTATTATCTGGGCATTAGCTACTTCGCTGTTATACGCTTTTAGAATGTTGTCTCTTCGCGCTGTTGGGCAGTGGAACAGTTTCCTCGCCACCTCAATGTGGGCCACCTTGTGGTTATCAAGCAGTAATACCAGTCAGGAGATGCAACAACTCTATGCATTCGGTATCTCAGCCCCACTCGTGTTATTGGCGTTTTTAAGTGCCGGCTTAGAAAAAAGATTTGGTGCCGCCTATACCGGTTTATATGGTGGCTTAGCACAATCGCTTCCTCGTTTTACCGGTTTGCTCGTGTTTATTGTCCTCGCGGCGATTGCGACTCCGGTATTCCCCGGCTTCTTTATTATGTTGAAACTCATCATCAACAGCAGCGCCACCATGCCGCTGGCAACGTTAGCACTGCTAGGCATTTGGCTATTATGGAGTTGGGCAGGCGTCAAATTATTACAAGGCTTAATTGTCGGCACCGCAAGCCAAAGTGAAGTGACTGGCGTGAATGCATTAAAAGACTTTAATCTCATTACGAGCTGGAGTTATGCCCTTTTATTGATTGCGCTAATCGTTAGCAGCATTTATCTCACAGGAGGTTTGTCATGAGTCTTCCTCTTGGTACAAAACTTAAAGTCAGGTCAATGATTTATATCGCTGGCGAGCCTATTCCTTACTTCTGGCCAATGCGATCATTTATTCATCACAACCCTCTGCATGCGCTTGAACACTTGCCATTTAAAGAAGCTGTCACTAAGGGTGAGAAACTGTTTCATGGCCGTGGTTATTTACCACGCACAACTTATCAGGGTTATCTAAAACAAAATAAAGTCGACCAGGATCAGTTACGCGATGATATTAAAACGTATTTATCTGGCCGAGATAAAGTTAACGAAATCGACACCGAACGTTGTCTCATGGATTTACTCACCAAGACAACACTTCCCGTTGTCCTGGATTGTAAACTTGCCACTACCTCAGATATTAAAGCCGCATTAAACGGTCAAGTCCCTGCCAGCGACACACCTGTTGACATGGACAAAATAAAAGCAAACCTGAAGGAAGCATTGCAAGGTGACCGTCCTGTCTATGAAGCGGTTGATGCACTTTGTGGAACAGAGATTGGTAAAGAGCTCGATGAACTTGTCATTAAAAGTTGTCTCGACTTCTTTGACGAAGGTCAGTCTGTCTGGGGCATGCCTGAACGCAAACAGGGTTTCTTTAAAGCCTGGCGCGAAGTCGCGCGTCGCAATGCAAAAATGTTTTTACGTGGTTTAGATGTTAATCGTATTCTGGAAGCGAATAAAACACCTGAAGGCATTATTGCCCGCGTCATGGAAACATTACAAATTCCCGAACAAGATTGGGTGGCGTACTTCACGCGCGAACTCACTCGCTTGCATGGCTGGGCGGGGTTTATTCGTTGGCGAGCCAGTGCCAAACACTACTTCTGGAGTGAGCGCTACCCCGCTGACTTAGTGGATTTAGTCGCGGTCAGAATGACTTTCGCTTTAGCCTTATTAAACGAAGGTGCAAGAAAAAATGTTGCCGCGACTTCGGGGGGAATCAGTAACCGCATTGAAAATCACACTGAAGAAACCTATCTTCGCTACGAACTCCATAGTGGTGGCATCTTACCAGCCCTTGCGCAACGTGTTGAACAAGCACTGGCTATTGGTAATAGTAAACGCATCAAAAAAACATTTGATGATTACATTGTTAAAAAGCGCGCGCATGAAGCCAGCCAGCAATCCATACGTCTGTGCCGGCTGGCCACTGAAGCCGACTGTAGTTTAAATATATTAAAAGGCTTATCAGAAAACGATCTGGCTGGACTAATTGATACCTTTGCCGGTTTTGAAAAACAAGAAGGTTATACCTGGCTACGTGCTCTGGAAGCCCATGCCATGTCACAACTACTAAATGGTGTAAGCCTTAAGCCTGAACCTGCCAGAGAAAAACGTCCCTTTGTTCAGGCCATGTTCTGTATTGATACCCGTTCAGAACGGATTCGTCGCCACTTAGAAAGCGTTGGTGATTATCAAACCTTTGGCATAGCTGGTTTCTTTGGTATTCCCGTGAGCTTTATGGAACTCGGTAAAGGCAGTCAAAGTCATCTTTGCCCTGTATTGTTAACACCAAAGAATCTGGTGTTAGAAATGAGCGTTTCTGACAACTTCGATATCACTGCCGCTACTGCAATAAAAAAAGCGGTGCATGATCTCAAAGAATCCATCTTTGGCCCCTTTGTCACCGTTGAAGCGATTGGTGCCTTATTCGGCTTTGATATGCTTGGCAAAACACTCATGCCACAAACTTATCATCACTGGCGCTCTCAATTCAAAAAAGAAAAAGCGGCAACGCATATGTTGCTGGATAAACTTGATCGTGAACAGGCCGATTCAATTGTACGCGCTGTACAACGCGCTGTGATTGTTCAGGCAGTACATCAGGAGTTCAGCCTGGAAACTGAACAGGTTAGCGATATCATGGTACGCGAGTTACGTGAAGCGGCACTTGGTAGAAAAAATGATGCGCCAGTGTTTAAGCAAAAATTAAACCTGAGCGATGAGCAGGTACAACACTTTATTAAGCGTTTACACGATATTTACCGTATAAACCCGGCCTCCGCCCGCTTACAACTTGAACAGCTTGCCCGTATTGGTTTCAGCCTTGATGAACAGGTTAACTTTGTCAGTCAGGCATTACGCTCCATTGGTATGACGAAAGAGTTTTCTCGCTTTATCCTCTTATTTGGCCATGGCAGCACCTCAGACAATAATCCTTATGAGTCAGCACTCGACTGTGGTGCTTGTGGCGGTAATCATGGTCTGGTAAATGCCCGTGCCTTAGCGCAAATGGCTAACAAAGCCGAAGTGCGTTATCGCTTGCGCAAACAAGGCATTGATATTGCTGAAGATGCATGGTTTATTCCGGCTTTACACAATACGACGACGGATGAACTTAAACTTTACGATCTCGATCGCATCCCTTCATCGCATGTTGTTTATATTGACCGCTTACGCAATGGGTTGTTATCCGCCTCGCGACTATGCGCGCAAGAACGTTTACCGAGCTTACAAATCCAACCGACTCCACGTGAACCCGCGGCAGCCTATCGCGAGATAGAACGTAACTCAGTAGACTGGTCACAGGTGCGTCCGGAATGGGGGTTATCGCGTAATGCCTACTTTATCGTCGGACGTCGTGCCTTAACATCTGAGCTTAACCTGGAAGGCCGCTCGTTCTTACATTCATATGACTATCAAGTTGACGATAAACGACGTTTATTAGAGAACATACTCACCGGACCGTTAGTTGTTGGTCAGTGGATTAATATGGAGCATTATTTTTCAACGGTTGATAATGAACGCTTTGGCAGTGGCAGCAAGGTCTATCACAATGTTGCCAATCGCTTTGGCGTCATGACCGGCAACCTGAGCGATATTCGTACCGGGCTGCCATCACAGACGGTTCTCGATAAAGGTTTACCATATCACGAACCATTACGGTTAATCACCGTTATTGAAGCGCCTTTTGAACATGCCAAGCTGGCCATAGAAGCCGTTGTTGCAGTGAAGTACTTTGTCTATAACAGCTGGATCCGTTTATTAATTATCGACCCTGAAGAACACGTGGTTTGCTCTTATGAAAACGGTGAGTGGATTAAGCGCCCGTTATCATCTTTACAAAAATCTGTATCGCCTGAGGAGGCTAATACATTATGAAAAATTTAAATTTTAGCCAGGTTAAAAAACTTGAAATCATTTTGGAAGGTGAACACCAGGGATTAGTGACCGATTTACTCGATCATGCCGGCGTTACTGGTTACACGATTGTCAATAACCTCTCCGGTAAAGGTAGTCATGGTTTTCATGAAGGCCACCTCATGTTTAATGAAGATGATGTTCTGGTCATGATCATTGTTGCAGTACCTGAAGAACTGGTTAATCCAATCCTCGAAGGTCTGGACCCTTTTTACAACGAACACACTGGAATTGTATTTATCACTGATATCCAGGTGACTCGATTAATGAAATTCAAAAGCGATGACAATGACTAGCAAAGTTATATAAAAGTGAATAAATCCTTAGATTAAAACGTGAACAAAAATAAAATCTAAGAAATCGCCTAACCCAATAGTTTTTGACACCGGCATGGCACTATAAATGACAAATTTACGTGCCTGATAATTTAATCAGACCAATACACTGCATGTTTAGATCGCACCCTAACCCCTACTAATTCAGGCAACTCCCGTTCCTCTACCGAAACAAAAAATGGCTTGCCGTTTAACTCAGTCTTATGCCTGTATTAAAGAGTTATCGGACCTGCTAAGGAGGAAATCGAATTCGGCAAAAGATATTTTTATCTGAAGCAAATATAGCGTTTATTTCTCCTATACTTATTCAATCAAATATTCAAACAGAGTACTCCCCACTGATAAAGTAGATACATCACGCTAACATCCTGGATGTATGCTTATTTTCATTCTAACGCTGTTGTGACGTATCTGCCCGTTTTGCACTAATTTGTTCCAGCGCATCCTCTCTACTCACAAAAATATTCTCTTCCGGTATATTTTTTAGAACATCTAGCTGCGCCAGTCTTTTTAAAGCCTGCTCTTTTGTTGTCACGATATAAACTGAGCGCTTCGCATTAACCATTTCAAGGATTGACTCTTCAAGTGATAAAGCAGCAGAAACACCAAGATGTTTAACATCGGCAATATCGACAACAAGCGTATGGCAACCACCAATTTGTGCATTCTTATGTGTAATTGCTCTTGAGCTACCAAAAATCATTGTTCCACGTAAATGTAACAATATGACTTTACCTTTAGCATCTCTTAATATTTCTTTTTCACGTTCTGATAATTCCAAATCAGTATTATCAGGATCTGTCACTGCTTTAACATCATTGGCCTGCAACTCAGACAGTCTTGTGATTGTCATAATATTGGCAACAAATAATCCAATTCCGACTGCCGCAATCAGATCAACAAATACTGTCAGAAGTATTACGCCATATGTAATCAATGCACCTTTACCAGAAATTAAATGTGCACGTTTCAGGAACCTCCAGTCAATAATATCAATACCGACTTTTAACGCGATACCAGCTAATACAGCTAATGGTATGACGGCAGTTAAATCAGCCGCCCATAAGATCACTATCAATAATATTCCTGCTCTGACAAGCCCCGCTAAAGCAGTTCGTGCGCCAGCCTGAATACTGACAACCGTGCCCATTGTCGCACCCGCACCCGGCAAACCACCAAATAATCCCGACATGATATTACCGATACCCTGACCCACTAATTCTTTATCAGAGTTATGTCTCTTACGCGTAATACTATCCGCAACAACCGATGTTAATAGGGCATCAATACAACCTAACATACCTAAAACAATTGCATCAATTAACATGATTTGCCATTGGTCCGCGCTGAAGACAGGCATCTGGAACGCTGGCAGACCAGTTGGTATTTCACCGATACGTCGTACGTCTGTCTCAGCTAAAAAGATAACTGACACAAAGGTACAAACAACCAATGCAATCAAAGGTGGTGGAAGATGCTGTTTATATTTCTTTGGAATAAAGAAAAGAATGGATACTGTTAATAAGGCTAAGACTGTTTCATTAACCTGTATACCAGAAATAAGTAACGGTATATTTTCTAACACACCGATAACACCACCACCTGGGGTAGCCTGACCCAACAGAGGTCCAAGCTGTAAAATAATAAGTATAATGCCGATACCAGACATAAAACCTGATACCACTGTATAAGGCATCAAGGTGACATATTTGCCTAGTTTCATTACACCAAACAAAATTTGAAACAGGCCGGCCATGATCACAACTGTGAACGCCATTGCCATACCGTTTACGGGATCTGAGGCAATCAGCTTTGCAATCACCGCGGTAAAGACAACCGTCATAGGACCGGTTGGTTCTGAAATCAATGTTGGCGAACCACCAAATAAGGCAGCAAAAAAACCGATTAAGATTGCACCATACAGCCCTGCTTCAGCACCCGCACCCGATGCAACACCAAATGCCAGAGCCATAGGCAGCGCAATTACAGCTGCTGTAACACCACCGTAAATATCACCGCTTTTATGTTTTAAATTTATTTCATTTAAAACTTGCATATCTTCACAACCCCTAAAAAATTATAATTGCTAAAGAATAGTCTGTATAAATCTATTTAATACTATCTAACTTGGTAAAAAATTACCCATCGATATTGGTATGGTTATTATAGTCAGCTATCAATAACATGTAACAATCAACATATTATGTTTAGTTTATTAATAGCCAGATACTTTCTTATGACTGCAGTTGATTACACTAACCGTATTTTTTTAATGACTATTTCTTAGCCATCTTTTTTTTATCCGTTGTGCTTTTTTGGTTCTCTTTCAAAATGCTTTCTAACTTAGGCCACATGCTTTGCATACGCTTACGAATTTTAAGTTCTGAACTTATCACAAAATCTAAAAATGTTTGAGCAACCAGCGATAACTCTTTTCCTTTCGGGTAAACGACATACCAGTTTCGCAGAATTGGGAACCCTTCTACATCAAGGATGGCAACAGGACCGTCTGTTCCCTCTAATGATAATGTATGCAATGACAATACTGATAAACCCAGGCCACCAGCTATAGCATGCTTAATGGCCTCATTATTTCCTAATTCCATACGAATAGTCGGTTGTACGCCAACTTTTTCAAAAGCTTTGAACATAGCCACTCGTATGCCTGAACCCGGTTCACGAACGATTAAGGGTTCCTTTGCTATTTCAGACAGGCTTATATTCTTCTTACCAACAAGCGGGTGATTTCGTGGAGCCATGACAACAAGAGGATTCAATGCAAATGTAAATGATTCAACCTCAAACTCGCCTTCCGGTGCCTGCCCCATAATATACAAATCGTCTTCATTAGCTCGTATTCGGCGTATTATGCTTTCACGATTGGTAACCTTTAGTGAAAGATCTATACCTGAGTAGATTTTACTAAATTCTCCCAATAATTCAGGCGCAAGATAAGTCGCTGTCGTCACCACACCCATACGCAAGCGGCCACGTTTCAAACCTTTCATATCGGATATTTTCATTTCAAGGTTTGAGAGTGTTTCAAACATATTACGACAAGCCGCATACAGTTCTTTACCTGCTTCTGTCGGCTCAATGCTTCGTCCGACATGTTCAAATAAAGGCAAGCCGATGGCTTCGGATAACTTTTTTATCTGCATCGACACGGTTGGCTGCGTCAAAAAAAGCTCTTCTGCCGCACGGGTAAAGCTACCCAGACGATAGATCGCTTCAAATACCTGAAATTGACGGAATGTAGAGTAGCGGATCAGATGATCCGGCATAGCCGCCGGTGGAGTGTAACTATTGTCGTTAGCAGATGACACGTTGTTCACTTGTTTTTCTTTCATATCAAGATACCGGTTTCTATATTTTAAACACGCAGAATTAATATCAACTTTATTTATTCATGCATGAAGCCCTTCAGATCAATCGTCAACTTACAGACAACTAAAGTGGAAACGATGGCAAAAGCATAAACAATTTAACTAAATATTCAGCATCACAGGTGTTCATTATCTACATTACGGGAATGTGTTAATTTACATCTATTAAAGTTGATAATATCACGAAATTATAAAGATTATTATCTATGCATGAGTTTACTGCAGATAATTCTTTTTTGAATAGTAAATCTTGAGAAATGACAGAAAACTCATACTTTAAAAGTAAATTTCAAGGTACAAGCTTACTGCGGGAGATAATAATACTGCTAGCTAATAATTTAAAATTAATAGTTAACAAAAAAGCATATATTCTATCTTAATCAGGCCAAATTCGACGAGAAGGCTCTATATAAGTAGCAGGTGATGACTTGGTGTCCTTTGCGACTTGTTTAGCAGGCGCACTCTCTTTCTTTTTCTTTGCAGGCTTACTTTCCTGAGGAGCAGGACTTGCTTTAGTTTCGGTCTTTTCAGAATTAGCATCGGTACCCGCTTTAGTCATACGCATTGATGCCATTAACTTTTCTTTGGCCTTATCATTAGTACTCATTACTTAAATTACCTCTTGAATAAGTGAGTTTAATTCTTCTACTGCATCTGCACCGCGTTTACCAACGCCAAATACACTCTTACCTTCAAGTGCACTGTTTCTATAAATTGCACGTCTTCGGATAGCAGTATCGGCTACTGGTAATGCAATCTCATCAAGTACGTCACGCACCAACTTTGACAAAGTCGTACGCGATTCTAATTGATTTATCACCAGCAATGCTTTTAATTTTGGGTTTGTTTCTCTAGCTTCGGAAATCGCTTTTTCGGTATGAACGGTTGCCCATAAATCGATGGGCGATGGCTGTACCGGCATTAAAACAACATCAGCAAATTCAAGAACAGCTATTGTTTGCTGCGCTTGTACTGAAGGGGGGCAATCAATTAACACAAAATCATTTTGTTTTGCGTACGATTGAGCCTGTTGTTTTAAAGAAAATGTGGGAGCATAAACAGGAAAGTTGGCATTATCACCAGCTATTGCACGCCATTGCAGAGAAGACCCCTGTGGGTCAGCATCAATAACTGCGATACTTGACGATTGTGCAATACCAGCCGCGAGATTAACACTCAGTGTAGTTTTACCCGCACCACCTTTGTTACCTACTAGCGCAATAACAGGCATTACTCAATAACCTCAGCTTTCTTTTGCGTTAAACAACTTATCCAGTTCTTCTGCGAAACTATGATGTTTATCTTCGAGCCCTTGATCATCTCCATCTGAATAAATGGTGATATTGACATAGTCTTTACCAAACCCCATATCCGGAAAGTAATCTTCACGCTCTGATAATTCAGCTGCAAGTTCTAGAAAATCGCGTAAGGAACTGTAGTCCTGGAAAATATAACGCTGTTCAAGACGAGCAGGTTTTTTACGTTCTTGCCATTGATCTGTCATTTTACATCTCCATTAATCATGTAAATTTCTGGTGATGCTTATGCTTCAGGTTGTTGTAATTGTTGAAGCCATTTAGATAAATCAGCAGCATGTGCTTGTTCTTCATTAAGAAGTGCTTCAAAAAACATTCGGTTATCATGATCAGCAATGCTGGCACAATAACGTGTTGCATTATCGTATAAACCAATCAGCTCATTCTCAAATGCATAGTCATGTTGTAACAATTCTTGCAGATTTCGTCCAAGTTTAACAGGACGTAATTGCGAAGCATTAGGTGCTACACCCAGGCCCAGCATACGACTAATAATACGATCAGCATGTTGCATTTCTTCAAGTGACTCTTTACGAAATTTTTCAGCAACATCAGTAAAGCCCCATGAGGCTACGAGCTTCGACTGTGTACTATAAAGCTGCACAGCTGAAAGCTCGAGACTCAGGGCTCTACCAAGGTAGCCTAATACGCGTTCGTCAGTGTCGATATGAAACATACTTACGTCGTCTTATTAGCCAGCAACCAGTTACTTAGCAGCTGGTGCTTTAGTACCTTTTTCCTCGATCACACCTTCAACTTCATTGTGTGGACGAGCAATAATGTGAGCAGCTACCAGACCATCGCCAACGCGTTCACATGCATCAGCACCTGCACGTACTGCTGCGTTAACCGCACCAGTTTCACCACGTACCATAACTGTTACATAACCGCCGCCAACAAATTCACGTCCTACAAGATGTACTTCTGCTGCTTTAGTCATCGCGTCAGCCGCTTCAATAGCAGGAACTAATCCACGCGTTTCAATCATACCTAGAGCAATGCCGTAATTATCATTGGCCATGATCTGTTTCTCCTAAAAATTAATCTAATAAAAAGCGTTTAGCCTTATTTACCAGTTGGTAAAACAGGCTCAACTTCTTTGTGTGGACGAGCAATGATGTGTGCAGCTACTAAGCCGTCACCAACACGTTCACAAGCATCAGCACCAGCACGTACTGCAGCGTTAACCGCACCAGTTTCGCCACGTACTAAAACTGTTACATAACCGCCGCCAACAAATTCACGTCCGATCATGCGAACTTCTGCCGCTTTAGTCATCGCATCAGCTGCTTCAATAGCAGGAACTAATCCGCGTGTTTCAATCATACCTAGAGCAATGCCGTAATTATCATTAGCCATGGTCTGTATCTCCTAAAAAAATTAATGGGATAAAAAAGCTACTTTAAGAAGCTTACTTACCTGTAGGTAAAACAGGCTCAACTTCTTTGTGTGGACGAGCAATGATGTGTGCAGCTACAAGGCCGTCACCTACACGCTCACAAGCATCAGCGCCTGCACGAACTGCTGCGTTAACCGCACCTGTTTCGCCACGTACTAAAACTGTTACATAACCGCCGCCAACAAATTCACGACCAATCATGCGAACTTCTGCCGCTTTAGTCATTGCATCTGCTGCTTCGATTGCTGGTACTAAGCCACGAGTTTCGATCATGCCTAAAGCAATACCATAGTTATCATTAGCCATCTGTGTTTCTCCTGATATCTCAGTTAAATTAAAAA
>Ga0316207_10001493_pt1 | contig 28473 bp, 28 predicted proteins | sample 6weekpyrite_MG_FD_204943 | JGI IMG/M metagenome (GOLD analysis project Ga0316207, IMG submission 204943) | Microbial mat bacterial communities from mineral coupon in-situ incubated in ocean water Damariscotta River, Maine, United States -... | ecosystem: Environmental > Aquatic > Marine >...
ATTGGCACTTTGGTTTGTAAGGAATGTGGCGAAGTATTACATTTCAAGAAAACAGGACATATTCCGCCTTGCCCAAAATGCCATCATACGAAATATAGTCGAGGCGCTGAAGAATAAAGTAAAATGGACAATACCCTTTTACCCGTGCTCTGGTCCGTTTTCATCCAGACCTTTAGCCGCTAAGCGAGCCGCACGAAATACTGCCCGGCCTTTATTCATGGTTTCATCCCATTCGTTTTGTGGGATGGAGTCATATACAATTCCTGCGCCTGCCTGAAGAAACAACGTATCATTTTTAATTACTGCAGTTCGAATGGCTATGGCAGTATCCATATTACCATTCCAACCGATATAACCTACCGCACCAGAATAAACGCCACGCTTAACCGGCTCTAACTCATCAATAATCTCCATAGCACGAATTTTTGGTGCGCCAGAAACCGTGCCAGCAGGAAATGTCGCTCTTAAGGCATCCATAGCGGTCATATCATCTTTTATTTCACCACTGACATTAGATACGATATGCATTACATGCGAATAACGCTCAATATTCATTTTTTCTGTAAGCTGAACCGTACCCGTTTTCGAGACTCGCCCAATATCATTTCTACCCAAATCAATCAGCATTAGATGCTCTGCTAACTCTTTTGGATCTGCCAACAAATCTTTTTCCAAAGCCAAATCTTCTGCCGCTGTTTTTCCGCGAGGACGCGTACCAGCAATTGGTCGTACAGTAATTTCTTTATTTTCTTCTCGAACTAAAATTTCTGGTGAAGAACCTACAATATGAAAATCACCTAAATTCAAATAATACATATAAGGCGAGGGATTTAAACTTCGCAATGCGCGATATAAATCTAACGGATCTGCGTAATAAGGCACAGATAGCCGTTGAGATAAAACCACCTGCATGATGTCGCCATCAGTAATATATTCACGAGATTTCTGAACCGCGTCTTTATAACCTTGCTCAGTAAAACCAGAAACAAAGTCTTTTTCATCTACTTCCGGATGAAATGTTTTTTGACTAGCAACCTGCAATGGCTCGCGTAGTTTATTTGCCAAACTAAGTAATCGTTGCTTGCCTTTGTGGTAGGCATTTTCCTCATCAGCATCGGCATAAACAAACAATGATAATTTTCCACGCAAATTATCAAAAACCAATACTTCTTCTGACAACATTAATAATATATCAGGCGTGCCCAAGGGATCGGGATTAGGGCATTCACCTAATTTAGGCTCGATATACCGCACAGTGTCATAGCCAAAATAACCAACCAGACCACCAGTGAATCTCGGCAATCCTTTAATATCAGGCGTTTTAAATTGCTGACGATAGTCATCAATGTAAGCAAGTGGGTCTTTTACTGTTTCTTGATACAATACTGATTCATCTTGAATCACACTAACATCAAAACCATGAACTTCTAAACGCGTAGAGCAAGGTAAGCCAATAATGGAGTAACGGCCCCATTTTTCCCCGCCTTGCACGGACTCAAATAAATAGGAGTACGGAAGGTTTGCTGTTTTTAAAAAAGTGCTGAGGGGAGTATCAAGATCTGCCAACATTTCATACTGCAGGGGTATTCGATTGAATCCTTGATCTGCATACTCTTGAAATTCGGCTTCTAACATATTAAACATTTATTCCAATAAGTTTTTCAACTCAACAAAACTATCAATCACTGTATCAGGACTTGCATCTCGAATATCAACACCGTGATTGTAACCGTAACTGACCGCAATTACGTCAAATCCAGCACTCCTAGCCGCTTTCACATCGTGTTGAGAATCACCTAACATTAAGCTCTGCTCTGACGATACATTAAAAAACTTAGCTGCATGCATTAATGGTGCTGGATCAGGCTTTTTCTGCGGTAAGGTATCCCCACTAACAACTATACCAAAGTAATTTAAAATACCTTTGGCTTCTAATAAAGGCAAAGTAAAACTTTCGGCTTTATTCGTGACACAACCTATAGAATAATCTTTTTCCTTTAGCCATGCTAACCCTTCTTCTACGCCTGGGTAAAGTTGACTGTATTTTCCATTGGAAGCAAGGTAATACTCATAAAAAATTGGAAACCCTTTTTCAAATAAAGCTGAGTCTGGCTCTGCATGCAAATCGCCAGTTAAAGTGCGCTTTACTAAACGCTCAACGCCATTACCCACCCAGTTGCGCACAGCATCTTCACCACGCTCGGGCAAACCAAGATCAGACATCATAGCATCTGCGGCGTAAGCTAAATCGGGCACTGAATCAACTAAAGTGCCATCCAGATCTATTAATACTAATTTTGGATCAAACATTATAAATATTTACACTAAAAATAAAAAGGATAGGAAGTTTAACAAATATACAATGAACAAACAGCAGCGAAGAGATTGTTCAGACGAAAAAAAACGGGGCCTAAACCCCGCTTTCTTAACTCTCTTTTAGCAATTACTTGCCAAAAGCGACTTTCATACCTGCAGTAATTGCAGTTGTATCATCATCGCCAGATCCATCGGCAGCATAACCTACATATACAGAAGCTTTCTTAGCAACTTTTTGCGAAACTGCTAATGCGTAACCTGTATTCTCACTGTTATTACCAACAGTTAAAATAAAGGTAGTAGCACCCATTGAGTAGGTACCTTGTACATGCAATTGGTTTTCACCATCGCCAGTTGTTTCAATGTTGCCATCGTCATCTAATTCATACTGAAGTGCAACAGAAGCTGGGCCAAATTTAGCTTTACCACCAAATTTCATGGCAGTAGTTTCACCTTTTGATTGCATATCTATGTAATCAAAAAATGCTAAATAATTGCCTGCTTTATATTGCAGACCTAGACCCATGTTGTTGTCGCCACCATCTACAAATTGGTAATGAGCAATCACTTTAGCGCCTGAAATTGATGGCGAGTCATAACGAACCATATTGGTTGCTCTACCACCGTTAGCACCAAATCCACCATGCAATTTAGATTGTGTTTTAATTAAACCACGACCTTCTGCAGACGATGTGAATAAAGCATCTGTCGCTTTACCCATTTGCTTATAATGTGTCGCCATTGTACCAACACGAACAGTACCCATAGACTTACTTGACAAACCAGCCCAAGTATCACGCTCAAAAAAGCCTGGCTCTTTATCACCACCAACTGTCATACCCGCTTCGAGTTGGTACACTGCTTTGAAATCAGCGATATTGGTATCCATGCTGCCTTTCATACCAAGTTTATTGGCTTTCGAGCCAGAACCACTAACAGTGATCTCACTTTCATCTGGACGATCAACTGACAAATGAACTGCACCATATGCCTTATGCTTACCACCGGCATTTGCCACCATTGGCATTGCCATTACACCTGCTACTGCTATAACTAATAACTTCTTGTTCATCCCTCTCTCCTCTAGGACAAAAAATCGAAAAAACACGGTAACTATCTCGTTATATAGCACTTTTCCACTACAGTGCAACTAAAATTCACTATTTTTTAGGAATTTAGCCTTTTTTTTAGAATTTATTTAAGGTTTGTTTAATAATTGTGCAAAATTTCAGCTTTTCCAAACTATTTTTTAATTTAAATAAATAGCTCAACATTCGGTTTTTATTACAGTTGTTTTGATGAAAAAGTGAAGAAATGATGAAACAAAAAAAGCAAAAAAGAAGGAAATAAAAAGCCCCGCAAAACGGGGCTTTTTATTATTTTAACGTTTAGAGAATTGAGTCGCTCTACGTGCTTTATGCAAACCGACTTTCTTACGCTCGACTTCACGCGAATCTCGAGTAACATAACCCGCTTTACGTAGAGTGGATCGTAAAGTTTCATCATATTGCATGAGCGCTCGTGTAATCCCATGACGAATTGCACCCGCTTGACCAGAAATACCACCACCCTTAACAGTGCAATGAATATCAAACTGACCCATCACTTCAACACGCTCCATTGGTTGATTAACAACCATACGTGCTGTCTCACGACCAAAATATTCTTCTAAAGAACGATTGTTAATTTTAACTTGCCCGGTACCTTTCGTTAAAAATACTCTTGCAGTTGAGCTTTTGCGACGCCCGGTGCCATAAAATTGTTGATCTGCCATGTTATTATGCTCTGTCTGTAATATTAAATGTTAGATATCTAATGTTTGTGGTTGTTGAGCGGTATGCCCATGCTCAGAACCTGAGTATACTTTCAACTTACGAAACATCGCTCTACCTAGTGGATTCTTAGGCAACATGCCCTTAACCGCTTTTTCTAAAATACGTTCTGGTGCACGACCACGCATTTTGTCTAATGTCATCGACTTTAAACCACCTGGATAACCGGTATGACGATGATAGGTTTTATCTGTTTCTTTAGCGCCAGTTACACCAATGTTTTCAGCGTTGATAACAACAATATAATCACCAGTATCAACATGAGGCGTATATTCTGGTTTGTGCTTGCCACGTAAACGAAGGGCAATCTCACTGGCCAATCGGCCTAAAGTTTTATCTGTGGCATCTACCACGTACCAGTCGCGCTTAACGCTTTCTGGCTTTGCATTAAAGGTTTTCATTCTTAGTCCTACTTAAGGGTTGCCTTAAAAAATAATTCACTTTTCTGGCTTCCCACTCGCTCATTTTGGCTGCGTTGTTCGTCATTCAAATAGCTCAAACTATTCGTCTTCCTCTCGCCTAGCAAAATTGGCGATTGAAAACCCCTAAATGAAAGCTTATTTTTAAAGCAGCCCTACGACGCGCTTGAAAAGGCCGGCAATACTATTGAATCTTCCCTACATTGTCAATAGATTATCTGGCCATGTTGAGATATTTATCAATCTATTTAAAGCCATTAAGTCGAGTCAATATTATTCCATATAATTCAATAACTTATATTTTTTAAAAATACATCACTTCACACTTATGAAGATCAAATAACAGACAGGCATTAGCCTTCCGGCAACTGTAAACGCTTAACCACTTCACCTTGAATCAAATGTCGCTCAACAATCTCATCAATATCCTCAAAATCCACATAGTTGTACCAGGTACCTTCTGGGTAAACTACCATAACGGGCCCTTCTTTACAGCGATTCAAACACCCCGCACCATTGATTCTCACGCCACCTGGCACGGCCAACCCAGCCTCTTTCACTTTATCTTTGGCATAAGCGCGATTTGCTAGAGCATTGTAATCCTGACAACTTTGCGAACCGTTTTCACGCTGATTCGTACAAAAAAACACATGATACTTATAATAAGGTTTCCCCATTCGTCCCAACTCCATATACTAGATAATTTTGGAAGTTTAACCTGTATAATGCGTAACATCTCCGTTTTAAAGCAAAAAATTCTAAATTTAGCTGATCATTGCGTCAAATGCGGCCTTTGCTCATCGCAATGCCCCACTTATCTTCTCAAACAAGATGAAAACGAATCACCGCGAGGAAGAATTGCATTAGCTCAAGCTTTAGCCAGCGATTCAATGCAAATAGGTGACAAGGTATCCACCCACCTTAACAATTGCCTGCAATGCAGACGCTGTGAAGCTTCCTGCCCTTCACAAGTAAAATACGGCGAACTCATTTCCACTACAAACGCACTTCTCAATCAGGAAAATCAGCAAACGGGACGCATAAAAGCTAAAATAATTTCTAAGCTTTCAAAGTTCTCCCACGAAAACTGGTTAAAAATAGCAGTTTTTTTTCAATTTCTCTCTAGTACGGGTTTAATTCAACTTTTCCGACTGAGCAAGTCAGGCAAGCAAACACTCCGCTACCTACCCCGCAATCTAACACTAAGGAAAAAGACTCATAAGAAATTCAATACAAATCAAACAGTAAATTTCGTGTCTTTATTTACTGGATGTCTAAGCCATATTTTCGATAAACACACACTACAAATATGCACAGAGCTGCTTGAGAATTGTGGCTACTCAGTCAACATACCCCCTAAACAGACCTGTTGCGGTGCAATAGCCACTCGACAGGGATTGGGAGATATTGATCAGCAATGCCAATTAAGCAACCAAATGGCGTTTAATGACATAAAAAATTCACCTATTATTTTTTTTACTACGGGCTGCGGGGCCAAGTTGAAAGAATATCAAGAGCAGCTCCCTGGAGACGTTAAATTTGCTGATCGAGTTTTTAATATCACAGACTTTTTAGAACACAGCGAATTATTTGCCACACTCAAATTTAATCCCCTCAAGAAAAAAGTACTAATTTTTAATCCATGCAGCGAACGAAACGTTCTAAAACAAGATAGTATTATTGAAAAATTAATTTCTCGAATCCCAGACATTGAAATAATCAATCTTTCGAAAACTACCGGATGTTGTGGCGCAAGTGGCTCACATTTGATAACACACCAAAATCAGGCAAATCAAATACGTTTGCCAATCCTGGAGCAAATTATTTCATTATCCCCCGACATCATTGTCAGCTCAAATTACCCCTGTAATTTACATATTCAGACTGGATTAGAAGAAAAAGGGTTGGACATACCCATGATCCATCCGATAGAGTTACTCTATAATCAAGTGAATTTGGAATAAACATGAGCAGACGCCATCTATCGCCCATTGACAATCTAGTCATCAATTTTGATCAAGGTCTTCGTACAATATTCGGCAAGCCTGATATTACTGAGCGCCCTGATCCGGCTAAAAATATTGATGAAAACGAGATGACAGAAGCAGAAAAAAAACTATCTGCTGGATTAATGCGTGTAAATCACGCTGGGGAAGTCGCAGCACAAGCCCTTTACCAAGGACAAGCACTTACTGCTCGTAATGACCACGTGAAAGAACAAATGCAACGCTCGGCACAAGAAGAATATGATCATTTGGACTGGTGTGAGAAACGAGTTAAAACATTAGGAAGCCATACTAGCCATCTCAATCCACTCTGGTACACCGGCTCGTTGGCGATAGGTGCATTTGCAGGTGCTATTGGCGACAAATGGAGTTTGGGATTTGTCGTAGAAACTGAAAAACAAGTAGGAAAACATTTACAAGAGCATTTAAAACAACTGCCGGAGGCCGATGAAAAAAGTCGCGCAGTGTTAGAACAAATGGATATAGATGAAGCTGAGCATGCTGAAAAAGCAAAAAATGCTGGCGCCGCTTTATTACCTCGGCCGGTTAAAGCCGCCATGCAATTAACCTCAAAAATTATGACAAAAACTGCCTTCCATATTTAGTTTAATCCACTTTCGGGACAACACTAGTTAATATTCCTGCCGGAAAAAATTTCCTGCATTTCACGATTTAATTTTTCCCTAACCTCCTCGGCTTCATCGACGCCAAAATCAGCCTCTGTGATGCCATATAAATAATCATCCAAAGCAAAGTCTTTCAAAATCATTTTCGTGTGAAATATATTTTCTTGATAAATATTCACGTCCATCATCTGATAACGCCGCCGGGTATCTTCAGACATAAAGTTTTGAATCGAATTAATAGAATGATCAATATAGTGTTTATTACCTTCAACATCTCGCGTAAAACCTCTCACACGATAATCTGCAATGACAATATCAGAATCAAAACTGTGGATTAGAAAGTTCAATGCACGCAAAGGCGATATCAAACCACAAGTCGCTACATCAATATCTGCGCGAAATGTACTTATCCCCTCTTGAGGGTGACTTTCTGGATATGTGTGCACGGTAATATGACTCTTATCCAAATGACCTACAATAGCATCCGGCAATGGACCAGGTGCTTCTTGAGTATTCTCCTCGACATGCTCTTCAGTCAAAACAGGCTCTTCTGCAATAAGCATTGTCACGCTTGCTCCTTGCGGATCGTAATCTTGATGCGCAACATTTAATACATTTGCACCAATAATTGACGCCACTTCTTTTAAAATGCCCGTCAATCGGGTGGCGTTGTATTCTTCATCAATATACTCAAGATACTCTTGCTTCTGTTTAATACTACGGGTATAGCTAATATCATAAATATTAAAACTTAAAGATTTTGTTAAGTTATTAAAACCATGAAGTTTTATTTTATCTTTCATAATTGATCGACGCTAACTTATCGGTGGATGATAAATGATTTGAACTACTATGCCATCGGGATCATAACAGTAAAAACTTCTCGCACCATCCCGATGTGTTCTTGGCGCATTGCGAATCTCCACATTATTTGATTTCAAATACTCAAACCACTCGTCAACTTGTTCGGGTGTTTTAATGATAAAACCAATATGATCCAGTTTTTGAAAACCATCAGTATTAGCATCGGGTGCAGCGCGATGCAAAGCCAAATTATCATTTCCGCCGCATAAATATACGTTATCAGCATCGGGACGCCATTCAACATTCATCCCTAACAAATCCACGTAAAATTTTTCACATGCCTCAAAATTCTTTACAAAAAAAGCGACATGGCGCATGCCACAGGTTGGCGCTGGTCTATTCATAATTAAAACTACTCTATTCTTAATTCAAAGGAGTGTGTTATTTCAACAGAATGCGCAAGCATTATAGAAGCAGAACAATATTTTTCTGCTGACAACTTTACTGCACGCTCAACTTGAGATTCTTTTATGTCTTGTTTACCTACTACTATAAAGTGCATATTTATTTTAGTAAAAACTTTTGGCACTTTCTCCGCACGTTCGGATTTTAACTCAACTTCACAATCGACTACTGGTTGTCGGGATTTTTTTAGAATGGCTACCACATCAAAGGCCGAACAACCACCAACACCTAGTAATAACATTTCCATTGGGCGCAATCCCAAATTTTGCCCACCATTTTCAGGCGGCCCATCCATAATCACCGAATGGCCACTACCAGATTGCCCCATAAACATAGCATTTTCAATCCACTTCACACGACCTTGCATACAATACCTACCCACATTTTAAACGTGATACTTCACTAATTTTCTTAGATATCCAACTTAGCTTAATGATAAAAATTGCAATAAACCTTTAATTTATTACCACCTAAATAGTGACAGAGATCAACCTTTAAAGCTTAAGGGACTTCCAAACAGTCCGATATACTAGCATAGAGAAGTCATTCAATGATGGCTATTTAATACGCCACATGGGCAATAAATTTGCCAGTAAACTCAAGGAAACACCATGTCACAAGCCATGCCTGCACAAAACAATTTTGATTCTAATCAAGGTGATACAAATCAAAATCCACAAGTTATTGATCGCTTTTTAAGCCACTGCCATAAACGTCGCTATCCCGCAAAAACACTCATAATTTTTGCAGGTGACAAACCTGATGCGCTTTATTACATTAACGAAGGCTCAGTTACTGTACTGATGAATGATGATAATGGGCATGAGATTGTTCTGGCTTATCTAAATCCAGGTGACTTTTTTGGGGAAATGGGTTTATTTGATGAAACAAGCGGGCGCAGCGCATGGATCAAAGCGCGTACAGAATGTTCATTATCGGAAATGAGCTATAGCAAGTTTCGCCAACTCTCACAATCAGAACCAGACCTGCTTTATGCATTAGCTGGTCAAATGGCATCCCGCTTACGTAAAACCAGTCGTAAAGTTGGCGATTTGGCGTTCATGGATGTTACTGGTCGTATTGCCCGTGCATTACTGGATCTTGCCAAGGAACCTGATGCACTAACTCACCCAGACGGTATGCAAATTCGTATCACTCGCCAGGAAATCGGAAAAATTGTCGGTTGTTCACGGGAAATGGCTGGGCGGGTATTAAAAGAATTAGAAGAGCGTCATTTGATTTCTGCATCAGGGAAAACCATTGTGGTATATGGTACACGCTAAGATAATCAACTTTGCGTGTCTATCTTTTACTCCGACTAAGTAATTAAAAGCATAGCTCCAGTAAATCAAGTAAAAAATAATTTATTCAATTCTTCGCCGGGCTCTTGCACTCGCATAAAAGCTTCGCCCACTAAAAATGAATACACTGCATTATCATTCATTAGTCGAACATCTTCTGCTGTGTGAATACCACTCTCAGTAACAACGATTCGATTCTCAGGAATTTGTGATAACAAATCAACTGTGGTGTTCAAACTTGTTTCAAACGTCCGCAAATTACGGTTGTTTATTCCAATCAACTTTGTATTTAAACTTAACGCACGATGTAGCTCTTCCTCATCATGCACTTCCACTAAAACATCAAGATCAAGACTATCAGCAAGATCCGCCAACTCCGACAATTGTGTATCAGTTAGCGCAGCAACTATCAACAAAATACAATCAGCACCCATCGCTTTAGCTTCATATACCTGATAGGCATCAACCATAAAATCTTTGCGCAATACTGGCAGGTCGCAGGCTAAACGAGCTTGCTTTAGATAATCATCAGAACCTTGAAAAAAATCCACGTCAGTAAGCACTGATAGGCAGGTAGCTCCACCGCGCGCATAGGATTTTGCAATATCCGCAGGTATAAAGTTTTCTCGCATAACACCTTTGCTAGGCGATGCTTTTTTAATTTCTGCAATAACCGCATTTCGACGGGCTAATAATGAATTTTCTATTGCTTTTACAAACCCACGCGATTGACCTGAAGCATTAGCCAAATCAATTTGTGAATTTAAACTCATTCGACTGGAACGCTCCGCAATTTCTTCTGCTTTGCGTTTTAATATTTTTTGTAGAATATCTGGCGTACTACCCATCACTTACCTATCATAAACTAGTTGTGTATTTTATCAGCTGATCAAATTTGTCATTTGCGGCGCCGCTTGCAATAACTTGCTGAGCTTTTTCCACCCCAGCTACTAATGTTTCAGACAACCCCGAAACATATATTGCCGCTCCTGCATTTAACAATACAATATCTTTTGCCGCGCCTGCCTCATTACTTAGCACTGAACGAATAACTGATAAGCTTTGCTCGGCACCGTCAACGGCAAGCGCCTTTATGTCCAACTTTTTCAATCCAAATTGTTCGGGCTCAATTGAATAGGTTTTTACTTCGCCATTTTTTAGTTCAGCCACTGTAGTTTTTGCGCTAATACTAATTTCATCCATACCATCTTCAGCATGAACTACCATAACGTGCTCACTACCCAAACGTTTTAATACTTGCGCTAACGGCTCAACCCATGCAGAATCAAAAACACCAATCACTTGGTTAGGTGCTGTTGCAGGATTCGTTAGCGGCCCTAATACATTAAAAATTGTTCGCACCGCCATTTCACGACGCGGCCCAATAGCATGTTTCATAGCACCATGATGTTTTGGGGCAAACATAAATCCCACACCTACCTTGTCAATACAAGCAGCAACCTGACTTGCATCTAGCTCCAAATTTACACCCGCCGCTTCTAATACATCAGCACTACCAGATTTACTCGATATAGAACGATTGCCATGCTTGGCAACTTTTGCCCCAGCTGCCGCAGCTACCATGGCGCAACAAGTTGAAATATTAAACGTGTTAGCACCATCACCGCCCGTACCGCAGGTGTCAACCAAATGCGGACCTTGCACATCCACCTTTTCCGCTAAAAATCTCATGACTTTTGCGGCAGCTGTTATTTCATCTACTGATTCACCCTTCATGCGCAAACCAATAAGAAAACCACCAATTTGCGCCGGCGTTGCTTCACCTGTCATGATCAATCGCATGACTTCGGTCATTTCACTTTCGTTTAAATCACGTTTATCGATTACTGCTGCAATGGCTTGTTGTAAGTTCATTAAATTTCCATTTCCAGAAAGTTTTTTAATAAATCATGCCCGTATTGAGACAATATAGACTCAGGATGAAATTGCACACCTTCGATGGGCAAAGTTTTGTGTCGCACACCCATTATTTCATCCACATCCCCATTTTCTTTTTCCGTCCACGCGGTAACTTCCAAACATTCCGGAAAGTTAGCTTTATTTATTACCAATGAATGATATCTTGTCGCTTCAAATGGATTATACAAACCTTTAAACACCCCTAGATTGCTGTGATACATCATAGAAGTTTTACCATGCATAATTTCATTCGCATGAATAATTTCCCCACCAAAAGCTTGGCCAATGCTTTGATGACCAAGACAAACACCCAAAATTGGCACCACGCCGGCAAACTGCTTAATGGTCTCTATGGAAACACCTGCCTCATTCGGCGTGCAAGGCCCTGGAGAAATCATTATTCGCTCAGGTTTTAAAGACTGAATTTCGTCCACGGTAATATGATCATTTCGATAAACGGCGACATCAGCACCTAACTCACCCAGATATTGCACAAGGTTATAAGTAAAGGAATCGTAATTATCGATCATTAATAACATGGATAGTTCTACACCAAAAAAACAAGGAGTTTATCATATTTAACAAATCATAGTAGGACTCAGCTCAATGCTTGGTGTATTCCATAGCATCGGGTAAAATAACCAACCAAACAATTACAAAGCTTACAATACTCTATGAAAATCAAAAACTTATTATTAACACTCATTATTTCCAGCTTTTTATTCGGATGTACAGGCGATGCATATACTCAACTCCAGCTCGCTGCTTCACGCGGTGAAATTGAATTAATCAAAGAAATCCTGGACAAGGGCGCCGATATAAACGAAAAAAATAAACACGACAAAACCGCACTAATGTTAGCTGCTGGCAATGGTAGAGTCGACGCAACCAAACTCTTGCTAGAGCGAAACGCCATTATCGATGCTCAAGAGATAGATGGGATGACAGCACTAATGATGGCCGCATCTGACGGCAAAACAGAAACAGTAAAATTACTCGTGGACAATGGCGCCAACATTAATATCACAAACAACTATGGCGCCACAGCCATAACAAACGCAGCTTTCTTTAACCACGCAGAATCAGTGAAAGCAATTCTCAGTAGTAAACAAAAACTAAATACGGACACAAGTGAAAATGCTCTGCTCATCGCCTCGGGTCTCGGCCTAGGTGAAATTATACAAATGCTGGTGAACTACGGTGTGGATGTAAATGCGCGCGGTAAAAACGGACGCACACCGCTTATGGCTGCCGTCGAATTCAATCACACAGACGCAGCTAAAGTTTTATTAAAAAATAAGGCTAATCCAAAAGCTCAAGATAGTGAAGGCGAGTCAATTATGAGCATTGCAAAAGACAAAGGCAATAAAGAGATTATTGCACTACTCAGCAAAGACTCTCTTTAAAATAGCATGGTCAACAGTTTCATTGTCAAAACATCTTCGCAAGGCCTGCTTAACATCACCCGGGAAGTTTCAAAGCAATTTAAAGCTCAACAACCTACAGATGGATTATGCACTTTGTTTATCAGGCATACCTCTGCTAGTTTAATTATTCAGGAAAACGCGGACCCATCAGCCAAACGAGACCTAGAAGTTTGGCTTAATCATCTTGTCAAAGAAAACGATCCTCTTTATACCCACACTCTTGAGGGGCCTGACGATATGCCGGCGCATATTAAATCAATATTGACAGCAACCAGCTTATCAATTCCCTACTCACAGGGAGAATTAGTGCTAGGGACTTGGCAAGGCATTTATCTTTGGGAGCACCGTCACCATGGCGGTCATCGAGAAATTGTAATGCACACAAGTTAATACAAACATTTTAATCAGATTCGTATTCTACTTTTAAGCGCTCTTTTTCAGCATCACTCGCAGGCCAAGGAACATTAGGATCAGTAAACCAAACCTCAGGTGAATCCTTGTGTGCAACACTATGACATCTCTCACATGTCCATAACGGAAAAGCAACTTTATCATGACAACGCCCACAATATTGACCTGCAATAATAGCATCCATACTAATCTCAGGATTACCACCTTTTTGTGGAACGAAAATAGCTGGATGACAGTTGGAACAATCTAACCATCGAGTATGTGCCAAATGCGGAAATCTCACCCAAGGCATTTGCCCCGTATCCTTAAATAATATATCCATATCCATCACATTCATATTTTCTTCGCCAGTACGACTCGTACGGGGATTAATTGATCCGTCAGCAAGTGCCTTCACCCAATTTATTCCACCCCGACGATCAATGGGAAAGCTTTTCATAGAATCTTCAGGTTCTTGAAGCGAACCTAGCGCATCATTATCTAAATCATGTAAACCATCTCGGCGTAAAGAAACAATCGCGGGTTCATTTACAAATACACGCGCATCCGTTTCTTCATAAACACTAGTATTACCGATAACGGTATAGTCCGCGCCTTGACGTGACGTACATGCATTAATTAACAATAACGCAAAAACAACTAGTATTACCCAAATATACGACTTCAAGAACCTCATTGCACCCTCCCGTGCTTTGATTTTCCGGTAAAAACTCTGCAATCACTCTGTCCATCTATGTTTACTTTCGTACTTTTATATAGCGCTTACGTATTCATAAAACAAATTATACTTGTTAAGGCCTCGCGCCAGCATCCTGCAAAACAACTAAAATATCATTATTATTCTCTGTAATTGCAATCAATATCGCAGAACGACCATCTTTTGATTGGTGATTTACATCAATTCCATCAACACCCACCAGGTATTTTATCGTCGATAATTTTTTACGCAATGAGGCCCACATTAAAGCTGTCCAACCATCTGCATTCACCGCATTAACATCAGCGCCTTTTTCAATGAGGAACTTAACCATTGGTGTATGACCCTTTTGAGCCGCACGCATTAACGGTGTCCAACCCGTATCATCTACCGCATCAACTTTTGCACCTTTTTCAACCAATAACTTTGCCGTTTCAACATGACCACTTCGCGCTGCATGGTTAAGCGCTGTCCATCCATAATTATTTTTTTCATTAACATCAATACCACTAGACAAAAAGCCTTTAACTTGCTCATTTGCTCCATCAGCACTTGCATTCATCAATGGCGTATTTCCATCACAAGCTGATAAAATCAACACCACCAATAAAACCAAAACACTTTGCATAACAAAATACACCAAATTTATATATTTAAAACCGAGGGAAAATATAACACGCTACGTTGGATATTTCATTGATAGGATTCTGTATTTCTTCCGTAGACCCACACTTCTGGCACACCAACAAAAAAACGCGCAATATATGCGCGCTTTAACAAATAAAATATCAAGTGAATGAAGACTATTGATCTAATGCCAGCTGATTAGGCTTATCCTCAACGTGCTTAACGTGCTCTAACACCTCAAATAATTCGCCTTTCACGCGAGCGAGTAAATCAGCATCACCCGTTCTCTTATATTCTTTAATTAATAAATAAGAAGTTGCCGGATGTATAACAGAATCCATCAAACTCATCGTTGGACCAAAGTGATCAATATTTTCAGGATCTATGCCTTTACTGCGCAAATAACTGCCGGCATGCCATAAGTCTTCAATTTCCTCTAACGAAAGCTCCTTCATTTCTTCAGCATTTTCAATAACGAGAATTAAAGCCCGAGCATCCTTGGGGTCTTCTTGTAAATATTCAACTCCACCTTCCACACCCAGTATCATTAATTGTTCTTGCATTGCAATAAGTGTATCAATATCACCCACTACACCGGAATTCATTTGTTTAATAGTGTCGTTAGCAATCTTATTAAAAGACTGCACATCTAAGGCAGATGCATTAAATGCTGTAAGCAACAGACATAAGCTCATACTACTTTTCAAGATTTTTATTATTTTCATCTGCTCTACCCTAACATCTTTATTGCAATATGTTGGTTGTTTCTACAGTTATTGAATCTAAGGTCACACGCGCTCCAATTTCCGCTATTCCTGCCTCATAATCTGCATCAAAAATAGCTTTTTCCTCTCGCGACATTCCAGTAACGATAGTGCTGGCGTCACTGTTTACAGAAATAATGATCGCTGAATCACCTTGAATACCTCCAACCAACAACAGCGCTGCATCGTAATTATCACTTTGCGTGTCAAATTCATTTTGCCAAAAATCAATTTGCGCCTGCGCGCCACTGACACCATCGGCAAGTGCTTCTTCCCACGCTGTCAAATTCCTCTGAGCATTTTCCATACCTAATCTAGCGGTATTTACACCAACAGTATCGACAAACCATAAATCAGGATCTAGATTATGCGGCCCACCAAAAGACAACACATCCAATGGATTTTCGAAAGAAAATAGAACTCGAAAATTCGTGTCATCCATCGTAAATTTAACATTTCTTAGCAGTGAAACATCAAAATTAAATACGTTCGATTTAAACACCTTTCTTGGCTCTTTATCTTCTCCCTGCCAAACTTGAAGAGAAAATGCACCAGATCCGCTAACTGCAACCAAAACCAATGGAGAACTTTTCCAAAACTGGCGGTTAGAATTCGCTACCACACCAAATTGTACCCACTGCGAAGCAATTCGGCTTTGCCCTAAGGCCTGTATACTTATGCCATCAAAAGTGAAAGTTAACTCGCGTTTGAAAAAATCAAAGTTATCAGTCGTCTGCGAAAGAATTCCAGAAGATGTGTCTTCGGTATTTATTGTTAACAATCCCTCACCTGCTGTCGCTTCAGTTTTCCAAAATGCGAGATTGGAGAATATCGTATACCAATCCTTGCTGGTATCAACTCTTGAGTCAAGTCGCTGTCTTTGAATTAATTCAACTGTTTGGGGAATACCATCTGCATCAACGAAATTTCGATCAAAATTATCCTGATACACCACCTCGGCATTTAATGATGTACAAAAACCACCAGCAACAAGCAAAACTAGCAACCATTTTCTCTTATTAGTAATAAGGCTCATATCCCCTCCAGGTATTTATTTTGACACGCAGTGGTACAATAAAGGATCAGTTGAAATTGTAATTATGGCCGCCTAATCCTTATTTCAGCATTAATCACAGTAAGTACATCAACAATCTAATGTTCCAGCATATTGAATAACGCGCCAAACATCAAGTATGCATAAAAAATATAAGTGACTGATTATAATATGATAAATATAGCTTATCTGGGATAAGCGGAAAACATTGCAGCATGCCAAGCCCCATAACGCTTGACCAAGAGCTTGTTTTTAGAAGGGAAAAATGATTTCTTATCTGGTTTATGTGAAAAATCGGATATGCCCATTAACAAAAAATAAACACCTAGCGCTGTTGCCTCAACATCCGAATCACGAATTATGATAAGACCCGATAAATCGCTCAATTTCTGACAAATTGCATTACTTTGCGACAAACCGCCTGAAATTTGAATGTATTCTACCTTATTCCATAATTTACGTATGGCTAATAGATTACTATAAATCAAAAATACAATACTTTCTAACACTCCAACGAATTTTCCTTCCATAGAAGAGTCGCTCAAAAACCGGCTTTCAATATTGGAAAACCAAAATGGTGAGCCTACTCCGGAAATACCATTAATAAAAATGGGTGGCTGCTCAATTGAAGCAGACCAATCATCCAAATCGCTGGTATAACTCACTCCGCCGAATTCTTCAGCTAACCAATCTAGCGCTCTTGCTGCTCCATTAACCGTCCCTTCTAACACATATGCTTTTTCTTCTCGATGACTATAAACAATACTTGCCAAAAGTTTCTCTTCACCAAGTAATGGGACTTGTTCACAATACTGTTGAACAAAAGCCCCCGTACCGACATTAACAAAAACACTTTTTCTATCTGGCACCCCACGAAAAAAAATTGCAGCTGACTGGTCCCCAGTACAAACAGAGAGAGGGATAGTATAATTTTTATAATTTAAAACACCAAATTCTGATTTTGTATCTACAATTTCAGGCAAGAAACCCGATGAAATATTAAAAATGTTTAACAGTTCATCATCCCATGCGAGCGTTTTGTTATTCATTAATAAAGTTCGCGATGCATTTGCCGGATCAATTTTAAATGGTCGGCCAGCAAGCAAATGAAACAAAATAAAGCTCGCTAACGGCCCAATATATAAATCATTATCTTGCTTGCACTTAGTTAAGGACTTTTCATTGTTCAAACACCAGCTGATTTTCGTTGCCCCATAATGTGGATTTAAATAGAGGCCTGTTTTTTCATGGATTATTTCTTTCGCATAATCATAAACACCCAAATCATTCACTGTACGACGATCCTGCCAACTAATAACCGGCGTTAAGGCTTGACCCGTCTTTTTATTCCAACAAACAAAACTGCTGCGTTGTGTCGCAATACCTGCATCAACGATCTGAACAAAACGCTTGCCTAAAAAACAATACACTTCATCAAGAACATTAAACACCGACTGGATCATTTGCTCTGAATCATGCTCAACAATCAAATCTCCACTTTGTATTGTGGTAATTTTCGATTCGGTACGACAAACAATTTTTCCTAGCTCATTAAACACCAAAACACGAGTTGCATGACCGCCTTGATCAATGACTAAATAGAGTTTTTCTTTTTGATTTAAAATGGTTATGATTCCCAAATGTTTAATTCAATACTACACAGTAGCGTTATTGTCGCTAACACAGAAGCTTCTTTGAAGTTTTATCATAAAATCTTGGAGCTCGAAATTGATCATTCGCGACCAGATTTGGGTTATCCAGGCGCATGGCTAAATGTTGGCAATCAACAAATCCATTTAATCGAATTACCCAATCCCGACCCCACAGAAAACCGCCCAAAACATGGAGGTCGTGATCGTCACGTTGCATTGGCAACCAACCAGTTTGATAAATTAGTCAACACATTGGAAGCTAATAACATCAGCTTCACCTTAAGCCGCTCCGGTCGAAAAGCTTTATTTTTCCGCGACCCCGATGCTAATACTATAGAAGTCATTCAAACCTAACAAACAACACACTTAGCTTATGGTATTGTTGCCGCATCAAAAATTGTTGTCCGCAAGGATGCGGGCATCAAGCGCCCATGGATGGGTTCACAGCGTGTTTTTGATGCGGCAACAATGGCATAGGTGGCTCGAAAACACACAACATCAGTCATCATTAAGTGCCAGCAAACTCGCATTCCCACCAACCGCTACAGTATTAACCGATATCGTTTTTTCAGTACAAAATCGCTGCAAATAATTTGGCCCACCCGCCTTTGGCCCAGTACCAGATAAACCTTCACCACCAAAAGGCTGAACACCAACCACAGCACCTACCATATTCCGATTCACATATAAATTACCCACGTTTGCATTTGTTGTAATGCAATCAATTGTTTCGTTTATTCGACTATGCACACCCAAAGTCAATCCATATCCCAGAGTATTTAAGTCTTCTACAATATCATTCAAGCCATCTGATTCAAATGACATGATATGTAATATGGGCCCAAATTGTTCTTCACCAAGTTCAGTTAATACATCAATTTTATATATGGCAGGACTAACAAAGTTACCGAGTTTTTCCATTTTTGAGTCCAGTGGTAATTCAAAAATCAGCTTTCCTGCCTCAGTTAATTTTTGTTTATATTCATCCAGCTTTAACTTAGCATTCTTATCAATCACTGGCGGAATATCTGTATTCATTTTAGAAGGATCACCAATAACCAACTCTTTCATAGCTTCTTTCAGCAGCTCTAGCATGCTGTCATAAATATCTTTTTGTAAAATCAAAATACGTAAAGCTGAGCAACGCTGCCCTGCACTGTTAAATGCTGACGTTATAACATCTTTCACCACCTGCTCTGGCAATGCTGAACTATCTACAATCATCGCATTTAAACCACCAGTTTCCGCTATTAACGGTACAATATGAGCAGCTCTTGACATAAGTGTTTGATTTATACTTGAGGCAACATCAAACGATCCAGTAAAAACTACCCCATCGATACCTTTATTGGTTAGCACCTCCTCACTCAACACAGAACCTGAACAAGGCAAAAAATATAAACTCTCTTTGGGAATACCTGCTAGATACATTAGATCAATGATTTTTGATGCAATCAAAGATGTATTTGCAGAAGGTTTTGCGATAACGACATTACCTGTCAATAATGCCGCAACGATTTGACCAGTAAAAATTGCAATGGGGAAATTCCAAGGGCTAATGCAAACAAATACACCTCGTCCATGTAATTGATAGATATTTTTTTCACCTGTTGGGCCAGGTAAGACATCTTCTTGGCTCAACATTTTTTCTGCTTGCGCTACATAGTAATAACAAAAATCAATGGCTTCACGTAATTCACTGACAACGTCTTTTATCGTTTTTCCTGCCTCAAACACTGCTAACGCATATAATTCATGGGCATTTTCCTGCAACAAATCAGCAAGCTTTTTAATATAATTTATACGGATTTCAACATTGGTGTTTTTCCATTTTTCACGATTTTTCAACGCCATTAATAAAATCTGCTGGGCTTCTTCCTTATCGGCCACATTAACTTGCCCAACAATGTGATTTTTATCTGCTGGATTTAATATATTAATTGCGCGATTTGTGTCTTTAAAAAATGGCTCGGTTGACCATTGATAATCTCTAAAACTTTCTATTTTAACGATCAATTTTTCAATTACTTCACTATCGGAAAAATTAACCCCTATTGAGTTTTTCCTTTGCCCTTGAAATAAATCAAAAGGAACGGGAATATGAGTATTAGGAATAAAGTCAAACTCTTCTACTTTCTCTACAGGGCTTTTGACAATATGATCAACCGGTACCGCTTCATTCTCAATTCGATTGACGAAAGATGAATTCGCACCATTTTCCAACAAACGCCGAACCAGGTAAGGTAATAAATCCTTATAACTTCCGACTGGCGCATAAATTCGACAACGCACCTGATCTAATAAGCTAGTATACAGACTCTCACCCATACCGTGTAATCGTTGAAATTCATATTGTTGATTATTATTTGCCAATTCAAATACTGCGGCCAATGTATGTGCATTGTGTGTTGCAAATTGCGGATAAAAGTTTTCTTCATGTTGCAATAATAATTTTGCACACGCTAAATACGAAACATCCGTACATGCTTTTCGTGTGAACACGGGATAGGACTTAAGTCCCAATTCCTGCGCACGCTTGATTTCTGTATCCCAATAAGCGCCCTTAACCAAGCGAACCGGAATTTTGCTAGCACTTAATTTCGAAACTTCCAACAAATATTTTAGCACTGTATAAGCGCGTTTTTGATAGGCTTGCACAGCTAAACCAAAACCATCCCAATTTTTAATATTGTCGCTTAACTTTACTGCTTGAAAAATATCTAGCGAAAGATCTAATCGATCCGCCTCTTCCGCATCCAAAGTTAATGCAATATGTTGAGATTTTGCCAATTCAGCAAGATGCAATACTTTGGGTACGAGTTCATCTAAAACTCTTCGCTCTTGGGAAAATTCATAACGCGGATGTAAAGCAGAAAGCTTAATTGAAATACTGGCAGCATCATACAAAGAATCACCTGCTTTACGCTGACGGCCTAAATAAAAAATTGCCTGCTCATAGGCCTGTAAATAAACCGCAGCATCTTTTGAAGATAACGCTGCCTCACCCAGCATATCAAAAGAAAAACAAACATTTTTATGAAAACCACTTTCACTACGCTCGACTGCAGCTTCAATACTGGTTCCCATTACATATTGAGAACCCATGAGTTTCATCGCTTGACGAATGACAGTTCTCACCACCGGCTCACCCAAACGAGAAACCAAACCCGAAAACACATCCATTTTTTCAGTTGAAGAGTTACCTAAACCCACCAATCGACCCGTTAACATTAAACCCCAAGTAGAAGCGTTCACAAATAGAGAACGACTTACCCCTTTGTGCTTGTGCCATTCAGCCGGCGCAATTTTATCGCGAATTAAGCGATCGGCAGTTTTCGTATCAGGTATCCGTAACAAAGCCTCCGCTAAGCACATTAACACCACACCCTCTTCACTAGACAGGCTGTACTCTCGGATAAACGCTTCGATAGTATCTTGTTTTTTTATGTTTTCACGTACGTGATCAACAAGATCTCGAGCGCGAAATTCTATATTGTGCTCAACTAGATGGTCATTTTTTGCCGATACGAGCAAAGATTCGACACTTTCTGACTCATCCTGCAAAAAAACAGCATTTATCTCCCGACGCAAGTTTTTCAAAACTTCTAATTCTGGTTGTTTCATATCAGGATTTTTGGTATTCATCGCTCAATCAAGCTCTGTTAACAAGTGGTCGATATAATTCATTATTACCTTATTTTCATTAATTTGCATGAATCAAATATCAAAAAAAACTCATATCATTGGCGTCGCATCCTGCTATGGAGCGCAAGATCTGCGATGCGCCGACGGGCCCAAAATTCTAAAACATCTGCAGCTCAAGGAAATATTAGAAAAACAGGGCCTTGATATCCATTGGAATAAGAATATATATCCCGCCGCAATGCCTGTTGATCAAGCTTCAAATACTGCGGTCGTACTTGATATTTGCAAACAATTAGCCAGACAAGTACAGAATTTCGTATCGATTAAAGAACGATTTGTTGTGATTGGCGGCGATCATTCTTGCGCCATTGGCACTTGGAGCGGCGCATACTGCGGCATGGCCGAGCAAGATGATTTCGGTTTAATCTGGATTGATGCCCATATGGATAGCCATACTACTCAGACCTCCCCCAGCGGAGCAATTCACGGCATGCCATTGGCCGCGCTATTGGGACAGGGTGATGAAGCGTTTTACAATTTGGAAAAAAATGGACAAAAATTAAAACCACATAACCTTTGCTTAATTGGTATACGCAGCTTTGAGGAAGGTGAGGAAAAATTACTCAACAAACTTGGCGTTAGAATATTTTACATGGAAGATGTACAAAAACTTGGCCTTAAAAAAGTTTTAACACTGGCAAAAGAACATGTTTGCGAGCATAGTCAAGCTTATGGCATCTCCATAGATCTCGATGCGATCGACCCAATTCAAGCACCTGGCGTTGGATCACCCGAACAAAATGGATTAAATGGCCAAAAGTTAGCCGAATGCCTCGCCAATATGGATTTATCAGAAGGTTTTCTTGGAATTGAAATCGCAGAGCTTAACTCTGACAAAGATGATGACGATAAGACAGCAAGGTTGGCCATAAACATTATTCAAGCGGCATTGAAGTGAGAACAAATGAGCATAATAGAGCAAGAAGATCAGTTTTGCGCCCATAATTATCACCCACTCCCCATCGTTTTAGCGCGTGGACGAGGTGTTTTTGTTTGGGATGACTCAGGTAAACGATATTTTGACATGATGAGTGCTTATTCAGCCGTTAGCCATGGACATTTACACCCACGACTCGTTAGTGCATTAAACACCCAGCTTACACAGCTGGCCGTTGTTTCTAGAGCATTTTATACCGACAAACTTGCACCATTTCTCCAAAAAGCCTGTGAACTCACTGGACAAGACAAAGCTTTACCCATGAACACCGGGGCAGAAGCGGTGGAAACTGCAATTAAAGCTGCGCGTAAATGGGCTTACACCGTAAAAGGTGTTGAGGCAGACAAAGCAGAAATTATCACTTGTGATGGCAACTTCCATGGCCGCACCATCAGTATCGTGGGATTTTCTACGGAAGAACAGTATAAAAATGGCTTTGGCCCATTTCCCAAAGGATTTACAAACATCCCGTTTGGTGATGCTCCAGCTTTGGAAAAAGCGATCACGCCAAATACGGCAGCTTTTCTCGTTGAACCCATCCAGGGTGAAGGTGGCATTATCGTACCTCCTGAAGGTTACTTACGAGAATGTGCAAACATATGTCGTCAACACAATGTGTTATTAATTTGTGATGAAATTCAAACTGGCCTGGGTCGAACAGGAAAATTATTGGCTTCGGAGCATGATGAAGTCATACCTGACGGACTAATACTTGGTAAAGCGCTGGGGGGTGGCTTGCTGCCCGTTTCAATGTTCCTCAGCCGTAAAGAGGTTATGGACGTCTTTACCCCCGGCGATCATGGCAGTACTTTTGGCGGAAACCCTCTTGCCAGTGCCGTAGGTCTCGAAGCATTGAATATGACGGTGGAAAAAACCTTGCCCGATATCTCAGACAAATTGGGCAAACATTTCATGAACGAGTTAAAAGGATTCAATAGCCCACTGGTTAAAGAAGTTCGAGGCAAGGGTTTGCTTATTGGTGTGGAAATTGATGAAAAATACGCAAAAGCTCGCGATGTCTGCGAAGCCCTAATGAAAAATGGATTATTAACAAAAGAAACTCACGAGACTGTTGTTCGTTTTGCGCCACCACTCATCATCACCCAAAGTGAACTTGATGATGCAATTGCAATTATAAAATCAACACTGGAATCCCTTAACTAAACCTCTCGGGTACCTAATATTCAATTAGTGCCGAATAAATTTTTCAGATTAAACGAAGATTTATATTCTACTTCTCTAGATTGCAAACCATTACTTTTAATCGATGCCAGATAAACGGTCATTTTATGACTTTCAAGATTTTCTTCACTCGGTACAACTGTTGCGAAATCAGCACTACGCAACATACTACTTACACCCTCAAGCACAGCGTATTCATTATTATCCATCAAAATATACTCTTTACCTAAATGCCAATAAATATCGAGATTTCGAATATCAAGCGGATCCATTGGCGGAACAATAGGCACTAAGTCTTTTGGCCGAACCATGCGAATCACATTAAGGTCTTTATATTTATTCGCACCTTCAATATTTGTGACTTTAGGCTGCCCAAAAGTCACAGCATTGATAACCTTAAAATTATCAGACTGTAATTGCATAGCAAGTATTACAGCAACAGCTCCTCCAAGACTATGTCCCGTGGTAATAATTTTATAATCTTTATTTAAACTAGCCTTCAACTTTTTGAAAATTGGTGTTGAAGCCCCTAAAAAACCCTGATGTAAACGTACTCCGGTTTGTTCATCATCAATGAGTCGAATATCCATATCAACGATAGCATTCTCAACATTCGCCGTACCTCGCACAGTAACAATATGTTGTTTTTTTACCGAATCCGTTAAAACTGCATAAGAAACTTCAACACCCGATATATTATTCACTTCATCTAGCTTTAACTTCTGCAGATTAGCAACATCCTTAAAAATGGATTTTTCTTCATATATCGCATGAGACAATTCGGCAAAGGGTAAAACCTTAGAAAAAATGGCAGCTGCCTTTTCTTCACTGGCCATGCCTACTGATAATGGCAACAAACAAACTAATACAATAATTTTTCGAAAAATAAACATTCGATAGCTTCCACCTAAATATAATTTATTCCACTTTTTCCAAATGCACAGTCATATTATCAAACGGAATATTCCATTGATTATTTGTGCAAATACTAACACTGGCTTTTTGTAAGAATCGATCAATAATAAAATAGTCACTAGCTGCTTCACCATCAAATTGGGTTATGATAAATAAATCTAGGGAAGATGCAGATGCAGCTTTAAATTCAACTGTCAAACATTTCAAATGTTTGGCAAAAGCATAACTCTCAATTTCTGATTTAAGCAATGCCTCTAATTGCTGAGGAATTTCCTGAGTAATACCTGACTGCAAATTATAATCAAGCCCAAAAGTGACAAACACACCAAACCCCTGAGAAATATTGCGTGGATTTAAACTCAAAAAGTTTTCTGTTGAATATGTCTTAACAGACCGGTCACATTCAAGACCGGTTATCTGCACAATTTCCGGCGTTTGTTTTAGCACTGAGCCAAACAATCCATCATCTAGAAAAACATAGTCACCTGGCATACAAGGAAACCACCCTTCCTCTTCTGCATATTCTCTAGACCTTAATGTAACAATATCATCAACAGGCAATCGCACACTACCACCCACAAGTGCCGGGTTAGTTAACGTAGAATACATATTCAGCGAAGTGACTTTCCATGGCAGACCATTATATATGACTCGTTCGCTTTCTCTCACAGGCCCCATATTCAACAAAAGTTTAATCTCTCGAATATATTTGGGCGCAGATGTGCGCAATCCCCACCCAATACCAATCAAAATCAATAAAATGAAACCTAATATTAACCAATCATTTCTCAGATACAAAACCAACATAGCCGATGACAATGAAAGTAATATGGTTAAAAACTTCAATACAATTTGTAATGCTCTACGAAAAAATTGTTTTTGGCGTTCCTTTTTTTGAGTGATCTGTCTTTCAACAACTCTCCCCATAAAGGCGAAAATAAGAAAAACGACCATAAATGCCGATAACGCTAATACGATCGTCAAACCTCGACCGTTGGCAAATGCCATTAGTTTACCTAATACAGTTGTTGACTCCGCACCAGGAGGGTTTATTTTCTCCTCAAGTTGGAAATTAAGCAGCATGAGCTGATTCGTCAAATCATCCTTTCGAGTTTTCCAATCGTTTTCTAGTTTTGATAACAGCTCAATGCTGACCACATCTTTACTCTCGTCCTTTACCAACTCAATACGCTCCACTGCCTTTTGAGCAACAGGTAAATAGCCTTCTACAATCTTAATTTCTTCACGCAACTTATCGATGGCCCGAGCATCCTCAGTTAACATCTTCAGCTCAGTGATCATTGGTTTAAAGATTTCTAATACTTCAGACTGCCAATCAAATGGAACTTTTTCTTCTGTTTTTTCATAGTCAGAAATTCTCACCCCACCTGTAATAGCCGCTTCAAACTGCAAGTTCAGACCATCTAACTTTTCAAGCAGTTTTTCTTTTTTAACGTTGAGCTTTTTCTTGCTGGCATCGCTTTTGGTATGAGTTATTTTATTATCAACGGACAATAATTCATTTTTTGCAGAACGAATGGAATCTTCAATCACACTAAGTTGTTTTTCAATATTACCTTGTTGAGTATTTTCGACTACTTTCACATCAACAAGATTGTCTTCGGCGTTCACCAAGGGGGACAAAAAAAAGAACAAAACGATTATCAACCACACCATTGAGAAATTAGCTTTTTTCATTAGACATCTCACTCCTACTGCAATTATTTGTAACGCTCAAAATTAAATTCCCACATAACAACTTTTAACTGACATTGAACCTTTATCTCGAACTGCCTTATATTTTTTATAAAACGCGTTGTCTATTTGCTTGAGCTTGCCAGAAATATTTCTTTTCCGATATCTTGTATACTGTGAAGGTCCGCCGTTATACCCGGAGTAAGTCGCTCTCGCCAGATTATCCATGTTGCCAGTGCGAATATGTTCCCTATTTTTCATGACATATCGAGTCATATAATGCATTAAAATTTCAGCGCCTGTGTTTGCATTGTAAACGATATCCCATTTCAATTTATGTATATTGTAAAAGCCTCGCCATACTCTTGGATTAATTTGCATTAGACCTAAATCACCTGAATATGAACTTACTGGCCTTCTAAATCCTTTAATATTTGCAAATTGCTTCCAACAACTCTCTTGCCATGCTGCGGCGTATACTAAATTTCGGTAAATCTTTCTGACCTCAAAATCCAATTTATGCTTATCCAATTGCGCCTGACTTACTGCCGCCAATACTTTTTTCACCATGGGCAAATAGCGATTGAGTTCCTTCTTTTTAGGTACCCAATTATTTAGTTTATCTGTTAACTTTGCAGGGAGATTTACTCTTGCATAAGCAGGTTTAATAAAAAAATCCAACCAACTTTCAATTACCTCATTTGTCGATTTTACTACTTCATCATTTAGTCCAAATAATTTACGTAATTGAGGATCTTCTTGTTCATCTCGCTCAATGGGGTCAATGCTCATATCATCATTTAATAATCGAGCCAATCTGCGTAAACCATTAACAGATATATCCAAACCTAATTCAGGTCCATATTGATCGATAGCTGCTAAGGCATCGCTGGCCGTTATAAATGACAGCACTTGTAACGCTATTACTTGATCGTTATTTTTCCCTGATATCTGACGCAATATGGGAGAAACCTTCCTCCAAGTCGACAAAAAAAGTTGGCGAACCGGATCAGGCCCATAATTATCTGGCGCTTCAAGTATCCTAACAATCTCATAACGTACATCAAACAAAACCCCAAGTAGCGATATCCGAATATTTTCAGGTAATGAAGGCTTCAAAAATTGCTTAATTGTAAACGTTGCAAATGCATCTAGAGCGTTTAGTTTTTGCTCAAGCAAGGCAAGTTCGGATGCACTTAGCTTATCAACCGGCGCTTTTCCCACAGGAACAAGATTGGGTATTTTTACTTGCATACCAAGCAAAACACCATAATTCTTTATATTAACGTCATTAACAACAAGAGAATCAATGGAATTTTCAAAAGTCGCCGCATTTTGTTGAGCAACAACATAAGGTAAAATACCTTTCAGCTTATCTATGGGATCTTGCAGGTCAATTACTAGTGATTGAAACTTTGGATAAAGCTGATTTCTGATACCTTGCCAAATGGTATCGGCTAAATGATCCCTTTTTAGCTGCTGAGTTAAAATTTCAGATTTCCTCACAACTACATGTAATTTCTTACCGCCTGAAGAAATTTTTACATCATGATATAAGTCAATAAAACCGTTCCATTTAACAAGAAATATACATTGAGAATTTCCTACTGGACGACCTACTCTCACTTTCGTTTTCAGTCTCACTTTAAGACTTTTATTAATCGTCTTTACTTTCGGCTCAGCAAGCTCAACAAATTGACAACCACTGCCATCATCAT
>Ga0316207_10001494_pt1 | contig 28472 bp, 26 predicted proteins | sample 6weekpyrite_MG_FD_204943 | JGI IMG/M metagenome (GOLD analysis project Ga0316207, IMG submission 204943) | Microbial mat bacterial communities from mineral coupon in-situ incubated in ocean water Damariscotta River, Maine, United States -... | ecosystem: Environmental > Aquatic > Marine >...
TGACCCATCTGCCGATTGAATATTGGCCCAGGACCGGAAGGGGCTGCGGTTTCTGCTTGATTGATAGGGCGGCGGCGACCAAGGTTTCACTAATTGAATTGCTTCCAGTAAGTCCGCTTACGCGACAGACCTGCCGTTGACGGTAATGAGGCCGAAGGACAGCAACACAAAGTAGCCTTATAGAAAAGCCTACCGGCCAAACATGCTTTCACGGAACGGCCAAAAATTATGCCTTCGTGCACAAGCGTACTCAAAAATACCAGTATGCCTTTGTTTTGTATAAATAAGTTATCTACCAACTGAAACCACGCCATCTCAGAATGGACTGCAAACTTGAAATGCTCTAGTTATGGAGTATTATCTATATATAGTCCACATATGGAAATTTCATTTATGCCAACTGCCGCCCAGCATCAATCCCAGCATGACCCGAAACGGATCGCCAGTGCAGCACTACAAGCATTCTTTAATTTGTCAGCTCGCTGGAAACTCTCTGTTACTGAAGAACGCACCCTGCTGGGGGCTCCTCCCGAGTCTACCTTCTACAAATGGAAGTCCGAAAAAACCAGCACTCGCATGAGTCGAGATGTGCTGGAGCGTATCAGCTACCTGCTCGGCATATATAAGGATCTGAATATCCTACTCCCCTCTCCTCGGGCAGCTGATGAGTGGGTGCGAAAGCCAAATGCTGCACCAGCCTTTCATGGCCAAAGTGCCTTGGAAAGAATGCTTGCCGGCAGTATTGTTGACTTGGCCGATGTGCGCCGCTATCTCGACATGCAACGAGGCCTCTAAGTGAGCAAACCAGCCACTGTCGAGCTCGACTGGCCAAAACAGTATCGAGTGATCCCTTCCGAATACCCGCCCATCAACTTTTTCGAGCAATTGGTTGACCCCTCGTTGATGGATGAACTTTATTACATCGAATCCCTCACCAACGACAGGCTCCGTCACGAAGCCGGTGATATTTCACTGGTGACGAATGAAGACCGGGGCACCGGACCCGGCTCTTCCCCTGTAATGGCAGCCTTTACTCATGTCAGTCCAGACTGCCCCAGCCGATTCAGTGATGGCAGCTACGGCGTCTATTACGCCGCTAAAACACTTGAAACCGCCATCGAAGAAACCAAGCATCATCGCGCCCGATTTCTTGCCTACACCAAAGAAGACGCTGGGGAAATTTCCATGCGTGTGTACATTGGTAAAGTCATCAAGCCCATGCACGACATTCGTGGAGGCTACGAACACCTACACGATCCCGACAACTGGACAGCCAGCCAACGCTTTGGCCAGGAAATGAAGACGATAAACTCATGGGGTATTGTCTATCGTTCAGTCAGAGCCCCAGGGGGAGAATGTATCGCCGCGCTACGACCACCCGCCGTCAGTATTCCAAAACAAGGACCGCATCTATCGTATGTATGGGATGGAGAAATAATCACTCATGTATATAAGAAACAATTGATCCAATAAAGAAGTTACCCATTAAGCAAAAACACGCCGAGTAGCAATGCCAAAATCATCACGATGCCATGAACACATACGAAAAAAGAATTCAGGCTCTACACAAACATCTCGGCATTCCTGATGACTATCAACAACGCTTCGAACTTCCCCAATACAAAGAGGCACTGGAACTGGTAGAGATTGGTAAAAACATCTCCGGCAGCCCATGCCAACTTACCCCACAAGCATATAACCATTGGCAGGCAATGGAGAAAGCAGCTGAGTTGGACAGCATCACACTGCAAGTAGTCTCCGCCTTTCGAAGTGTCGAAAGACAGGCCGAAATCATCAAATACAAACTGAGCAATGGGCAACTTATAGAAGATATACTCAAGGTCTCTGCTGCACCAGGTTATAGCGAACACCACACTGGCAACGCCTTGGATATCACCACTCCTGGATATCAACCGCTTGAAGAGGTGTTTGAAAACAGCGATGCTTTTCACTGGCTACAGAAAAATGCAGATCGCTTTATGTTTTTCCTATCCTATCCACGTAACAACAAATACAACATCGCTTACGAGCCTTGGCACTGGAAATACTGCTCAGAAACAAAACAAGGTGAATAGCATAATCAATGAACGATAACATCGTCGATATATGCTCCAAGTGAAGAACCTATTTTTCCCTTCTAATATTCTTCAATAATTTTCAAAACCAAAATCTAATTTCCCATTGTCCAACCCCACCTAAACCGACACGATACCCCCATGCCGCAGCCGCGTGGGATGGTATCCAGTGCAAAGCCTTCCGATTTACATATTGCTATTAGCAGCGGCAAACAGCGCTTTTGCTGATTCGTGTTGGTCATCTGCATCTGAACGCTACGACATACACAAGAACATCCTACGCGCCATTGCTCTTACCGAGAGTGCAATGGATTCAACAGCCATTAACCACAACGCCAACGGATCGGTGGATGTGGGTTTGATGCAGATCAATTCTCGGTGGTTTCCCCAGTTGGCAGAGTTGGGAGTTCAGCCAGGAGATCTTTGGAATCCTTGCACCAACATTCATGTCGGTGCAAGGATATTGGCAGGAGAGATCCGCCGCTTTGGCTACACATGGCAGGCCGTTGGTGCTTATCACGCCGGTCCTGCATTGACGGTAGCCCGTGAACAAAGATGTAGGAAATATGCTCAACGGGTTTATTACAATCTGGCTACTCTTAACCGTGCTGACGGTGACTGGCTGCGCCTCGACGCTACAGCCAGCCACCGAAGGTGACAAGCAGCCAACAAAACAGTTACCACCAAACTGTAATACGGCATCTAAACAGATTCTGGGCGACTACCCGTGGTCGGTCATTGGCCACAACACGACCTCAGTTGCCAGATACCACTCACTGGGAATTTCTCAGTCTCTTGAAGCACCGCGTCAATTTACGCTGTGTTCAGACTGCCCCTGCCCGACAGCAAAGCAATCCGTTTCTACTCATACATCAAGCAAGGCGACGAAGGCTTCAAACAGCAGCATAAAAACCACTGTGCGGTTTGAACAAGCCTCTTCAGACCTTGGAGACTCTGATCGCCAGTTACTCATTCGATTCTTCAAAACACTTTCTGAAAGCGCCCAACTCACCATCACAGGGTACACCGATGAGTCTGCGCCTGGTGGAACCATTACTAATGAAACACTGGCGCTCAACCGGGCAACAAGAGTTAGAGATTTTCTTATTTCACTCGGCTTGCAAGAGAATTAGGTAACTGTGAAGGCCTCCCCGCTTTGTTGCTATATCGCAACGAATGACACCGAGTCAGGACGTGCCCTCAACCGGCGCGCTGAGATACACACCACTTTCTTATCAACCAGGAGGTAAACAACATGAAAGCAAAACTCTTCAACCCATCCCTTAATACTCCCACTTACGCCGCCATGCTCATGCTGCCGGGAATCGCCATTGCAATGTCAGCGCCTTCCAACAGCAGCGCATTCTACGGCTTTGCCTATGGCATCACGATGGCCTTGATTGGTCTGAAGCTGGCCCAGCTTAGAACGCTATCCCCCAAGAATCTGGTTCACTTTTTTGGCGTCACCCTGCTGATTCCAGGTATAGCTCTTGCGGCCACTACAGGCGGCGAGTTCCAGGCCTTCTATGACTTCATCTACAACGCGGCTACCGGTTACCTGGGCAGAGGACTGGCGATTACGGGTGGTGTGTTTGGTTTGGCCTATGGCATCGGCAAGGGTTCAGCGTTGCCAGCTGTTCTAGGCATCATATTGGCCATCTTCGGGATGCTTGGGCCAACCATTGTAAACGCCCTGTTTAGCTCGGCCACCATTTAAGGCCCGGCGCCGGGATTACATTGGGATGGAAATGGAGCGTTACATGATCCCCCGCCACCTGGATGATCCACCGATGATCTTCATGTGGGATGCGGATGAAGCAGGCACCTTTATCTTTTTGATGCTATTCGGTGCCTTGTTTCAGCAGTTCATTGCCGGGATCGTTCTGGGGTTATTTATGGCCCGTGCCCTCGCCCGTATCAAGCAAGCCGGGGGACGGGGTCTGATCTTACGTTTCCTTTACTGGTACACCCGCTCTGATCTTTGGATCAAGTGTCGTGCGCCAAGTTACGTGAGGGAGTACACGGGATGAGGTTAAGAAAATTCCGCTCCAATCTCTCCACCGCCCAATGGGGTAACCGCATGTGGTCGGGGATCGCCTTGGTAATGGTGATCTCCAACCTGATGCTGGTCTCCCATGTAATGGTGAGTGATAGCCGTGAGAAGACCATTGTCGTGCCCCCAAACCTGGAACGCCCGTTCTCGGTACAAGGGGATGACGCCAGCCCTGAGTATCTGGCCCAGATGGGTGAGTGGTTTGCGTCCCTGGCTTTGTCTTATACCCCCAAGAACCTGGACTACCGCATTAACGCCTTTCTGCGTTACGTCGCGCCGGAAAGCTACAGCGTGCTGCAAACCCAACTCCAGGAAGAGGCGAAGCGCATCAAACGCAACGAGATGTCGGCCATGTTCTTTCCCGTGGATGCCAAGGTTAGAGGCGACTTTGTGGCAATCAAAGGACAGCAGGTTTTACGGGTAGGCAAAGAGATTGTTGCCGAAAACAGTATCGCCTACCGCATGAAATTCCGCCTTCAGGACGGCTTTCTCCACATCATCGAATTCAAAGAGGTCAATCGTGAAAAACCGTTTGCTACTGATTCTGACACTGTTTCTGCCCAGTAGCGCTTTTGCGCTTCAGGTGGTGGATGTTGTGGATGGCAATACCATCCCGGTCACCCTATCCCTGAAAGAACTCAACCGCATCAGCATGGCAGATGGTTCTCGCATCGATCACATTTGGGGGCCGCAGGATCGCATGACACTGGAAACCGATACTGGCAGCGGTCAGCTCTTTGTGCGTGCTATCGGTGCCAGACCGTTTTCCCTGTTCGTTAAGGCCGATAACGGTGAGACCTATACGCTGCTAGCCGCGCCCAAGGACATCCCGGCAGAGACGGTCTTTTTAAAACCGCCCTATCGCGCCAAAAACAAACAGGGATCAGAACGTGCCCTGCCCTATATCAAACGCATCGAACGTCTTGCCAAGGCCTTGGGCCGTGGTGCGCTGCCTGAAGACATGGCACCGATCCAGTCGGATCGTGTTATCCCGCTCTGGGAAGAGACCCACTTCAAGCGCGAGATGGTCTACGCCGGTGATTCATTAACCGGTGAAGTTTACACACTGACTAACCTGACTCAGACCGAAATGCGCTTGGAAGAGCGAGAGTTCCTGGTCGTGCCCGGCAAGCCTATCGCAGCGATTGCCATTGATCAGCACCTGCTCAAACCGCGTGAATCCACCCAGGTGTTCATCATTCGCAAGGTGGAGAAACAGCCATGACAGACACCCAATCACCTCCAGCCACAAACTCAACACAGGCGAGACGAAAGCAGACCTTGGTAACGGTCAGTATTGTTGTACTGGTGTTTGGCGGCATTCTGCTGGGCTTGTATCTTACCGATCCCCAGCGACAACTACCGGCTCAGACCGATCAGGTCTCAAGCGATGACGAGGTGACTGAGCACTTCAGCCTGCCTGGCAAACAGGTCGATCCCCGCGAGGTGTGGATCTCCCGTGGTGAGGCGGACATCAGCGCCCTGAAGCAATCCAATGTTGAGTTTCAAAGCACTATCGATGAACTGCGTGAGGAGATAGCGGTACTGAGACAAGATCAAGCCAGAACCTCACGTCTGCCTGCGCCGACCACCCAAGAGAAAAGATCCGCGCCAACCAGTTTCCCGGCGTTGCCACTGCCCCCACCACCGCAGAAGCAAGCTACACCTTCCAACGAGATCATGGACAAGGCGATCTCCGATGCTGCCGGACGGACGGCGAACAATTTAGGTTTACAGCCCAAGGCGCAAACCCCACCACCAGCCATTCTCTCTGTCAGCCTTGCCAACGCATCCACTGTGGGCAGCAAAGAAAAAGATGGTAAAGCGAAAAAAGCGCCCTGCCATGTCAGCAACTGCATTCCCCCCGGTGCCTTTGCCACAGCGGCGTTATTATCCGGCCTCGATGCGCCTACCGGGGGACGCGCAGATACCAATCCTCACCCGGTACTGTTGGAGCTGCTCGATACCGCATCCCTGCCCAACCGATACCGTAGCCGCGTAAAGGAGTGCCGTGTGGTGGCAGCGGGGTTTGGCCGTATCTCTGACGAACGCGCCTACCTACGCCTGGAACGACTCTCTTGTGTATTGCGCGGCGGTGAAATCCTCGACGTGCCCATCAAGGGTTATGTCAGCGGTGAAGATGGCAAAAACGGAATGCGCGGCCACCTGGTTTCCAAGCAAGGCACCATGATCGCCCAGGCACTACTTGCCGGAACCGCAGGCGGCATCGGCCAAGCCATCTCCCAATCCTATAGCAACGTACTCACCTCGCCCTCCGGTGCGGTCACCACCATCGATCCCGGTAAGACCATGGAGTTTGGTGTTGCCTCCGGCTTTGGTACCGCACTGGAAAAAATCAGTGACTGGTATCTGAAACGCGCCGACGAGACCTACCCCATTATCGAGATTGATGCTGGCCGAGTGGTTGAAATTGTACTCACAGAGGGAGTGGAACTGGACGTGAATTTAGAGGAGAAACACAGCCAATGATCATTACACGCCACCTTATATGCGCAATGTTGTGCTTTGTTACCGGCGCAAGTATGGCCGATGAGGCCACTGATATTTCAGCTATAGAAAAGACAGTCCGCAAGGCACTACCAGGTACTCAAATTAAGACCATTCAACCAGCCCCCATCGAAGGATTGGTCGAAATTGAAGCCGGTCAAAACATTCTTTATGCCGATCCTACCGGGCGTTATCTGGTGGTTGGCAGTATCTACGACATACACACTGCTACCGACCTCACCGCAGAACGCAAATCGGCCACACCCCGTATCGAATGGTCGCAGTTGCCTCTCGATGCGGCGGTGAAGTACAGCAATAGTGGCTCACAGAAACTGGCGGTGTTTTTCGACCCAGACTGTGGCTGGTGCCGAAAACTCCACGACCAACTCAAGACACTGGATGACGTTGAAGTTTTCAACATCATGTATCCAGTAGAAGGCCTGCACCCAAGCGCCAGAACCAAGGCAGCCTCGATTTTGTGTGCAACCGATCGCTTAGCTGCGTTAGACAAAACTCTCACCAAACAGATGCTGCCGGAAAGCAATGACGCACTCTGTTTAAAGAACGCAGACGCGGCCATCTCCCAAGCTATCGAGTTCGCCCAAGCACACAACATCCACGGCACGCCCACGCTGGTCTCTTTCGATGGCCGGGTGCGACCAGGTTTTATGCGTGCAGAACAACTTAGAGAGTGGATTACAGGAGAGAATTAAAAAAGGCGCTGAAGGATTTACTCCAGCGCCTTTTTTAATTTTTGAGCCTAGGCTTAGGGGGAAGACTCCCCCTAAGAACCCCCTCAAAGGATCAAAGCCTCCGAATCACCCAATCAGCAACGCCGCCTTTTAGCGCCTGCAATACCCGCCAGGCCAGCGGCCAGCAACAGCAGCGTACCAGGCTCTGGCACATGAGTAACATTTCCTTCCACTCGTGTCACCGAAAATTCATATCCAGAAGAGTCAGACGCACCCAACAAGTCCACTGCCTCTCCAGCCGCATTAAAACCACTGACACCAGCAATGGTCACAGTATGAAAAAAGTCGGAAACTCCTTCCTGAAATACAAAAGCATCCAACCAATCAAAATTGATATTGGCATCAAGGTCCAGCTCTACGCTAGCCTCGCCATCGACGACAGGAATCAATATCGAGTTGATTACTTGATCAACCACAGAGTCACCCCAACTCGAGGTCACAAAAAGATTGGCGAATGGTGACCGCTGGGTAAAATTGATCTGTGTACCATAGAAATCATCCGGGAACCCACTCAAGGTTCCGTCTATATGGAAAGCCAAAGATATAAAGTCAAGGTCTGATGCCCCAGTAACAGCAAATGTGTCCCTATAAGAGGCCTCGGAACTAAAAAAAATACTTTCAGGAACACCATCAACGTTAGTCGAAAAATCAGCATTCGCAAATGGTGTGTTTGCATCTGGATTGTAAAAACCATCTTGAACAGAAGCGGATGCGTAAGCCTTGAGAACACCACCAGGCCCTGCGTAAGACTCGCCACTATATTCAACGGTCATTTCTGCGGAATTGCCTAATCCATCTACCCCAGAAAATATACGCGATCCACTTAAGTTTGATGACGCAGGACTGCCCCCTGACTGCCAATCGCTTGCGCTTTCAGCATTTGGGCATACAAGACTAAAAGGACTTCCATCAGTATTACAGCCCGCCAAGTGTTGCCACGTTGAATAGATAGGTGCCGCGTGTAGATATGAGCTTGTGGTTAGTGCCACAAAGCCAGCCAATAGTAGTTTTAACTTCATAATTACCCCCATACATTGTTACAGCCTACATAACCGGATTAAAGTTGATTAAATATCCCACGGGGTTTGAAAGCAAAATACAGGCCATCTTCAATTACCTTATACTCATCAATGACTTAACTACGACAGGCAGGCAGGCAGGCAGGCAGCGAAAGTGTAAAGCTTTCCGACACTACCTTTCATTCTGTGTTTAATTTTTTTATCGGGTTTCTAATTTCCCATTTCCTCGCGCTCAACCACTGTGCAAGCTAACGATTTGCTTCGATAGCGATAGGAAACTCTTATGCCCAGTCTCGCTTTGTTACTGATATTTCTCCTCTCCATTTTCACAATCAGCGGCTGCGCCAACCCCAAATACGCCTGTGGTGTACCCGATGGCATCGGCTGTAAACCACTGTCTGAAGTTCATCGCATGGCCAAGGATGGCACTCTGAAGATGCGAGCCGCACCCAACAACCGGGATGAACCTGAAACAAAAAACTCAAATCACGCTCGTTCGGATGTGGAGAAGCTGGCCGGGCGCGATAGCACTAGCAGTAAAGATGACCAACCTCCTGTACAGGCACTACCTCAACAACCGAACACGGAAGTTGTCACCGTCACACCCGGCGCACCAATACTGATTCCGCCTAAAACCATGCGTGTCTGGGTGGCTCGTTGGCCTGATGAGGATGGCACTTTGCACGATGAGACCTACCTTTATCTCAAGCTCGATAACGGTAAGTGGTTAGTGGAGTAATGACGGTGTTCTCTCGATTAACCAAGCCCTTTAAAGACTTCTTTGCCGAGTCACCACCCGGTGAAGCACTGGCGCATAAAGCCTTGCCACCTACGCAAGATGAGTGGAATGCCCTGTTGCAACGTCATGGCCTGGCGCAGCTGCTGCCTTATGAATCGTGGGACGAGGAGACCGGCCTGTTTTATAACGAAGACAGTTGTTCGTTTCTGCTAGAGGTCACCCCGTCTGTGGGTATGGATGAAGAGACCTTGCGGGTGTTGTCCGGCATCTATAGTGCCTTGCCTTCCGGTTGTACGGCGCAGTACACCTTATATGCGTCACCTGACATCCTGCCACTGATGAAGCGTTGGGCCAATCTGCGCCAGGAAGACACAACAGATAGCGATGAGGTTGACCATACCCGACCCCATCACCGAAATGAGAATATCTTCCGCGCCACCTTGCGCCGCCGCGTCGATTACCTGTTGGACGGCACCTGGAAATCACTCTTCTCCGATCAAGCCATGCTGGTACGAGACTTCCGTATCTATCTCAGCATCAACCAACCGATGGACGAACAGGCCAAGCGTGAAGAACACGACACGGAACGGCTTATCCAACTGCGTGAATCGGTGATCGGTACTTTGCGTTCAGCGGGGTTGAGTGCGCGTCATGTGGATGCCAGTGCCTTCATCAATTTCATGGATACGCTGCTCAATCCTCGCCCGGTCAAACGCGACACCCTCAGTTATCAGGAAGACAAACTGCTACGTGAGCAGATGGTGGATGGCGATACCGTTGCCCTGGTAGGGCGTGAAGGTTTGGCGATCCAACACGGTGAGATGCTGCTCGATACCCGCATGTATTCAGTGCGGGAGTTTCCACCGCAGTGGGCAGGATGGGGCATGGATAAATTGATCGGCGATTTGATGTCCAACACGCTGCGCATCCCCTGCCCGTTCCTGATGACCTTTAACGCCCATGTACCCGATCAGGTCTCCGCTGCCGGTGAAGCCAAATACAAATCGGCCCGCGCCACTCAGATGGCCGATTCGCAGATGGGTAAATTCGTCCCGGTATGGAAAGAGCGCAAGGCCGATTGGGATTTTGTCAGCTCACAGATTCAGGCCGGGCACTCCCTGGTGCGCGGTGGTTTTCAAATCGTACTGTTGGCACCCCACGGCATGGGCAGTCAGGCGGAGCACCAGCTCAAGGCGCTCTATAAAAGTGCCGGTTGGTCACTGACGAGGGACTCGTTTGTCTCGGTACACGCCTTTCTCTCTGCCCTGCCTATGATGGCCGGGCCTGCCTTTGTGAAGGAGCTAGAAGGCTTCTCGCGCTTGCGCACCTTCCTCACCTGGTCTTGCGCCAACCTTGCACCGGCAGCAGCTGAATGGTGGGGCACCGGCACGCCGCTCATTATGTTGCAAGGCCGTCGCGGCCAGATCATGCACGTCGATCCCTGGGACAACAAACAGGGCAACTACAACATGGCGATGGCAGCGGCTTCCGGTAGCGGCAAGTCGTTTCTAACCCAAGAGATCATCATGTCCATTCTCGGTACTGGCGGTCGTGTCTGGACGATTGACCGGGGTGAGTCTTACAAGAACATCAGCAAGCTGCTGGATGGTCTCTATCTCAACTTTAACCGCGACACCAAGGTCAATCTCAATCCGTTTACCCGTGTCGAAAACTTCAACGACGACCTGCCCATGCTCAAAGCCTTGATGGCACACATGGCCTCGCCCAACAGCCCCTTGGGCGTGATGGAATCCTCCTGGATCGAACAGGCCTTGAAAGAGGTTTGGACCAGCGAAAAACAGAAGACCACCGTCACCCATGTGTTTGATGCCTTGAAACAGGATGGCGATAAACGCAAAGCGGATCTGGCCGACTGCCTGTTTCCCTATACCAAACACGGCGTTTACGCCAAGTTCTTTGAAGGTGAAAACAACCTTGATCTGGATCGTCCATTTGTGGCGCTGGAGCTGAAAGACCTGGACGCCATGCCCGATTTGCAAAGCCTGGTGTTGCTGCTGCTCATGATGCGTATCACCGAAGACATGTATCTGGGTGATCGCACCCAGCGCAAATTGTGTGTGATCGATGAGGCCTGGAAACTAATGGGTTATGGCAATGCCGGTTCTTTTATCGAAGAGGGTTATCGCACCGCACGTAAATATGAAGGTGCGTTTCTCACCGTTACCCAAGGTGTCAATGACTACTACAAGTCAGGTACCGCCCAAGCCGCCTTTGAAAACTCGGATTGGGTGTTCCTGCTACGGCAAAAGAAAGAGAGTCTGATGCAGTTGCAGGCTTCCGGACGTTTCGCCATGGAGGAGTCAGAGATGAAACTGCTGCGTTCCATTCACACCATCCACGGCAAGTATTCAGAAGTGGCTACCTACAGCCCGGATGGCATGGCCATTGGTCGTCTGATCGTCGATCCCTTTACCGAAAAGCTCTACTCCACCAAGGGTACCGAGTTCGACTTTATTCAAAACCAGGTGGCGCAAGGTGCCACTTTGGCGCAGGCGGTGGAGAAACTGGCGGAAGGAGTGAAGCGATGAACCTTCAAATTGTTGTTGTCATTTTTGTTGCAGCGATCTCAAGCATTGCCACGACCTTGATCGGTAACCGTTGGATCGATACGCCTCCAAGAGTCGCAGTGATCGATCCCACCTCTTTGGTCGCGGAACAACTCAAACAACTGCAACCGGGCATGGATGAAACCGCGATACAGGCGCAAGGTCAGGCCTATGCTAGGCGACTGGATCAGGCGATTGCAAAAGTGGCGCAGCAATACAACGCGGTTATTCTGGTTAGCCCTGCTGTGATTCATGGTGCACCCGACCTCACCCAGGAAGTACGGGGGTCACTCAATGAACTCCGTTAAGAAATACCTCTCCCGTGCGTTAATGGCCGTGGCTGGCACGATTACTTTGTCGATGTTACTGGTGGCTACCCTATCCCCCTGGTTTGTCACCAACATCGACGAAAGCCTGCCCGGCCTTTTTTATCAAATTGAACGTGGTGCGTTTCCAGTTCGAAATGAAGTCGCTGGCATTACAGTACCTGCTAACCCTTACTACCCCGAAGGTGCACCCTTTCTCAAGATTGTGAAAGGCGTACCCGGCGATGTGGTGACTTGCGATGGCAGACGCTTTTTTATCAACGGTGAGTTTGTGGCAGAAGCCAAGGAACATACACGACGCGGTAATCCACTGACACCCGGCCCCACCGGTACCATTCCAGCAGGGTATTACTTTATCTGGACGCCCCATCAAGACAGTTACGACTCGCGCTATGCCGAGATAGGTTGGGTCAGTGCTGAACATATATTGGGTAGAGCAAGGAGGCTGCTGTAATGCGCCGTTTGCTTTTTATTATCTTGCTAGCAAGCGGCACTGCCCATGCCACGGTCTACAACCTGGGCGTGGTCGGCCAGACCTATGAGATCGCCGAGCCGGACATGCTGCAAGGTTTCTATAACAAACTTCAAAAGGCTGAGACCGAAGGTAAGATAGCTGAGGTAGAGGCACAGATGAAGCAACGCTTTGTCGATCATGCTAACCGGCCCAGGGGCATCACCCTTCCCCGCACCGAAACCCATCGTGTGCGTTATTACGATCCTTCCATCGTGCTATCCCAAGACATTGTCGATCACGAAGGCAATGTCTTATGGCCAGCGGGCACCAAGGTAAATCCGCTGGAATATATTGCCATGAGTCAGCAGTGGCTCTTTTTCGATGGCGATGATTCCGAGCAAGCCGCCTGGGCGCGGGACTATCTGCAACGCTACCCAAATCAGGTGCGCCCGATCCTGGTTCAAGGAGCCGTGCTTGAACTCGCCAGGGCATGGGACACCCGCCTCTACTTCGATCAACACGGTAGCTACGTGAAGAAATTCGACATCAAGGCCGTGCCTGCGTTGATCAGCCAGGAGGGCAAAAAGCTGCGCATCGATGAGGTGGTACCCAATGGTTAAACGTACCTCTTCCCTGTTTGCGCTCTGTTTGGTTGCCACCTTATATGCGTGCATTCCAGCCAAGGCCCATGCAGGCAGTGGCTGTGGCGTAATGCCCTTTGTGAATCCCATTACCGATATCTGCTGGGCCTGCCTGTTTCCCATCTATGTAGGAGCCATGCCGGTAGCAACGCTGGGACAGGTGGATTCAGGGGCATCCAACGGTTATCCGCCACCGGTCTGTATCTGTCCCAAGGCCACTGCACCCTGGTTTCGTATCGGTATTGGCGTAACGTTCTGGGAACCGGCACGCATTGCCGAAGCGGTGCGGGAGCCATTCTGCTCGCCCATGTTGGGCGGTATCTCGCTGGGATCGGCCAATATGTCCGCTGTGGGCCAGGGTGGCAATCGCACCACCCATGATAAAAGCGAGTCGGTCTCGTTCTACAACGTCCATTGGTTTGTCTACCCGGTGATGTACTGGTTCAACATGATGGTCAGTGAATACTGCGTCCAACCGGAACAGTTCGACGTGGCCTTTATGACCGAGTTCGATCCCATGTGGAACAACGATGAGATGTCATTCATCCTCAACCCGGAGGCGGTGCTGTTCAATAACCCGGTGGCCCAGGCAGCCTGCGCGGCGGATTGTGTATCAGCATCATTGTGGAATCCACTGGATGCCTTGTTCTGGTGTTTGGGTTGTCAGGTAGGTCTGCATCCACTGACCGGCACGGTCAAACCTCATGAAGGCGGTTTGGCTTCCAGCACAGTAGCGGTGCAACGCATGCACGCCATCCTGCATCGCACCTTTCTCGCCATGAATGTCAGCACGCCAACCGCGATGTGTTTCCCCAACCCTGCACCGATCATGCAGAAGAGTTGGTACAAAACACAGCTGTTGCGACCTATCCCCATCACCTATGCCGCCCATCCTTACGGCATGACCACCAATGTTTGGCACATGGGCAAGGAGTATCCCATTCAGGGGGAAGACTTCGCCTACATGATATGGAGACGACGGGTATGTTGTATCGGTTCGTACTGATTCTGACGTGTCACCTTATATGCGTATCTGTTGCTTGGGCTGAACCTGATGTCAGTCAGGCGATGGATAGCGCTCAGCAACGCAGTAGCGAGATGCGCGAGCAAACGCAGTCTGTGATTGAACAGGCTGATGCCTTGGCTAACTCGCCTGAGTTTATCGATAGCATCAATCAGGAAGCGACCAAGGCCCTACGTGATGCCGATAAGCTGCCAGTCAGTGCCCTACCTGATCTACCCGAACCTTCAGCAGATCTATTAAAACGTACGCGGCAAGACATCACCAAATTGTTGGATCAGGCCCAAAGCAAAAACCAGCCCCAGCAAGCAGACCCAATGGCGCAAAAAAGCGGCCCTCAACTCTATGTCTTCGTTTCGTTTTCCATGCCCGAGATCACGCTTAAACGCCTACTGACCCAGGCAAACCAAATCGAGGCCTCGCTGATACTGCGTGGCCTGATCGATGATGACATGGGTAAAACGAAAGACCGTATCTCCCAACTCTTGGAAGCCGACGACAACGGCCACACACGCATACAAGGTGGCTTTGCCATCGACCCTACCCTGTTCGAGCGCTTTGACATTCATCAGGTACCTAGCTTTGTTCTTACCGATACCCCCGCATCTCATTGTACTGATGCCGGTTGTGACGAAGTCAGCTATGCGCGTTTAAGTGGTGATACCACGCTGGAATACGCCTTACAAACTATGCAGCGCGAAGCCCCCGCCATGGAAACCAGCGCGACCGAATTACTTTCACGCATAAGAGGTGGTAAGAGGTGGCAACCATGACCTCTAAATCGATCTTATGTTTATTGATTGGAGTAATGCTTTCTCCCGCGCTTCAAGCAGAGTCGATGAGCATCTCCGAGGCTTTGGAACTGGGCAAGAGCTACGGCAGTGACAACCAGGGCAGTGTCGAGAACCTTTCCAACCAACAAGACACCAACACGGTACCCGGCTATCAGGGCACTGACATCCCGGAAACCCAGTATGGCAACAACCCCATGGCGATGGAGGATGAGGCGCGGCTTCAGGTGAACCAGAACGAGACCGGCAGTTTTGTCTCAGATTCCACCGTTAACCGGCCTCAGTATCAGTTCGACCGTGATACCGATCCACTGCTGACCCGCTCCGATGCGATTCAGGATGACCCGCAATCACTCACCGGCAGTATCGAGGCAGAGTACTCCGGCTGTCAGAGCACGACCGTTTCCACCCCGGCGGAATACAGCGAACAGGTGTGTACCGAATGGCGCGAGACCGAGTTGCATAACTGCACCGAGACCTTGCAGCTCTCCTGTGAGCGCCCGGTGGAGTGCGATGCCGGAGGCATCCAGCTGAACACGGTGCAAAGCGATATGAGCAGGGACTACACCTACCCCATCCTCACGCTCGGCACGGTGAGCAACAACATCTGGGGCGGCTATTGCGCCATCTACGACCGCAGCACTACCTTTACCATTGAGGATATCGACAAGGTGGCTGAGTTCACCCTGATACAGACCGGCTTTGATGACTGGATCAGAATCACCGTCAACGGTACTGTGGTGCGCGTCGGCCCCTATGGCGGTGACCGACTGGAGGTGGTCGATCGTGAGCTGTTTTCCGGTTACACCTATCAAGTAGTGCAATACAACGCCACCCAGACTGGAAACTGTGAACTCAGCACCAGTTGGAATCAGTCGCTCAATATCGACATCAAGCCCTACCTCCACACCGGCAGCAATACCATCGACATGCGCGTGATCGTGGCCGGTGGCGGTGAAGGCTGGATGAAATTCCGCGCCACCCAATATTGTGACTGCCAGTGGCGAGAGAACTGGGTCAGCACCTGCGATGCCCTGGAATCGGAAGTCACCAATGGGATATGCGCCCAACCCACTCGCATCTGTACCCAACCGGGTGAGACTCGCGAAATCGATGGAATCGATGTATACCGCGTTTGTTGGGCTTATGAGAGCACTTATGAGTGCGCAGCGCCCTCAACCACCGAGGAAGATTACTGCCAGGAACTGCGCGACCAGGGCTGTACCCAGATCGGCTCACGCTGCACCGGTACCATGCCCAACGGCCTGTGTGAGTCCTATGAACAGGTCTACCAGTGCGAAACCTCCCCCGGCACCTCCACCGAAGTCATGGATTGCGGCGGCCAGACCATGTGCATGGAAGGCGGCTGTTTCGATACCTCCTACGAACCCAGCAATGACTTCGGCCAGGCAGCCGCCAGCATAGGCGCGGTCAGCGAGGCCGGAGAAGACTTCGACGTAAACGCTGATGAGATTTTTAAAGGCGAAGACCTGCGATGCAGCAAGGCGATCTTGGGCTTTTCCAACTGCTGCAAGATCGATGGCTGGGGCCAGGATATCGGCCTGGATCAGTGCTCAAGCGATGAGCAGCGTTTGGCCCTTTCTCGCAAAGGTGGCCTATGCCACTACATAGGTAGCTACTGCTCCAACCGTAACCTGTTTGGCTGTACCAGTCGTAAGGAGACCTATTGCTGCTTCAAGTCAAAACTGGCCCGCATCATCCATGAGCAGGGACGAGTTCAACTCGGCATCGACTGGGGCAGTGCAAGAAGTCCCAACTGCGACGGCATCACCATCGAACAGCTACAAAGCCTGGATTTCTCGCAGATCGATTTCTCAGAGTTCTATGCCGATGCGATGGACAAGGCGACCAGCCCAGGTAGTGGTGAGCTGCAAGGCATTATCGAAAACTACATTCAGCAGTCTTACCAATGAAGTCTTTTGCCTACCTGGTTTTAATAGCATTACCTTCGATCTGTTTTGCAGTAGACGAAGCGCAGTGGTTTGAACGCCAGGCTGAGGGGTGGTTTTGGTATATCGATCCGCCACCAGAGGAAGAACAAGCGGAAGAGGTAATCGAAGAACCTGTGGCGATTCCTCCAGCACCATTACCTATTCCAATCAACCCCAAAGCCGAGCTTGAAGCCTTTCAGGAAAGACTGGAAAACGCCCAGGCGCTGGCCATTATGCAACCGACTCGTGAAAGCGTCATCGCCTACCTCTACCTGCAAAAAGAGGCAATGGATCGTTCCCAGCTGTTTTCCGAAGTCTGGCAACAGGTCATTTGGACAACACCGGCGCTCGATCACACCTTGGTCAGGCCAACCAGCCCGAAAGCGGTTCATGCCTACTACGACGAGCGCAATGACAATCGAAAACAGGCCATAGAACAGTTAGCGAAAACCCATGGCCTGTTCTACTTCTTCCGTGAAAGCTGCCCTTACTGCAAGCAGTTCTCCCCAATTCTGAAAAGCTTTGCCAAGCGACACCGCTTCCACGTTACTGCCATCAGCATGGATGGTGGCCCGACTCCCGGTTTTGAATCTTTCCGTGTGGACAACGGCACCGCTTCCCGCTTGGGCGTACAGACAGTGCCTGCTGTTTATCTAGTGGAACCCAAATCACGCCATGTACAAGCGGTCTCGTTTGGCCTACTTGGCCCCACCGAACTGGAAGAACGCATCTACTCACTTATGAACACACCGAGAGGCATGGCCTCTGAGGGAGGCACCTGATGAAGCGCCGAATTGTGGCAACAACCGCCTTAACGCTAACCCTACTCACGTCACCCTCATACGCTGACGTGGGCAGCGACATGAACAACTTTTTCACCGATATGGGCTACGCCTCCAACGTCACCCCACCGGGTGTTTATGAAGGTCAGGCAGCGGGCTACTTTACAGGCGGGGGCCTGGTAATGCGGGCACCGTCACGCAACTATCAACTCGCTTCCATGCAGGCACCTAGCTATCGAGCCGGGTGTTCAGGTGTTGATCTTTACGGCGGGGGCTTCTCCTATATCAACTCAGCCCAGCTGGTGGCAGCACTGCGCAATGTCGGCCAGAACGCAGCGAGCTACGCCTTTATGCTCGGCCTGCGCGTGATCTCACCTCAGATATCCAACGTACTGGAATGGGTGCGCGAAAAAGCGGAGATGATTAACAAGCTCAACATCAACTCCTGTGAAGCTGCGGCTGATCTGGTAGGCAGCTTTGTCGGCCTTGATGCCAAGGAAAACTCCCAATGTGTGCTCACCCGCTACGGTAACGGCGACTCCATGGAAGAGGCGCGACAAGCCTGTGGTGCAGGCGGTCAACGCAATAGCACCTTGGCCTCTTCATCGTTGAACAGCGTGGCCTTTACGCGTGGCAACATCGCCTGGCGGGTGATGTGGAGCAATATGTTTTTGCGCAGTGACAAGCGCCTGATGGAGATGATGATGAATCTCTCCGGCACGGTGATTATCGATAAAGACATGAATAACGAAAACTCACCCACCAACGTCATCGCCCTGCCCTCCATTCTCAACACTCAGCGAGCGGAGCTATTGACGGCCCTGCTGGATGGCAGTCAAACGGTGGATATTCAAGGCTGCGTCAATGACAGCACTGATATGAGCTGTACCAGCCTTACCACCAAGACGGTGGGACTGGGTGTAAACAACGGCCTGAAGGATCGCGTTCAACTCATCATGACCAGCATCGCGGATAAGATCCGCAACCGGCAGTCACTCACCACAACCGAGCTTGGGTTATTGGGCGCAACCAAGATTCCAATTTACAAGATCCTCAATGTCGCCTCCGCCATGAGTAATACGGTGGCCGCTTCTCAAGCAAACAAATACTCCGATATCGTCGCCAAGGACATCATGTTCTCCTACATCAACGACCTGCTCGATATGGTGGTCTCATCCACGGCAGGCACACCTTTCATGAAAAGTGACGAAGGAAAGAGTTACATGGAGGGAATTTCCGAAGCACGTCAACAAGTCGCGCTACTAAAGTCGGAAAACTTCGAAGAACTCTCACGCTATGTGGATCTAATTCGTGAAACCCAGCTCTATGAACGCATGCTGGTAGCGACCATGTCGCCTGCACTGGCAGAGAGCCTGCGCTTCTCTAGTTCACTAAGGTAAAAGGTAAGAAGCATGGGTGCCTGGGAGATTTATACCTACGGTGGTGGCGATACCCTGCTACAGCTCTTCAACGGGCTGGTAGCAATCCTGGGCGATAACAACTTCCTGGTACTGCTGAAAATGACGGCGCTGATTACTGTCATTTGGGTCATCATCGAAGCATTATTCATGAAGCGCCCACTGAGCATTCAACCCTTTCTGATTGTGATTCTGGTGTTCTACATCCTGTTTTTACCCAAAGTAAACGTCATCGTCACTGACCGTATCGATCCGAGCAACAGTGGCGTTGTAGCAAACGTCCCTATCGGTTTGGGTTTTACCGCCTCCATGGCCAGCACCACAGGCGACTGGTTGAGCCGTGCGTTTGAAACTGTCTTCACACTGCCCAACGATCTTCAATACACCACCAATGGCTTATTGTTTGGCTCAAATATGTTGCGGGCTGCATCGCAGTTTGAAATTACCGATGCGCGATTAGCTGGGAACGTTTCCGAGTTCATGCAGCAGTGCGTGTTCTACGACATTCTCACCGGCTTTTATACCTGGGGCGATATCGTCAATGAACCTGACCTATGGAACATGCTGCGCACCACGGCCAATCCTGCTCGTTCGTTTCAATATCTCGATGCAACAGGCACCAAGAGTATCGTGACCTGCCCTGCCGGAGCAGCCCAACTGAATGTGGACTGGTCAACCGAACTGACACGCGCCCAATCCATCTACGGCAACCGTATGTTTCCAGGTGACCCAATGGCCAATGCCAAGTTCATGGCCGCCCTTCCCGTTTCTTATGCCTACATGAGCAACATCAGCACCACGGCGGCAGACTCGATCCGGCAGAACATGATGAGCAATGCTGTGAAGCGATCACTCACCCGCTTTGCCGCTCGTTCCGATGCCAGCGCAGCCGCACAAGATCTCGCGTTGGCTCAAGCAGAGGCACAACGCAGTGCATCCTACTCTGTACTTGGTGAATTGGCTGGAGAAACGTTGCCTCTTTTGCGTAATGTATTTGAAGTGCTGATCTACGGCATGTTCCCACTGTTTTTGATATTGATGTTCACCCCAGCCGCCGGAAAAGCCTTGATGTTTTATCTCAAGTCACTTTTCTGGTTACAGCTTTGGGCACCCCTGTATGCCCTGCTCAATCTCATCATGACCAGCTACTCCGCCAACACAGGCGAAGCCGTGGCTACACTTCCCGCCGGTGGGCAGGAACTCACGCTGGCCACCACCACCGCGCTGGGCGCAGTGAATGCTGATATCGCCGCAATCGCCAGTTACATGGCCTGGATGATTCCGCTGATTAGCTGGGGCGTAGTGAATGCTGGGATGGGAATGTCGATGTCCATGCTCGCCTCCGGGCTTGGCGCAATCACCCAACAAGCCGGTTCACGCGCAGCGGCAGACGTATCCCACGGCAACGTGAATATGGGCAACATGGGACTGTATGGGCAATCCGCCTTTAAGAACGACTTCGCCCCTTCTTCTGCCGGTGGTGCCGGTACGATGGTAGATGGGTTGGGTACCAAAATGACCGCCCAGCCCACAGGCGGACAACTGGAACAGTACGCACAATCCAACCTTGGTTTCGGCGTACAAATGACCAACGCCATGAAATCCGGCATCAGCACCCAACTCAGCGAATCACAACAATCTGTTTGGCAGAATACAGCCTCCTACTCCAATTCCCTGGCAGCCAACCACAACAATATTGAACGTTTCATGGAACAACGCTCCCAAGGACTGGGGTACAGCAATGATTATCAGCTCGGGGATGGCACATCTGCTCAAGAGGAGTTCGGAAATCTAACCTCTGTTGCTAATAACTTCGCTCAGAAATATGGGGTTTCGAACCAACAAGCTGTAGCAATGCTAGGATCTGTTGGACTTGGCGCAGATATTCCACTCACCAAGATAGGCGCACAAATCAAAGCAAGCTTTCAAAACGCTGATACGATGCAAAAAGCTTGGGAAGAAGCACAACAAATCAACGCCAACACTAATTTCTCGGAACGTTATCAATCACTGACTAGTGCTACCCAAACCGAAGCAGCTCGAATTAGCGAGTCCACCAATGACTCTCTGGCAAGAGAAGTCTCTTCAGGACTTGCAGAACAAGCGCAATACCGTGGTGACGTTCAATCTTCTATGCGTGATGCACACCAGTGGCAGGAAGCCAAGTCTAGAGTCAATGAACAAGGCTTCACATTTAGTGGAAAACTCGAAACCGCAGTTAAGCGGTTCATGACTGAGGAAGAAGGAAGATCACCAATTGAGGTAAGCAATATTATCGCTGGACATAACCGGGGAAATACTGAAGATACCGCTACTCTAGCGAAATCAGTGACTCACTTTTCAGAAAGATACGGCTTAGATCTAGCAGGTGTTAATGCTGCCCCTAGCGCTGACTCAGTTAACAGCGAAGGTCCAACGGGAATGCAGCGCGTTACCGAGTTAAGTCAAGGAATCCATTCTACATCAGATAGTAACCATGCCCATGTTGAACGAGAATCATCCAGCTCTGGAATCCCTCAAACGGAATCTATTCGTGACAACATCGCATTCGTCATGGACCAATCAATCTCTGATATGAATGCAACGACAAGTACTTTAGATAAAGGAACCTCAAAAGCTATTCAGGGTGGAGATTCTATCGAAAACACCGCGCACGAAAAACAAGACATCTACTCCGCTGGAGCTGCACCTAGCATTCATGAAACTATGGATAATGCAAAGAAAAAGCTAATCAACAAATTTAAAGACGTATTCGATTAACCCTGCCCATATAGGTCTGCAACATAGACAAAGCGGACGACACAGGAAATGACGTGCATCTATCTGACAACCACGACAATACAATCATTTACGCTGACTTAATGCATAAACATTCTTGGCTATCGTACCAAACAGAATTAGCATAGAATGCTCTATCAAACAAAGAATAGGGTTTTTTGGGGTAAACGTATGCGCTGGTCAAAGTTATTTGTTGGTCGTGAGAGGGAACTTTCGACGCTTATCGAAGCTTACGATGAAGCGGCAAAGGGCAGTACTAAGATTGTATCGATTGTTGCAGAAAGTGGCTTTGGTAAAACCCGCCTAGCCCAAGAATTCTACAATTGGCTGTCTGTAGATAGGGAACCTGCCGGTGATGTCGGCTATTGGCCTGATTTATTGGAACGATTTGAGAACAATCTAACTGTAAATCCGCCAGCCGAGCTGTGTGGCCAGACTGATTCTTTGCTTCCTTATCTTTGGTGGGGACTGCGGATATCGGATCCTGGTATGCGAAACGAAACTATTGCGGGCGCTCTTTGGTCGGGGGTCAGTACACTCACGCCACATCTCGCTCGTCACAAGAAAGAGGTGGAGCGAAGAGAGTTATCAATCGAAACTGCTAAAGCAGGTGCTAAAGGCGCTACCTCAATTGGTTTTGATATTTTGGGCAATGTCATGACTTTTGGACTTCTCGGCATCGGGAAATCTGTCGTGGAGTCAGGTATTGATTTATACAAAATCAAGCGCCAGCACTCAGAACTTTTCGCTAAAGATATGGCTCCTGAGCAGGTTGCTGATGAAGCTAATATAGAACTCTCAGATACCATTATTTCAGATCTTGAGTTACTAGCAAAAAAACCGATTGGTGACGCATCCCCTGTCCCAATTGTAATTTTGTTAGACGATGCTCAATGGCTAGACAAAGATGAGGGTGCACTTAAGTTTTTTGAACAACTAATCACTAAGGCAAGAGACGAGAGTTGGCCACTGCTGATTATTGTTACCTGCTGGGAAAAAGAATGGCATAACAGCGCTCAAAGTCATACAGCTCCTGCAAAATGGTGCAATCCAGAACGTGGAGACAACCTAATTATGCTTGGGCCTGCTAAAGGACTTGATCAACTTGTTTCCGATAGCTTTGTCGGTTTAACAGATTCTCAGGTCTCAAATCTTCTTATACAGGCCGATGGGAATCCAAGATTTCTAGATGAACTTCTAATGTTTCTCGAACGAAATCCAAAGTACTTTCAAGGGCGGGACCAGTCAGCTTCCCTTTCAAAGAAAGGTGAGGCAAAAGTTTCTGAAATGAACTTTTCTGATTTGGTTCTCGACAGATTCGAGTCAGCACCTGATAACGTTAGACAAATACTTAGCCTATCGAGCATACAGGGAACGAGATTTTCACCAAGAATTGCAAACCTGATGGCTGAAGTATCAGGTGTGAAGGATAGCGAAGCGGCAATTTTATCCAGCGAAACCCCCTTTGGTTTCATTGATATCAGTGAAGATTCTCAGGGTTCTGAAAAAACAGCTCAACAAGCCAAAGAACTTCATTCTACCAGTGCGGAATTTAGACTAAATGCCTACAGGGTTGCTGCATTTAATGACCTTGAAAATCACATTGATGAAGATGAAGCCAGAAAACATTTTTCTGATGCGAGAAAAAACATATTCACTGAATTAGAAACTGCATCTAATGTCGATCTAGAAATTCTAACCGATTTCGTTGAGGATGACCCAATAGCAGCCATCGAGGCTGCAGCCGAGCTTATTAAGCGTGCTAATCAAAATCTCGACAGTCAAACAGCTGCTAACGTAGCTGCGCGCTTTTTGCCAGTTTTAGAAAACTTACCAACCCCTCCGAAGAATGAAGCAATTGAAAATATTTTGGAGATCGATATAGAGGAGACTGGAGTTAAACCTCATCACCTTGAAATTATTGATCGTTATATTAGCTATTTCAAAGAGCAAGGATTGTCCGAGTTAGAGGTAAGTGAAATAAAAAATTTAGCGGGCTATTATCGACTCCAAGGTAGCATCCTTCAAATGCTAGAGGGACCTGTCGCGGCAAAAGCCTCATTTGAATCGGCAGAAAAATTAGCACGGAAGTTAGCTTCTGATCTTAATACTCTCGAAGCGCGCAAAGATTTAGTATTTTCTGTTTTTAATTTAGCGGATGTCATCCATGATATAGATGGATCACATCAAGCGCTCCCTTACTATACTGAGTGTAAGCGATTAATATTTGACCTCGTTGAGGAATTTAATACATCGGAATTACGCACAGAATTAGCTTATGCCACCTTTAGCCTCGCCCGCGTCACAGGAGGTTCAGAAGGACCAGGTGCAGCAAAAAAACACATTGTCGAGTGCGAACGATTAATGCGCAGCTTGGCCAAGGAACTCAAGACGCCGATGGCGCGTACGAACTTAGCTCAAGCGGTTTATCACCTGGGCAATATCACTGAGCAAACCGATGGGCCGGCCGCGGCAAAGCCCTATTTTGTTGAGAGCGAACGCTTAAGGCGCAGCTTGGCCGAGGAACTTGAGACGCCGAAGTCACGAGAAAATCTAGCCCACGCGATTTCTCACCTAGCCAGCAACACCCAGCAAACCGATGGATCGTCCGCGGCAAAGCCCTACTTTGTTGAGTACGAACGCTTAATGCGCGGCTTAGCCGAGGAACTCAAGACACCGAAGTCGCGCGAAAATTTAGCCAGCGCAGTTTATCACCTAGCCAACAACACCCTGCAAACAGATGGGCCAGCAGCGGCAAAGCACTACTTTCTTGAGTGCGAACGCTTAACGCGCGACTTGGCTGAGGAACTCAAGACGCCGGAGTCGCGCGAAAATTTAGCGCGTGCGGTTTATCACCTAGCCGACAACACCCTGCAAACAGCCGGACCGGCTGCGGCAAAGCCCTACTTTCTTGAGTGCGAACGCTTAACGCGCGACTTGGCTGAGGAGCTCAAGACGCCAGCGTTACTCACAGAACTAGCCAGTTCGGTTTATCTCCTAGGAAATATCACTCAGCAAATAGATGGGGCCCCAGAGGCAAGGCCTTACTTCTTTGAGTACGAACGCTTAATGCGTGGTTTGGCCGAGGAACTCGAGACACCAGAGGCGCGAAAAAATTTAGCCAATGCGGTTTATCACCTAGCTAGCAATACTCAGCAAACAGAAGGGCCGGCAGCGGCAAGGCCCTATTTTCTCGAGAATGAACACTTAAAGCGTGGTTTGGCCGAGGAACTCGAGACTCCAGAGGCCCGAAAAAATTTAGCCAATGCAGTTTATCACTTGGCTGACGTCACTGAGCAAACAGAAGGCCCAGACGCGGCAAAGCCCTACTTTGTTGAGAGTGAGCGCTTAATGCGCGGCTTGGCCGAAGAACTCGAGACGCCGGAGTCACGTACAAGTCTCGCCAATGCGCTTTATCTGCTGGGTGGCATCATTCAACAAATAGAAGGCCCGGCCACGGCAAAATCCTATATTGTTGAGAGTGTTCGATTACTGCGCAGCTTGGCCGAGGACCTAGAGACGCCAGAGTCACGTACAAACCTGGCCAGTGCGGTTTTTCACCTAGCTAGCAATACTCAGCAAACCGAAGGACCAGAGGCCGCAAAAACTTACTTTGTCGAGTGCGAACAATTAATGCGTAGCGTGGCCGAGGAACTCGAGACGCCAGCGTCGCGCGAAAATCTAGCCTTCGCGTTACATCACCTAGCAGAGATCACTCAGAAAACTGAAGGGCCTGCAGCGGCCAAACCCTATGCCGTCGAGTACGAACGATTAATGCGAGGCTTGACCGAGGAACTCAATACACCGAAGTCGCGCGAAAATCTAGCCTTCGCGTTACATCACCTAGCAGAGATCACTCAGAAAACCGAAGGGCCTGCAGCGGCCAAACCCTATGCCGTCGAGTACGAGCGATTAATGCGAGGCTTGACCGAGGAACTCAATACGCCGAAGTCTCGCGAAAATCGAGCTTTCGCGTTACATCAACTAGCAGAGATCACTCAGCAAACCGAAGGACCGGCAGCGGCAAAACCCTACTTTGTTGAGTACGAACATTTAATGCGCAGTTTGGCCGAGGAGCTCAAGACGCCGGAGTCGGGCGAAAACTTATCCTTTGCTTTATATCATCTTGCCTCCATTACGCAAAAGACAGAAGGTCCACTAGAAGCTGAACCCTACTTTATAGAAAGCGAACGCTTAATGCGAGTTTTAGCGCGTGATCTTGATACACCCACTCATAAATATCTTTTGGCGGTTACTTCACTAGCGCGACATCAAAACGATGCCATATTACAAAACAAGACCATGATTCCGTTTGTTGTGGAATTTCCTGAACTCAATTTTGCGAGGACAGGGCTAGATACGTTGATAGAAATTGAAAACACATTTAAAGAGTATTCAAGCACGGTACATCTAGATACTTCTGAGGTGCTGTGGTTTAACAACGTTGGAATAGAGTTATCTCGTTACTATTTTTTGTTAGGCGAATTTATAAATGCTAAAGAAAAAATAAACGAAGTAGTTAATCGGCTAGCTGCTCATACTAATTTGGGGGAGCAAAAATCATTACAACAACTTGTGGTAGCTTATTGTCTACAAGCGAGAATCGCTCAGCAGGCCCTGGACTTTAACAGCGCAGAAGAAAATTTCATTCGTGCTGAAGAAACTTTAAATGACATGCATTCCTCTTATTGGGATTTCGGATATTATCAGGCTTTAGTTTGGTGGTTTTATGCGGCTTTTTTACGAGAAACAGGTGAAGCTGATCGAGCAGATATTCTTCTAAAGAAAGGGACTGATGCAGCAAAATCATTTGCTAGGTTTAAGGTTCTAGACGGGCCGGCCATTTTGGCCGCATATGAGAAAGAACGAGAAGTCTATATCGCAGATATAATAAGGGCCTGACTACAACTTGCTAGCATAGCCTTCTCCTTAATGACTGCTTTCGCGACAAAGCAGCCTTACACCCATAACATTTAAACGGATTTTAATCCTTGAAACCGTCAAATACGTGAAGTTGACGATCTATGTTTCGCTCATCGTAGCACTGAGTAGGGCAAGTCATCGCCTCGCTATCTTCCTTATGCCAGTCCTTACATTCTTTCTCACGCTTCTTGCGAACAGGTTGAGGCACCGTCCTGACTTTTGCCATGTGACTCTCATACCAGTTCAGCCCTACTGGGAATAAAAACGCTGCCAAGAAAAATCCAATTAGATAATCACCTAACAAGCTATTAATAAAAGGCAGAAAATAGCAGGCCGTCGCAACCAACGATGCGATGACTAAACATGCAGTAATCTGTTTAATAACACTAATCATCAGACTATCTCCATTGAAACTTTTAGATCTAGCCGGTGAGCCATATCGACTAAATCTTCCAGGCTAAATTTATCGACCCGCCCGTTCTTAAGATCAACCACTCGACTAGCATCAATACATAGCCGATCCATGACACCTGCGGTCGAAATAGCTCTACGTAAACAGCATTCATTGATATCAATCATCAATGCCGATCTAAGCGCGAAATTCTTTGCCTGAACTGAGTCAGCTTCCAAAGCACCCCAAACACTCTTGTATCGGCTTTGAGCAGTAATCATCTCTATTGCCTTAAATCAAATCTATTATGCCTTCCAGTTTTGAAACTGTTCCAGCCAATCCTTATATACTTAGCAAGCTTGCGCCTGTTGTTGTGTTTGTTTAAATCCCCAGTCACCAGCCTTGATATCAAATGCAGTAGCCAAAGCTTCCGGGATTTTGGTGTTTCCCTTTCCATCTTTTAACTGAACAAGCCCGTAGGCCTCTAGCTTCTTCAGCGTACGGGAAAGATTGCTTTTTGCACGACCCGTCATTTCAGCCAATTCATTAAGTGACTCAGGATGGTGATGGGCGATGGTTAAAATTAAATTCTGATTTTCGTCGGAAAGAACCTGAGACACACTCGCCATTGATGGAAACCAGACTTTTGGCTCTTCCTTTTTTGGCTTGTATTCACCACGGGCAATAGCGATAGTACGCGCCCTCTGCTGTTCCAGCGACATAATGCCTATCCGCATCACTTTTCGCTTAGCCGATGTACTCATGACTTTTTCTCCAGATATTCATCTACTGCTGCCCAGAAATCTGTAACTAGCTGTCCGGGGTCAGTAAATTCGTATGGAACACCTTTATCCAAATGATGCCGGTGTTTGTGGTCATACTCTACGACCTTTCGACAGCCATACCCCTCAGGGCCTGTGGGCGATTCATATTCGCCCCTGTTGTGCCTGAAAAAGTGTCAATCAAGGCGCGAGGAGTGCAGTTTGGTTACTCCAAATAAATGACGAGCAACGCAGAGTGACGCTTTTTCAGGCGCAACCCGAAGGGCTGGCTCTCATTCTCCGCCTAACGGCGTTATCACTCGCTCATTTGGAATAACCAAACCACGCTCATTCTGCCTAGTTAGACGGAGAATGAGGTTCCAGCAGTGGTGAATATGAATCGTCCACAGGCCCTTGGGGGATCGACAGCATGAGCGTTATCAAAGCCCATCACCCTTTTGTTGTAGCGATCATGGAGTGTCAGGCTGTAACTAATTCCGTGCGGTTTCCACTTCGTTGGC
>Ga0316207_10001495_pt1 | contig 28464 bp, 21 predicted proteins | sample 6weekpyrite_MG_FD_204943 | JGI IMG/M metagenome (GOLD analysis project Ga0316207, IMG submission 204943) | Microbial mat bacterial communities from mineral coupon in-situ incubated in ocean water Damariscotta River, Maine, United States -... | ecosystem: Environmental > Aquatic > Marine >...
GCCTGACGTTATTTGCGTGATCAAAGGGCTATGATTATAAAGCCGCCATTTTTTGTCTTTCTTCATCGAGCCGTTTTAACATCGACTGCAACTCAGAAACGCGCTGGCGTTCTTTGTTCACCACGGCTTCAGGGGCTTTAGACACATAGCCTTCGTTGGATAATTTCTTTTCCCGCATGTCGAGCTCTTTCTGCGCTTTACCAATTTCTCGTTCAAAGCGTTTTAGTTCGGCTTCTTTGTCAATGAGTCCTGCCATCGCAATATGCATGGTGCCGTTTTCGCCAACCAGTGCGGTTGCCGATTCTTCCATAGCCGTATCACTGTCAACAAATTCGAGTGATTCAATACGGCTAATACTCATGCTGCATTGCGTTGATTCTTCCAGCACAGCTTGTTCAGCAGGGTTTAAATTCTGCACAATAACCGGTAAGGGTTTGCTGGGTTTAATATCGCGCTCACTGCGAATACGGCGCACGCCACGGTTCAGTGACATCACCAATTCTGTTTCATGCATGGCGATTTCATCGATGAGATCACTATTTGGCGTAGGATAATTTTCGAGCATGATGGTGTCGCCATCCTTACCGGCCAGGGGCGCAACGCGTTGCCAAATTTCTTCTGTAATATAAGGGGTAACGGGGTGGGCAAGACGTAACAGTGTTTCCAGTACATGCACCAGCGTGCCACGCGTGCCGCGTTGTGCGGCAGGATTGCCTTCTGCCTGCAAGACGGGCTTTGATAATTCCAGATACCAGTCACAGTATTCATTCCACGTAAACTCATAGATGGCTTGTGCCGCGTGATCGAGACGATACCCATCAATCGCATCGATTACTTCCTGTTCAACTTGTTGCAGGCGCGAAATAATCCAGCGATCAAAGCGGTTTAATTCAACCTCTTTGTTATCAAGCCCGTTGTCCTGACCTTCGGTATTCATCAACACGTAACGCGCCGCATTCCACAGCTTGTTACAAAAATTTCGGTAGCCGGCAATGCGGTTAAGATCAAATTTAAGATCGCGCCCGGTGGATGCCTGTGCTGCAAAAGTGAAACGCAGGGCATCGGTGCCAAAAGAGGGGATACCGTCAGGGAAGTCTTTGCGGGTTTGTTTCTCGATCTTCTTCGCCATTTTCGGTTGCATTAAACCCCGGGTACGCTTTTCAACCAGCGCTTCAAGTTCAATGCCGTCAATAAGGTCAAGCGGATCCAGTACGTTGCCTTTTGATTTAGACATTTTCTGGCCGTGGCTATCACGAACAAGCCCGTGGATATACACTTCCTTGAACGGAACGTCGTCCATGAACTTCAGGCCCATCATGATCATGCGGGCAACCCAGAAGAAAATAATATCAAAACCTGTAACCAGCACACTGGTCGGGTAAAAGGTTTTAACCGCCTCGGTGTTTTCAGGCCAGCCCAATGTTGAGAAAGGCCAGAGTGCAGATGAAAACCAGGTATCCAGTACATCCTCATCTTGCGTCAGAACAACGTCAGCACTGATATTATGTTTCTCGCGGATCTCGGCTTCACTGCGACCAACATAGATGTCACCTTCGCTGTCATACCAGGCAGGAATACGATGCCCCCACCAGATTTGCCGACTAATGCACCAGTCTTCAATATTGTTCATCCATTCGAAGTAGGTGTTTTTCCAATTATCAGGCACAAATTTTATGTCGCCATTTTCAACCGCTTCAATTGCCGGTTTGGCAAGCGGGCCTGCTTTAACAAACCACTGATCGGTCAGTAGGGGTTCAATCACCGTGCCACTGCGATCACCACGTGGCACCATGAGTTTGTGGTCTTCAACTTTTTCAAGCAGGCCTGCGGCTTCAAGATCGGCAACGATTTTTTTACGCGCGACATAACGTTCCAGACCGTGATACTCAGCTGGAACCAGATCGCCATGTTCATCTTCTGCGGCGATGATGTCTGCATTCATGGAAAGAATATTAATCAAACCACCATTGGGTTGATTGAGCATGGATAATTCATCACGGTGATTTTTCCATACACCGTAGTCATTAAAGTCATGTGCTGGGGTTATTTTGACGCAACCAGAACCAAATTCAGGGTCAACATAATCATCGGCAATGATGGGGATCTTGCGGCCACTTAATGGCAGGGTAATTTGTTGGCCGATTAAATGCTGATAACGTTCATCGCCGGGGTGTACCGCGACGGCACTGTCACCGAGCATGGTTTCGGGGCGGGTGGTGGCAACAATAACGTGACCACTGCCATCGGTCAGCGGGTAGCGCATGTGCCACATGTGGCCATTTTCTTCTTCCGAAATCACCTCGAGATCAGAAACCGCGGTATGCAGTACCGGATCCCAGTTAACCAGTCGTTTGCCGCGATAGATCAGGCCTTCTTCATGCAAGCGTACAAATACCTCGCGAACGGCGTCAGACAAACCTTCATCCATGGTGAAACGTTCGCGTGACCAGTCAAGTGACGCGCCCATGCGACGTAATTGTTTGGTAATCGTGCCGCCAGATTCACCTTTCCACTCCCAGACCTTATCAAGAAAGGCATCGCGACCCAGATCGTGGCGTGTTTTACCATCAGCAGCGAGTTGACGTTCAACCACCATTTGCGTCGCAATGCCCGCATGGTCACTGCCTGCTTGCCAGAGGGTTTTATCTCCGCGCATACGATGGAAGCGGGTGAGGGCATCCATGATGGTGTCCTGGAAGGCATGGCCCATGTGTAAGCTGCCCGTTACATTGGGTGGCGGAATCATGATGCAATAAGGGGCTTGTTCCTCATTGTTACTGTCGTGTGGGGCGAAATATCCGCGGCTTTCCCAAAGGTCGTACCATCGTTGCTCGATGTCTTGTGGCTGGTAGGTCTTTTCCATTATCTAAATCGTCACTAATTGGCTGTTTTAAGCTGGCAATACCAGCGCGTTAGCGGCGCATTATACCGGAATGACAGGCATCTCGGCAGTAAAAACAGCTGGTTTTAGCTTGGCAGGCGGTCGATTATGTCGTGGAGGAAGCGTTTCATGCTGGTTTCCATCACTTCCTGGCTGGAAACATCCAGTTGTTCGAGATGTTGGCGCGCATCGATCATGATATCGGCGACAAGACCACTCAGTTCAACGCGTAATTCATTAAGGGTTTTTTCTATATCAGGAGGAGACGGTGGTTGTGATGGCGTTGCGTTGGTGTCAATAACATCATGTAATACCGGAATATGTTGTTGCAGTACCTGGCTAGCCTTTGCAGGGGGCTCATCCAGTACCAGGGGATCATCATATTGTTCGGCAGGCTGGTTACTAAACGGCTCGTAACTTGATTGGTTCGTCAGTTGTTGGGCGTAGTGGCGATTATGCTCGAGTACGCTTTGCAGGGAATTAAGCACATTCTCTAATGAGTCTGGTGCTGCATGAGGAGGATGAAACGTTGCCATGGTGACGTCCTTAAGCGATGCTGGATTGTGCAGTCTCTACGATGGGGTAGGTTAATTCTGTGCGCAAAGTCGCAATCCAGGCAGTTTTAATCAACTTTTTATGTCATGTGTATTCAGTTCATAGCCGCGGTCACGATAAAACTTGAATCGTTGGCGTGCCTCATTACGCTGGCTTTCATCGCCGCTGACAATTTCCGCGACCCGTTCAAAACGTGAAAAAAACTCAGGGATCGAAGCGGCCAGGTTGATCATGACATCATGTTTACATTCTGGATCGTGATCATGCCCAATCAAGATGGTGTCATGCCTTGAGGGTGTCACGCCATCTTCAACCACGGCATGTGGTACAAAACTCCCCTGACGGAATGTCCAAAGTAGTTCATCGACCTGTTGTGCCTGAGAGGCATCATCGGCATGAATAAAAATATGATGCCCCTGACGAGATGCCTTCTCGGCAAGTCGACAGGCAGTGGTGAGGACGTGTTTGCGCTGACTGGTTTGTGTCAGGTAAAAATCAACTCGCGTCATGAACTACTTACCACTTGCAACCTTGTCGAGTAGGTATTGCGTCATCATGGGCACAGGACGACCGGTCGCGCCTTTTTCTGCGCCGCCTTTCCATGCAACACCGGCAATATCCAGATGAACCCAATTCAATTTCTTAGTGAAGCGGGAAAGGAAACAGGCCGCCGTGATGGTGCCGGCTTCACGACCACCGATATTAGCAATGTCAGCAAAATTACTTTTTAGTTGGTCCTGGTATTCATCCCACAGTGGCATTTCCCAGGCGCGATCACCACTGTATTTACCCGCATTCAGCAGGTCATTGCTTAGACCACGGTGGTTTCCAAGTAAACCGGTTGCATGCGCACCCAGTGCAATCACACAGGCACCGGTCAGCGTGGCAATATCGACCACAGTGGCGGGGTTGTAGCGTTCACTGTAGGTAAGGGCATCACAAAGTATCAGGCGACCTTCGGCATCCGTATTCAGTACTTCGATAGTGATCCCGGCCATACTGGTAACAATATCACCCGGTTTATTGGCCAATCCATCCGGCATGTTTTCACAGCTGGGTATAATGCCAACCACATTAATCGGTAGTTTGAGTTCGGTAACCGCGTTCATTAAACCTAATACGCTTGCCGCACCACACATATCAAATTTCATTTCATCCATTGCGGGTGACGGTTTGATTGAGATACCGCCAGAGTCGAAGGTGATCCCCTTACCGACAAAGACATGAGGTTTACTGTCGCTGTTACCACCGTTGTATTCCATGGTGATAAGTTTGGCGGGTTCCCGACTCCCCTTGGCAACAGAAAGCAACGATCCCATGCCGAGTTCTTCCATATCAGTTTCTTCAAGTACGTTGACGGTTAGTTTGTCATGTTGCTTGCCAAGCTCAACGGCCTGTTCAGCAAGGTAGCCTGGTGTACAAATATTAGCCGGCAAATTGCCGAGACGGCGTGCAACCTTAACGCCATTGGCGATGGCACTGCCATCGACTAACGCTTGCTCGGCAGAAGGAAGATCACGACGACTACTGACAGATAACACCAGTTTTCGTAATGGGCGACGTTCCGTACCCGTATCACTTTTTAGTTCATCAAATGAATACAAGGCATCCTGACTGGCCTCAATGGCTTGTCGAACCTTCCAGTAGGCGTCACGCCCTTTAACCGTCAGTTCCGGTAAAAAACTGACCGCATCCATCGCGCCGCTTTCGTTAACGGTTTTAGCCGCGGTCGCGGTTGCCTTATGATAGGCGGCATCGTTAAACTCACGTTCCTTGCCGCAACCGACTAATAAAACACGATCGCAAAGTGTGTTGGGAACATTATGTAACAGTAAGGTCTGACCTGCGGTGCCTTCAATATCGCCACGCCGAATCAGATTGGAAAGCCATGACTCGCTGACAAGATCGAGTTGTTCACCGGCTGCAGAAAGACGCCTTGGTTCAAAAACACCGATAATGATGCATGCGCTACGCTGTTTCTCCGGGTGGCCGCTTTTAATACTGAATTCCATACTGACTCCTAACTTTTATATCAGGCTGAATCTCATCGCTGATATGTGTACTATGTGACTTGGTTATATCGGTTGCGTTGGTTTTCCTTAAGGTCATCAAAAGTTTATTGGATGACGAGTTACCGATAATATGATTTAAAATAGCCTGATTGTCTACTGGAAAAATTGGGTTTTTGGGCGTTTTGCTACTGATCGGTTGATTTTACGTGATAATACAGCGTTATATAGTAAAGGAAGTGGCAACAACCCTGCTTGCAGTGGTGGTGGTGATACTGCTTATATTTTTTAGCCTACGTTTTGTGCGCTTGTTAGGCGATGTTGCGGAAGGTATTTTGCCTGCTGAGCTCATTTTTACGCTGATATCGCTGCAATTACTTAAAAACCTCGGTAGTATTTTTCCTTTGGCGATGTTCTTTGCCGTATTGTTGGCGTTTGGTCGTCTATATCGCGATCAAGAAATGGTGGCATTAACCGCAAGTGGTGTTGGCCAGGCTAGTTTGGCGCGCTTTTTATTATTTTGGGCCCCGTTGATATTAATGATTAATGCGGCCTGTTCACTGTATTTATCTCCTTGGGCCGCCGCAGAGTCACAGCGAATTCGCCATGCGGCAGAAAACCGTTCCGAGTTAAGTCTGCTAGCAGCAGGCAGGTTTATTGAGTCGCGTGATGGCACGCTGATCATGTATGTCGAAGCGCTTTCAGATGACCAACGCGAACTTAAAAATGTCTTTGTGCAAAGCCGTAAAGGTAATAATAAAAGTGTGCTGGCATCAGAAACGGGCTATCGCTATCGCGACACGCAATCAGGCGATGAGTTTATGGTGATGGTGGATGGTTATCGCTATGAAGGTGAACCCGGGCAAGACAATTATCGTATTACTGAATTTGCCAAGCATGCCGTACGCGTAGAGGAAAAAGCAGCCTCGGCGCCGCATTTACGTCGCAAGGAGAAAAGTAGCGTTGTTTTATGGGAGTCATCAAATTTAAAGGACACGGCAGAGCTTCAGTCACGCTGTGTTGAGCCGCTGATAACGATTGCCTTAATGTTATTGGCGGTTCCAATGAGTCGCGTTAACCCCCGTGAAGGCCGGTACGGGCGCTTGTTTAGTGCTGTGTTTGTCTATGTGATTTATAACAACTTTTATGGCGCTACCTATAACTGGATTGGTAAAGGGGTTATCAGCCCCTGGATCGGTATGTGGTGGTTACCACTGGCATTATTGTTAGTCGCTTTTGGGTTTGTGCTTTGGCAATCCAGAGGTCAATCAGCATGGTACAAGCAATACTTGCCATGGGGACAAAAAGCACGCCTATGAAGATATTAGATCGCTATATTGGTGTTGCCGTTTTTAGAAGCATCGCACTGGTGTTGTTGGTATTAATGGCGCTTGACGGTTTTTTCCGACTGGCACGTGAACTCAATAAGGTTGGTACCGGCAACTATGATCAAAGCGAGATGTTTATTTATTTGTTTTTAACAACACCGGCGCATGCGGTTGAATTTTTCCCGGTTGCGGCCTTGTTAGGCGCGATAATGGGTTTGGGTACCCTGGCCAATGAAAGTGAGTTGGTGGTGATGCGCGCGGCAGGTGTTTCATTATTGAGAATAGCGGGGTCGGTATTAAAAGCGGGTTTTGTTTTGATTCTGACGCTGATGTTATTAGCTGAATTTGTTGTGCCGCCAGCCGAACAATATGCGCAGTCACGACGCTCACAGATGCTCGCGGAACAAACTGCCTTAAAGACAGAAAATGGGTTTTGGTCCCGAGATGCGAGAAGTTTTTTAAATATTCGCGGGATCAGTCCGGGTGGTGATATTAGCGATATCTATATTTATGAGTTTAATGATGATCACCAATTGCATACCACCACGCATGCCAAAAGGGCACTTTATGAAAATGGCCAATGGATTTTAAGTGATTTAACGCAAAGCCAGATTAGTTTGCAAGGCATCAAGACCCGCACCTTTGAACGCGCACAGTGGGATTCTTTATTAAGTCCTGCATTGATAAACCTGATTGTGGTGAATCCTTTGCAGTTATCGATACGTGATCTTTACCGTTACTATCGTTATCTGGTTGATAACGGGCAAGACGCGGATCGTTATGAATTGGCCTTCTGGGCCAGATTAATCTTGCCGTTATCGATCGCAGTGATGTTATTACTTGCCGTGCCGTTTGTATTTGGGCCATTGCGTTCGGTGGGTGTCGGGCAGCGAATATTTATTGGTTTTTTGGTTGGTCTGGGTTTCTTCCTATTCAATCAGGCATTTAATCATCTGGGTATTGTTTACAATATTATGCCATTATTAAGTGCCAGCTTACCTGCCCTGAGTTTTCTTGTGCTGGCCGTTGTCATGATACGGCGGATTTAACCATTTATTTTTTCACTGGCTTGGGTAATTGAACGACCTTGCAACTTGAAAAATGGTCATGCCAGGCACGTTTCTTTTTGTCGAACACCATCCATAACGAACTTACTGTAAATAATATTAATGCGCCAATACCCGCCATAAAACGTGGTGACATGGGCTCGCTCTTTACGAAATAAACCCCGAGACCTAATAATATGCAAGCCGCAATACCGGCCATAAAGCGCAGCAGTGCCTGGCTCCAGCTTATGGCTGTGCCATCTTCGTTTTGTACGCGCAATCGCCAGGCGCGCATCCCCAGGGTTTGTCCTCCGCGAGTCCAGAACCAGGCAAAGAATACATAACAAAGTACGAATAAATAAGTTTGGTAGAAGGGGTTTCCGGGTCTGGGCGCTTCGCCGCCAGTAAAGGGCAAGGCGACAAAACCGGCAATGACGATGATGGCCATGAGTAATAACACATCATACATCAGGGCAGCTAACCGCCTAAGGAATCCTGCTGGGGGGAAATCGGAACTCATGATTGCTTGCCGCTATATTTACAATTATTTTCAGGCAGAGAATATAGCACAGTCACTTCATTGAGAGGGCATCGACTTTAAAATCCAAACAAGCCAGTACGCTGTTCAGTAAGCGTTGCTACTGAGTCAGGTAACAGACTCCACCAGTCAATATTAATGCGACGAGATGGCTTGTAAACCTCCAAGAATGTGGCCTTTAGTGTTACAATTAGCGTAACAAAAATAATATTTTTCAGACACACATAGGTTAATCGAGACATTTTGGCAACGACACGGCAACAATCACCCGCGACGATAATACCCCGCGCAGAACATAGTATTTCTCGTTCAAATATGAGCGAGCAAGCAGTGACTGTGCTTTATGGTTTAAAGAAGGCCGGTTATCAGGCGTGCCTGGTAGGCGGAGGTGTGCGCGATTTATTATTAGGTCGGGAGCCAAAGGACTTTGATGTCGCGACGGATGCCAGTCCCGAGCAAGTAAAAAGCACGTTTCGTAATTGTCGTTTAATTGGTCGCCGTTTCCGTCTGGCGCATGTTGGCTATGGGCGTAATGTGATCGAAGTGGCGACCTTTCGCGCCAACCTTGAACCAGAAGGCGATGATGTTCACGTAGAGAATGGCCGTATTATTCGCGACAATGCCTTTGGTTGCATTGAAGAAGATGTATGGCGGCGTGACTTTACGGTTAACGCTTTGTATTACGATATCCAGAATTTTTCGATTATTGATTACGTCAATGGTTACGATGATCTGAAGCAAGGTATTTTGCGGATGATTGGTGATCCCACCGCGCGTTATCATGAAGATCCTGTTCGTATGCTGCGTGCAGTCCGCTTTGCAATTAAATTGGGTATGCGGATTGAAGAGAAAACAGAGGCACCTATTTTTGAATTGGCGGGTTTGTTAGCAGACATTTCACCGGCACGATTATTCGAAGAAGTGTTGAAATTATTTCATGCCGGTAGTGCCTTGCAAACATTTGAAAGCCTGCGTCATTATGGTTTGTTTAAGCATTTATTCCCCCAAACGGAACGTATATTGAGCCATGAGGTAGAAGGTTTTCCGCATATGTTGATATGTGAAGCGCTAAAAAGTACCGATGCCCGCATTCAGGCAGGCAAACCGGTTACGCCTGCATTCTTGTTTGCCGCAATGTTATGGGAACCCATGCAAGAGGGGATGCAGCCAATGTTGCAACAAGGCATGCCTGCGATTCAGGCGATTCAAATGGCAACCGATCAAGCGTTTAGCGTGCAACGCCGTTCTATTTCTATCCCGAAACGGTTTGCCATTATGGTCAAGGAAATATTTGTCTTACAGGCTCGCTTGATGAACCGAAGTGGTAAGCGTGCATTACGAACATTAGAACACCCGCGTTTTCGGGCAGCCTATGATTTCTTGTTAATTCGTGCCATTGGTGACGATAGCCTGGCTGAACATGCACAGTGGTGGACCAAGATACAGACCTGTGACCATGCCGGTCGTGAAGCAATGTTATTGCCAAATGAGCATAAAAAAAGCAGGCGCCGTGGCCGCCGCAAGCCAAAATTAAAGCGAACCGATGCCTGATGTCATAAGTTATATTGGCCTTGGCAGTAATATGGATGGGCCAAGACAGCAGCTCACTAATGCCATTAGTGTAATACAAAATCTCCCTCAGTCGCGCTTGGTTTCATGTTCATCTTTTTACCAAAGCAAAGCGCTTACGCTAAATAATGAGCCTGCTGTAGCGGATTATTTGAATGCAGTCGTCGCCATTGAGACAGGACTGGATGCCCTGGCCTTGTTAGATGCGTTACAGGCGATTGAGTTTGCGCAAGGGCGGCGGCGTACGGAAGAACGTTGGGTGTCGAGACCGCTTGACCTTGATATTTTGCTCTATGCAAACGAAACCATAAGCCATGAACGGCTGACGGTGCCGCATCCAGAACTATGTCAGCGTGACTTTGTGTTGGTGCCCCTTGCGGAAATAGCGCCCGCACTCATGATTCCACAGAAAGGGACGATTGCTACTTATTTGGCGAATTGCCCCCGGACAATTTCAGCTAAATGGCAATGTTCCGCGTAGGGTGATGCCATACATGAAGCCTAAAAACACGTTACAATATGCATTGTTGATTACTTGACCTTATTATGAATAGTTCAAGACCTGACTTTATTGTTGTTGAAGGACCGATTGGCGTGGGTAAAACCAGCTTGGCTAAACGGTTAGCGGAGTCTTTTGATAGTGAACTGTTATTAGAAGGCGCGGACGAAAACCCGTTCCTTGAACGTTACTACAAAAAGCCCGGCGAAGCCGCATTACCAACGCAATTGTTTTTCCTCTTTCAACGTGCCCGGCAGATGCAGGAATTGCGGCAGCATGATTTATTTCGACCGGTTCGGGTCGCTGATTTTCTGATGGAAAAGGATCGTCTGTTTGCAGAGCTAACGCTTCAGGAAGATGAATTTGACCTGTACGAACAGGTTTATGCAAACATGACGATTGATGCGCCAATACCTGATTTGGTGATTTATTTGCAGGCGCCCGTGGAAGTACTGTTACAGCGCATTAATAAACGCGGTATTGATGCGGAAAAGCGCATATCACAGGCCTACTTACAGCGTTTGGTAGACGGTTACACGAGTTTCTTCTACCAATATAATTCTGCACCGCTATTGGTTGTGAATGCATCAGAGATTGATTTAGTGAATAACACCCAGGACTATGAATTATTGCTTGGGCAAGTGCAGAGTATACGCAGTGGCAGGCACTACTTTAATCCACAATCATTTGAATTTTAATCATGAGCCGATTAACCCTCAAACAATTACGTGACATGAAGTCGCATGGTGAAAAAATAGCCGTGCTGACGGCGTATGATGCGAGTTTTGCATCGCTATTAGATGATAATGGCGTTGATGTACTTCTGGTTGGTGATTCACTCGGCATGGTGTGTCAGGGGCATGACAGCACCTTGCCCGTCAGCATGGATGATATGGCTTACCACTGTGCCAACGTGGTGCGTGGCAGTCAACGTAGCTACATAATCGTTGATTTGCCCTATCAAAGTTATACGACAGTTGAACAGACAGTCGAAAACTCGCGCCGGTTGCTGACCGAGGGTGGCGCGCAGATGGTTAAACTTGAAGGTGGCCAACAACAAATAACGAATATAGAAGCGCTGGTTGAACAAGGCATCCCTGTTTGTGGCCATTTAGGGCTTGAGCCGCAATCAGTACATGAGCCGGATGGTTATAAGGTGCAAGGGCGGGATGAAGACAGTGCGGCGCGAATACTGAACGATGCGAAATTACTACAGCAGGCAGGTATTCAGCTGTTGGTGTTGGAATGCATACCTGCCTCACTGGGTAAATTAATTAGCGCAACAGTATCTATTCCCGTTATTGGTATAGGTGCTGGCGTGGAGTGTGATGGTCAGGTACTCGTTACCTATGACATGTTGGGCATTAGCCGTGGCCATAAAGCCAAGTTTGTGAAGAATTTTCTGCAAGGCCAATCCGATATTGAATCAGCTGTTCGCGCCTATGTTGATGAAGTAAAGCAAGCGCGCTATCCAGCGCGTGAACACAGTTACCAATGAATAATGCCTTAGTGCAGGTACATGATATTGCATCATTGCAGGCAGCCTGTCAGCCGTGGCGTGATGCAGGGGAACGTATTGTGTTTGTCCCGACGATGGGGAATCTGCATGAGGGGCATTTACAATTAGTTGATCTTGCCAAACAACACGGCGAACGCTGTGTGGTGAGTATTTTTGTTAACCCGACTCAGTTTGGTCCCAATGAAGATTTTGATGCCTACCCGCGTAGCCAGGAAAAAGATGTTCAATTACTGGCGGCACGTGGTGTTGATCTGGTCTTTGTTCCTTCGGTTGAAACACTTTATGGCAATAGCGTCTCCAGTGATCTCCATGTACCGGATGAACTGGGCAATAAATTATGTGGCGCGAATCGGCCCGGGCATTTTGATGGTGTTGCGACGGTTGTGGCAAAGCTGTTTGATGCGGTTAAACCCACTGCCGCCGTTTTTGGTAGTAAAGATTATCAACAGGTGCAGGTGATCCGCTGGTTGGTGTCACATTTATCGCTGCCGATTAAGATCATTGCCGCGCCGACAGTGCGTGAGGCAGATGGTTTGGCCATGAGTTCGCGAAATCAGTACCTTACGAATAATTCGCGCCAGCAAGCCTCTCGTTTGTATCAGGTGTTGTCATCTGTCGCCGATGAATTACAGCATGGGCGACGTGACTTTAGTGCGCTGGAAGCCCAGGCGATAACTGTCCTGAATAAGACCGGCTGGCAAGTTGATTATGTACACATTTTGAGTCCTGAATTGCTCACCCCGCATGAAAAGGACCGCCATTTCATGATCTTCGCGGCCGCGTATTTAGGCGTACCGCGCTTAATTGATAACCTTAAGTGCACAATTTCACCCCAATCCAAGAATAGAAAATGATTATAATCAATGACTTAAAAGCCGGGTTTGAATGCGGCGGGTGAACATTGGATAATACGCACCAGCTCGCATTAGTGGGCTTTATTATTATGGTTAAAGAAAGGGTGTTCCATGCAAACGACGATGCTCAAATGTAAGCTACACAGGGCTTGCGTGACGCATTCTGAGGTTGAATACGAAGGTTCATGTGCTATTGATGGGCGCTTACTCGAAGCGGCTGGCATTCTTGAATACGAACAAATTCAGATTTATAACGTTGCGAATGGCGAACGCTTTACCACCTATGCCATTCGTGCCGAAGATGGTTCCGGCATCATCTCGGTGAATGGTGCTGCTGCGCATAAGGCAAGTCCGGGTGATCGCGTGATTATTTGTAGTTATGTCGGGGTGAGCCAACAGGCCCTGGCTAATTTTAAACCCAAACTCGTGTATCTAGACGAAAACAATACTATTACCCATATGCGTAATACGATTCCTGTTCAGGTTGCCTAATTTCGGCCGATACAGTCTCTGAAGCGACCGCGCTACGCGGTTAAATAATTTACGCACCAACGTACAGGCAGAGGTTGTACTTCACTATGGTAGATTCAGAAGACAAACGTGATTTCCGTAGAATGGCGGTAGACAGTGATATTTCTGTTTGTTTGCTAGGCAGTAGTCAGGTGATAACCGCACGCATTAAAGATCTTAGTGCGACGGGCCTGAATTTTCATACCAGCCATGAATTAATGGTGGGTGAAGAGCTTGATGTCAATATTGAACCGGGCAAAGCCGGTATTACCTTACCTTTTCATGCCCTTGTTAGAATTGTGCACATTGAGGAAATTGTTCCGGAAACTGAATACGCGATTGGTTGTAAAATTAAAGAAATGCTTCCCGTTTCTGTTTAGTTTTCCTCGTATCTAATTAATTATAGTTATGTTTGCTCAAGGCAGAGTAGTCGCTTAGGGTCTGTCCAGAACCTAAACCGAAGGTTAAGGTATTCAGCGTGCTTACGATAAGTACGTACGGTTAAAAATCAGTAATATAGGTTAATGACTTTCATCTAGTAGGCGTTTTATGCCACCATAGCAGGATGACAAGGTGTAAATTTTCTATAATATTTATATTGTTATTTGGGGTGGCAAATAACGCTTTCGCTGCTGATAAGATGAAAGCAGATGCATATAAGTTTGGGGTCTTTCCTTACTTTTCGGCTATTCGGATGGATAACCTTTATTCACCTATTAGTGCCGAGTTAAGCAATCGCTTAAATCATAACGTTAAATTTCGAACTTCATCAACATTTAAAAAGTTTTTAGCAAAACTTAACGCAGAAGAATATGACTTCGCGCTTATCCAGCCTTTTTGGTATCCGGTTGCCGTTGATAAAAAATCATATATTCCATTACTGAAAATGGAAGAGCCTTTTGTTGCATTGATACTGACACTAGAGGGTAGCCCAATACACTCGGTTGAAGATTTACGAGGGAAAATAATTGCAACACCTCCTGCTTTTGTTCCAGTTGTTCATATGGCGAGAAAAGCATTAATTAAGAAGGGGCTCGTGCCCGGTAAAGATCTCACTTTCAAGGCATTTAAATCAGTTGACTCATGTTTCCAACAAGTATTAATTGGCAAAGCAAGCGCCTGTGTTGCTCCGCCTTTTGCCCCTGCCGTATTTGAAAAAGCTATGAATATAAAATTACGGACGTTACTTGCATCGTCCGGTATACCGAGTCTGGCGTTAGTTATTCACCCCCGAGTACCAAAACACGATCAATTAAAAATTAAAAAAATTATTATGTCATGGACGAATACGGAAAAAGGTAAAAAATTACTAGACAGCATGCAGACCAGACGATTTACCCCCATCGATGATGACGAATATGATGTGGTGCGCAAATTCATAAACGAGATCAAAAAATAATGTTTACCAACCTATCATTAAAATACCGTATTGCAATCATTATATTTATCCTTGAGGCCATCATGATGGCCACTGTATTACAGCAAACGTTAGGTCAGTCATCCAAGGCAACCAACAAACAGATAATCAACAGTCAACATGCTATTACGAACATTATTGGCGGAGTAAGTAAATCGGCTCTTATCACTGAAGAATATGTTAGTTTGCAGAGTAATATTAATCTTTTAATTTCTGATACAGAAATAACAAGATTATTATTAAGCGATGCTAATAAAGTTATTGTTGTAAGCTCATCAATAGTCGATATAGGTAGTCAAATGCCTATCCTAGAAGAACGCAAGAATCATAATTGGCAAAAGATTGAGATTAGTAATTCATCTGGACTGATAGGTTTTCTAGCAATTGAATTTTCAAATAAGGCATTGGCCTCAGCTTATAGTAATGCGCGTGATTTTGGAATAAGCCTTGCTTTAATCGGTATGCTGATTATCGCTGCCATTGGTGTGCTGGTTGGTTTTTTGCTCACTCGTCGTTTGGAAAGCATCACGAATACCGCTCAACGTTTGGCCGATGGTGACTATTCTGCAAGAACGAATCTCCATGGCAAAGATGAAATTGGAATACTTGCTGCCACCTTTGACAAGATGGTGCAACGTATACTGGAAAAAGAACAAAATCTTGCCATTACGCTTCACAGTATCGGTGATGCGGTTATTACAACCGATGTAGATGGTAATGTTACCCGTATGAACCAGGTGGCTGAATACCTTACGGGTTGGTCAATTCGGGAGGCCAGTGGGCAATCGCTAAAAACAATTTTTCCTATCATTAATGCCACAACACGAGAGTCGATATCAAATCCAGTTGATACGGTTATGGAAACAGGTGAAGTTGTTCATCTTAGTAACCATACAACGCTTATTTCCAAAGATGGCACAGAATATCAGATAGCTGATTCAGCTGCGCCAATTCGTAATAACAATCAAATTCTCGGTATGGTTCTGGTTTTTAATGATGTTACTGAACAATATAAATTACGTGAAGAAATTCGTTCATCAGAACAGCATCTCAAGCTTTATCGTGAACAAGCCCCTCTTGCGTCTATAGAATGGAATCCTGATTTTCAAGTTGAAAACTGGAATAAAGCGGCTGAGAAAATGTTCGGTTATACCGTTGAGGAAGTTAGAGGCCGTAATTTTACCGAGTTTATGTTACCTGAAAATGCCGTTGTTGATGTTAAACAAATTTGGAAGGATTTGATTTCCCAGGAAGGTGGCAAACATAGTCTTAATGAAAACATCACCAAAGATGGAAAAATCATTTTATGTGAATGGCATAATACGGTGCTCAAGGATGAATCAGGCAGGGTTATCGGCGCAGCATCGATTGTGCAGGATATTACCGAGCGTGAGCAGAGAGAAGAATTACTGAGGCGTACGCAGAAGATGGATGCGCTCGGTAAGCTCACAGGGGGGATTGCCCATGACTATAATAATATGCTCGGTGTGATTCTGGGTTTTAGTGAGTTGCTGGAAAATGGTTTAGAAAAGGGATCACCACTTTCCAATTATGTTCATGAAATACAGCATGCAGGTGAGCGAGGTGCAGAATTAACTAAAAAGTTACTCGCTTTTACACGTCACGTAGGTAATAAGGCAGAAATGCTGAATATCAATACAATACTAAACGATATTCGTGACATGCTACAAAAAACGCTTACGGTGCGAATTAAACTAATATTTGAGCTCTCGGATGCACTATGGCCGACATGGATTGATCGCAATGAATTCGAAAATGCGATTTTGAATATGTGCATCAACGCCATGCATGCAACGGATCATCAAGGCCAGTTAACCATCCGTACCCACAACGTTCACCTGAGTGACAGTGATTGTCTTTCACTGAAGCTCGATACAGGCGATTACATCTCACTCAGTGTCACAGATACGGGTAGTGGGATGGATAAAGAAACAAAAGAGAGAATATTTGATCCATTCTTTTCAACGAAAGGTGAATCTGGCACAGGGTTGGGTTTAAGTCAGGTTTATGGTTTTGTTGAACGTAGTCGCGGAGCCATCAATGTTTACTCTGAAGCGGGCCATGGAACACGATTCACGCTTTACTTTCCTCGGTATAGTGATAATGCTGCAGGCATGGAAAAGGCGGAAAATATCAAAGCTGAAAATTTGAGTGGCAATGAAACGATTCTAGTCGTAGATGATGAACCCGCATTACTCAACCTGGCGAATGCTACGCTTGGTGCTCAGGGCTACCATGTTATATGCGCAAATAATGCTAAAGAAGCATTGAAATTGCTAGAAGAAAATGCTGTCGACATCATGTTCTCAGATGTGGTCATGCCAGAAATGGATGGTTATCAGCTGGCGCAAATTGTACAGAAGAAATATCCTGCTATGAAAATACAGTTAGCCAGTGGTTTTAGTGACTCACGAAATAACAATCGGGAGAGTGCTGCTTTGCACAAAAATTTGCTGCATAAACCTTATAGCTCGAGCGAGTTATTAAAATGTATAAGAATGAGGTTAGATTCGACCGTTGCAGTTGAATAATTTTAGATGCTAATACCCCTCAGTACTGATTTACGATTAAATCGACAGCCATGGGTCACATGGGCTGTGATATTGATATGTGTCGTGGTGTTTTATTTTCAATATCAATCTAACCAGAAATACCAAACCTCCATTATTAATTACTGTGAAGGCCTCTCTGAGCAGGCCGGTCATTCTGCAGATGATTTATTCAAACAAAGTAGCAATGCCTGTCGTTACATATTGCATGCTTATCACATACAAACGCTTAGGGGCATTGCGCCTGAAGAGATTGAGTCGACCATTTTTGAAGGCCTACCCGAACTATCTGAAGATGAATCATTAACGCTACGTTTATCTTTATATGAGCATTATATTCGATATAAGGAAAATGCGCCGAGGATCCTTGATGAGGAAATAATGTATTTCCCGCGTAGTTTTAACCCGTTCACCATGATCAGCTCATCGCTGGCACACGGTGGTTTTGCGCATATTATTGGCAACCTGATTTTCTTTTTTGCCTTTTCTTGTGCGGTTGAATTGTTGATTGGTGGTGCACTGCGTTATGTCCTGACCTTAACGGCGATTGCGATGGCCTGTTCGATTTTTTATTCATTATTTACCTTGTTTGGTAGTGACAATATTCCTGGTCTAGGTCTCTCCGGGGTGGTGATGGGGGTCATTGGTCTGTCGGCCTATTTAATGCCCACTGCCAGGATTAATACCTTGATCTGGTTTATTCTGCCGATTACCCGTGTTGCCATTCCTGCCTGGTTTTTAGCAATATGGTTTGTTGGCTTTGACGCGTGGGAATTACTTTCTGAGGGAATGAATCACGGCATTAACCTGGTTGCGCATGTGAGTGGCGGTGTGGCGGGTTACCTGATTGGCGTTATGTTTTTCAAACAACGCAAAGCAGAAGTGTTTGAAGAACTGGCAGACGAAATAGCCTATATGAAAGGGCAGGATAGGTCTTTTGCGGTTAATAAAATGGCGAGTCTTAATAAAAGTTCGCGAGCGCTAGACCAGCATTACATGCAGCAGCAAGAGAAAAAACAGCAGGGGGCTTACCTTGATCGGCTTTTTAATCTAGTGCGCACAGGACAAAATAGTGATGCGATTAATTTGATTTTAGCGGATGTTGATCCAATGCAGTTGCACCCCGATCATTTTCTGGATATTTATAATAAAGTGGGGGAGTGGAAAAAGCACGGTGCTTATTTGTGTTTGGGACGGCTAATGATTGACCTGTATATACAGCATCAACGTTATAACGATGCATTTGAAATTGCCAAAGAATGTTTCAAGGTAACCCGAGAGTTTGTGCTTGCCAATCCGCGTGATGTCTTTTTACTGGCACAGGAGGCAAATAGACAACAACGTTATAAATTGGCGGTCGCACTGTTACATAATGCACAGTCACGCTATTCGACTGAAGTCGATTACGTATCGTGTGGATTGCTTGAAGCGGAGATACTTATTTATAAGTTGCATATGCCTAAAGTGGCCAATCAATGTCTTGAAAAACTAAAACGAATTGCGAATCCGGTTGAACTGGAAAATATAGCGGCATTACAGTTGGCATTAGTACCGAGCAGCTGAGGCAAAGAAACAGACGGATATAACACGGAACAATGACGTCAATCTGTGGTCTGACGGTTGTTGGCAGGCAGGTGAAGTTTTATTCCCAGATGCTATACTGAATGATATTCATAAAGATAACGGAATATCTTTAGATCTCATTATTATTGAGATATTCCGTCACTAGGAGTGATGACAATGGCAATCTTCAAGTTTCGATATTTTCTTCCTTTCGTGCTCTTACTGTTTACTGCCCATATCGATGCAAGTGTGCGTGGCGACAACTTTGTTGCGTTTGAAAGTGGTCAGGTTAGGCCGTTAGCGCAAACGCCCAATGGCAAATTGTTACTGGCAACCAACACCCCTAACAACAGTGTTGAAATTTATCGTGTATCGAGAAAAGGGCTAAGGGCAGTCGCCAGTGTGCCGGTAGGTATCGAACCTGTCGCAATTGCAACCCCCAATAATCGAGAAGCATGGGTGGTTAACCACCTGTCGGACAGCATCAGTATTATTGATCTCACGTCACATCCGATGAAAATCACGCGTACCTTACATGTGGGTGATGAACCCCGTGATATTGTGTTTGCCGGTGATAATAATAAATTCGCATTCGTGACAACGGCGCATCGTGGTCAAAATGGGGCTGATGACACGGCGATTGATGCACAATTAATGACCCCTGGCATTGGCCGGGCTGATGTATGGGTGTTTGACAGAAATACCGCAGACACCAGTCTGGGTGGGGCACCGCTTACGGTTATTAACTTGTTTGGTGATACACCGCGTGCACTGGCGGTGAGCCCGGATGGTAAAACCGTTTATGCAGCCGTGTTTTTATCCGGTAATAAAACAACCGCGCTAGGCGAAGATTTTTTCCTGAATAAACGCGGTCCGACGCATAGTAGTGATGGTGTACTGCAACCAGAAACCGGCCTGATCGTTAAATTTGATGGTAAAAACTGGCTTGACGATACCGGCAGTAGCACCGATCTCAGTGGCAACCTTTATAATGATAAAGTGCCTTTCAGCTTGCCTGACTACGATGTCTTTACGATTGATGCGAGCCTGGCAACACCGGCAAAAACAGCAACACGTTATAGTGGTGTTGGCACCGTGCTATTTAATATGACGGTTAACCCAACGTCGGGTGCTGTTTATGTTTCCAATACCGAGGCACTGAACCTGACGCGTTTTGAAGGCCATGGCAATACGATTGAAAGTGCCACGCTACAAGGCAATTTTGCGAAAAGCCAAATTACTGTGATCAAAAATGGTGCTGTATCACAGGTTGATTTAAACCCAAGAATTGATTTTTCAAAGCCGGGCACACAAAAGGATCGTGATATCGCGATGGCTATTCCGCTGGAAATGGCGATATCGCCTAATGGCAAGACCTTGTATGCAACCAGTTTTGGGACACAAAAATTGGCTGTCTACAATGTCAGGAAGCTTGAATCAGGTAAAGCGGTTCAGTCCAGGCGTAAACAAATTGCCTTATCGGCGGGTGGTCCCTCCGGTATTGTACTGGATGAAAAACGGAAACGACTTTATGTCCTAACGCGTTTCGATAATGGTATCTCGGTGATCAATACCAAACGTGGCAAGGAGATTGATCATATTACGATGTACAACCCAGAGCCGGATTCACTGATTGCGGGCCGACCGTTTCTTTATGACGCAAGAATTTCCTCGGCGCATGGCACCTCATCCTGTGCCGTGTGTCATGTGTTTGGTGATATGGATGGCCTGGCATGGGATCTTGGTAATCCCGACGGTGTGGTTGTTAATAATCCAAATCTATTTATTGATTTCTTTAATGAGCTGCTGCCTGACCCCATTACCTTCCATCCAATGAAAGGGCCAATGAATACACTCAGCTTACGTGGCATGGCAGGTAACGGACCAATGCATTGGCGTGGCGATCGTACTGGCCATGTTCGTGGGCCAGGCGAAACACTTGAAGAGGCCGCCTTCAAAGAATTTAATGTTGCGTTTCCAGATCTTTTGGGAAGAGAAACACAATTATTAGAAAGTGAAATGCAGGCCTATACAGATTTTGCGCTCAAGCTAACCTATCCACCGAGTCCGATTCGAAAACTGGATAATTCGCTTACCCCTAATCAGGCAGAAGGGGCAGATATTTTCTTCAACGACCTGACAACAGGCGATGTGATTACCTGCAATGGTTGTCATGATGTTAACCGTGCCAACAATCAGTTTGGTACCGCCGGAGGCAGCTCTGTCGAGGGAGACAAAATTTCACAGCAATTTAAATCACCGCATTTCCGAAACCTATATCAGAAGGTGGGTAAATTTGGTAATTCGGGGAAATTTGCCTCAGACACTACCCAGTTTGGTCCGCAGATAAGAGGCTTCGGATTTATGCACGATGGCAGCATGGACACCGTGGATAAATTCTTGAGTGCTGATATCTTTAAATTTGATCCTGATCCTGTCCAGGATGTCATAAAGCGTGGACAAGTGGTTGATTTTGTCATGGCATCAGACAGTGAAATGGCACCGATTGTTGGTCAGCAAGTGACTCTCTCAAACAACAGTAGTGCTGCGACTCATCAACGGATCGATTTGTTAAAGTCCCGATCACTGGTGACAAGTCCACGTGGAGAGTGCGATTTGATTGTGAAAGGCGTTATCAACAACCAACAACGCGGTTACTTAATGCTAGCGGATGGCCGTTTCCAGTCGGATAAAAAGAAACAGGTGCTGACCGATAGCCAATTACGTAAATTGGTTCGTCACAACAACCAAACCCTGACCTTTACTTGCGTACCGCCTGGCTCAGGTATCTGGATGGGCATTGACCGTGATGAAGATGGCCATTACGACCAGGATGAAAAAGACAATGGCAATAAATTACGCAATGCATTAACCGGACATCACTGATCGCATCGTTCCAGATAACAACACTACCACCATACCCTACTTAACAAGCACAAGGAGGTGCTACGTTAGTTAAAACAGTTCTTAGTATCAAGTCTGAACTGCAACAAAAATAATTATTCATAGAAATAAAAGGAGAATAAAAGGGGGTGGAGGGTTCAAAAAATGATCAATATCACGCAGTGGTTAAAAAGTAATCCCTCCGTCCCCTTTTCCTCTTTACCTTTTGTTTAGTCGTAATGCACTATTCATCGTAAATCGATAAACAGGCATGTTAAGCCACACAGGAACGGCTCTTGATATAGAGCATTATATAAGTAATTATGAATCAACATTGTAAAAAAACGGGATCAGTCGGTTGACAGGAATACATATACACTTTTTAGAAAAGGGGTTTCCAATTCAATTCAATTCAATTGTTGACCAAAATACCGAGGGAATGGATGATGAAAAAGAACCTGGAACAAAATGAACTGTTTGCCGCGCAATTGAAGGACTTTTTGGCACACAAGCCGCAGGATGCCCAGCTTCATCTCAGGGGGGAGGGTACAAACTCATTGGCTGCCTGGTTCCTTGGGCCGCGAGCTGAAAATAAGGAGCTGTTCAGCAGGCTGATCCAGTCTGCCATTGAGGCCAACTGTAAAGATCGTGAAACGCTGTTCAAGGATGACCCACCATACGTGACCGAGGAGCGAAAAGACGAGCACTACAAAAAATCGGTTGATAGGATGGAAGATGAGCTTAACAAACTTTTAGTTGCGCTCAGGGAGTCCGTTCCCTTTTTCAGTTATCGTTATCAGGCACACATGAATTGGGACCTGACCATGCCCGGCATGCTAGGTTATTTCGCCGCCATGCTTTACAACCAGAATAATGTTGCGCTGGAGGCATCCCCTGTTACCACTCATCTGGAGCAGGAGGTTGGCAAGGACTTGTGCAAGATGTTTGGCTACGATATTTCTGAGAGTAACCCAATACAACCATGGGGGCATGTGACGTGTGATGGTTCGGTCGCCAACCTGGAAGCCATGTGGGCAGCAAGAAACCTCAAGTACTATCCGCTATCGATAAAAGCAGCCCTGAAAAATGAGCCCATCCTGAAACCGTGTGAAAAAAAGATCACGGTAAAGCTCTGCGATGGCACAGAGTGCATTCTGGTAGAACAGGAAGCCTGGGATTTGTTAAACTTGACCGTCGATGAGGTGCTAGCGCTTCCGCACCGTATCGAAGAGGTATGCGGCATCACCGTAGAACAACTGACCGGAGCCCTCGAACCTTACATTCTGCAAAGCACGGGCTTTCAGGATCCAGTGTTTGATGAGACAGATGATACTAAGGCTCCTGTGCTCATGGGGCCGGCGACCAAGCATTACTCGTGGCCTAAAAACGCAGCGATTCTGGGTATCGGCAAGAACAACTTCATCAATATTCCTGTTGATGAGAATGCACGAATGCGTGTTTTGAAATCAAATAGTGATGATCGGGAATGTCTCGAAGCCGAGTTAGAGCGTTGTTTGGAAAACCACCAACCCGTCGTTATGGTCGTGGTGGTACTCGGTTCGACCGAGGAAAGCGCAGTTGATCCACTAAAGGATGTGATCGATTTGCGGAATCAGTTTCGGAAAAAAGGCTTGGGTTTTGTTATCCACGTGGATGCTGCCTGGGGCGGCTACTTTGCCAGCATCCTTCGAGGTGAGGCTGATACATTGTCTGTGGCTTCGAGTGAACTTGATAGGCAAGTCACCCCAATACTCGAAATGAGTGATTATGTGACCGCGCAATACAACTCTATTCCCCTGGCCGATTCGGTCACCATCGATCCACATAAGGCCGGATACATCCCGTATCCCGCCGGTGGCCTGTGTTATCGAAACTCGGCCATGCGAACTCTTGTTGCCTTCCTGGCACCAGAGGTTTATCACGGCAGTGCTCCTGATGCGAACATGGGCGTTTATGGTGTGGAAGGTTCGAAGCCGGGCGCAGCCCCTGCGGCGGTGTACCTGAGTCATCGTATTATCCGTCCAGATAAAAGCGGCTATGGAAAGATTCTGGGGCAGGCCCTGTTCAACAGTAAACGTTTTTATTCCGCGATCATCACCATGGCTGAGGAAGACGATCGCTTCATCGTTGTTCCCGTTCAGAAAATACCGGCAGAACGTAAAGATAAGTCAGAGGAAGAGATCCGGAAGGAGATGGAGTTCATTAAGACTCGGATCGTACCTGTGCAAAACAATGAACTGGTTACTGATGAAGAGGCTATGGACCTGCTACGTGAACTTGGTTCTGATCAGATCATTATCACCTACGGATTAAATTTTAAAAGAAAGGATTCTGAAACGAACGAGCTAGTTCTGAACACAAATGCAGAGGAGGCAAATAATTTCATGCAGGCCGTTTTTAAGAAGCTGAGTGTCCGCCCCTCGACGGATTCACCGGGCGAGATGCAAATTCCGGAACTTATCATCACTACATCCCAATTCATTCCAGAAGAATACGGGGAACAATTCGTAAAAAACTACATGAAGCGTATCGGTGTTAAGGTCCCCGGGGGAAAGCTGCCAACGATGAAATTTATATCATCAACCACTATGTCGCCGTGGTTGACTGCGACAAAGGAAGGAAATTTTATCCCTAGATTGACTGACGCATTTCGGACTGCCATCGACGACGTGTTGCAGGAATATCAATAATTGAAAATCAAAGTATTATTTTCCTGTTTTTAATGGTGAGATGTTGATGTGTGAGTCATCGGGTGATGTGGTTGCTAATAAAGCAAATCAAAATTTATTAAATATTGCTATTAAAATACATGCATGAATTTTGTTCTTCGTTAATATAGAAAAAACAATAGTGTAATATTGGGAAATACCAGTGTGATATGAAAGCGCATAACAAGGAAATTAGGAACATTCGTCCTCGCTCATTTGGGCAACCAAAAGCCGTGCTGCGGATGTTTTTGGTTGCCACTTATTGATAGCGTTATGCCTTAAAAGAGAAAAAGATGGGGCCAATTAAAATTCAGAGTCCGGTAAGAGGAGAATGGTCATTTATGAATCCTCCCGGACACCACCCTGACGCGAAAGACTTTGTAGCAGTTAATAATAAAGGTGCACCATACAATAGAATAAAATTCCTACGTCATTTGTTTTATAAATTGGCGGTCACAGAAACCTATGCCTGGGGAAAAGAAATATTCTCTCCATTTGAAGGAGAAGTAATAAAGGTTGAAGATGATGCTAGAGATAGAATTGATTTAAATTTTATACGTGACCTGATCAATGGCTTATTTTTAGCCCCACGAAGTAATAAAGATGACATTGGGTTTTTCCTGGGTAATTATGTCGTAATGGAGTCAAAAGACGGGGTCTTGGCACTGTTTGCGCATTTAAGGCAGGGCACTGCGGTTGTAAGCAAAGGGCAAAAAGTGGTTGCGGGTGAGTTAATTGCTCAAGTTGGTAACTCAGGCAATACCATTCAACCTCATCTGCATTTCCAACTCATGACAGACCATGATGTATCAAAAGCGGCGCCCGTTCCCTTTGTATTCGAGACTTGTCAAATTAGCAATAAAGGAGCATGGGAATCTGTAAGTGCTAAGTTACCGCGTAACTATGAAAGATTTAGAGTATAAATGGCATAGCATGGCATTCCAATTTACGGTGGTAAGGTGTCAGGTGTAATGCATATATTTCAGGAGGAAATATGAAAACAATGACATGTAACCAGCTCGGGGGAGCATGTAATAAAGCATTTCATGCCAATACGTTTGAAGAAATAGCTGAATTGAGCAAACAACATGGCATGGAAATGTTTCAGAAGAATGATGAAGCACACCTCAAGGCCATGAGTGAAATGCAAAAGCTCATGCAAGATCCTAAGGCTATGGAGGCATGGTTTGAACGTAAACGAAAGGAATTTGAATCATTGCCTTAATGATTAGGTGATTTAGGCATACAACACATAACAGATCATTTTAGGTTGCCCGTAAAAACGCTGCGCGTCCAGCGCAACGTCTTACAGTCCCCTGAATTATCATTTAGTAAAACAATAATTAGCCAGTATTACGCATACCCTGTGCAATCGCATTAATGGTGCGCAGCAACGGGTTTCGCCACTCCTCACGTTCTTCGTCACTCAGCGATTCGTCACGACTACGTTCGAGCAGGGTTGTTTGAATATGGTTAAGTGGGTCAAGGTAGGGACTACGGCGTTGTAGTGAAACCGCTAATGCCGGTGATTCTTCCATCAGGCTTTCAACGCCTGCAATCAACTTAACTTGCTCAACTGTGTTCGTATATTCCGCACTGATTTTACTGTGTAATTTTCTAGCTAGAGCTTTGTCCGCACATTGTTCGGCGTATTCTTCTGCAATGTCCATGTCGCCTTTATAAAGTGCCATTTGCGTATTACTTAACAGTGCCTGGAAGAACGGCCAGTTTTTGTACATGTCCTGTAACTTGGAGATACGTTGTGGATCATTGCCATGCCATTTAGACATCGCACTACCAATGCCATACCAGGCAGGCAGGGTGTGACGTGATTGCGCCCAACCAAATACCCACGGAATGGCGCGGATAGAACCCATGGAACGATCGGCCTTTTTACGGTGCGACGGACGTGAGCCGATATTCAGTAAACCAATTTCAGTGACAGGTGTTGCTTCGTAGAAATAATCCATGAAACCTTCGGTATGCATGATCAGTTCATGGTAAGTCTCTTCACCACTTGCGGCTAACTCATTCATGATGCTTAAGTCATCTTGATTGTGCATTTGTGGCGGCACAATTAAACTGCGGCTGGCTTTCATTAGGCCGGTAACGCCCATACTGAGTTCATAACTTGCCGTTTCAATATTACTGTATTTAGATGAAAGCACTTCACCTTGTTCGGTAAATTTAATCTGACCGTGTACCGTGTCTTCCGGTTGCGACAAAATCGCATCATGGGTTGGGCCGCCACCGCGACCGATGGTGCCACCACGACCATGGAATAACCTAAGTGCGACGCCGTATTCACGTGCCAATGCGGTAATTTGTTGTTGTGCCTGGTAAAGGTTCCAACCGGAGGCGAGAATGCCACCATCTTTACATGAATCGGAATAACCGAGCATGATTTCCTGGCGGTTGCCGGTGGTTTCCAGCAGCTTCGCGTACGTTGGGTTTGCAAACAGGGCACGCATCACCGGCGCGATGTGTTGTAGATCTTCAACGGTCTCAAATAAGGGGCTGATTTCAATATCACAGAACAACGCGCTATCTTTCTTGCCCGCGAGCCCAGCGAGCGAACTCAACCACATCACTTCCATAATATGGCTTGCCGAGTGCGTCATTGAAATGACATAACTACCAAATGCTTTTTGACTAATTTCATTACGCATGCGTGACATGACGTTAAATACTTCTAATGTCTCACGTGTTACTTCGCTTAGACAATCGACATCAAATTCAATCGGGCTATCGGCATTGAGTAACTCACTGAGTGCGTCAATGCGTTGTGCGTCATTCATACCGGCATAGTCGATATTTTGTGTCGCGAGAATTTCACTGACAGCATCAGTGTGCCGGGTTGATTCCTGACGAATATCTAAATGTGCGAGGTAGAAACCAAATGTTTTAACCAGGTAAATAAGGTCAAGTAACTCACTGTTAGCCGTGGCATCATCTCCATGGCTACACAAAGAAGCATGAATCATTTCTAAGTCATCAAGAAACTCTTGTTCATCAAGGTAACGTCCTTCGAAGCGTTCACGGACATTCCCTTCGAGTAGACCCTTGATGGTGCGTAGTGATAATTCAAGACGGTAGTGCATGATATGAAGCTTGCGACGATAAGGCTCATGACTGTAACGATTTGGATTTTCAGCAAAGGCACTTTGACAAACAACGTCTTCGCACTCAAGACTCTTATGGATTGCTTCAGAGGGTTCGCATAGCTGGCTTGAGAACGTTAACAGATGACTAAGTTTTTGCACACGGTTGAGATACTCAAGTAGCATTTCGCGTTTCTGCATGCGTAATGCCATCACCGTGGTTTCCGGTTTGACGAATGGGTTGCCATCCCGGTCACCGCCTATCCATGAGCCAAAACTAATGATAGTCGGTAGTTTAATGTCACGTGCGTCGTCGCCGTAAACATCTTTAATCGCTTTATCCAGGTAATGGTAGGCAATCGGAACCGCCTTAAACAATGATTGGCGGAAATAATATTGGCCGTTACGGATCTCATCAATGACCTTGGGTTTGTGGACACGGACTTCGTCTGTTTTCCACAGCACTTGCACCTGGTTTTCAATTTCGGTGCTAAGCGCATCGCGTTCGCCTTTGCCAAGACGCGGATCGTTGAGTTTTTCACTGGTAACAAAGATACGACGTAATGTTTCAAGAACGGTACGTCGTTTAGCCTCAGTTGGGTGTGCGGTAAAGACCGGCATGTAGTTGAGGCTGTTTAGGAGTGTTTGTAATTGCTCAGCCGTAATACCTTGCTCGCGAAATTCGTGCAGGGTGTGATTAAACGAGCCTTTCCACAATACGTTGTCAGTACGTACATCACGACGGCGCTGGCGATGTTGGAAGGCTTCTTCGGCAATGTTCAATAGACTGAAATAGGTGCTGAAGGCACGGACTACGTGTGTTGCCAGACCGGGTTCGAGATTTTTGATAATTTTTTTCAGTCGCTTGCGCTTATTCGCATCGTCCTTTTTGCGCAGGCTCACATAGCCTTTGC
>Ga0316207_10001496_pt1 | contig 28451 bp, 27 predicted proteins | sample 6weekpyrite_MG_FD_204943 | JGI IMG/M metagenome (GOLD analysis project Ga0316207, IMG submission 204943) | Microbial mat bacterial communities from mineral coupon in-situ incubated in ocean water Damariscotta River, Maine, United States -... | ecosystem: Environmental > Aquatic > Marine >...
ACCCAAACCACAAAAAAGTCAACGTCGCACTCTCTCCCCAAGAGATGAATTATTGCAGAGAATAAAAAATCCTCGCGCTCTAAAGCCTGTTCAGAAACGTCAACCGGTCAAAAAACAACAATCGGCTTTAGAGAAAAAAATATTAGCCCGACGAAAATCAATACAATCCAAAGATCAAGATCAAGATTGGGATCAAGATTGGTATTGATATTGAAGTAGCAAATGAATTTAATATTTGCCGTTTTCAACAATACCATAATATGGTCCGTTTTTTTAATAAATTTTTGGTCACATTTTTTTGAAAGTGAAATTGAAAAACTTATGGAAAATATTTCTGGTAGAATCTGATTGCCAAGACACTTTGTTTAAACATTAATGCGATAAAGAAAATTGGAAGAGGCTCATTTTTATTTGCTCGAGATTTCCATCATATTTCAATAAAACTATTTCCTTTGGGAATTTCTTCGATTACATCTGTAATATCCAGGTACCACCACATTTGTCCACAATTTTTTTTTTCTTCTTTGACAGATCCTTTCAACCCTAAAGCGCAAACAAAGTCCGGACTATCCAATACCATTGTGTGATATTCTCCATTTTCCCCGCATAAATCGAGATTCGGTATGGTTTTCATCTCATCCAATTTCGCATATGTGAGACGTTGACCTACCCATGAAACGTCAAACCAAGGAGATTTTACTAACGTGAAATAAACGTAAAATCCTTCTTCCAACAGAATGCGGATAAAATGGTCTCGATCGATGTTCCAAAGCGGGAGATGAACTTTCATTCCTACCTGTTTTGATCTTTCACTTATATAATTGGGATATCCATTTACCAAGTCGATATCTCCGGTTACCAATGATTCGATTCCATATGCCTTCTTGATCGAAAGAATAGAATCTTCGTATCCTTTTTCGTATTGTCGATCGGGAATTTCGCAATAGATATACTGCAGACCTACCGATTTCGAAATTGCTTTGATGACATGGAGATTGTGTGCTTTGAAAGGATTGACATGATGTCGAACACATGGTCCGAAAGAAACTGCATACAAGATATTTTCTTCCGGAAGTGAAGAAAATTGATAAATTTCCTTTGCTCTAGCGCGATGTTTGGTCAGATAATATGCGAACATCGAGTCCTTGCCTCCTGTCAAGCATATGGCTGACGTTTTTCTGTCCATTTTTTTTTAAACTCGGTCAGTATTTTTTTTTGGGTAAATCAGAAATAAAAAGAAACCAAAAAAAAATCAATATGGCGGAATTTAATGTATATGACGAAAAATTTAAACAGGAAAAGATTAAATCTTTTGATCTTTTATTTTTCAAGGGATCCGATTTTGTTTCCAATTTGATCACTTACATTCAACAGAAACATCACGATGATAAAATTTTCTATGAGGATAAGAAAAAAAAACAAATTCTCAAGAAATGGTCTAACGACCCCGGAGAATATACGCATGTCGGTATGGTTTTGAAAAACGACATTTTGAAAGACGACACTCTGGATGACGATGATGTTTACGTGTGGGAATCGACGATGTCTGGGCCTCTGAATGATGGAGTCAAAAATGTTCGAGGTCACTCTTATTTTGGTGTCCAATTGAGAAGTTTAGAAGAATTGGTGAAAATTTACTATAATCCCGGAAATACCAAGATATCGATAGCTTCATTGATGCCTTATTATCGCAACATTATAAATGAAAATAGTCCACGAGTCATAGATCAATTCATCATTCTGTTCAACCAAACCACGGATAAAGTTCGATATGACGCTAATGTATATAGTCTATTTTCTGCGATAATTCCATGTTTGCGAGGAAACCGCCGAAAAATAATAGAAAAATTTTTCGACACAGAAGATTGGTATTTTTGCAGCGAGCTTGCAGCCGAAGCTTATTTAACCCTCGGAATTTTAGACAGAGAGATCGTAAATCCGAAAAATGTTTTACCTATGGATTTTTTGGGATTTGATAAAGACGATGTAATTCCCATACTATTTCAACCTTTAGAAATTATAATACCTCTATTTTGATTGATTGATTGATTTTTTTTTTTTCAGTATTTTCTAATTTTACATATTGGGATATTGAAGCCAAAGTGTGCGCATTTTATATATCTTCATAAAAAATAAAAAATAAAAAATAAAAACAAAAAAACTATTACAATGATCGTAAGAAAAAATAGAGACAGCGCAGGTTTAGGGCATACCGATACACTTTTTCATTTAGAACCAAATCGCTCGAAAAAACCGATACTCGATTACAAAGAAACCCTTCCCACGAAACATAATTTTTTCTATAACAAAACCGAATATTCCTTATCAGTACAAACCGAGTACACCATGTTTGTACCATCGAGCATAGAAGTGTTTTTCATCACCGGGTCCGCTGGGGGTGGTGGTGGTTCCGGATGTTTTTTGACTGACGAGATGATCAACTCGGGATCTGGTGGATCGAGTGGCGAAAGTATTTCCAAGACTTTGGTGAATGTACATGAAGGAGATAAAATCACAATTACGGTGGGACGAGGTGGTAAAGGGCGAGGGTGTGGAGCAAACGGAGAAAATGGATTTGACACTGCCGTTCGAAAAAACGATATATTGATCTTGACAATGAAAGGAGGTCGCGGTGGTTTATGTGCCACCGCGACCTCTATGGCACTCGGTGGTTCCAACGATTCGTCCATCATCACCATTTTTTCTGGGGATAATGGTGAGAACGGAGATTTTGCAGTGGGTTCCCTACCAAATCCTTCAGGGGGCAAAGGGGGTAAATCTTTTTACGGCCAAAGTGGAAACGGCGCCACTTCTTTCTCGAACAACGGATGTGGGTATCCTGGAACGTTTGGCAGTGGTGGTGGTGGAGCCGCTCCTTATGGATCATGCGGTAGTTCTTTCGGTGGTCGTGGAGGTCATGGGTTCGTATCCATAGAGTGGTGACTTATCAGACGGTAAATAAATACATCATTGCTGCATATTGAGAGAAATGTTTATTTCGCGAACTTTGAATTTTGAAGAATGCCACAAAAAGAAATTTAAAAATAACGATTCGACCAGTGTTTTGTCGAAGGGGAATGATTGGGAGAATATAAAAAAAATAAAAATCAATCGTATTCACACTCGCATCCTTTACATATCCATAATTCTTTTTTATAATTATTGATTTTTTGAAGACAATCTGAACATGTATTATAAGAAGAACAATACTTGCAAAACGCAAATATAAATTGTCTTTGATTGCAATTGTCGCAATATATGAGTTTATCGGAAGAATATACTTTTATTTTTATTTCTCGAGATCCGTAAAGTTTCGAAGAAATACAAGTATGTTTTGGGGTATGTTGTTCATTTTCAGGTTCTACTTCTTTCTTTGCATGTGAAGTTATACCCCAGTCATCCTCATCCTCATCCTCATCCTCCGAAGTGGACGATACGGGAGAAGAAGAAGATGTTTCCATCGAATCTTCTCCAAATGTCTTGAAGTTTTTAATGGAAGTTTTATTCACATCATCATTGTTCCAACATTCTTCTACATCACCCATTTGAAAAGATATGATTTCTTTTCCATAGGTTTTTTCATAATATTTTATGATTTCGATATCGATTTCTTTCAATGTCTCCCTGAGAGAGTCCATTTTCTTTTGACATGAATAAATTTCTTTAATAACTTCTTTCCTTTGGAAAACGTTTTCACTAAAAATTTCCGCTTCCACAACTGATTTATGATCATCTTCGGCGTGTGTTGACATTTTTTTAAAAATTCCTTTGTTCTATAATTGGAGTGTTTCTTTACTTTTATTTTACTTGATTGTCAAAGAAAAAGAAGAAAATCGCAAAAAAAAATCATGAAAAAAATACTGATTGTTTCATATTACGAATTAAAGGAATCTCTCCGATGTGCAGCTGATTGCCTGGAAAACTGTCTGTCATACGAAATCTTGCATTATCCGTTATTCGAAAAAAAAAACGACACAAATTCTCGGATCGAAAATTACTTTGAAGATTTCATTTCGTTCATTAAAAAATCCAACCCAGATATTTTATTTTGGTGGTACTTTGGAATTTCGGAAAAAAAACTCAAAGAAATAAAAAGTTTATTTCCGTCCCTTTTTCAAATTTTGTACAATTGGGACGATCCCTTCATTTGGGACATCGATCCTTCCTACAAGGAGAAAGTTTCTCTGTTGGACGCATGTTTTATTTCTTGCAAATCCTCTGTGAAAAAATACGAGAATGAATGTCATCTGGAAATCGTAGATTACTGTTTGCCAGGATTTGATTTGCGTTACCATTTTCCGGAGGACAAAACTGACGAAACTTATGCGTCAGATATCAGCATCTGTTGCACCAATCTTTACGAGAATGAAAATATATATTCGAAACAATTCGTGAATCGAAAAAAACTATTGGATTACATATATGATCAATGTCACAATGGCGTTTCGGATCCGGTTTATACTTTTCGCATCTACGGACCAGATTTTTTGGGAGATATATATCCAAAAGCGTACAAAGGATATTGTTCTTATTATGACACACACAAAGTATTTTATAATTCAAAAGTGAATATCTGCACTCACGTGATCTCGAATGCAAAAGGTTATCTCAGTGAAAGGGTTTCTTTGATTCTTGGATCCTCGGGATTTTTGTTGATCGACCCCATCGACGGATTAGATGAAATTTTAAAAGACAAAGAACATTGTGTTTACATGAGTTCCAGAGATCCGAGCGATATTTGGAAAAATGATATTGTTCCGTTGATTTCCGATGATCCCGGTGTGGTAGAAAAAAGAAACCGAATGGCAAGTCGAGGGCATGCTTTTGCAAAAAAGAATTTAACGTGGAAACGTTGGGCCAAATGTTTCGACAGTTTGGTCAGTCAACGTTTTTTTGATGAAATTTATAGTAAAACATATAATCGATTGAAATATCCTTACATCATGCCTTATCGCACGAATCCTCCCGTCAAAGACAAAGATTTCGATTGGAAACAGTACGTTTCTTTGAATCATCTCAATTCCAATGAAATCAAAAATGAGAGTTTAGCGTGGTGTCATTGGTGCAGACACGGGAAAAAAAACGGATTGATCTACGGACAAAAAACAATTCTCATTCCTTCTCCCACTGAGATTGTTTCAACTCACTCTTCCACTTCTGAAGGGAATAAAATGACCCAAGAAATGATTACCATTTTCAATACTTTCAAAATGATACAGGAAGGAAATTATGACAAATTATTTGAATTAAAAAATTCAATAATCAAAGAAGAAATAGATGATTTGTTAGAAATTTATTTGAACATGGAAACGATGTAAAGTAAATGGTTCACGGTAGTGTTGTGCAAATTAACCGAGTGGTTGACTGCCGCTTTTTTAGGCCGAATCTGAAAATGGGGATGATTTCGCTGTGAAAGACATTCTGTATTTTTTAGTGTTGTGCAAATGGCAAACCGATTCGTCACGGTCTGAACCGTTTAAGTCAATTAAGCTTTGTTTTAGTTATCTATTTATTTTTAAGAGAAGAAGATATAGCGCAATCTGGTCACATTTTCCCGAGATGAGGAAACCCACAAATTCGTCTGCAACGTCTGTCAAAAAGTATACAATTCCAGTGACGATTAATCGTTAATTTGCCCAAAACTTATCTGTACTGCACTGGTTCGCTGTCAATTTTGGGATTACTGATGTTGAAAAATATGCTTCTTTTCTTTTTCGCCTAATTACAAAAAAAAAAAAATAAAATAAATCCCCCGCTTTTTTAGAAAAAAATACATTTTCTTTTTTCAAATATACATTTTCTTTTCGAGCAAAATGACAGAAAAAACAATTCATAACTTCGCAAAACATAGATCATGGATTGAAGTTGAAAAAATTCTTTCGGGAGATCTTAACTGGGACATCAATTGGCAAGCAAAAGTATGCATATTTTCTAATTGTCATTCTGAGAAATGTTTTAATTCTCACTTCAAAAGGACGGAACAACTCTATTGTACTGGGCATCCAGAAGAGGAAACATAGATATCGTTACCAAGATACTCGAAAAAAATCCAGATTTAGAGTTAGCGGATGTGCGGGTATGTTTAATTATTTTGTAATATTCACTATAACAAAAAATATATTAGAATAATCAAACTGCGTTGGATACCGCAACATTCAACAGACATCCCGAAGTGATGAAATTGCTTCTTGAAAAAGGAGCAAAAGTTGATTGCAAACGATCAGTACATTTTTTTTTATTTTTTTTTTTTATTTTTTTTTTTTCACAAATTGACAAAAATTTTAGGATAATTCAACTCCGTTATTTTGGGCAGCAAATAATGGTTTTTTGGAAGGGGTCAAAATTCTCACGAGTAATGACGCAAATTTGAATATCACTCAATCCAAGGTATGACAGATTTAGTTGGCAATTGCAAAAAAAAACCTGATTTTTTTTTTAGTATGGCCAAAGTCCTTTAGATTGCGCTACTTATCATAATAATTTGGACGTGATCAAATATCTTTTGGATGTCGGAGCAGATCCGAATTGTAAAAGAAAAGTTTGAGGATGTGAAATATTTTCCCAAATGATAAAAAAAATAATTTTTTTTTTAAGAGCGGTGCAACTCCTCTTCATATAGCATGTCAAAAAGGTTTTAAAACTGCAGCAGAATATCTTCTCAAATCCGGCGCCGATGCATACTTGGAAAAAGACGATGGCACTACATCTCTTCATTGGGCTGAATATGAGGGACGTAAAGAAATTGTGAATTTAATTCAAAATTATGAGAAAAAAGATGAAAATAACTATGAATATTGCGTCATCTCTTGATTTTTTTTATTTTTTTTTTTTCAATAAATCAATTCCAAAAACTTTTGAGTGAAATCGGAACATTTGTATCTTTGCAGAAAATCAACCTTAGTCGTACTTTTCATTTTGTTTACTTCTTTTACGTTATTCGATATATGTTTCAGAAGAGAAACCATATCTAAAACATCGAAACTGCTTGAAGTTAACAAAGAATCTGAATTATCTGTCATTTGTATATCATGAGCGTGCAACAACCATCCATTCACTCCCTCTTTTATAATTTCGTTGTGGGGTTCTACATTCAGGGAAATCACCGGAATTCCCGCAGCAATGGACTCAAAAAATCCGAGCCCCAAGCCTTCATGTTTCGATACTTGAATGGTGACATCATGCTCTTCGTAAAGTTTCTTGATTTCCGTGTAAGATAGGTTTTCTTCTAAAATTCGAATATTTTGAGAGCACTGTTTTTTCAATGATTCCACGGAACATTGAGAAGTTATTGTCAATTCAACGGAAAATCCATCATTCAAAACTATTTCAAAAGCATTCATTACCTTATCGGCTTGTTTTCGATGGACTGTATTAAACCCACCAATCAATAAAAATTTCAATTTCTTTTCATTTACATCTTTTTCCGTATCAACAGGAGACACCGAAGACGAAATCGGAAAACGTGGTTCGAATGCAAATCCAAAGGGAAACAATTTCTCTTTTTCAAACAAAGAAAAATTAAATTTTTTCAAGAGATCGAAGCAAAGTTGATTATTACACAAGATTTTATCGAAAATCGAAAACTTTTTCAATTCTTTTTTCCGAACGATTTCGATGTTCGGAATTGCCAATACTCGAATATAATGTCGTTCTTTCAGATACCTTGCAATTTCGAAAACTCGATGAAAACAGATTTCCGGAATAATGCAAGTTCCAATGGTATCTCTGTATTTCTTTAAGAAAATACAAAGTTCTTCATCGGTCACATGTTCTCTGTCATTTTCGGAATAATAAATCTCATCATTTGTTTCCCACTCCATCTCGAGTGCCTGAACTCGGTCGGAGGATTCTTGATTTTTTTTCGCAAAAGAAGAAAAATATGGCTTATAAGCAAAAATAAAAACCTTGAACCCATTTTTTATCAATATATTTCTGTAATGACGTGATTGTATTCCGAGACCTTGATCGGACCAAGGTGTGAAAATCATCACATTCGTTCGGAAACTTTGGGTCAAACTTTTGAAAACCACATTTTTGAAATGAAAAGTATGATCGTTTTTCATTTGGGTATACTTCATCTTTGCGGCATTGGATAGTTTTTGTAAAGCTTTTTCGTCATCATATAGCTCCGAAATTTTTTGAATCCAAAAATCTTCTTCTGAAGACGTTCCTACGTGCAAATGTTCTGCGGCTTCTTCGTCTAGAATATATGATAAATTCCCCTTTCCCGAAGTAATCATCGGGATTTCTCTGACGAGACCTTCTTGTGCCACTCTACAGAACGTTTCGTCGATTTCTGAAGGAATCAATAAAAGTCTCGTATGATCGTATATTTCGTTTACTGTTTCCTGACGATTTAAAAGTATGGTAATCGCATTTTTTCGATTCAACACTGCGTCTCGGATTTCTTGATCCAGATCTTCCGAATCGAATTCGCTAAAAATTCCTTGACATGGAAGATCGGTTTCATTGATCAATTTTAAAAAAATCTTCCCCCCTTTATTTTTGTGAAGATTCATGATGGTCACAAAAGAACGATTATATTTATCGTCTGTCCATTTTTTGATGAATGATGCGGGAAAAGAAGAAGTTTTTGCATTTGCATCATTTTCGTCTATGAAGGGGTAACAAATGTTTTCTATATGTTTTGAAGTGACATTTTGTATAATATCTTGCATATATTTGGACACTACATAAGTTGTGATTGTATCTTTTTTATCCAGAATATTTTTATATTCATCGTCTTCTTTGTGCATCTCGATGTTTCGAAATATATCTTTATTAAACATTTTCGCGTTTAAAGCTACGACCCCCGACCAAAAGTGATATCCTGTGATGAAATTGACCTTTTGCTCCACACAACATTCCATAATGTCTAGTCTTCGATGTCCCTGATGATGCACAATATCGGGCGAAAGAAGTTTCATCCATCGTTTTAATTTAGTTTTATCGAACCCACCCGGAATATCTATAGCATATGCCGTTTTCCCATCCCGTGGTTGGTGAGCATTGACGAAGAGTTTTCTCACTCGGAAGGAGTCGTAAGGTTTATGATAATTGCGAACGAGAACATTTTTATTTTGTTCCGCATGTTCGAAAGAAATCCATGCGACATTTCGAGCCCCTTCGGACAATGCCCATTTGCAAGTTTCCAAGAGAAAAGCTTCGCCTCCTCCAAATCGGCTTCCCCACAGTGAAACGCAAAGAAAATTTTTATTGCGAAAAACGGAATGAAAATCCATGAGAAGGATTTTTTTTATATTTTTTTTTTATTTTTATTAAGATAGTTTTTTAATGATCAGAGGTGTATCGTCTGCCTTTCTCTTTTTCGACGCATTCGATGCTTTTTGTGCTTCGTTTACGCAATCCATTAGTTCTTCATATACATGCGTGTTTTCTTTATTGTACGTTTTATATAAATTGGTCAAGTAAAAGAAACACGGTTGTCCTAATTTATATTGAGGAATATCGGTACTCGCTTTGTAGAAATAAATATTGTCTTCGAGGTTTCCCGTATTTTTTACATTGTCCAAGACAAGACATTCATAATTTTGCGTACAATTGAAAAGAACTTGATTGAAAATCTCGTAACTATCGAAAACTCCGAAAAAATATTCGTAAAGCCTTTTTCTATTTGCTTTGATCATCTCTTGAAATACGAAACAATAATCTACCTGTGATCTCAATTGTATTTTCAATGCCATGCAATATTGTATGGAAATGGCAATGGTGATATTCAAATGTCTTCCGTTATAAGCAATTTCTTTGAAAATGGGATGGTCTAATAGATTTGCATTTGATGATGCTTTTGATTTTTTGTTGTCAGACGAACATGCGAGAATATCATCCAGGACAATTAAAAATTTTCTGCATTTTTTTTTGTTAGCCAAAATGTTTGCCATTTTTACAATATTCACTATCACTTCTGATTTTGCTGGAAAAATGAAAGACTCGGGGATGAATTTTTTGAAAAGATCTTCCGAGGCTGATGTCCCTGCTAATCCAAATACTACATCATATCTGTCCCGAAGATGATAGAAAACGTCAAGAATCAAAGTGGTTTTTCCGGATCCTTTTTTACCTACAAAAAGAACCATGCGATTCTTTTGTATATTCGTAGGATGAAATTTGGAAATGTTATAGTTCGGCATGATTATGACCTTCTTTTTTTTTCTTTCTTGTATGCAATCAAAATAATACACGTTTTGGTTTACTTATTATTTATTTTTTTTTTTTTTTTTTGTTTAAATATAACGTAATGATGTGTAATAATTACATTTTCTTGGCACGTTCCTTGATTCTATTGTAAGATGAAGTTCCTTTCTTGGGAAGAGGTTTATAAGATCCCTTCTTCAAATACCCTTCGGCTTTTGCAGCTTTTCTCCATTTGCTAAGTCCGGAATTCTTTCGTGCAGCGGAACTCTTTCTTCGGGATTTGTATTCGTATCCACCGGCTTTATTTCTTTCGCGAGTAATGTCATTCCTTGTCAACCCTCCTGCGGTGTGTTTGGCGTTTCCCTTGTAGACCGCGGCTTTTCCTCCGACGGCTTTCATACCAGAGGATTTCCTCCCAGATGATTTCCTCCCTGATGATTTCCTCCCAGAGTGTTTTTTACAATTCACAGAGCACTTATGTTTTCGGTAGCGACGTTTATGTGAAGAAGATCTTTTCATTCCAGAACTCCTGCGCTTTCCAGAACTCCTGCGCTTTCCAGAACTCCTGCGCTTTCCAGAACTCCTGCGCTTTCCAGAACTCTTACGCTTTCCAGAACTCTTACGCTTTCCAGAACTCTTACGCTTTCCAGAACTCTTACGCTTTCCAGAACTCTTACGCTTCGAGAGATTAAAAGGATTTCCTATTTCGATGAGTGGATCATAAAAATTGTCCATTATTTTTTTTTAGGGTTGAATTGGTTAAACTATTTATTATTATGAAAAATATTTTTTTTTGACCGTTTGTGAAATTTTTGACAAAAATAATTTTTTTGGAAGGATAAAAATATGTCATAAAAAATAAAATAATAAAATATAGAAACAATGAATTCTTCCAATGCAATTGCAACCTATTGTACGATGAAAGAAAAAATCAAAAACTTAAAATCTGAAAGAAGTGAAATCCTCAAACCTTTGATCGATGAGGAAATTATTATAAAAGATAAATTATATCAATGGATGAAACAGAAAGGCCACGAATGTATTGAATTAAAGAATATGGAAAATCCCAAAGGAGAACAACTTTATCTCAAAATTTGCATAAATCAAAGTAAAAAAATGATAACGGAAGAAAGGATCTGCAATGGAATCAATAACTTGAAGATTGTCGATCATAGTCCCATTACAATTTCTTCCGAACAACAATTCAAAAAATTCATTAACCTGATATATGACGGTATTCGATCCGAATGTTCATCCGAAAAGGAAGTCGTTCAAATTTGCACCATTCGATTTCCGAAGAATTCAAAAAAGGAGATCGGATTCGAAATCTTAACGAAGGATAAGATTAATTTGGACGCATACAACGAAATTGAGAGATTGGTGAATCTCTTGATAGAACGTCAAAATGAAATAAATACCAGAAGGAAAAAATATAGTGCCACTCAAAAAGAATTTGTAAAAGTGGAAAATGAAGTTTCTTCGGATGTTGCATTGTATCTCAAAACTCAAGAAGATCAAAAAAGAAAATTGAGATTTTCATATGAGGATCAAGATTCGAAATTGATGATGTTAAAATGCAAGACCACCTCGGGGGTTCGGGTCAAAAAGCACATGGGTCTTCGGCAAGTCAAAACGATAATTGAAGATGCAGTAATCGCTGAAGAGAAATCTAAAGACAATTCTTCTGAGGAAAAACGGGTAATTTATTGGGATGAATTTAAACCTTTTTTGATTCGACACATCATAGAGAATGCCAAAAAATTTGAGAAAGGACAGGAAGAAACTTATGAAAAAGATCAGATTACTCTGAGTGATATGAATGTGAAACGAAAACGTCAAACTCGCAAACAATAATAAAAAATACTTTTAATAGTTCGATATTTTTAAACCCCTCGAGAAAACAATGATGAATAATAACTCATGGACACCGTCAACGTATGCATTCGCACAACAAAGGGCAAAACAAGCAAAAGTATACAAGTGGCTTCACTTGCAAGTAGCCATTTATTATCAAAAAGTAGATAGACTCTTGGGTATTCCTGCGTTTTTTTTTTGCAGCGCTATTGGTACGTCTCTTATCGGATCTGCGACGATAGATGATAATATGGTTTCCATCATCATCACCTGGATTTGCGTGTCGATTTCATTTATCACTGCTGGTCTCCTCGGAATTTTGTATTATTTGGATCCCAGTACTCTTGCTCAATTGCATTCTCAAAAATCTATTTATTTTGACGACATCTATCATGATCTTCTAGTAGAATTATCTACAGAACCCGAATTGAGACAGGATTCCAGATGGATTTTGGGAATGGTACAAAAAAAATTCGCCATGGCCCAACAGCTTCCTCCCATAATTCCACAAAGTTTTTGGAAGCAACACGAAACAAAAGTGATGAACGGATTTTTGTGGAATGATTTAAAAGAAATGGATAATTTTTTTAAAGAAAGCTCTTCCATGGGTCACATTTCGTGCATCGTCGAAAATTATCAAAATAAAGAAGAAAAAGATACAGAGATGGAAAAAGTGATTGTCGTGGGCGAAGAAGCAGCGAACGAAAAAGCAGCGAACGAAGAAGCAGCAGAAGAAGAAGAATTTATCGATTCGAAAAAGTTTCGCAATCAATTGCGTCACGAAATGTGTAGAGTGAGAAAAGAATCGAAATTACGTCGAGAACAATATCAATTGCAAAGATTTGCGGAACACGATGGTCTCATGAAATCCGGAACCAAAGCTCCCAACGATTTGGAAAAACAATGATAAACTTACTTTTCCCTGAGGCTTTTCTTTTTTTTGTGACACTTTAAATATAAAAAATAAAGAGATTCCGAAATACTAAAACAATCATTCCAGTGTGTAAAATGGAGTCAAACATAAATGATTACAAAAATAAAGTCACTGGGAGATTGCGAAATATTATGGAAAGTTCGTCTTCACCAAAAACAATGACAAACGACGTCCCGGAGAGTATGTTTTTGAAATTACTTTTTCCGAAAGGGCAAACTCGGGATAAAATACCGAAAAACATCTCCTTCATAAATTCTAAAGATGATTTGATTCTCAAAATACTTTGTTTTTTATTAATATTGGCTTTGTTGACAATGATCGGGATTACCATCTATTATTCTATAATGACACCGAAAAAAAATAGAGAAGAAAAATAACGGATATTATTGATATTTGATATCAAGAGGGGATAAATGTTTCGTCCAAAGTCGCGTAATGTTTTCATATATTTCTTCCGCACATTGAATCATTATGAAAGTATTATCATAGAAATAAATCACAAAGGTCTGTTGATTCAATTTCGAAAGGCGAGAAATGTTCTTGACAGGAAAAATGTGATCATGTGATTCGACACTATTGGCGCCATTGATGACCGTATTCACGTTGCTGAGCAAAATTATAGTTCTTTCCTCATTGATTTGAACACTCATGATTTCTATTTTCTTTTCTTTTCTTTTCTTTTCTTTTCTTTTCTTTTGTTGTTCTCTGGAAGAAAATGCAAATTTGCGGAAGAAATCAAAAAATTATAAACGAAATTTTTCTTGGAAAAAAAAATATAATATTTAACAGGAAGTACATCGAGATGCAGTTTGTTTTACAGCAGATTCTGCAGCGCTGATGCAAAATGGAGTCATTCTGACAGATACGGGATATGTTTCAGAAGTGTTATTATATGGAACATCATAAATAAAACAACTTTCCATTCTTTTACATTTTTCGAATTCACTTTGCATTCTAGGATTGGTCTTGTATTGGTCACATTGCCAGAGATTTTGATAAGTTTGTTTGCAGACAGGCATGGTTCCGGGTTCATATGGAATGGGACAAAATGGTTCGATCGCTTTGCCGTCTCTCTGTACAAATATTACATCATTCTTACATTGAACATCATTGTAATTTTTTCTCGAGGATGTCCCGATAATCCTGGGATTTTTTAGAGCTGCAGGAGCACATTGTCCGTTGTCACATGTATTTGAATCACATTCGTTATCGAAAATACAATTTCCTCTATGTGCGTATGTTTTAATACAATTAAGATCATAATTAGAAGATTCTGGGCCTTGAAGAAAAGGACTTTGAAAACAAGTTTTTCGATAAGGAGACGAATACCCCGTGAATCCTGGAGGTCCACAATAATTTTTAGTGTACATATTGTATGTTCTTTTTATTTTTTCTTTTTATTTTTAAAAGTCATATAAAAAAAATTAGACCAAAAAATCTATTTCATCTTTTGTTGAATATACACTTTCTTTTTCTTTCTCCTGGATGTTATTAAAACCAGTGGATCCAAAACCACTTGTACCTCTAGTAGTTTTCGAGAAAACTTCTAGTGAAGAGACTTCTTTAATCATCGGAATGTCGATTTTAGCCACCACCCATTGCGCGATGCGATCTCCATTTTTGATCGTGTAAGGCAGGGTTCCGTTATTCAAAAAAATCACTTTAGTTTCCCCTCTATAATCCGAATCGATGGTCCCGGGAGAATTTGGCATTAATAAAGTGCTATTAAGACTCATGCCAGAACGAGGACGTACTTGGATTTCATATCCTTTCATCAATTGTACATAGAGCCCAGTGGGAACCGCGCATCGCTCTCCAGGATTCAAAGTCAACGAACTTCCGGGAGCGAAAAACGCCTCTACGTCCATCCCTGCTGCTCCATTCGATGCGTAATAAGGTAAAGAAGGTAAATGATCTTTACCATACTTTGTCGAACGGAAAATTTGAAGTAAACAAGAATACTTTTCCCCGAGCAATTCCATATCCGTATCCATGTTTTTTTTTTTGATTCAGAAAAAAATAATGACACGATAGTCGAAAAAAAAGTAACATGATATTCAAAAATATATTTCTTAAAAAAAAATGATTAACATTTATTTCATTTTCGTCGAACGCCGTTTCACAAAATCCTCGAGTGACGGAGAAATATTTTTCGACACATTTTGTTCTTTGTTTGGAGTCAGTTTTTTTATTTTTTTATTTGGCTCCATAGAATTTTTCGGAAGAGGTTTTCTTCCTCTTTTTTTTGGTTGCGGTTTTTGCTCTTTTTTTTCAATAAATTTTCCAATTCCTGTATCTTCGGTATCTTCTTTGAGAACTTCGGTATCTTCTTTGAGAACTTCGGTATCTTCTTTGAGAACTTCGGTATCTTCTTTGAGAACTTCGGTATCTTCTTTGAGAACTTCGGTATCTTCTTTGAGAACTTCGGTATCTTCTTTGTCAGAATCATTACACACTTCCATGAGATTATCAACATTTTCGTCGTGATTTTCAGATTCTTCTGTGAGATCTTTGGATTCTTCCATTAGATCATCAGATTCTTCTATGATTTTTTCGGGAGCTTTCGTCAATTCCATATTTTCTTCTTTTTTTTTCACAAAATTTGCAAAAAGATTATTTTCATTTCCGTTGAATTCTTCGCGGTGAGTACTTTGCCAGATCACATCTTCTTCTTCGCTGTTCAGTATATTCAGAGATAAAGAGGTTTTTAATTTAGTTGTATGTTCTTCGATCACCATGGGATATTGGACAAACGGAGGATTCCGAACTATCGAGCGAATCGTGTGTGAAATTTTTTTTTTTCGAAAAACTTCGATTGACATGTCCCCACCAAATACTTTTAAGCGTATTTGCGGTGGAGCAGGTTTTATGGCATCGAGATAATCGAAAATCTCGGAAGCCATGGAAGAAAGTAGAGATCTTTGATAAGAAACATCCGGAAAATTTCGATCTCTCAACCATCCTGCTGCACATTGAAAAGAACAAAAATTACCGTAAACTCCGTAACATCCCGTGACTCTATCGACCGTTGCTGGAATTGGAATTGGAACCGAATCAAAGGGATGCACGCAATGATAACACCAGAGAGATGTTTTTTCAGGCCATCCTTTTTTTTGATAAGACGGAAGGACGTATTGATAAATAAAATTATTTTTATTGGTTCTGTGGTTCAATAATATGGCTTGAAATGGTCCGCTCGCTGGAGAACTGAGAACGGGGATTTTTTCAGGAATAGAAGAAATACCCATTATGTGTGTCCTTTTTGATTTTTAAAAAATAATATTTATGTGCTTTGCTCTCTTTTTTTCCGAAAACATTTAAAAAATTTAATGTGCCACATTAAATTAAAAGTAAGAACAAAAATAAAAAAAATGTCGGGACCAGGTTACCCATTTCCCGAATACAAAATCGAAAAAGTACAAAAACATATATGTCCCCTGCCTTCAGAAGCATACAAAATCAATGATTATCATACATGCACGACTCTGATGAATGAATGTCAAAAAAACTCAGCAACAAATGATCACTATAGAAATCAATTTCATAACTTTGCTACCCGAGATGCATATGTTTCGATCCCGGGTGATCCAGGGAGAATGCAGTATGAAGGAGGATGTAAAATTTTATTGGCTCAAAATTGCGAAGTTCGAAACGCTTTATGGCAGAATGCACAAACAAATCTTTATGGACTTTTGAAAAATTATCATGAGAACGTTGGGCAGAGAGAAAAGGAACAATCACATCATCCAAAGTACGAAGTTTGACGAAAAATTAATAAAATTATTTTCCTTCTTTGTAAATAAAACATGAAAAAAAGCAAAAAGTTACAACAAATAGCATGTGATGGTCGATCACTTCATGTGATGTCTAAATGTTTGATCATTACCGCATTCATAGTAGTTGTTCTCATGTATTTGGGAATGGTCATAAGTCCGTTATTATTCGAAGAATGTCCTTTTTTTTCTGTCCAACCCAATTCCAATCCCGTTCAGCGCAAAGAAAAACCACAAACGATAGTCATTAATAATCATTATTATGTTCGTCCTGGCGCTGGTGCTAATGTTAGTCCTGGTGCCAAACCTGATTCCATTTGTGAATTGGGAAACTCTTGTCCTTTCAAGAATGATTCGGAAATCAAAAAAATCTCAATAGAAGAATTGGCATCCACTGTCGAAAAAATACAGAAAAAGGAAGAGGTAAATGAAAAAATATAATTTATTTCATTTCTCCTGAAGCAAGTGGAGTACCAAAACAATTGACGTTTTTGTTGGGTGATACTGAAAACTGAGGAAATCCATAATGGAGGACGTAAATTGGAGGTTTGATGATTTTTTCTGTAATATCCACTTTTTTGCAGATTTTATTTTGACTGTTCCCGCATAATATACCCGGTCGTCGTAAATCCACGTATGGATAATAAGCAATCGGGTTGAAGAAATAGACAATCCAATCTTTTATTTCCGTCAGATTTCCGTCGAATTTCTTTAAGAAATTGTAAAAAGAAGTAGTTATCCTGTACAAATCCACATACCATCGAAACGTATCACATGCCCCTTTTTTCAGACACATGGCGGTATCGGATGACACCTTCGTATTTCGAATATTTTTGGAGACACTGAAATCAAAATCATAAATTTTTAAAAAATAAAATGTGTGTAATCGAAAATATTTAATCTCCTTTTTTCCGCGGTTTCTTGAAGGAATTGATACTTTGTAGCAAATGGTTTGTTTTTTGGGCAACTTCTCGATGAAAATGTTGTTTGCGTGAAGATCATTATGCATAAATTTGATTTCCAAGAAACATTCCAAAGTATAGAATAATTGAAATAAAATGGAAAACCAATCTTCTTTCGTCAGGAGATGTGGATTGATCAAATATTCTTTCAAAGTTTTTCCCATGATCTTTTCTGTCAATAAAATATGAATTTTATTATAATCGTAAAAATCTTCTTCTTCATCGTCGCGTATGAGTCTCTGTTGCCGCAAAAGTTTGTCGACGATTCCCTTGTGATTCGCAATCTTTTCATAGAACGCATTCTTGTCACAGGTTGCTTCGCCAATGAAAAATTTCAAATGTGGTGTGATTCTTTTCTTAATCAACGGAGCGATAATATGTTTGTAAACTTCGATCTCCATCAGAGTAGAATTATCGATTTGAGGCTGCAAAGGATGGAAAGATATTTTCCCAGAGACATCGAAATCATAAGATTTTGAAGATTTTCTTTTCATTTTGCCGAAAAATATGATAGTCTCTGAAGAAGATTTCTTTTCTTTGGATGACAGAATTTTTACCGAAGAAAGCGAAAGGATCTTTCCCGATGCCAAATCATTACACGAAATATTTACAGGAATAATGGGATATCTTTTCATTTTTGAAATCTATTTTTTTTCTTTCTCTTTTATTTTTTTATCATTTTATAATATTTCACATCAAAGAAATGAGTTTTTTTTGTAGAAAATGAATACAAATTTCCCGCTCTTATTTGTCACGGTTTCGATAAAAATAAAAAACGACCCCTCCTCTGTGTATTTCGAATCTGGATCTTTTAGAGAATGTGGCGATTACGCATACGAAATTTTTGAAGAATATTGCAAATCTCACAAAAATGAAATGGAACAATATGAAAGATATTATCTTGACCCAATTCATGACAGACCAAGAAGAATATGGTTGGAATATTGGAACCAATATTTTTGTGAACATAAAATAGTAGGACTTCCAAACTCGGGATATATATTTCTTCACGATGTTTTATTTAATCATAAAATGTATGTAACTTTTGAAACATTCTACATGAGCGAAAAAATATTAGATACTCCAGAAAAACAAATCGAATTCGTCAAATATTTTCATTCTAAATTATCCGGGAGGAATTGGTTTGATTTTGCGAGACGAAAAAAAGTATATGAAAGAGAAAGTTTCCGGGGGTCTTGGTTTCCCTTATACAAAGAAGAGTATTATTTTGATAATTACCTTGAAGTCAGAAATTGTATGAGCTATTGGACGAATGTTTTTAAATACATGTGCAAAGAAGTTCATGAGCCATATTTGAAAAATTTATTTCATCAATAAAAACACCCTATTATCTAAAAGATTTGTTGCGTGTCACTTCCCATGAAAACCGTTTTGCACAGAGGAAGTCGTGTTCGGTAAGCTTTTATTTTTCTCTGGGTGCTCATTTTTCCCATGTATACGTCGACGGCGTGATTAATGGGAAAAGCATTTTCGTAGAGCTTGCGGGCACCTTCCAGAGTCACGGCGTATCCATATAGTGTTTGCCATGAAGTTGTTGGAATTATATCCATAATATCTTTCGTATCGGATTTTTGGACCCTCCCTCTTCCTCCAATACCACGTGCGGTATGGGAAATGTAGAGCACATCACAATTTCTATTATTTTTCATGAATGTAAAAATGAAATCCAATTTTTCTTTGTTTTTTTTCGAATAAAGAAGATTGATATCATCCTCCATAATAAATGAAATTTCGTATTTATTGTCGATTATATTTTTCCAAGCTTTCACATGAGATAGATAACATCCGATCACTCCTTTTCTTTTCCTAGTGTTGCGCAATTGTCCAGCTGCAGACATTTTTGAAAAAGAAAGCATTTTTCCGTTGATTCCGTTGATTTTTTCCACAAAAGAAGACCAATGGTTCAGCCTTTTCTCGAATCGTTGATGACGATGAAAACGAATCGTGATTACAAAAGAACGCGACAAAAGGGAAGGATCGATCCAAGGAATGATATTTTCTTGGGAGTCTTTCACCATCATCCCCGTGGATTTAGATAATGTCCCTGATGATTTTGATATCATAAAACGAGGCAATTCTTTGGGAATGGATTTTCGGGTAATTGCACGAAATTTCCGTTTTCTCAATGCCGAAGAAGAATGAGGATTCTTCTTGATTTTATTCAAATCCTTCATCAAAATATACATTGTTGAACTAGAAAAAAAAATATATTTTTTAAGAGATATTTTACTTTTTATTATTACTTTTTTTTTTTGACCACGATGAATAAATTTTACATTCCTGGAGGCTTCATGGGAGGTCTGACTTGGGATTGTTGACCAAAAGAAAAATATCGATACCATAAATGATAGATATTTTTTTTCATTCGCTTAATAGAGTCACGATAAATTGCGTCTAAAACAATAAGGTACATTTCATTTTCTGAATTTTTTTTAAGAAAAAATGAAAATGAAATAAAAAATAAAAAAACAATTCCGAAAATTTCCCAAAACATTTTTCGCTTGTTCAGAAGAAAAAAAAACCGAAATATTTTTCCGGCGGAATTAAATTTTATTGTTTTCGAGATAAAGTCACAATGTCGAAAATGATCAAACTCATCAGAAAAAACATCGACGAAGAGTTGTTCGAAAAGTTTGAAAAAAACCGAGAACATTTCGTAACTAATTGGAACATCGATATGGTCGAGAATATGGTGAATGCAAATATATTGACAAAAGAAATCAATCTCGAACTTAATACTATTGACACCGAAGAATACTTACCCAAGCGAAAACGTCTCCGCAAAGAGAAAGAAGAAGAAGAAGAAGAAGAAGAAGAAGAAGAAGAAGAAGAAGAAGAAGAAGACTTCGAGCCTCCGCCAAAGAAAAAAAAAAAGAAAATCCTTGCTTCTTCAGAAGGGTCCGAAAATGAGGAATCCAAAGAAAAAGGCAAAGGGGAAGAAGATTTTTTGGACGATGAATTTATTGGGAAATCTGCATCGTTCGAAGACAAACTGGAAGGAATTTCGGAAGAATTGCGAAATAGCGTATTGATAAAAATTTCGACTCCTCATATTCTGAAACAGTTTTTGGATATCATTTCCAATATTTTGAATGATGTACATTTTAACATCATTGTTAATCGAAAATTCAAGGGACTCGAAGTTATGACATTGAACGATACGGGAGTTTGCGGAATACAAGCTCGATTTTATTGCGATTTTCTGGAGATAAAGAAAGAAAGCAAAATCGGCGATTTTTGTTTAAATGTCGCAAGCCTTTTGAATACTTTGCAAATCGTCCAATACAATAAATCCTGTTATTTGGGTATCGAAGAAGATCATGTCATGTGTTCAGTGATAGATCCGAATAATATGCTTTCCGGGAGTTCAATTCGTATAAATCGTAAAATAACCGAGGACAAATTTATCGTTATGTCGAATCAAGAATTTAAGTATATTATGACGTTTCAGCATTCGTTTTTTGCAAAGCAAATCAAGATTTTGAACAGTTTGAAAGTTGATAAAATTCAATTTATTCTCAGAACACCGAAGCCGGAGCAGAACCCCAAGGATTCGGGAGGGGGGATAAATAAGGAAATTTATTTTGCATTGGCTGGTCATGCGGATGACGTGGTGGCAAAAGGTATTTGGTTCAAAAGCATCATTCGAGAAAATATCGATCGTGTTCCGCAAAATGAAGATAATGACGAAGAACATGGGGAAATATCAGGACGCTCCTTTATTTCTATTGAAGAAATAAGCACTTCCAGCACCACTGAAGATTATTCGGATTCTTCCAAAAGAATGGTTCCTTGTTTTGAAAAAATGGATGTTCTCTACGACGAAACGTTTGATAAAAGATATTTGATGTCTTTTATTAAGCAAATGGATACGAAAGAAATTATGCTGTATATGCAAAAAGATAAACCTCTAGTGATACATTACCACGTAGGTGATAAATCTTATGTGAGATTTCTATTATCAGCATGCGAAAAAGAAAATACCGAATAATTTTCGTGTTTGGGTCTCTTAATTCTTTTACTTTTTTGAATAAATTTTTTTTTACTTTTTATTTTTACTTTTTCTTTATTTTTTTGGGTTTGATGATGCTTCTTTATCGTCATCATAAAGCATATAGTACATTTTCTCATACACTTGATCTTTGCATCCAATGCACTCTGATATTACACCGAGTGCCACACTCTGACCTGCCAGTTGTCCTGACATTTTTTTCTGAAGTTTTATAACTTCAGTAATATCGCTGACACATAGTTTGTATGCATTGTAAATCAGAAGACCTACGACGATCAGAGCAAAGATTATTTTGAAAAAACTTTCCAATCCTCCCCACACACTCGAAGAATTTTGTTCCATTTTTATTTTATTTTTAAAGAAGAGACCAACAAAAGATTTTACTTTTTCTTTTTTTCCGACATCAATAAATCTGCCCACTTATTTTTTCCCGGACGAATTACTATTTTTTCGATCAATTCCAGCAAATTCGTGCTGCATGGTTCTTTGTTCGTTTTTAATATTTGTTCCAACGAAAAGTTCAATATTTCTTTCGAAACACCCCCGAACCACCCGACATCCTGAATTTGCAAAACTCTTTTGTGTTTGATATGTTTCGTATCTTTTTCAAAAAACGTGAAGGTAATTAAATTTCGACTTTTGGAGAAGGGGTTCGAAAAAGAAGATCTCCTTATTATCCAGGATCCAGGTGGTTTCGAAACCAAGTATTCATGACTCTCTTCACAATCGAACACAAAAAAATTTCGCGAAAATGTTTCTAAATCGATCATGCTTCTGTAACGAATATCTATTTCTTTTTTTTCCTCTTCTTCCTGGAGGTCAGGGGTGTTTTTTTCTCTGAGAAATTCGAATAATAATTTGTTTTTCATCTCGATGATCGATGATTCGGTTTGTGGCGGAAGCGTTTGATAAAAACTCATGCGTTCTTTTTCGAATCTTATATATTTCGAAAGATGATCTATAGGTTTATCAGTGATCATGTCGGTGTTGTGTTGGTCGTACCAATTCATAAACATGTTCCAATCATACGTATAGACCATGTCGTTAATCCTCCGGATTCTAATTATTTTCACGTCAAATTCTTCCGAGAAATTTTCAGTCATGGACATATCCTTTTTTTCTTCTTCTGAAAAATTTTGTTCTTCCGAAAAATATGAAATACAGCAAGGAATCGCGAAACTGCAGTTCTCGTCTAAAAATTTGAATTCCATCAGCGAAAAATAAATAAAATGAAGATTTTTTTTTGATTATTTGTGCAAATATTTTATTTTTATTGTTTGGATCTCCTCTTCACTGATGGAGAATATTCTTGTTTCAATATTGTGACGCATCTGTTGTAATCGTGATACATGGTGTCGTAATCGTTCACTAGTTCTTCGATGAATTTCATTTTTTCTTTGTTGGAAGTCAGCAATTTTTTGATAGTGTCGCGATCTTTTGTAAGTTCTTTCACCAATTCGGAATAAGAAACTTCTTGTCTGGCTCTTTCCATACTCTCCAATCTTCTTTTTTGTTCTTGATAATCTCGTTTCGTTCTGTCATCTTCCGGATTCCGAAGCCATCTGTTTTCTTTTAATTTCACATCTCTCTTGAGTTTTCTGAGTTCGGGAAGTTCGGCTTCCGCGGATATCAATTTTCGGCGGAGTTCCTCCATATTTCTCAAACGCATTTCGTAATCTCTTTCTTTTGTCAAGTAACTGCGTTTTTCTTGAACCAATTTATCATAAAGTTTTTTATAATGACTATCCATTTGTTTCGAGGCCAGTGATGTTCCGAGTTTTCGGTATTGACCCTTACCCGTACCGAGCAGATACGCTTCTTCTTCTTCCTGTTCTTTTTTCGTTTTGTTGCTGGGAATTCTCTTTTGAAGTCTTTGTTCCTTGTTTTTGAATGCTTTCAGTTCTTTTTCTGCTTTCTCTAATTTTTCTTTCCATTCTTTTTTCTCCTTTTCGCATTCTTTTGTTTTTGTTTTTTCCATTTCGACATCAGTGGCACAATTTCCTTGACTTTGTTGACGTTTTCGTTGACTTTGTTGACGTTCTCGTTGACTTTGTTGACGTTTTCGTTGATCTAATTTGTCTAATTCTATGAACAATTTTCGTAAAGTCAAATCGTCAAGTTCGAGATCAGTCAATGGACCTTTGAGAGCTTTGTACCTTTTAATAAAATTCTTTTTAAAAAATTCATAAAAGTATTCGACATTCTCGGGAGTGAGAGATTTTAACTTTTGCATGTCCATATTCAATTCTGGGACACTATGCATCTCATTAATTCTTTGAGTTTTATTTTTCTCGATTTTTTCATTTTTCGCTTGTTTCCTGAGATCTTGTCTCAGTTGTTGCCTTATCTGTTCATCTGACTTCTTTTGTTTTTTAGTTTGAGGACTTCGTTTTCTTTGAGATTGTTGTCTTTGTTGAATGATATGTTTTAAATCATTTTCCATATGGTATGCAGTTTTTTTGGTTAATACATTTTTGAGATTTCGAAATTCATTATTCATGAACATTTGTATTTCATTTACAGTTTTATCTTCTAATGCTTTTTCATAATCGCGTCTTGTCCAATTTTCAATATCTTTGATTCTTTGCTTCCCAAATATTTTTAAATATTGTTTGTTTTCTTTTTCTTCTTTTTCTCTTTCTTTCTTAATTTGTTCCAACATAGATATCAAACTATCGTATCGATTAGTATGTTCTCTAAAGTGTTCGGTTTCCATAATTTCATTTTTTATCACTTTGATGCCAGTTATGACGGTTTCGAGTTCACTTGATGTATTATGTTTCAAATTAAAATTCGCTTTTTTCGGTGTGATGTAATTTTTTAAGTCATTCAAAGTTTTTATGTTGAGTATTTTAAAAATCAATTGTCGTTTTTGTTGTTTTTGTGATTGACGTTTCTGTTGTTGTTGTCGTTTTTGCGTATTCATCCTCTTTGTATTCTTTCGTTATTTTTTATTTTGTATTCATATATAATAAAAAGAACTCCCAAAAATAACAAAAAAAAACTCTCTTTCATCCATCATTAAAAATGAATGGTAATCAACAAGTCCCCGTTTCATCATCCAGAAGTTACGGTACCTATAATTCCAATGTCCCCATGAAAACTTTTGCAGGGCAACCCAAATATGGAGATATGATTCACAATCTCGTTAAAGACGAACACTGTTCTAGATGTCCCACTGAAGCCCAGTGTTCCAAAATGTCAGGTGAAGAACAAAAACACTGCCGAGAAATGTTGAACCAATGTAAGGCTTCTGGATGCAAAATGTAAAAAAAAAAAAATACAACAATAAATTTATTTGTGTCCCAAAAGTTACTTTTTTCCTCTTATTTCTCACATAAATCTGAAAATGTCTTCTCGATCAAGTGATATTTTCTACGCCAAAGAGAAAACCCCATCTTCCAAAGAATCCAAGAGTCCTAATGTCTCCAAAGTTGATGCCGAATTGAAAACATCACTGGAAAGATACAAATTATCCCAAAAGTCTCAACAAGAAACGGGATGTACTAACTGTTGGATGGCTTATCAAAAAACCAAGGGGGAACTTGTTCTCCATAAAAAATTGGAAAAGGAGAGAAAGAAGGAAGACAGAAGTGATTCAGAAAAAATGAACGATATGCTGAGAGAAGCTTCATCCATGAAAAAAAGAGCGGACACTCTTAAAGAACAAGGAAAAGAAAAACAATCTGAAGGATATGAAAAAAAAGCAGAATCTCTGATGCAGTCTGCTGCTGAAATTTACGAAAATATGGGTCAAGACGAGAAGGACGATATTGATGACGAATTCCGAGCATCTATTGCACATGGACAAATTCCTCCTTCATTGCTCCAAAAAAGCGAAGTCTCAAAAATGCAAAATAAGATTGGAAAATATGAAAAATTGAAAGTTGAAGTAGAGAAAACTATCCCGTACATCAACAATGAAAATCAAGCAAAAAAGTTGAAAAATATCATCAGCACCATTGATCAATAATCTTAGATTGAATAAAGAATATTATCCTTTTTTCCTTCCTTTTATCCTTCCTTTTATTTTTTATTTCTCATCATCTAAATAAAAGAAAAACATTAACTCCCCTAATAAAAGCAGCAGAAAAAAAGAATCATGAGTGGAAATTGCATGAACAAAACGGTTCAAGATTTGAGAAAATTGAAATGTTCCGAAAAAACATTTTTGGCAGAATGGCCCGATCCGGAAGGTGTAGGGAATCCTCGGAAAAAAAGAAGATTCCGGGTGATCAGAAGAAATGCCCAAGGTCAAAATGTTGAAAAAATGGTAAATTGGTGGGATCTTCGAAAAAATGAAATGTGTCATTTTCTTCAACAAGATGGTTGTCAAAATTTTGTTTTGCCGAGATCGAAAGAGACTAACACTGGAGGGATAGCATCGAGGAGAGTCGTCCCGAGAAGAGCAAGCAGAAGGCTATCCCATGGATATGTTAGTCGCGGAAGAAGCCGAGGTCGGGGTGGAAGTCCTGGACGAGGCGGGCGTGGTAGAGGTAGAGGCCGAGGTGCACGTGGACGAGGTAGAAGAGAATCTCCAAGAGGCAGTCAAGATTTGACAGGAAGTCAAGGAAGTCCCGGACGCAGAGGAAGTCCTGTACGCAGAGGAAGACAAGGAAGTCCTGTACGCAGAGGAAGACAAGGAAGTCCCGGACGCAGAGGAAGACAAGGAAGTCCTGTACGCAGAGGAAGACAAGGAAGTCCTGTACGCAGAGGAAGACAAGGAAGTCCTGTACGCAGAGGAAGACAAGGAAGTCCCGGACGCAGAGCGCTGCGCCAAGCTCAAGAAGCAAATGAAGCCGCACGTATGATCAACCAACTCTTTCTAAACAGTGGAGGTAGAGGACAAAGTACTCCAACACAAGGCAATAGTCTCAGGAGGGGACATGATCAAAATTTTGGAGGGTGGGAAGATAATGTATTTGATTTGAGTCAAGGATATGATCAGGATATGCGTCGAATGTTTAATTTTTCTCCAATATAGTGAAGGAGAAAATGTTTTTATGAAAAATAAAAATAAATTTTATTATTATTCTGGTGGTGATGCCATTGCCGAAGAATAATTCTGCAAAAGAGACGTGAATGACAAAGGATTCATCATTTTCATCATGCCCAAAAATCCTGAAAAATCATTTTGTTGTCCCCTGAATCCCGAAGGTCTAGACCCCGTCGTGGCGGGAGATGAGGAAGACATATTTTTCATGAATTTTGCAATTTTTTCTCCATTTTCTGGTTTATAATTTCGAAGTATCGGGAGTAACATCAGGATGTAAGACTTGAACTCCCCGAGTTGATTGAACTGTTCCGAATTAGCATGAATCACTTGTTCCAACATGTCTCCTCCTTCGAGTCCGACACCCGAAAGACATGACATACCCAACATGACCTGCGGCACATTTTGCATAATTTCCATCAGGAGAGCACCATTGGAGTCCGAAAACTGTTCAAAAGTGTTCTGAAATGCCGGTGAATTCAGAATCACTGTGGGATTCTGCGACTTTAAGACTTCCGGATCTGAGTTACGAAGAAAATCCGCGGTCGTAGCCTTGGTGGAATGTATTATGGATTTTGGGATGGAATTGTGGAAAATGGAGAATCCATTGAGATGCAAAAAATAACAAATGAGATATTTTTTTGATTCACTGTCGAACGTCGGATCCGCGAACTTTTCATCGATTTTGAGTTGTTTCAAAACATATAAAGGAAATGTCAAAAGTGATACCATTTTTTTTGTAAATGAACTTCCTTTATACTCGTCTTCTGATTCTAGAATCGTTTCGATATTTTCAAAATTATGTTTGGCTGCATTATCCATAACTGCAGAAAGACAATTTTCGAAATTATGAACAGGATCCTGTGCGATCAATTGATACGAAGATTCAAAAATTTTGTGCCAATTTTCCACGAATTTCGTCTGCCTTTCTACTTTTATTTGTTCTTCTTGATCATTGTCAAAAATGTATTTTTCAAAAGCACCCATGATTAAAGATGTATTTGAACAATCGTAAAATGACACTTTCAGTTGAGCAAACATCTGTTTCAAGGATTTCATAAAATATATTACAAAAAAATGTTCAAGAGTATCATCCTGCTCATATGTTTCCATTTGCGAAGAAGACATCACTTGTTTTTTTTTATGAATTTTATTTATTTTACAAAAATAAAAAATATCATCAATCATGATGAGAATACAATCAAAAACAAAAACGCAGAAATAGATTTATGAACGAATTCATGGACAATGTTGTAAAGGAAAAGGAAAAGGAATGTGATGAGATGATTTACTATTCTCGCGGTTTGTGGAAATCGTGGTGATCTGTGCAAATCTTTTTTGTTTCATTACGTTTTCTATCGTCTTCAGCAAATCGAATCCGTTTCGCATTTGATGAATCGAAGACGTACAAAAGGCATGCGTCAAAGCACCTTGCCATTCTTTTCTATTCTGCATATTGTAAGCGGAAAGCGAGGTCTGTCGATCTGCACACGCCGAGAGAGATATGATTTGACCTCGTTTCGACGACAGAGGAGAAGCGACTTTGGAAGATCTGAAGGATTCGAATGGATTTTTGGAAGAAAAAGAAAGCGGAAGATCACACATGGAACCGGAATGACAGCAATCAAATATCGCAGTAAATGATGCATCATTTGGTAAGTGTTGTTCCAAAATCTTCGAAATTTGATCGTCCACAATCATCCCGGCAGTCAGGTAGTCAGATGGAACTAAAGTCTCATCCGTTCCG
>Ga0316207_10001497_pt1 | contig 28443 bp, 26 predicted proteins | sample 6weekpyrite_MG_FD_204943 | JGI IMG/M metagenome (GOLD analysis project Ga0316207, IMG submission 204943) | Microbial mat bacterial communities from mineral coupon in-situ incubated in ocean water Damariscotta River, Maine, United States -... | ecosystem: Environmental > Aquatic > Marine >...
ATGAATTTACAAACCTTCCTGAACAGGTAGGGCACATAGTAGGCCAATAATTGCTCAAATTTATTTTATTAAGCATCGATAGTTCGTATTTTTTGCAATTTGGACATTTCATATCAATGAATATAACTATAAGTAGTGGACCTAAAAAGCCAGTTGTAACCGGCTTTTTAGGTCGAATATAAACCTTGGTTTTATATAAACTTCCGTATTTATAAATTGTTATTAAATATGATGGTACGTTATTTGACCTAATATGGAAAAGGGTAGTGTGTTTTTTTTGGGGGTCTGAGTTTAGTTATGCAGTTTGTGGCACTGAACATCTAGTGGTGTTTATTTGGCTTCTGTGGCTTGTATGTTCACAACTCTACAGATGGCCCGACCCATCTCCCGATGGGTCAGGGCAGAAAAAAACCCAGCCACTAGGACTGGGTTTGGAAAAATGTCACTCTTTTGGAAGGAGATTGACGCTATGAATTATGGTTGATTAAGTGCAGAGTTACTGTCAGGGTTTGCTGAGGTTAGTGTAGGTTATTTCATTACATTTTAGTTTTTGTTAGTAATACATAAGTATTAAAAAAATTTTAAGTAATTGAATAGATAACAATAAAACGAGGAGAAGAAAATGACAGGCAAATTTAATATTGTGTTCGGTTTTTTCTATCTTGTGCTTACGGCAGCACTTGGCCCAGTGATGGTGAATAATTTACCAGATATCAGCGCGGCGCAGCAGGGTAAGCAAGCGGCAATGGCGCCGTTACAGTTAGCCGCGGACAGTGATTTTGAAAATGCAGAAACACTTGAGCCGATGACCGATGGTGAGATTGCACGGGCGAATGCGAAGGCGTTGTTGGCATTGAATGCGCAACTTAATTCGCTGGTGCCTAATACGGCGATTAAAAGCGGGCCTCATGCGCATGGTAATTTGGAGGCGTTACTAAATATCGCTGTCGGCTTGGTGTTGTTAGTGTTGACGATTGGGGTGCGTTTTAAACAGGTCATTAGTGCTGTGTTTATCATTGGTACGTTATTACACTCAGGTGTTTTATATTTAGGTGTTGTGTTTGGTATGGGCTGGGCTTTTACTGTGCTTGGTACGGGCATTGGACCGGTGTTAATTCTGATTGGTTTGGCGCTAGCAGGTATTGCGTCAATGATGGGTATTTCAAATAGGACTACGTAATTAATGAGAGGTTTGTATCCAGAAATAAAGCCAAACCGCCAATGGCGTTTGGCGGTTGATCCACCCCATGAACTTTATATAGAAGAGTGCGGTAACCCGGATGGTATTCCCGTGTTGTTTCTACACGGGGGGCCGGGCGCGGGGTGTGTGACTTATCATCGGCGATTTTATGATCCCGAAGTGTATCGCATCATTTTGTTTGACCAACGAGGTGCCGGCCAATCTACGCCGCATGCTGCGTTGGAAGGGAATACCACGCAAGCATTAATCGCCGATATTGAAGCAATTCGCGAAGATTGCGGTATTGAACAATGGTTGGTGTTTGGTGGTTCATGGGGCTCAACCTTGGCGTTGTTGTACGCCCAAGCACATCCACAGCGTGTATCGGGGTTAATTGTCCGTGGTATTTTTCTTTGCCGGCCAGAAGACGTTCATTGGTTTTATCAACATGGTGCAAGTCGTTTGTTTCCTGAACATTGGGAAGAATATTTAGCACCGGTACCCGAGGCCGAACGTGGTGATATGGTGAGTGCTTACTATCGTTTATTAACCAGCGATGATGAGTTAACGAGATTGAAAGCCGCCAGAGCGTGGTCGTTATGGGAGGGGCATACGATTAGTTTGTTACCGTGCAAACAGACAGAGCAAAGTTTTGCGGCGGCTAAATTTGCTTTAGCGATTGCGCGGATTGAGTGCCATTACTTTATTAATAATAGTTTTCTGGAAGACAATCAGATTTTAAACAATATCCATAAGATTGCGGACATACCGGCGATTATTGTGCACGGACGCTACGATGTAGTGTGCCCGGTTGATCAGGCTTTTGCGCTACATGCGGTGTGGCCACAGGCTGAGTTGCAGATTATTCCTAATGCAGGGCATGCCGCGTCTGAGCCAAGTATTATTGATGCGCTAGTGAGTGCAACGCGTGACATGGCGAGAAGGTTAGGATAATGATCGGGTTGTTACAGCGCGTGACCCAAGCCAAAGTAGAAGTCTCGTCTAAAGTGATTGGTGAAGTAAGTAAGGGCTTACTTATCTTGCTCGGAGTCGAGCGGGATGACACAGAAAAGCAGGCTGACCGGCTATTGGAAAGGCTGTTGGGTTATCGCGTTTTTGAAGATGAAACAGGCCGAATGAATCTCAGCCTTCGTGATGTTCAAGGTGGTATGTTGATCGTGCCGCAATTTACCTTGCCTGCCGATACCCAAAAAGGCACACGCCCCAGTTTTACACCCGCCGCTCCGCCCGAAGAAGGTGAACGTTTATATAATTATTTTGTTGGCCAAGCGAAAGCGCAACACGCGAACATAGCGACAGGTCAATTTGGAGCGGACATGCAAGTGAGTTTAACCAATGATGGGCCGGTGACGTTTTGGTTACAAGTTAACTAGCAGTGAGTGATCGGTGTGATGCGTCTTAGGTGTTAAAGCGCATCATTCATTTTTTGAACTTTATCCTTGAGTTCATTTTTATAACTTTCCAGTTTTTCTGAAATCTGTGGATTGGCTGTACCTAAAATTTGCAGCGCAAGTAGGCCAGCATTCATCGCGCCATTGACAGCAACCGTGGCAACGGGAACACCGCCAGGCATTTGCGCAATGGAGAGTAACGAGTCGATACCTTCAATAGAGTTTGACGAATTAATCGGAACGCCAATGACGGGCAAGGTAGTGAGAGAAGCCACCATGCCTGGCAGATGCGCAGCGCCACCTGCGCCAGCAATAATGACTTTAAAGCCATTTTGTTTAGCATTCTTGCCAAACTCCACCATTTTTTCTGGGGTGCGGTGGGCCGAAACAACTTCTACGTGTGCTTCTAAACCAAATTGTTCAACGATGTCTTTGGCACCGGACATGGTTGCCAAATCAGAACTGGAGCCCATTATGATGGCGATTTGTTTCATTTCTGCTCACCCGAAATTGTTATTTGGTCTTTAATAGTAGCTTTATTCTGGATTAAATCCTTAATATCACCTAATACGGTGACGTGCCCCATTTTTCTACCGGGCCGAGATTCCTTCTTATTATAGAGGTGAATGTGAATATTCTCAGCAAGTTCTTCATTTATTTCAGTTTTTGTGGGTCCTGCTGCCCCTGTGCCAAGTAGATTCATGGTTAGGCTGGGTTTTGATGGTTGCGAGGGGCCCAGCGCGAGGCCAGTAATTGCTCGAATATGATTTTCAAATTGGCTGCATGGCGCGCTTTCTAAGGTGTTATGCCCGGAATTATGAACACGTGGCGCAAGTTCATTGACCCAAAGCTCCCCATCGGTATCGACAAAAAACTCTATTGCCAACGTACCCACATAATCGAGCAGCTCGAGAATGTGTGTTGCGATGGAAGCGATTTGGTTTTGAAGTTCATCACTAAGGTTAGAAGGATTGAACTGATAATCGAGCAAGTTTAGTTCAGCGTTCATCACCATCTCAACAGGATCATAGGTAACAATTTCACCATTCATTGACCGACAACAGACAACAGCGATTTCTTTATCAATGCTGATTCTGTCTTCAATAACGCATTCTTTATTGAGAAAATGGTCGTGAATAGGCTGGCCAGATTTAGGGATCCAAACGCCTTTTCCATCGTAGCCACCGGTTGTTAACTTGACCACCTTGTTAGTGAGATCCACTTTGTCATTTAAAACGGACACATGAAAATCGCTGGTGTTAATTTTGTGCTGTTTTAAAAACGTTTTTTGCGCGCCTTTATTTTGTATCAGCTCAAGAATAGAAGGGGCGGGGAATACCTGAGTTTTCTTAGCAATTTCTTTCATGCCCGCAAGGGAGATGTTTTCAATCTCAAACGTCACCACGTCACAATCATCCAGTTTTTGGCAGTCTGAAGGATTGGTAAAGTCACCTTCTCTAAATTCATCCGCGCTGTCCGCGCAGGGTGAATGCTTTTCATCCAGAATGACGGATTTAAATCCTAGTGACTTGATAAACGGGATCATCATTAGAGCAAGTTGACCGCCACCAAGAATGCCAATTTTTTTCACAGATTAGTTATCTCAAATTTGTTAGGAAACTGGGATGTTAATGAAAGAAATAGGCGCGAATTGTCGGTTAATTTGGTGGTTGTGTCAAAAGGGGGTGGGATTGTTTGTGGTGAGTTGGGTTTCTTGCGGTCTGCTTTGCTTTTGTGGCTTGTTGGTTCACCACTCACAGAATCTCCTGCGGAGCTTCATTGTGAGTTGCCTTGATGAGATTGGAAATCGAATAAGGTACTCACAATGAACACAATCGTGTTCTGTGAGCCAGTACCCATCTCCGATTTATTCGTGGGAAGTTGGGTTTCTTGCGGTCTGCTTTGCTTTTGTGGCTTGTTGGTTCACCACTCACAGAATCTCCTGCGGAGCTTCATTGTGAGTACCCTACCCATCTCCGATGGGTCAGGGCAAAAAAAGGCCGGGTGTGTACCCGGCCTAAGCAGACTCTCAGCGTATGTCCATCACTGAGTTCTAGAGAGAAGGTATCTATTAAAAGGTTGTACCGATGCCGATGCCAAATACCCAAGGCTGGAGGTCTACGTCAACGGCAGCAGAACCAACGGTGGTGTTTGAGAAGTGAGCGGTGGTGTCAATATCAATGTATTTCACATCGAAGTTAACGAACCAGTCTTTGTTGATGTCAATATCAACGCCGGCTTGGACTGCAAGGCCCCATGAAGCATCGACCCTGACTTTTGCGCCAGCAGCATCAAGTCCACCGCTGACTTTTTCGTCATAGAAATTTGTGTAGTTAACGCCAACACCAGCATAAGGGCGGATATTGGAGTTAGGAGTAAAGTGATACTGCAGCGTTAAGGTAGGCGGCAATACTTTCGTATCAATAATGCCACCAAGAGAATTAAGTGTACCGCTGCCATCGACCGTGTGTTGGCTGGTACCTAAAATAAGCTCAGTCCCCCAATGCGGTGTCCACATATAGGTGATGTCCAGCTCAGGTACCGTATCGCTGGTCACATCAACACCAGAACCTGCTACTGACGCCCCGCCAACACGGATAGTGCTGGTGTCTTCATTGGTATCGATGTGGATGATACGGCCGCGGACGACCCAGTCCCCCGCCTCGTAGGCAGCAGCACTAAAGCTGGTTAAACCAAGGGTGGCAAAGGCCGCCGCTGCAAGGGCAGGTTTAAATCGGTTGTTCATTTTCAATCTCCAAAACTATATGTCATGTCATAAATTAGCGTTGGCTAATATTAAGGGAGACAGGAAATAACACATTGATTTGGATCAATGTCAGCCGCCATGATGAGGCCATTATGGAGATGATAGGTTATGATATGAGCAGCTAAGGCGTATCTAGCCAGAAAGCGGCGCAAAAATACCAGTTTTTGGTTAAGCGACGCATAATAAAGCTTGATCGCAGCACCAAGCGCGGTATCCTATGCGCCCGAAGTGATTGATTTATCAAGCAGAGATTGATTGGAAACATAATGTCAGAACGTAAGGCCTCAGTAGCCCGTAATACCAACGAAACCCAAATTGAGATTTCAGTAAATCTGGACGGCACCGGTGCCGCTAAGTTTGAGACCGGTGTGCCTTTTCTGGACCACATGTTGGATCAGGTCGCACGCCACGGCATGATTGATCTGGATATTAAAGCCAATGGCGACTTACACATTGACGCCCACCACACGGTTGAAGATATCGGCATCACGTTGGGTCAAGCAGTGGCTCAAGCGTTGGGCGATAAATCAGGTATCCGTCGTTACGGCCATGCCTATGTGCCGCTGGATGAAGCCTTGTCGCGTGTTGTGATCGACTTCTCTGGTCGACCAGGGCTTGAATATCACGTCGATTATCCACGCGCGTCGATTGGCGAGTTTGATGTGGATTTATTTGGCGAATTTTTCCAAGGTTTTGTTAATCACGCCAAGGCGACGGTGCATATTGATAACCTTCGCGGTAAAAATGCGCACCACGTTGCAGAAACTATTTTTAAGGCTTTTGGCCGTGCCATTAGAATGGCAGCGGAAGCTGACTCTCGTATGCAAGGTATCTTGCCATCAACTAAAGGCAGTTTGTAAAATAGACTGACTCCACTCATGACTACGCTTGCTGTCATCGACTATGGTATGGGTAACTTGCATTCAGTGTCTAAGGCGCTTGAGCATGTTGCTGATTCCGGTGTAATCATTAACGTTACTGCCGATCCCGAACTAATTTTGTCTGCGGATAAAGTATTGTTCCCCGGTGTGGGGGCTATCCGCGATTGCATGTCCGAATTGCACCGCCTTGAATTGAGCGAAGTCGTGCGCGAATGTGCAAAAACAAAACCTTTCTTAGGCGTATGTTTAGGCATGCATGCTTTGTTAGACAGCAGTGAAGAAAATAACGGGGTTGATTGCCTTGGCATTATTCCTGGCACAGTACGGCGTTTTGCTCCGGGCTTAAGTGATGATGACGGTGAAAAATTAAAAATTCCGCACATGGGTTGGAATGAAATTTTTCAAATGACACCTCACCCGTTGTGGAAAGATATTGAAGACGGTAGTCGTTTTTATTTTGTGCACAGCTATTATGTAGAACTCGCTAAACCTGATTTTATTGCAGGTTCAACCAACTACGGCGGTGCATTTACTTCTGTGTTAGCAAAGGAAAATATTTTTGCTTTGCAATGTCACCCGGAAAAAAGTCAACACGCCGGGTTGCAGTTATTGAAAAATTTTATTAATTGGGACGGCAGCGTCTAAGGGGATATGTAGCAATGTTACTCATACCGGCAATTGATCTGAAGCAAGGTAAATGTGTTCGTTTGCGTCAGGGAAAAATGGATGATGAAACGGTCTTTTCAGATGACCCTGTTGCGATGGCAGGGCGTTGGGTAGAAGCTGGTGCAAGACGCTTGCACATTGTTGATCTGGATGGTGCTTTTGCTGGCGAGCCTGTAAATGCAGGGGTTATTCATGATATTGCTGAAGCTTACCCTGATTTACCGATTCAGGTGGGTGGCGGTATTCGTCACGAAGACACAGTGCAAACTTATTTAGAAGCGGGTGTGCAATATTGCATCATCGGCACAAAAGCAGTGAGTGCACCGCATTTTGTTAACGATCTCTGTGTTGAATTTCCCGGCCATATTATCGTTGGTCTTGATGCAAAAAATGGCAAAGTCGCGATTGATGGTTGGTCAAAACTTTCCAATCATGATGTTGTAGATATGGCAAAACATTTTGAAAACGATGGTGTTGAAGCAATTATTTTTACCGACATCAGCCGTGATGGCATGATGAAAGGCGTTAACCTTGATTCAACGGTTGAACTTGCACGTGCCATTACCATTCCGGTTATTGCTTCTGGAGGCATTACCAATATTGATGATGTACGCGAATTATCCAAAGTTGCTGAAGAAGGCATTACTGGTGCAATAACAGGTCGAGCAATTTATGAAGGTACACTTGATTTTGCCGAAGGCCAAAAGTTGGCCGATGAATTATGTAGTTAAAGAATGATGGAATATTTGAGTCATGAATTTAACGCAAAGAACGCAAAGTAATACTTGTGTCGTTGCTTTTGGTTGGTAAAGGAGAAAATCATGATCACAATTTTTATTTATGATTTTCTTTGCGGCCTGCGCGCCTTTGCGCACTCTGCGTTTATAACTCGGAATTTATAATGGGCTTAGCAAAACGAATTATTCCCTGTCTTGATGTTGATAATGGTCGTGTTGTAAAAGGCGTGCAGTTTGTTGATATTCGTGACGCTGGCGACCCTGTTGAAGTGGCCAAGCGCTATGACGAACAAGGCGCTGATGAAATTACCTTTCTTGACATCACTGCCAGTTCGGATAATCGAGACACCATCGTGCATGTTGTTGAGCAGGTTGCCGGACAAGTTTTTATCCCATTAACGGTAGGCGGCGGCATTCGAACAGTCGATGATATCCGCATTATGCTGAATGCGGGCGCGGACAAGGTCGGAATAAATACCGCAGCAGTTAATCGCCCTGAGTTTGTTCGCGAAGCCGCAGAAAAATTTGGCTCGCAATGCATTGTTGTGTCGATTGATGCCAAATGTGTCAGTGCCGAAGGCGAGCCCAAAAAGTGGGACATTTTTACCCACGGTGGTCGTAATGACACAGGTTTGGATGCCATTGAGTGGGCAATACGCATGGTCGACTACGGTGCAGGAGAAATTTTGCTAACAAGTATGGATCGTGACGGTACCCGGGATGGGTTTGATCTTGAATTAACCCGAGCTATTTGTGATGCCGTTGATGTGCCCGTGATTGCCTCGGGCGGAGTCGGTAATTTAGACCACCTTGCCGATGGCATTATTAAAGGCAAGGCCGACGCGGTGTTGGCGGCAAGTATTTTCCATTTCGGTGACCATACCGTGGGGGAAGCGAAAGCGCATATGGCCTCCAGAGGCATAGAAGTTCGTAGAATGGCGGCTAAACCTGCGCAGTAGCAGTGGTTTTTGCTACACTGAAAATATCGAATTTAGAGAATGTGGAATAACAGGCATGTCAGACGCTTGGTTAGATGAAATAAAGTGGACAGCCGATGGGCTGGTTGCAGTCATTGCACAGGAATCGGGTACCGGAAAAGTATTGATGCTGGCGTGGATGAACCGCGAAGCATTGGCATTAACCGTTGAGAAGCAAGTGGCGGTTTACTGGTCACGGTCACGTGGCAAGTTGTGGCATAAAGGCGAAGAATCTGGCCATGTTCAAACGGTAAAAGATATCCGTCTCGATTGCGATAATGATGTGGTGTTGCTGGAAGTGGAACAGAAAGGTGGTATTGCCTGTCATACAGGTAGACACAATTGTTTTTATAAACAGTATCAAGATGGTAAATGGGTCGCGGTTGAACCGGTTTTGCAAGACCCTAATGAGATATACAAAAAATAATGAGTGATGTACTACAACAATTAGCCGAAGTACTTGAATCACGTAAGCAGCAAACGGCAGACGAGTCTTATGTTGCCAGTTTGTATGCAAAAGGCCTTGATACTATTTTGAAAAAAATTGGTGAAGAAGCTACTGAAACAGTAATCGCAGCAAAGTCAGGCGATAAAGAAAAAATAATTTATGAAACGGCTGACTTGTGGTTTCACACAATGGTTATGCTCGCGAATGCGGGTTTGGGTCCAGATGATGTATTGAATGAGTTGCAACGTCGCGTTGGCGTATCTGGGCATGAAGAGAAAGCATCGCGCACTAAATAAGTCGCGGAAAATAAACATTTAGCGTAGGAGAAAGATCATGGGCTTTGGCGGAATTGGACCCGGTTCACTGATATTAATATTAGTTATTGTTGTTTTATTATTTGGCACGAAGAAGCTGCGTAATGTAGGCGGCGATCTTGGTGGTGCATTAAAGAACTTTAGAAAATCTATGAAAGACGGTGAGGATGAAGCGAAGACAGATTCTGATACTGCGCAAATAGATAAAAAAGACAGTGAAGCAATAGATGCGGAAGTTGTCTCTAAAGATAAGGAAAAAAGCTAAGATTTTTTAGCACACTATTTTGTGTGAAATCTTCATAGCTTCCTCTCATGTTTGACATTGGTTTTTCAGAACTTGTCCTGATTGCAATTGTTGCCTTGCTAGTTATCGGCCCCGACCGTCTACCTAAAGTAGCGCGTACGGCGGGTCTTTGGGTAGGTAAAATGAAGGGTTTTGTAACCTCAGTGAAAGCAGACATTGACCATGAATTGGCAACGGATGAGCTTAAAAAAATACTAAAAGACCAAGCTGATTCAAGTGGCATACATGAAATCATCGAAGACACTAAATCAGTGGGTGATGATATCCAAAAGCAAGACTATGTCATGCGTGCAATTAAGGACGATGCCGATGATGTTAAAGACGACAACGGATCAGATAACGACATAGAAAAAGAAGAAAAGCCGCGTCGCAATGACTGAGTCAACGGCAAAAGAAGAACCCGCTTTTATCTCTCATCTTGTTGAGTTACGTGATCGTTTATTACGTAGTGTGCTAGTTGTTTTTGTTATTTTGCTGCCGCTGTTGTTTTACTCAGCAGAGTTATTTACTTTTCTTACTGTACCAATCATGGAGGTTTTGCCTGAGGGGCAACAACTTGTTGCGATTGATGTAGCATCGCCGTTTCTAGCACCATTTAAGTTAGCTATTTTTACTGCGATTTTTATAGCGATCCCCTATTTGTTATATCAAGCATGGTCATTTATTGCGCCAGGCCTGTATCAAAACGAACGCAAGCTGGTGGTGCCTTTATTAGTATCGAGTACTTTGTTGTTTTATGCGGGCATTGCGTTTGCCTACCTGCTGGTTTTTAAACTCGTCTTTGGGTTCTTTTATGCGATAGCGCCAGAAGTAGTCAATGTCACCCCAGATATCAATAGTTACCTGAATTTCACTATAAAGATGTTTTTTGCTTTTGGTATTTGCTTTGAAGTACCAATTGCGACGATTTTGTTGTGTTGGACAGGGATGACAAGTCCTGAAAAATTAGCAGCAAAACGGCGTTATTTTGTCGTGGGTGTGTTGATTATTTCGATGTTGATGACACCACCGGATGTTATTTCGCAACTGTTGCTTGGTATACCGATGTGGTTGCTATTTGAGGCCGGTATATTCTTTGCTGCGCGCATTGTGCCAAAGCGCGACACGGATGACGACGAAGAGAATGAGGATGAAGATGAAGAACACTCCATCATGTCGAAAGACGTGGCGGCAAAAGCGGCCACTGCTGCGACAGCGGCAGCAGCAACTACCGAAGTAGAATCTAATGATGAGTCGTCAGAAGATGATCTTGACGAACCGTATGTCGAACCCACTGACGAAGAAGTAGAAGCTGAGTTTGACCGTATCGAAGCGGAAGAAGAAGACGATGACGAGGATGATGATGGCTCAGATCCTCAATCATTAGAGCCTGAAGAAAAGCCTGAAAAGCCTGAAAAGTAACCCCGCTAAGGGTTGGGCAAGGCATCAACTACCGTAGTACATATCCTCTTATAACAAGTATTTCCAAATGCCGGGAATAAAACCCTCGGCTTGTTGTCGTAGTTAGGGTAGATAGGAAACTATGCCTGGTTAGAAAAATACAAATGTTTGAACTGAAGGCGTAGTTGGAAACTTAATTTATAAATGAAACGCTGAATAGCAGACGAGATGAGCCAATGATTATTCGCATATTGTTTTTAATAAGCTTGGTCTTTCCTATAAGCAGTTATGCGGGCACGACTAATACGTTAAAGAATAACCCTTCACCTTATCTCGCAATGCATGGTGACGACCCTGTAAATTGGCAACAATGGAATAGCGAAACTGTTGCAAGAGCAAAGAAAGAAAATAAGATGCTCTTTGTTTCAATTGGTTATTTTGCATGCCATTGGTGTCATGTTATGCAAAAAGAGTCATATCAAGCTGAAGATATCGCAAAAATACTGAACAAAAAATTTATATCAGTAAAAATTGATCGTGAATTAAACCCTGCCCTAGATGCCCGAATGATTGAGTTTGTAAACCGAACGCGCGGTTACTCTGGTTGGCCGCTAAATGTGTTTATTACGCCGGATGGTTACCCCTTATTTGGTTTGGTTTATTTGCCCCATGATGATTTTAAAGCACTAGTAGAAAAATTAGATTCATTTTGGTCTGAAGATCCTACTGGGCTGAGTAATGATGCGAAACAAGCAGCTAGTGAACTAGCACCAAAACTAATAGATTTTGATAAAACAAAACTATCTAGCAACGTAGATAAAATCGGCGAAGCATTAATAAAAAAATCGTTAATTGATGCAGATAAATTTCTAGGTGGATTTGGTGAGCAAAATAAATTTCCATCAGCACCAAGGCTTGATGCGCTGTTGCATCAATACGATATTAACCGGGATGAAAAGTTAGGTAAGTTTCTAAAAACCACATTAAATAGTATGCAAAAGTACGGGTTGAATGATTCATTGGGTGGTGGGTTTTTCCGCTATACCGTTGACCCTCAATGGCGAGTCCCACATTTTGAGAAAATGTTATATGACAATGCTTTGTTAGCTAGTCTTTATTTTAAAGCTGCAAAAATATTTGACCGATCTGATTATCGAGAGACAGGTTTAGCAACCGTTCGTTTTATGACGCAAACGCTAGCAACACAAAGCGGTGGCTTAGTAGCTAGTTTATCGGCAGTTGATAACAATAATGTTGAAGGTGGTTATTATCTTTGGGATAGAGATGAAATAAAAAATAGTTTAACAAAACGAGAGTGGGCTGTTGTTGAACCTGCTTGGTCTATATTTGGAACCGCTACGCTGGAAGGTCAATTTTTACCGGTGGCAGAACCGAGTATTGAAGAACTAAAGAAAGAAAAAACAGTTCAGGAAGCAGGCATTGAGCCCAGCGAAATTTCAAGTTTACTCGTGTCAGCACGTAAAAAATTATTAATTAAACGTCAACAACGAGGATTACCTGTCGATACGAAGCGCCTTGCAGGGTGGAATGGCTTAGCATTATCGGCACTTGTGCAAGCAGCACAGTTAACGAATGACAAGCAAGACATTAAAGCAGCTAAAGCATTACGCAATTTTTTGGTAAAAGAACTGTGGGATGGCTCACAAATATACCGCGCTAAAAACGCTCAAGGAGAACCGATTGGTAAGGCAACAATTGAAGATTATGCGTTTGTTGCAGCAGGGTTGTTTGATTGGGCAACCTACACTAACGACGAGGGCGATTTTAAGCTTGCCTTAGAAGTAATCAACCAGGCATGGAAACGTTTTTTTGATAAGCAAGGCTGGAAATTGAGCGAAGAAAATCTATTGGCTTATGGCATTAGCGAACATGTACTCAGTGATGGGCCAATGCCATCACCATCTGCCGTTATTTTGCAAGTAACGCAAAAGCTATTGAAACGAAAACCAGATGCAAAATTACCAATTAAACTATTTAAAGCCGCCTTAGCTGCAAGCGAAGTGCAAGTACTAGACGATCCTTTTTGGTTTGCTAGTTATGTGGCCGTTTTAGAAGCAGCAAGTGAATGACGTAAGTTATGCAAGCTTAAGTAAGCTATAGGGATCAACAGAAGACTGACGATAAGCGAGAAAGATAAACCAGAGACAATGGTAATGGCTAAAGGCTGCAGCATTTCAGCCCCTTCCCCAAGTTTTAGCGCAAGGGGTAACATACCTGCCACAGTAGTTAGGGTAGTCATTAAGATAGGCCGTAAGCGTAATTGTGCCGAAACAATCACTGCATCATAAATAGACAGGCCATTGGCGCGTTGCAGTTCGATATATTCAACCAAGACAATCGCATTATTAACAACGATTCCTGCAAGCATAACTAGCCCAAGCCAAACAGGCATAGAAAGTGGTATGCCTGTGCTAAGTATGCCGAGTGCGACGCCTATGATTGCAAAGGGGACACTGAGTAATATGAGTAAGGGGTTGAGCAATGATTCATACTGGACGGCCATCACAACCAGCACCAGAAACAGGGCCAAGCCAAGTAGAATACCAAATAACTGCTTACCTTCTTGTAACGCTTGGCGAGAACCACCATCATAAAAGGTATAACCATCGGGTAATTCTAGTCCTTCCAAGCGCTTTTCAATCTCGGCATGAACACTACCATCAATACCACTGATAGAGGCACTAATTTCAATATAGCGTTGTTGGCGATCGCGAAGAATTTGAGCAGGGCTTGCAATAACGTTAACGGTTGCCACATCTCCAAGGTAGATAGCAGGACGATTAGCCTCTGAACTGAAAAGTAATATTGAATCGATATCCTGTGGTGATTCTATTTGATCGCGGGGTAAACGTAGGCGTATGTCGTAGCTACGATCATTCTCAATAAAATCTGTAACGACCGTGCCTTGTAAGGCATAACGCATTGCTTTTGCAACATCTTCAATATCAAGCTGCAGCGTGGCAGCACGTTCTCGATCAACTTGAATCGCAAGTTCTTGACGGATTTCTTCGGATGAGTGTTTAAGGTTGCGCAAGCCTTTCGTACCGCGAAGGCGTTGCATGACTTCATCGCCAACTAAATCGAGTGTAGCAAGATCAGGGCCTTGAATGCGTAAACTTAAATCATCATCGCTGCGGCCTGCTTTAAACCCACGGATTCCATAAGTGCGTAATCTGACGCGAACACCCGCAATGTTTTGCTTTCGAATCAGCGAAGACATTTTGTCTTTCCATTCTTCACTACTGAGTTTGCGTTGATTGACTGGTACAAGCTGAACAGTCAGTGTACTTGAATTACTCGCTTCATATTGTGAGCGACCAAAGATGCGTCCACCAATAATAGAAAATACTCCGGTTACTTCTGGCTGCTCTTGTAAAAGTTCTTCTATTTGTTGAACGGCTGTATCCATTTCTGATAATGAAATACCTGGGTCGGCACTAATGCTTAGGCGTAACTTACCATCATCAAATTTCGGTAAGAAAATACTTTTGTCTGGATTGAAAACAACAATAGAACTGATAACAAAGCCGAATACTAAGACCAAACAGACGACTATTTTATGAAATCTTGAGTTCAGTACTGATTTAAGAAAATGTGTATAGGTGTTACGCAGTGATTCAACATAACCATCAATGCGTTTGCGCATCTTATTGTGTTGTTGGCTAGCAGTATGTGCAGCCAGCGAAGGGACAAGGGTAAGCGCGGTGATCATAGACGCGACAATTGCAGCTGAGATCGTAAAAATGAGTTCACGGAATAGTAAACCAATCAGACCGCCAATAAACAAAAAAGGTAATACGGCAGCAAGGTTAGTACTGGTTGATGCAACAATGGCACTGTTAACTTCACCTGCCGCTGTCACACCAGACTGAATTTCAGATTCATATTTATCGTCGGGGTTAGAGGGAGCATCATTTTGGTGACGCGAAATATTTTCTAGCATGACAATGGTGTTATCGACCAACATGCCAATGCCAAGCGCAAGACCACCGAGAGTCATAATGTTAAGCGACAGGCCACCCAATCCCATGATGATAAAAGTCACCATAATGGCAATTGGTATTGCGCTGCCTATGATTAATGTATGGCGTATATTGCCAAGAAATAAATAAACAACCAGCATGGCAAGTATTGCACCACTTAGTGCCGCAAGGCTGGCGTTGTTAAGCGCATTGCGTACGTAAACTGCCTGATCATTGACATTTTGAACCACCGTAGTCGCAGGTAGCAATTGTTGTGATTGAAGCCAATCTAATTGCGCAAAAACCGCATCAGCAACATCAACAGTATTCGCTGAGGGTTGTTTTTGAATAGAAATTTTAACGCCGGCTATATCGTTGTAGCGAACACGAAGGCGTTCTTCTTCACTTCCATCAATAATGTCAGCGATTTCACTTAGCTGAACGGTATTGCCATCTTTTAGTGAAATAGGCAGGCTGGCAATGTCTTTAACATCGGTGAAGCGCCCGGATGTACGGCTGATAATCTCTTGTTGTTGCATGATGAGGCGGCCACCCGGTGACTCAACATTACCGCGTTGAAGGGCAGAAATAACATCATCAATAGTTAGGCCCAGACCAGCGAGTCTTTCTTGATCAGGTTGAATAATTATTTCACGCACCAGTCCACCGCCTACTTCAACAGCGGCGACACCAGGTAAGTTTAAAAACCATTTGCTGAAGGTATTATCAACCCAGTCACGAAGTTGTATTGCATTCATGGTTTCTGAACTAACCACGTATTCAAGTACCGGAATCTGGGCAGGATCACGTTTGTAAATGACAGGTGGATCAATCGAATTGGGTAAAAAACGTTTTGCACGATCAAGCCGTGTGCTGGCATCTCGCAAAGCGATATCAATATCTTTGCCGTAATTAAAAGAGAGATCAACAGAACTGCGACCTTCGGAGGTGCGAGATTGAACACTGATCGCGTCTTCTGTAATGGATAACTGTTCTTCTAATTGCCGAGTAATATTATCTTCCATAACCGTGGCCGGCACGCCAGGGTCGACAATACGAACGCGTACATCAGGATAAATAATGTGAGGCAATAGATTAATGGATAAACGATCAAGAACGAAAGCACCCAGCACAACAATAGCCAGGGTAATCATCACAACACCGACCGGATGCCGAATTGACCAACTGGCTAAGCCACCAGAACGAAAACGAATGTGATGTGATGATTTTGACATGAAATATCCGTACTAAGGTTTATTTTTATCATTCATGGCAGTACGAATTTTCTTGCCTGGTTTAAGTCCCAAGAAGCCTTTAGTGATGATACGTTGTCCTTCTTCAAGGCCGCTGGTGACTTCAATGCGATCGGCAAAACGTAGCCCAGTTGTGATTGGAGTTTGAACAGCCTGGTTTTTATCGTTTACGCTAAAAACATAACTACCCTCATTCCCTTGGCGTATAGCACTAAAAGGAATCAATTTACGCTCAGTGAGATTTGACAATAATCGCACTCGACAAAATTGACCCGGCCGAGCCGCTTTAGGCGCTGGGTCTAAAATAACTTCGACAATGCCATTGCGTGTGTTGGCATTGAGCGTGGGGTGAATGCGCAAAATACTGCCTTTAAAAATTTGATCAGGTAATGCATCAATGTGCACATCAACAACGTTACCAATATTGAGCGTGGGGATGAGCAAGCCAGATACTGCCACCTCAGTAATGAGTGTTTCGGTATCAATGAGAGTTAACAAATGGGTATGGCGTGGTGCAATATCGCCTGGCTCGGCAAGTCGTTCACTAACAATGCCATTAATGGGCGAGGTTAGCGAAGTGTAACCTAGTCGCGTTGACAGCAGCCGTTGTTCAGCTTCCGCGACATTCAGTGCGGTGCGAGCATGATTAACTTCATCTTCTGCAACCAATTTCCTTTTACGTAATTTTTCGAGTCGCTTTAGATCTTGTTGAGCTTGTTGCAGGGTTGCTTTTTCCTTATCAAATTGAGCGCGCAGTAATTTATTATCAATTTCGAGCAGAATGTCGCCTTTGTTAATGTTATCGCCTTCATAAAAGGGGAGCGAAGTAATGGCCCCTTCTTCCTGATTAAAAATACGGATGGTCTTGCGAGCCTGAAGGGTGCCTGTACGAAGACTTTGGTGTTGAATGGGCTCAATATTAACAGTGGCTAGCTCAACCAATTGTGTGGGCTGCTTTTTCGCTGAAGATTTACTACCCTGATTGTTATCTGAGCAAGCTAATAGCAAGAGCGATAAGCTAAGGATGGTATAAAACCCTACTAATCGTTTTTTTGTCAAAAGAGACCTATTCATAGATAAATTCCTGAAACTTGTTATAAATCATATAGTAAAAAGCAATGCTTGTAATCAGTTTTAATCTTAAATACGTTGTATTTTGCAATTTTTGCTAACAATGGCACTTATGGCGTAGATTTAACCGAATATCTTAAAGAAGTCGAAGTTTGTTGAATAATGAACTATAACTATCTAATAAGCATAGTCAGTATAAAACCTTAGGAGAGGACAAGAATGTTCATAAATAAATGGTTGAAGTCGTTACGTATAATCGGCTTTTTCGCCCTGACGACAATGATTTGGAATAGCTCGGTTCATGCTGCAGAAGGCGATGTCATTTCTTTTGCAACGGCTCCAACACAGTCGGCGGGTAAAACAAAAGAAATTTATGGACCCTTAGTTGAATATCTTGCAAAAACAACAGGTAAAAACATCCAGCTAGTCATACCGCGAAACTTCCTGGAATACTCGAGTAAAATGCGAAAGGACAAGTACGATATTATTTTTGATGGCCCGCATTTTGTAAGCTGGCGAATGAAGAATATTGATCATAGGCCTGTTGCAAGGTTACCTGGGAAACTGGTTTTTGCAGCTATTGTTAAAGATGGCGGTGTTATCAATAAAATTGGTCAGCTAGTTGGCAAGAAAGTGTGTGCGGTGAATTCGCCTAATCTTGCAACGTTAATGATACTTGATTCATTTCCAAACCCGGTAAGACAACCTGTGATTGTTTCAGCACGTAGCTTTAAAGATGCATTTAAATGCTTAAAAGAAGACAAAGGTAATGCAGCATTTATTCCATTAGGTTTTTGGAAGAAATTTAAGAAGAACGACAAAACCAAAGGGTTAAGAGTCCTCTACACAACGAAGAAAAAGCCATTACCAACGCGCACTTTTTCAGTATCAAAACGTTTGGATGCCGGAACCATTAATGCAATTCAACAGGCGCTGTTAAATACAGATGGACAAGAAGGCGCACAACCTCTTTTGAAACGTTTTCGCAGGGCAAATTTTATTGATGCCCCCAGCGCTGAGTTTGAAGGGTTATCTCGGTTATTGCTTTCAGTTTGGGGCTTTCACGAGTAATTAATAATTAAGTAGATTTATATAAAGGCGCCTACAACAGGCGCCTTTTTTATTATTTGATTGGGTGCTTACTATTTCATTCCGCAGTATCCATGAGGTATTTTGTCTGTACCATGAACCCACTATCAGTATTCAATTACTAACGTCAGCAGTAGAATTTAGCTAAAAACCGCATTTATTGTTTCTTTATACTGATATTGACCTATAATAATAATAGCCTTACAAAATATATGTTATGGTGGGAATAAGTTGTAGTTAAATTGCATTCAATATTTTGATTTTAATTACGTAAATATAGATTGAATGAAGATAAGGTATCGATGCAAAAATTTATTGCAATACTGGTTATTTTAGCAACGTTTGGGATTGGCTATGCAGTTTGGAGCGTTGGAGCTGGAAGTCCTAAGCAGCATTTTAAAATTGGTGTTTTATTACTTAGCTCTGCGCACAAGCCTGTTCTTCAAGGCTTTCAATCTCAATTAGCTGAACGTGGTTATCAAGAAGGAGTGAATACCAGTTATTTATTTGATGGGCCAGTGGGTAGCATTCAAAAATTAAAAGGGGCCGCTGAAAAATTAGTAAACCAAAAGCCTGATTTAATATTTGTATCGAGTACACCAGCTGCAATCGCTATCAAAAAAGCGACAGAGAACACAAGCATTCCGGTTGTATTTGGGCCGGTCAATGATCCGGTAACAGCAAAGCTTGTTAATAACATGAAGATGCCTGGTGGAAGTATGACTGGTGTTGGCTTACCACAAAGTGAGGGCCGGCGTTTTGAATATCTTTTAGAAATCGCCCCCGACACAAAGCATGTTTTCGTCCCGTATAATCCAAAAGACAAAAGTAGTCAGCTAAGCATAGTGGCAATCAGGGGTGTGGCGGCACATTTTGGCATTGATATAGCGTATGGGGAAATTACTAGTAAAGATCAAGTGGATCTCTTAATCACTAATATACCAAATAACATTGATGCAATTTTCCTCCCGAGGGATGGAACAGTTGGCACGGTTAGTAAGAAAATCATTTCTCATGCTTTATCACGTCAATTGCCGTTGGCAGGACCGAGCCTTGCACGCGTTAAAGCCGGAGCCTTGTTTAGCTATGGTTTCGACCCATTAGAACTTGGAAAGCAAGCGGCAAAAATTGCTATACAAATTTTTCGGGGAGTCGAGCCATACGATTTACCAGTTGAAGTCGCGGAAAACCATTTGTACGTTAATGTGCAGACTGCGAAAACAATCGGAATAAGCATACCTAGACAAATACTTAAGCAAGCTAAAGTAATTATTCGGTGATGATCAACTCATTAAAAATAAAAAAAAGTAACAAAAATACTCAGATCCGGAGCAAGCTAATAATTGCCTTTATGGGGCTAGCGTTAGGGCCTATTGTATTGCTGGTCTGTTCATTTGGTTTTTACGAGTTCACAGAATTCAAAACAACGGCATTAGATAAAGGTCGCTCTACGTCATTTTTGGTTGCGAGTGAAATAACCCGTTATTTTAAAAATATTGAACAAACTTTAAAATCAACAGCTTCGCTGCAAGATTTTACTCAAAAGAGTGAAATGGGCAAGCGGGATGTACTCCAACAACTATTGTCTCAGCACTCTACTTATAAAGAATTATCTTATGTAGGGCCACAGGAGAAAGAAAGGATTCGTGTTAGCAAGAATAGGCCGACCCATATAATCAATAAAAGAAATCTCAGTGGTTCAGAAGCATTTAAAGCTACTCAAAAGGAACAGGCTAGCTATTTCGGCCCAATACGATTTGATGAAAATAATGGCCAGCCACTAATGACGATTGGGATACCGTTAATGGATTTACAATCGAATGAATATAATGGTGCTCTCATTGCAGAACTTTACATCAAGCCGATTTTCAATATGATTGCAGACTTTAATTCAAATCTAAACATGAATATTTACGTACTAGATAAAGAAAATAAAATTGTCGCACACGTAAACCCTTCAGTTGTACACCGAGGAACAAAACTCGAAAGAACCCCAACTATAGGTTTTCAGCGAGGACTAAGTGGCCAGCCATCATTTTTGGTTAGCCAAAAAATGATTCTTGGCAAACGAGATTTCCTGGTCGTGACAGAACAAGATGTTCTGTCGGCTTTTACCCCCAATGCGTTAGGAATAGCAATGTTCTTTATTGTTATCTTGGTAGCCATTGTTAGTGCAGTTGTATTGATGACTTTTATTATTCGAGATTTCATCGAACCAGTTCGAGCCGTATCAAAATCTGTAGTACGCATTGCGGAAGGTGATTTAAGCGAACGTTTGGCCTTTAATCGTAATGACGAAATAGGCGAATTAGCAAATACCTTTGATCAGATGGCTGAAACGATCGAAAAAAACCATAATTTGCTAGGGCAAGAAGTCGCACAGCGAACTAAAGAATTAGCATCAAAAGTGAAAGAGCTGGATTTTCAAAAAAATGCTCTCGACGAGCATGCAATAGTTAGTATTGCAAACGTCATGGGCAACATTACTTATGCAAACGATAAATTCTGTATAATGAGTGGTTTTTCACGTGAAGAACTATTTGGACAGAACCACCGAATTCTAAACTCCGGATTCCATACCGATGAATTCTTCACTGACCTCTGGCGAACAATTGCTAAGGGAAACGTATGGCGGGGTAATATTAAAAACCGAAAAAAAGAAGGTGGTTTTTACTGGGTTGATGCAACTATCGTCCCATTTCTGGACGAACAAGGTAAACCATTTCAATATATTGCGATTCGAACTGACATCACAAAACGAATGGACGCAATAGAAGAAGCAGAAAAAGCAAACAAAGCCAAATCTGATTTTCTTTCTTCAATGAGCCACGAGCTGCGTACTCCGCTAAATGCCATTCTTGGTTTTGGTCAACTTTTGGAAATTCAGTGTAAAGAGACTTTAAATGAAGAAGCAAAAAGCTACATAACTGATATCTTACAGGCTGGTCATCATTTACTGGAATTAATTAATCAAATACTTGACTTGTCTCAAATAGAAGCGGGTTACCTTAAAGTATCTTTAGAGCCAATCATTTTAGAAAAGGTCGTGACGGAATGTATAACTCAGATGAAAGCTGCTTTTGCAGACCAAAATAAAATCCTCATAACCAACCAGATTAATGATAAAAATATTGTTGTCATGGCGGATTCGTTATTGTTGCGACAGGTTCTTATTAACCTTCTAAGTAATGCAGTCAAATATAATTGTGAAGGTGGTACAGTTACGATTAATGCTAAACCGACTAGTGAGAATAGATTGTGCATTAAGGTAACTGATACTGGTCAGGGTATAGCGGCCAGCGACATGGAAAAACTATTTGATCCATTTGAACGCCTATCTTTTAAGAATGCCTCTATCGAAGGTTCTGGCATTGGTTTGACAGTTTCTCGGAAGCTGGTTTTAGCGATGGGTGGAACCATCGGACTTGAAAGCGAGCTTGGGGAGGGCACAACCTTTTGGATTGAGCTACCGTTAGCGGTTGGCTTACCTGTATCGACAACATAGATATAGAAACCTTGAATGCCGATATGGGCCTTATAATAACCGACGCGCAAGCCAACCAATAAATTCGAGTACTTTGTTGCCCCAAAACCGATATTTCCATTGGTGTAAAAATATTTCATCAGAATCTTTAAGATCATCTAAGAATAATTCTTGGAGCTTCTGACAAAAATCACTGTTATAGCTGAAGAAATTTAACTCATAGTTAAGAAAAAAACTTCGATAATCTATATTAGCGGTTCCAAGGGTTGCATAATTTCCGTCAACAATAATTGTTTTGCTGTGTAGCATGCGTGGTAAGTATTCGTAAATCCTTACGCCTGAAGAAAGTAGACCATCATAAGCGGCGTGTGCTGCCCAGCGAGCGATTTTTATATCGTTCTTACGAGGTACCAGTAAGCGTACATCAATACCTTTGCGGGCTGCAAATTGTAATAAATGCTGTGTCTTTCTATCGGGCACAAAATAGGGCGTTGTTAAATAAATAGACTGCTTGGCAGAATTAAACATAGTTTCCAACATGCTACGAAAATAAAATTGATGTTTATAAGTATTATTTGGCATTAACTGATCATGTTGACTAGTAACAGAAGGTGGGTGCCAGCGATATTCTCCCTGCCAGAAATGCTCAAATAATTGGGCAGCATGTTCAGCAAGCATGCCTTCTATACGTACATGGCTATCTCGCCAACGTTGTGTTCCATAAATGTCGAGCGATGATTCACGATGAATATTAAAGCCACCCACAAAAGCAGTATGTCTATCAATGACTAAAAGTTTTCGGTGGTTGCGACGGTTGTACCGGTGTGGTTTTCGCCAACTCCAACGATGAAACCAATGGAAGGTTACGTTACTTTTTCGCAGGCGTTGAAATTGATTTCTACTTATAAGGAATTTTGAGCCAGCTGCATCTAGGTTGACACGGACGTCAATACCGGCAGAAGCGCGTTCAATGAATGCGTTAATAAAGCGTTCACCGATTTCATCACAAGTAAAAATATAACTTTCAAGTAAAACAGAATGTTGAGCTGATGAAATTTCATCGAGCATTGATTGATACAACTCATCCCCTTCAATAAATAATTTCAGTTGATGAGCGCCAGAAGTGGCTGCTTTATCGGAAAGGGTATCCATAGCCAATAAGACTAACAGACAATCAGTGCTTGTGCGTGAAGTTGCAAAGGGATCAAGCTTTCGAAGTTGCGAAAGTTTGATCCCAAGCATGTTTGGTGGGCCTACTTGGACTCGAACCAAGGACCAAGGGATTCACTTTTTCCTGACATTTCTGCCAAGAGCGGACTATCTCACCACCCACAACGAGATTGTAATATCTAGTTGCTAGGGTGCGGGACGCTTGAACCTGTTATTAAGGACACTTGGTTATATAAACCAGTCCTCAGGTAGTCTCTGCACCTTCCGAAAGTGTACTTCCGGCTTGGCTCAGGATTGCCATCAGCCTATATAAAATAGCTGTTAAGGTTTCCCTGAATTCATCCCGTTCATTCTATATTTTTCAATATAGACGCACCATTTTGATGAGTCCCCTGCTCTAACCAACTGAGCTATAGGCCCTAAAAAGGGTGTTGCCCTCTTTAGCGGATGTATTGTATCAAGTTTTACAATGAGGAACATAAAAAAAGCCTGTCATCAGACAGGCTTTTTTAGGTGGAGCAATATAATTTTACGCTACGAGCCTGTTTGTTGGTCAAGGAAGCTGCGTAATTGTTCAGAACGGCTAGGGTGACGTAGTTTACGTAATGCCTTGGCTTCAATCTGACGGATACGTTCACGTGTGACATCAAATTGTTTACCGACTTCTTCAAGCGTGTGGTCAGTATTCATGTCGATACCAAAGCGCATCCGCAGCACCTTCGCTTCACGTGCTGTTAGGCTGCCGAGAATGTCTTTAGTGGCTTCACGCAGGCCTTCGATAGTCGCTGAATCCAATGGTAAAACGGCCAATGCATCTTCGATGAAATCGCCAAGGTGTGAATCTTCATCATCACCAATAGGAGTTTCCATTGAGATAGGTTCTTTAGCAATTTTCATAACCTTGCGGACTTTATCTTCAGGCATTTCCATGCGCTCAGATAATTCTTCCGGTGTCGGTTCGCGACCCATTTCTTGCACCATCTGGCGAGAGATGCGTGACAATTTATTAATCGTTTCGATCATATGTACCGGAATACGAATGGTACGCGCCTGATCCGCAATAGAACGAGTGATAGCTTGTCGAATCCACCAGGTAGCATACGTCGAGAACTTGTAACCACGGCGGTATTCAAATTTATCAACGGCTTTCATTAAGCCAATGTTGCCTTCTTGAATAAGGTCGAGGAATTGCAGACCACGATTGGTGTATTTCTTCGCAATCGAAATAACCAAACGTAAGTTAGCTTCAACCATTTCTTTCTTGGCGCGACGTGCTTTAGCATCACCGATAGACATCTTGCGATTGATTTCTTTAATCAATCGGATTGACATATTACATTCTTGTTCCATCGTGATTAGTTTGTTTTGAGCGCGAAGGATTTCATCTTTGTATTGTTCAAGCACAGCAGAGTAAGGTTTACCTGCATCAATATGCTTCGCGAGCCATTCAGGATCCGTTTCATTATCAGGGAAGCTGACAATGAAATCTTTGCGAGGCATACGCGCTTTGTTCACACAAATGTTCATCATGATCTTTTCTTGCGCACGGATACGATCAACCATGTCTCGAATCTGATCAACGAGACGATCAATTTGCTTTTGCGTTAGCTTAAGCTCCATGAACATATCAGAAAGTTGTGTACGCATTTTTGCGCATTTCTCATCGGCACTGCCATGCTTGCTGACGGCATTCAGATAACGTTTGTATAACTTACGCATCGCTGCAAAGCGTTCTTTTGCTTCTTCAGGATCTGGGCCGGTATCAACTTCCTCTTCCTCTTCTTCGTCATCGTCCTTTTTGTCTTGTGGTTGGACAGGCTTAGGGATGATGTCGGGCGCATTGGGATCGATAAAGGCAGTAAGGACGTCAGTTAAGCGAGCTTCTTCACGCTCAACACGCTCATACTGTTCGATGAGCGTAGCAATCGTTTCGCTGTAAGTCGCCAATGCGCTTAGCATGTGGTTGCTGCCAGCTTCAATACGTTTCGCAATACGAATTTCACCTTCACGAGAGAGTAGGCCAACGGCACCCATTTCACGCATGTACATGCGAACAGGATCAGTGGTTCGACCAAACTCAGCTTCAACAGTTGAGGCAAGGCGCGCGGCGGCTTCATCTGTGGCTTCTTCGTCGGTGGTATTGGCGCCATCAGTGAGGATGACCGTATCGCGATCAGGGGCAACTTCGTGAACTTTGATGCCCATGTCATTAATCATGGAGACAATATCTTCAATCTGTTCTGGATCAACAATCTCACTAGGTAAGCTGTCGTTGACCTCGGCATAAGTGAGGTAACCTTGCTCTTTACCCTTGGCAATCAATGCCTTGAGTTGTGTCTGTTGTGTTTCCTTATTCATTCAAACGCCTCTAAATCGAGCAAAATCAGGCGACGTAAAAGGGCGCCTGTGAAAACCAATAATTATAGCGTATTTTGGCGGTTTTACATACCAAGATATGCTCCAAAACCTATCGTTTATAGCAATGATTGATTGCGAAAACTATTTTTTTCTTCATCACTCCATTCGGAGTAAGGCTTTTCGCTTAATTCCGCATGGATTGCCTGTAACTTTTTGCGCTCTCCCTGCTTTTTGAGGTTTTCTATCATGGCCTCAAATTCTAACATTAGGGCGGCTTCGTCTTCTAATAGCGGCGATTGTCCGGCTAATTGTGCCATTCTTGCGCCAGCAGGTTTGTCACGCCAGTGCTCAATAATCGCCGCTGTATTCAGTTCAGGCTGTGCCTGAAGAAGGCCTAATAATTCGACCAGAATTTCTATCCCCGGTTCAGCGGAGTTAAGAAAATTAGCGGGTTCACCTGCCAAATTAGCCAAAGTGGGCTTATGTAATAAGCACTGAATAATACGTCCTAAAATCTTGTTGTCAGAGCGGCTTTTCGCAGCAACATGGTTTGGCGTACGTTGCTGGGCAGTAGACGATTCTGAACGATTTACATTTTGGCCCTGTTTGTATAAATGTCCCGCAAGTCGCTCGGTATCCATATCTGCCAGTTTGGCGAGTTGGTCTGTGATCAAATCACGGTAAATACCAGGACTAAATTTATTAAATAAAGGACGAGCGAGTTCTAATAAGCGCGCACGACCATCAATGCTTTGTATATCGGCCTGATTAGTCAGATTTTCAAGGAGGAATTGCGATAAAGGAACTGCTTTTATGACACGGGTCTCAAAAGCGGCCTGACCTTCGTTTCTGATCAGGCTATCAGGGTCTTCACCGTCGGGTAAAAACAGGAATTTTGCTTCGCGCCCTTCGCGGATGACTGGGAGTGCATTTTTCAGGGCGCGCTCAGCCGCAGCGCGTCCGGCACGATCGCCATCAAAACAAAAAACCACTTCATCAGTAGCACGAAATAACTGTTCGAGGTGCTCGGTAGTTGTGGCTGTTCCCAGTGTGGCGACAGCGTAACGCACGCCAAACTGCGCCAGCGCAATCACGTCCATGTAACCTTCAACCACGAGTAGCCTTGGAATATCACGTAATGCCTTGCGGGCCTGATAAAGGCCGTAAAGCTCGCGGCCTTTATGAAAAATAGGAGTTTCAGGTGAGTTAAGGTATTTAGCCCCTTGATCGGCGCCATCCAAAACGCGCCCGCCAAAAGCGATCACGCGTCCGCGTTTGTCGAGGATGGGTATCATAATCCGATCACGGAATCGGTCGTAGCGTTTGCCATCGTCTTTTTCTATGACCATGCCAGTGGTGGTGAGTGCTTGTTGCTTGGTAGGATCGTCACCGACCTGTTTTATCAGATTATCCCACCCAGCCGGCGCATAGCCGATACCAAAGGCAGTGGTTATTTCACCTGAAAGGCCACGGCCTTTGAGGTAGTCGATCGCGCGTTGGGCTTGAGGATGATGACGTAGTTGATCACGAAAGAATTGGGAGCTGGCTTCAAGCTGCGCATACAAGGGTTCATAATTAATACGAGGCCGATCATCGTGGCCTTCCTCACGTGGCACGTCCATGCCGGCTTGCGAGGCGAGCATTTCAATGGCTTCAACAAACCCGAGATGCTCATAGTCCATTAAAAAGCTGAGTGCGCTACCCGAAGCCCCACAGCCAAAGCAGTAATAAAATTGTTTTTCGCGACTAACGCTAAAGGACGGGGTTTTTTCACCATGAAACGGGCAACATGCCATGTAGTCCTTGCCCTTTTTCTTCAAAGTGACACGACTATCAATCACATCGACAACATCGGTGCGTGCGAGTAAGTCGTCAATAAAGGACTGTGGGATTTTGCCGCTCATATCCGTAGTGTAAGCCTAGTTGGATTGAAGATCAGCCAGAATTCTTAAGTATAGGTAAGTTTTATTTGCGGAGGTGGGTTCGGACTTAGTATTGTTTTCCCTCCTAAGGGATTCACAGCGTTGCATCAATTCGTCGGTAAGATAATACTGAGCGTGAGCGTAACGAAGTGGCTTTAAAAAACTAAGATCTATTCACTATTTGGATCTAAGTTTGGTGTTTTTTCTGCGCATTGTGCAGCGAAGCGTAACCCTAAGCAGAAAAAATTCCAGACTTGGATTTAGCACTCCAACAAAGAGAGCACGCCTGGTAAGGCGGTAGTTTTAAGACAGTTTAGCCTTAATTTTCCCACTTACAGCACCCATGTCAGCACGTCCGGCAAGTTTGGGTTTGATGATGCCCATTATCTTGCCCATGTCTTTCATACTGCTTGCACCGGTAGAAGAAACGGCATCGTCGATGATGGCATCGATGTCTGCGTCACCTAGTTGGGCAGGCATGAATCCTTGGATAATGGTAATTTCGAAAGCTTCTTGATCGGCAAGTTCTTGTCGTTCAGCCGCTTCATACTGCTTGATGCTCTCACGGCGTTGCTTGAGCATTTTATCTAAAATGGAGAGGACACGTGCATCATCGAGTTCAATGCGTTCATCGACTTCGATTTGCTTCATTGCAGATGTCATGAGTCGAATAACACCCAGACGCGCTTTGTCTTTCTCGCGCATGGCCGTTTTCATGGCATCGGTGATCTGGGTTTTAAGATCGCTCACTGACTACATCCTAGATTGACTGGGCCGATTTATCGAGCCAGACATTGAAGAAGCGTTTAGTAAAGGCGTACGCGATGTTGAATTTGACGAGAAACCTTTTTAGCGTGGCGCTTTACAGCCGCTGCCGCTTTACGTTTACGCACTGATGTTGGCTTTTCGTAGAATTCACGACGACGGATTTCTGAAAGTACACCGGCTTTTTCGCAAGAACGCTTAAAACGACGTAGTGCTACGTCAAATGGTTCGTTGTCTCTAACTTTTACTGATGGCATGTAAAATAACCTGTTCAAATAATAA
>Ga0316207_10001498_pt1 | contig 28441 bp, 34 predicted proteins | sample 6weekpyrite_MG_FD_204943 | JGI IMG/M metagenome (GOLD analysis project Ga0316207, IMG submission 204943) | Microbial mat bacterial communities from mineral coupon in-situ incubated in ocean water Damariscotta River, Maine, United States -... | ecosystem: Environmental > Aquatic > Marine >...
CTGCAGCTCGTGTCCGGTGGCCGCTGATCTGACGTGGGCCCGCATGTTCCCGCCGGGCAGCCGGCGGCCGGTGCCCACGCGGTGGACGGATGGACAGCAGGCGTTCCTCGACTCGCCCCTCTACCTGTCGGTCCTCTGGGGCGGCAATGCGGTAGGCAAGTCGGTGGTCCTCGCCGAGCTGGCCCGGCGGGCGCTCCGGGGGGAGCTGCCGTGGCAGACCCCGGGGCAGCCGTACACGGTGATCATCACGGGCAACACCTGGTCGCAGATCGGGTCGACCCTCAAGTATCTCTGGGACGGCATCGAGCCGGGGGAGTTCAAGAGCGGCGTGCGCTACGAGGCCGGCGGAATCAAGGGGCAGCGGCTGCAGGTGTTCCAGGTCGTCGGGGGCAAGGGAAAGGGGGGGGAGCTCCGGTGCGGCACCTTCCGAGCGTCCAACCTGGCCGGGCCCCGTGCGGACGTGGTGCTGGCCGACGAGCCGATGCCCGAGGACGTCCACGCCGAGCTCCTGCCGCGCCTCATGGGCCGGAACGGGCGCATGTACGTGACGTTCACGCCGACCCTCGGGACGGCCGGGGACGTTGACTACCTCTGGCGCATGGTCGACGACCCCGAGATCCCGTGGTGCGACGAGATCCAGGTAGAGACGACCCTCGAAAACTGCACGCCGCGGGGTGGGCTGATCGAGGTCCCTTTCCTGAGGCAGGCCGAGATCGACCGCCTCGCGCAGGGCGTGTCCCCGATTCAGGCGGACATGCGGCTGGGCCGGTCGAGGTACCCGCGGCGGGACACGGCCTACTTTGAGGGCGTGTGGGACCGGCGCCTGCGTGTGGACTACTCGCCGCCCAAGGACACACGGGTGCTGGTCGGGATGGACCACGGGTCCAAGGCGCAGGCCCAGGTCGTGACGCTGACCTACGCCGAGGGGTTCGGCCTGAGCACGCGCTACCACATCGCGGACGCCTACGTGTCTCCCGGGCGAACGGAGATGATGCAGGACGCCCAGGGGACCCTCGACATGCTGATTCGGAACGGCCTGGCCCATCGGCTCGTCGGGGGCGAGGTCAAATACGACCTGTCAGACGTCGACCTCTGGATCGGCGACCGGTCCCACGGCGGCTACAACGGCGGCCGGGGCGCGAAATCGAACGGGGACATGCAGCGGTGCCTCGCAAGCCTGATCGGCCTCGACGTGGACCGGCTGCAGGCGTGGCAGTGGCGCGAGAAACTCCCGGAGCCCCTCCGCAAGATCAGGCAGCCGAGGAAGCGGAACAGGTCCATGTGGGACGGCATGGACTCGATCCGGCGCATCATGTCGGGGCAGCGCCTCACGATCTCCAAGCGGCCGGAGTGCGACAAGATCCAAGAGGCGTTCGAACGGTGGGAGGGCGCCCTGCTCGACCCGATGCGGGACCGCCTGGACGCCCTGCGCTACCCCATCGTCGAGGTCGATAGCGGCCGGTTCCGGCTGGCCGGGTAGTCCCTCCCGTCTGGGCGTGGTAGCCTGTCCAGGCCTCGTGGTGGGGCCCCCGGTCGTGGCCGGGCCTGTGAGGGTTCGCGCCCGCCCCTGCTCGACCTCCGACGAGCAGGGGCACCGTTCGGAGGACAGCATGGCGGGATGGGGACGGCGAGGCATCGGCAAGGGGACGACCCGCCTGGGCCCCCGCGAATACGTCGAGCTCGTCGTGCGGATCAGCCGGAATCGACACGGCGGCGACGTCATCGCGCGCATGGAGTCCTACCTGGGCGATCGTGCCGCCCGGATGGGGCCCGTCGATCTGTCGCGGAACGTGGCCAGGTCGTACCAGGACCGCGTCTGCCGTGCTCACTCCCGGCCGCCCCTGGTCTCGGGCCTCGGGCCGGAGCTCGCCGCGGCCATGGGCGACAACTCGGCCACGACGGTGATCGACCGGTACGCCGCGGCCGGCGGCTACCCGATGCCCACGACGCAGGTGCAAGCGTCCAACGGGGCAAGCCGATTCGAGCAGGTCGCCGGCTATGCCGCGGTCCGGATCGGCTGGTCCTCCCGGTCCGGGCGGATCTCGCTCGAGGTCATCGCGCCCGACGATCTCGAGCTCGAATACGCGAGCGACGACCCGACGGAGCCGACGACGATCCGGCACCACGGGACGCGGCAGATCGGAGACGAGGTGATCGAGGTGGTCGAGGTCTACGACCTGACGGACCTCAAGGCGCCCAGCTACCGGATCTACAAGGGCGGCGACGTCCGGCAGGACGTGACGCAGGAGGTCCTCGGACAGACCTACGTGGGCGACGACTACACGGCCGAGTGGTCCTACCAGGACGGCACGCCCTACCATCCGGTCGTGGTCCGGGGTCATCCCGATCGGATCTACGAGCGCCTGCAGCAAGTCGAGGCGACCCTGACCGCGGCGATCCGCTGGACGGCGTGGGGCTCGGGTTGCGACCTGTCGAGCCACCCCGGCCGGAACGTGCGGGGCCTGGCCCTCGCGTCGATGTCCTCGAGCACGGGCGAGTCTGCCCAGGGCATGGCGGACGGGCCGGAGGTGATCAAGCGGTGGGTCGACATGGACCCGGAGAACCCCGGGGACCATTGGCAGGACGCGCCGGCATTCGACCCGCTCACCACGGCGCGGGCCGTGGGCCTGTATGAAACGATGGCCCTGAGCATGATCGACCTGCCGCTGCAGCTCGAGGCGACCGGCGGCGAGCCGACCGCCCGCGAGGCCGAGGCCCTCGAGGAGCGGATCCAGGGGACGCTCCCGGAGTGCCGGCGGTTCGACGCCGAGCTGCTGCGCCGATGCGCGGCCCTGGCCAATCGCCTCGAGTCCGTCGAGGGCGACGGCATCCCGGAGGGGCCCTACGGGGTGCTCTACCGGTCCGAGATCGACGCGGCCCTGCCGCAACCTGAGGACCTCGCCGCCGGCGAGGATTGAACCCGAGCACCGGATAGGAACATGGCAGACGACGGAATCGACGTGGATGGGCTGGCCGGCAAGATCGCGGCGGCCATGGGCCGATTCGGCGGCGGCAGCAGCGGCGACGACGACGACCACGGGCACCGGCCCCGGTCGGTCCCGTATGGCCGGCTGCAGCGCGAGATCGACAAGCGCAAGGCCCTCGAGGGGGCCCTGCAGGACCTCGGCGGCCAGGTCGAGAGCCTCAAGGCGACCTACGAGGGCAAGCTGGGCAAGGTACGCGAGGACACCGCGGTGGAGCTCAAGCGGATCCAGGGCGGCCACGCCGAGGACCTCGCGCTGGTCGACGCCGGGGTGACCGACCCTCTGGGCCGGCGTGCGGTGCGGTCCGCCTGGTCGGAGCTCCCCAAGGACGGCCGCGGCAAGTCTGCCGCGGAGTGGTGGAAGGGGATCAAGGGCGCCCACGAGGCGCACACCGCGGACCCGGAGAAGGCAGAGGCCCCGACGGTGCCCCGCACGCTGCAGACCTACCTCCCGACGGGCGAGGCGGGCGGCGGCAAGGGCGGCGGGGGCGGCAAGCCCCGAGGGGCGGCCCCGCCCGCTGGCCCCGGCAAGCGGGCCGACAAGGGGATCGAGTCGGTGCCCATCGATCAGGGCATGGAAGCGTTTTTCAGCGGCCTGCGCGCCCAGGGTTGACGCCTCTGAGGGGGGCGGGGTAGGGTCTTCGCACCGGCCCCCGCCCCCCAAGGCGTAAACGCGCGTACCTCACCCCGGGCCCAAGAGAGGTACGATCATGTCTGCAGGACCCTGGCGCACCGGCGAAGGCCTCGGTGACTCCAACATCGCCGTGGCGCGGCGCACCATCGCCGCCGCCCTCAACTCGGCCGCCAAGAACGGCGAGCTCCTCGGACATCCGGTCATGCAGCAGATCCTCGCGCAGGATCAGCTCCTCGGCCCCCTGCTCGGCGAGCTCGGCGTGTCGTTCGGCCTGCTGACCAGCGGCGCGGGCAAGATGAGCGCCACGGCAGAGGGTACGGACGTCGCGCTGACGAACTACAGCCTGTCCAACTCGACCACGATCACCCCGGCGCGGCACGTCTTCGGTCGGTCCGCCTCGGACTTCGGCCGGGCCATCCAGGAGCCCCTCCTGACCGGCGAGCTGGCCCCCGACGCCTACGCCATGGTCGTGTTCGAGGCTATGCAGGTCTGGGCGAACACCCTCGTCGACAAGATCGCGGCCCTGTTCCCGAGCCTGTCGAACACCATCGGCACCACGAACACCGAGCTCACGTGGGCGGCGATCCAGGACGGGATCATCGACCACAAGGACCGCGGCAACCGTGGCCCGGTGCTCGGCATCATCGACGCCGTAGGCGCTAAGGCCCTGATGTCGGACATGCTGTCCCTCGGTGGGGCGGTCCAGTGGGCGCCGCAGGCCCAGGGCGCGATCCAGAACGCCACGGCCGGCGCCTACCTCGGCCGGTTCTGGGAGGCGGATTTCTTCCTGAACGGCGAGCTCGACAATGACGGCACCGACACGAGCGGCGCCCTGCTGTCCGTGGGCGCCATCGCCACGAAGCACGCCCGGGTCCCCCTGCCCCGCGAGGCCATCGAGATCGCGGACGGGTTCTGGTTCACGCTCGAGGCCCGCCGCACGGCCGGGTCTGAGACCCGCTTCGACATCGTGTCTCACCTGGCGGCCCAGATCCGCGAGGACGGCCGCGCGTCGGAGCTCCTCTACAAGATGACCTGAGGGTCTGACCTACCCGGGCCGCGCCGCAGTCGGTGGCGCGGCCTCATTCCGAGGAGGCCCCCGTGGCGACCCGAGCATCCACCGACACCAAAGCCGCCGCCCAGGCGTCGGCGTCTCTCTCCCGGCCCCGCCTCGCGCAGTCTGCTGCGGGGCCCTCGCTCGGGTCATCCCCGATGCGCCTGCGCGAGAGCCGGGGCCCTTGGACGTGGATGATCTCCGCGGCTCGGCTCTGCTGCCGCAACGGTCGGATCGTCCCCAAGGCGGTCCCCGCCTGGCACGCGCCCGGCATCGCCGGGAACGTCCGCGGCGACCACGGCGCCGGCTACGTCGGCCAGCTCACCCGGCAGGGCTACGTCGAGATCCCGCACGACCGCCTCCCCTGCGTGGCGTTCGGCGAGTCCCGGGCGGGCGCTGCCCATTCGGTCTACCTCGAGCGCCACGAGGGCGTCGACATCACGGGCCGCAAGGTCTCGCAGTGGACGTCCGCCTGGACCCGCTACGTCCGCCTCGGACACATGGTCCGCCCCGAGCACGACCACGAGGGCAAGGACCGATTCCTCGAGCAGGCCATGCTCGACCTGGTCTGCCGGGACGGCAAGCTGGCCCCGGTGCAAATCGAGATGGCGATCGAGCCCCTCGTGGCCCGGATCGGCCGCGAGTCGAACAACGACACCCCGCGCGCCCGCCGGATGATCGCCCAGATGGTGGCGCAGCTCCCGCCGGAGCACACGCCGGACAGCGTGCGCGCCATCATGCGGCGGCTCGAGATCGAGCAGCCGACCCGCCCCGACACCGACGAATAGGAGGCCCCCGTGGCCTGGACGACCGCCCGCACCATCTACGCCGTTCCCAAGCAGGATCTCACCGTGATCATCGGCGCCGGCGGCGCCCCGGACGCTGCCCTGCAGAGCGGCGAGGGGATCGCGATCCGCACGGACGGCGAGGCCGGATCGATGGTCTACGTCACTGTCGACAGCGGCACGACCTGGGTGCCCATGGCGGGCACGCCCCCGGAGGAGGTCGCCGACCCCGGCGACGCGGCGGCGATCCCGGTGACGCAGGACGCGGACATCGGCATGACGACCGGCGGCGCCGGCGAGACCGGCACGATCGCCGACCCCGCCCGCGTGGGGCTGACGATCAATCTCTCGCTGGCCGCCGACGGCGGCGGCGACCGCGTGATCACGGCCGCGTCTGCCCTCAACAAGGCCGGAAACACCGTGATGACGTTCGCCGACGTGGGCGACATGGCGACCCTTTACAGCGTGCGCGACGGGGCGAGCTCCTACGCGTGGCGGCTGGTCATGAACGACGGCGTTGTGCTGTCGTAGCAGGAGGCCCTCGTGGCCGTGCGCGCCGAGACATACGCCCTGGCCCGGCCGGTTCCGTACCTGCTCGAGCAGGGCTATGCGGACGCGGCGAGCAGCTCGGGGCAGACGATCCAGGCACCGATCCGGGCGACCGGTGACGGTGCCTTGGTCGCGCCCACGCAGGCCGGGTCGACCGTCACCATCACGGACGCGAACGGCTCCGAGGTCGTGAGCGAAGCCGCGGTGACGGTTTCGGGTGACGTGGCGTCGTACACGTTCGCCGCGGGCGCCCCCTCGACGGCCTACGCCCTCGGCGACGGCTGGACGGTGACGTGGGCCCTTGTCATCGCCGGCGAGGTCTACACGTACCGGCATGGCGCCATCCTCGCGCAGTACGTGCCGCGGAACGTCATCACGGCCGCGGACCTCTACGGCGGTGACGGCTTCCCCGAGCTGCGCCACGCGGTCCCGCAGGCCCAGGGCGAGCGCGGCGACGGCACCGGCTGGGCACCGCAGATCGACGCGGCGTACTACGACCTGATCCGCCGGATGCTGCGGGACGGCCGCCCGATCTGGCGCTCCCGCGAGCCGACCGGGTACCGGGGTTGGCTCCTCGCGCGGGCCCTCAAGAACGCCGCGGACGCCATCCCGGCGCCCGAGGGCAGCCAGTGGGCCCGGTTGCAGACCCGGGCGTACCATCGGTTCCGGGTCGCGGAGGGGGCCCTGCGCCTCAGCTACGACGACGACGCCGCCGGGGTGCGCCGGCCGGGCGAGGGCCCGATCTACACGGCGCCCGTCGGTCGCCCCCGATGGTGACGGCGGCCTACTTCGCGCGCCTGCTCGAGGCCCTATACGACGGGCTCGAGCAACGCGACGTGACGTCGTACCAGTGGGCCGATTCGGACGGCTGGACGCAGAGCCGCACGCCCACGGATTGGCGATCCCACCTTGAGTGCTGGATCGACATCGGCGGCGCGGTCGTGGTCCAGCGCCCGAGCTACGAGCACGAGTGCCGCCTGGTCGTCGGGATGCGCTACTATCCGGACGACGACAGCCTTTCACAGGCCCGCATCCACGCGGCGACCCGTGACGCAATCGAGTATCTCCTGACGGCTCGCCTCCCTGGCTGCGCCCGCGTGATGGCCGTTACGACGGCCACGATCGAAGGCGTCTACGAGGGCGGGTGGGTCGAGGTCTCGATCAACTTCCGTCTCTACCTCCCCCGGAGCTGACTATGGCCACCGTCGCCGCCCGCCTGCTCATTCTCGCCGAGGGCGAGACCATCCCGGCCCCTGCCGACGACCCCGGCGCCGGCGGCGCCGTGACGCAGGACCTCACGAACCAGACCGGCGGGCGCCGCTGGACCGACGGCACGGCGTCCGGCCAGGTGGACCGGGTCTACAAGCGGGTCAGGACCATGACGTCCGGCGAGACGCAGAGCTACGACCTGGCCGCCGCGGGCAGCCTGACGGACGCCCTGGGCCGCGCCATCGACGCCGACGAGCTCAAGGGGCTTGTGCTGAAATGCACGAGCGGCTCGATCGCCCTCGAGGCGCCCGCGTCGGCGTTCCTGCCGATCTTCTCGGACGCCACGGACCTGATCCTGCTCGGCTCCGGGCAGACGCTCGCGATGGACTTCGGCGCCGCCGGCCTCGACGTCACGAGCGGCTCCAAGTTCGATATCATCGAGAAGGCAGCCAGCACCGCGGGCTACGAGCTCGAGCTGTTCATCGCCCAGTAGGAGATCCCATGTCCGCAGAGACCACCCCACGCAACTTCACCGACGGCGTGATCACGGCGACCGACGACGGGGGCAACTCCGAGACGGTGCCCCTGCTCGTCTCCCTGTCCTGGGACGGCCTCGTGCCGGACGGGCGAGAGGCCGAGGTCTACGAGGCGCAGGGCGCCGTCACCGGCCACCGGAAGGGCGCGCGCGCCTACCCGACGGTGACCCTCGAGGTCCAGGCCGCGAGCCTGGATGACCCGTTCTTCGAGCTGATCAACGGCATCATTGCCGGGTTCACGTCGACCACGGCCGACATCGGGAACTACCCCGCGGTCGACCTGTCGATCGACGAGAGCTACAGCACGAGCAGCCGGATCTCGACCTGGCAGGACTGTTTTGTGACGGGCGAGCCGTACACGGGCGGATCCCCCGGGTCGGTGTCCATCACGTTCCAGGTGATCGGACCGGTCACCATCGACGGCAAGACCTGGGTGTCCAGCCGATAGGAGCCCATCGTGGCAGACGAGACCCGAGCACCGACGATCAACCTGGGCCGCGAGGTCGAGCTGCAGGAGCCGCGAGACCTCTTCGCGTGGGCCCTGTCTCGCAATGAGGCCGAATCCAAGCGGCAGGGCATGCCGGGGGACCTCGCATACGGCGCGGCGGCCCTGCGCATGTGCTGGCCCGAGAAGGTGGCGTGGCCCGTCCTACAGCGCCCGCGGCCGTGGGCGATCGGGCAGTCGGTCGCCGCCTACGGTGACGACGTGTGGGAGGGCCTCCGGAAGGGGACCCGCGGCACGGTACCTTTCACCGAGCTGCGGGACGCCTGCTATGCCGCGCTGGCGTTCGCCCTCCGCGGGGTCCTGCTGCAGTCGGAGGTCGACGCCGCGCGGGATTTCTCCGCGGGTCAGGAGGAATGACCCGGACCTCGATCGAGATCAGCCGGCAGCACGGGCAGCCCCCGAGTTGGTGGGACGGTCTCAGTCGAGAGGACCGGGTGCTGCTCCTGGCCGACCGTGCCGAGACCGCCGCCGAGCAGGAGCGCGCCAACCGTCGGGCAGAGAATGACGCCCGCAGGCGTGAGGCAGAGGCCCGCCGCGGGAGGCGCTGATGGCGGGTCCGATCAAGGTGCAGACCGGCGGCGCGAAGGTCGAGATCAGCCAGGCCGAGATCATGGCCCTGGCCGACCGGCTGACGTCCGGCGCCCTGTCGACGTTCACGAGGGCTGCGCATCGGCAGATGGATCCCGTAGTCCAGGACGCGCGGACCGATCGCGCCCTCTGGCCCATCCGGTCCGGCCGGTCGATCGGAGCGACGTTCACGGCTGATCGGCTGGGCCCGTCGTCCGTGTCTGTCACGGCCTACTCCAAGCTGCCCTACGTCTACCGGATGCGGTATTCCCGACTGACTACGGCGGCAATCGACGGCGACGCGCGCGAGTTTGCCGCGAAGGTCTCGCGGGCCCTGCGGCCATACGTGGCCCGGGTCAACCCGACAGACCGGACCCTGCGCGGCCGGTTCCGGGGCAAGGGCGGCGCGGAGGCCCGCGTGGCTCACCATTTCATGAAGCGGGCGAGCGGCGGCACGTGGTCGGGATGGCGGACGGACGCGAAACCGACAGAGGACGCGATCCGCAGGTCCCGCAAGGGGGGGCTGATCCGCGCCCACGGCACGGGCGCCCCGTCCGAGGCCGTCGCCGGAAAGCACGTCTGGTCGGTTAGAGTGAGGCGCCCGGCAAAGAAGCGGGAGGGCGCGCTGATCGAAGAGGCGCGCGACGCGCTCGACACACTCGCGGGGGGCTGACATGGCGGCGCAGGCGACCGTATCGTACACCGCAGAGATCAAGGACCTGCGCGCGAAGCTCGCCGAGGTCACGAACGTGACGCGCGCCGAGGCCAAGAAGTGGACCTCGGAGATCGTCAAGGCCCAGCGTGCGGCGAACAAGCTGCAGGAGCAGTCGATCCGCAACGCGAAGGCGGCCGGCGCCGCCGCCGCCGCGGGGGCCCGCGCGCAGGCGAAAGCGGTAGCGCGTGCCCAGGCCGCCGCCGCCTCGGGCACCGGGGGCGCGCAGGGCTACGCCGACGCCGTAGGGAGGGCCGCCCGGTCGTCCTCGGACCTGGCCCGCGCGTCGCAGTCGGTCGCCCTGCAGCTGCCGGACGTGGCGTCCCAGCTCGCCGCCGGCACGTCGGCGTCGACCGTGTTTGCTCAGCAGGGGCTCCAGGTCGTGCAGAGCAACATGGACAGCCTCGGGCGTGTGGCGGGCGGGCTCGGCCTGCGCCTTGCGTCCCTGGGCCCGATCGCGCTGGCCCTCGCCCCCGTCGTGCTCGGCCTCGGGGCGGCATACGCGTCGCTATCCGCGGATCTTGAGGAAGCCGAGTCCCGCATGGCGGCCGCGGCCGAGGTCTCGGGGACCCTCGGCAAGGCGCACGAGGGCCTCCGGCAGGTCGTGGCAGACGTCGACCTCGAGCTGCAGAAGACCCTCAAGACCTACGACGAGATCGGCGCGGCCCAGGACAAGCGCGACGAGCAGATCCGCAAGTCGGCCCGCGAGCAGGTCAAGGCGGGGCAGGCCATCGTCGAGGCGGCCGAGGCGCGGAAGGCAGAGGCCGAGGGCGTCGACGAGCTCCGGGCGGCAAACGTGGCCCTTGCGCAGGCCCAGGTCCAGCGCGACCGCATCGCGCAGGGGGCGAGCGTCACGGCGCGTAAGGCGCTCGAGGACTCGGCCCTGATCGCGGAGGTCCTCCGAGAGGAAGCGGACGCGGATCGCATTCTGCGGGACCGCAAGCTGGCCGCCGCGGACGCGCGCGCGGCGAGTGCCGCGGCATCCAAGGGCGAGGCCGAGGCCCTCCGCGAGGCGGCGCGGGTCGCGCGGGAGCGGGCGGGAGCATCGGCCGAGCTCGTGAGCATCGAGCAGGCGGCGTCCCTGGCCGTCCTGGATGGGCAGGCCCGGATCACGGAGGAGCACGACCGGCAGATCGCGACGATCGCGGAGCTCGAGCGGGTGAGCGGGGACCATGCTGCAGCAGACGCCGCCCGGTCCGCCGTGCAGATCGAGACGGACCGGGAGATCGCCGCCGAGCAGGTGGCGATCGCCGAGAGCGTGGCGGCGACCCGTAAGCGGCTGGCCGACGAGCAGGCGGCCCTCGACCGGGCGCACGCCGCCGAGCGCCTCGCGACGCAGCGGGCCCTCGGGTCGGCGTCGATGGCGCTGGCGAGCACCACGGCGTCCGCCCTGCAGGGCTACGCCGCGCAGACGGCCGAGACCGACAAGGCGGCGGCCCTCGAGGCGTTCCGCGCCTACCAGGCCGTGTCTGTGGCCCAGGCAGTGATCAGCGGTGCCGCGGGCGCCGCGCGCGCGCTCGCTGACTACCCGTTCCCGGCGAGCCTCGCGATCGCGGGCCTCGTCACGGCAAGCGCCGGCGTCCAGGTCGCCGCGATCGCCGGGCAACAGCCGTCGTTCGCGGACACGCCCGGCGTCCAGGTCGCCGGCTCCCGGGGCCTTACGGCATCGTTCGCCCCGGGTGACCGGGTCATCGCCGGCCGGGACGATTCGGACCTGTTCCGGCAGATGCAGCGGGCCGGGATCGGCGGCGGCGGCGGGTCTACGGTCATGGTCCGCGACGCAGACAGGCACCGCGGGCGCTACGGTCGGGATCCGATGCGCCCGCCGGACCGCTACAACCCGATCCGGCGCCGAGCAGGGCGCACGCCTGGGAGGCGATAGTGGCGGACGTATCCGAGCAGAGGCCCGTCGACGGCAAGATCCAGGCGTTGGTCCTGGCCCGGCCGGTCGAGGTCTGGACCAGCGACGACACGGCCAGCGGCAGGTCCTACACGGAGCAGAGCCCGATCGCGGGCCTGCCCGTCGCCGACCGCGACAGCCACATGACGCTCGACCCGGGCGGGGTGCCGACGGGGACCGCGGACCTGCAGGTCCGGATCCAGCACGGAGGGATCCCTGGGCAGATCGACCACGGGGCCACGGCCGCGGTGCGCGTCGAGGCCGACCCCGCCGCGCTCTACCTGGGCTGGGAACAGCCGGGCATGATCACGCAGTGGGAGGCGGTGACGTTCACATCATCCCCCCTCGAGGTCGAGCACGACGTGGCGACGCTCGCCGATGACACGATCGTGATCGTGGCGCGGCAGGGCCTCGACATCGTGACGTGGACCCGCGCACCGGGGGGGACGACCTGGGCCGCGGCGGTGACGGTCTACGATGGCACCGCGGACGATCGGCCGGTCTACTGGCCCTGCCTCTGCGTCATCGGTGACGAGCTCTACTGCCTCGCGTGGCGCCGGGGTGCCTACGGGACGCCGACGCTCCCGGAGTACTACGTGGCCGTGTGGCGCTCGACCGACGGCGGCGCCACGTGGTCGGAAGTCCAGGACTACGCCACCACGGAGGCCGACGTCTACGCGGGAACCATCCCGTGGGGAGGGTCCCGGCGCATGTACCTGGGCCGCCTCCGCGCCGCCTACCGGGACGGCGAGGTCCTCGTGGTCGCTCACCTGCAGGAGGACCTCGACGCGAGCACCCCGGGCACCGGCTACGCCGATTGGATCCGGCAGTGGTCGGGGCCCGGCCTGCTCGCCCGGCTCGACCTCGTGGGCACGTTCCAAGGCGGGTCCGAGGGGTGGGCCCTGCCGGACGTGGCGGCGACGTCGTCCGGGTTCCTGGCCGCCTACATCGGCGGCGGGACGTTCACGCACGCGGCCCCGCTGGGCTCGGCATGGCAGCCGCTCAACACGGCGTCGGCGTCCGACATCACGTCAATCGTTGGCGCCCGCGGCGGCTGGACGGCGCCCGCGGTCGGCGTGTCGGCCCTCACCGGGGTGGCAGGCCTCGCGCTTGCGGTCGACCCGATGGGCCTTGCGGTTGTGATCGGGTCCTGCGGCTCGACCGTGGGCGAGCCCGGCGCGGGCGCCATGCTCGGCAGCTACTCGCCGGACGGCGGGGCATCGTGGCACGCGATCCACGAGACGAAGGATCCCAACGACGCGATCAACTCGCTGATCTGGTATCCGGACGACAACGCGGCCGGGTCCCTCGGGAACCGCCCGAATACCTACGGTGCGACGTGGCAGCGCGGCCGGGTTGTGCTGGCCCACGGATGGCACACGACGATCGGGGTCAGTGGGGACAGCGTGGGGGCGATGTACCTGGGCGGCTGGTCGGATCTGACCATGCCCACGGCCGAGCACGGGATCCGCGTCGGCGACCGGTCCGGATGGGGGCGCCACTGGCTGCCCTTTGAGCTGCCCGAGAATCAGGCATACACGGTGACCACGGGCGGAACGGTAGTGTCCGGCCTGTCTGGGAACCTGGGCGGGTCGCAGTCGCTCACAACGTCGGCCGCCGGCGGGCAGCACTACTACCGGCAGGTCGGGATAGCCGCGGTGTCCGGCCTCATGATCGCCATGTGCGAGGTCGACGTGGCCGGCGTCATCGCCGGGTCTCTGACGGCGGGGGAGTGCGCGCTGCGGCTCCGGCTGGCCGACGGGTCCCACGGCGTCGAGGTCGAGCTGCGGATCACGACCACGGCTGTTCGAATCGTCGACGACCCGGACGGCGCGGCTACGACGCTGGCCACGGTGACCGGCCTCGTAGCGGACACGCCCTACACGTGGCGGGTCGGTATGGCCATGGTCGCCGACACGGGGGCCGACCGCGGCCTGCAGGTCTGGTATCGGAAGTCCGACACGCACGAGGCCCGCCGGTGGACTCGCGTGGGATCCTGGACGCTGACCGACGACAACGCCGCCGGGGGCACCGTCCCACACATCGAGTGGGGGCACATCGTGGCGAGCGCCACGAATCGCCAAACGAAGTGGCGCCGGGTCACCTGGTCGATCCCGAGCTGGGACAACATCGCCGACCGCGCGCAGTGGCACGCCCTCGACCAGGCCGGCGGGGATTCGCCCGAGATGCTGCACGGGCGGCCCATCGGGTCCGGCCAGGTCTACGCCCTGAACGGCTGGACGATTGGGGGGCGCCGAGGTCCAGGCCTGATCGGGGACTCGTGGTCGGTCCCCGTGTCCGGCGAATACGAGATCGCCCGGGCGCTCACCCTCGACACGCCGAGCCGGCGGATCCACCATCGGAGCGTGGACACGTCGGCCGACGTGGTGATCCCGTGGGCCGCGGACCCGGGGCGGCCCCTGGCCGAGGACGAGGAGCACCCGCCCGTGATGGCGCTGCACATCATGTGCAACTGGCGGGCCGGGCGCCTCGAGTATCGGACCGCCGCGGGGGCCTGGACCACGGCCGCGTCGATCGATACGCGCGTGATCGACGGCACGCCCTACACGCGGACCGGAAAGCGGCTCCGGTCGTCTGAGGCCTCGGACACGTACCTACACCGCGACGAGGTCGGCCCGGCGTGGACGGTCGAGTGGGACGACGGCGAGGGGGTCACCCGCTACCGTCACCCGGTCGGGAACGCCCCGGGGCGCTGGGCGGTCGCGACGGGCGAGCCGCGGGCATCGATCGAGCTCGAGCACACCCTGGCCGGCGACCCGACGACCGGCGGGGATTTCCACCTGTGGAGTCCGCACGTCACGATCCTGATCGCCGGCGTCACCGCGTCGGCGTGGCGCCTGGTCATCGACTCGACCCATGGGACGGCGGACGACGATTTCCGTACCCACATGCTGTGGGGGCCTGCTCACCTGCTCGCCCTCCCGCCGAGCTGGGGCCGAGGGTTCACGGCGATACCGGGGCACGAGCGCGCGGCCCTCGAGGGGGACCTGGGCGTCCGCGTCGACCGTGGCCCGGCATCCGAGGAGCTCCGGATGGCCTGGGACGACGGCGTAGACGAGACGGAGATCGGGACGGCCGCCGAGGTCCGATACGTCACCGCGGACAGCACGAGCGCCGAGCCGGCGGCGAGCATCGGCGAGATCCCCCGGTCCCTGGCCCGGCTCCTCGAGAGGCAGGCGGGCCGCCCGGTGGGGTGGGTCGCCTGGGACCGTTCCGCGGCGTCCACGGTCGTCGTCCGGCGCGCGCATGAGCAGTTTTGGGGCACCGTCGAGGTAGGGCCGGACCGGGAGGTCTCGCTGGGCGTCGAGGGCGACACGGAAGTGGTCCGGGTGGGCAGCATCACGATCCGGGGTGAGCCGTGATCGGCCCCTGGTCCCCCATGGCCGACACGCTCGACGCGCAGGTCTGCGCGGTCGTGTCGCTGTCCTGGGCGGGCCGTGTGTGGCGACTGTCGACCCGGGAGATCACCGGCACGGGGGCGCACGTCCTGCCCGGCCTGCTCGAGGCGCTCGACATCGACGAGGAGATCAGCATTCAGCCGGGCGGGGACGTGGGGGCGAGCGTCCCGATCGCCGTGGTGCTGCCTGCGGTGTCCGTGGCCGCCTACCTGGCCGCGGGGCACGACCTCGCCACGGCGACGGCAGAGATCGCGCTCGTGTGGCACCGGGGCGGCGTGATGCTGCACACGTGGGCGGCGCGGCAGGTCGTGGCAGACGGGGACCTGACAGACCCGCAGCATGGGGATCCGGCCCTGCCGGCTGGCTGGATCGGCGCGACCGTCGAGGACTCGCCGTACCGGGTCGCCCAGCCGATCGTCCGCCGCACGTGGGAGGTCTCCGCGGAGACGTGGCCGAGCTCGCCCGAGCTGGGCGCGCGCTATCCGCTGGTCCTCGGCACGCCGGACCCCGACGCGGCAGGCGGGGGCCCGCCGGCACCCGTGGTCGAGACCGCGGCGGGGGCGAATGCGCTCGCCGTCGTGTCGGTGGGATGGTGCGTCGCGTCGTCGGTCACCGTGATCGACAGTGCGGGCGGCTCTGCTTCGCTGGCGATCAGCTACCAGCAGGACGGCCTCGGGCAGGGGTGCGCCGTGGTGACCCTGACGGGCTCTGGCCTGACCCTGACGGCCGGGACGACCTACACGACCGCGTGGGCGTCCGGGGCGGCCCTGGCGCCCATGGGGGCCTCGGGACCGGTCCACCTGGCCTCCTACCTGCTGTCCCTCGGCGGGGCAGACATCGACCAACCGGAGTGGGCGCGCGTCGCCGCCCTCGTGGGCCTCGACTCCGGGGGCTACGTCGACGACCCGGATTCGCAGGCCTGGGAGGTCGCCCGGGACCTGCTGTCATCGCTCCCGATCTCGACCCGGAGGGCCCGCGACGGCTGGGCCCCGGTGCTGATCGACCCCGCGATCGCCACGGGCGAGGCCGTGGCGATCTGGCGCGAGGGCGGGCCGTGGCGCCGCGCGTCTGCGTGGGCCGGGACCGGGGACAGCCGGATCACGCGGATCGAGGTGGCCAGCGATGCCGGGGTCATCACGGCAGGGCCTCAGACGCCGCGGGACGCCGGCCTGCCGCATGTCTGGGCCCGCGCCCTGCCTCGCCAGCGGGACGGGTCCGCGGACCCCGCGTGGAGCTGGTCCACCACGCTCGATTTCCGGGCGCTGGCGTGGCTCGCCCGTATCGGCGCGCTGGGCTGGGAGGCGTCCGCGTGGCAGGCGCCGGGACCGTGGGGGACCGTGCGCGCGGGCGATTGGCTGCGCCTGGTCGAGGCAGACGGCACGGACCGCTACGCCCTCGTGATTCGCCGGTCGCTGTCCGGCGGCGTATGGGACTACACTCTGACCAGGCCCGCGGGCCGTTGACCGATACTCGAGGAGCTCCGCATGGCTGACGTCGTCCTGCATCCCCTGGCCGCGTTCCCGTCCGGGTACACGCACACCTGTGACACGGTGTGGCAGAAGCTCGACCTGGACCCGCGTAGCCGCGTGGTCACCGTCGAGAATCGGGACGCATCGAGCGATCTCTACGTCGCGTTCGACAAGATGGGGATCCCGGCGAGCGCCGAGGAGCCGGCGGACAATGGCGCGGTGGGCACGCACTACTCGACGGTCCCGGCATCGCAGACGCGGGTCTACCGGCTCCGCGAGGACGGGACGCCGCGGGACGCCGCCGCATCGATCTACATCGCGGGCGCCTCGGGTACGCCGGTGGCCTACGTCGAGCAGTCGAAGGGCCCGGCCTGATGGGACAGATCGTCACATGCGCGCCGGCCAGCGCGACCACCTACGACGTCACGCCGCCCACGGCGACGACGGACGCCAAGGCGGCGGGAGCCGGCCTCGACGCGCAGACCTTCGGCGCCTTCGGCGGCACGGACGCGGGCCTGATCGACGGCTACACGGCGCGCACGGTCAACGCCTCGGGGGCCACCTCGTGGTCGGGCTCTGGGCTCGGCGCGTACACGCCGAGCGGCGGCGCGGACGGTGACGCGGGCGTGCTCGCCCTCGACGCCACGATCGGCGGCGTCGTCGTCGCGACCGCGCTGCACGACTACTCGCGGGCTGCTGCGACTGGCGGGGCCTCACGCATCGTCGACATCGACTTCACCGCGGACATCACCGACCTCGCGCTGACCATGAACGGCGGCGACACGAACCTCCGCAACGCGGCAGACGACGCCACCAAGGCTGTCGTGGGCGCATACGACCGCGTCGGCACGCCCACGGCGACGATCGCCATCACGGCAGCGAACGGCGGCGCCAAGATCACATCGCAGGGGTCCGCGGTCGAGGCGGACATGTACACGAAGTTGGTCGCCGCGACCGAAGGGATGGACTTCTCCGACCCGTCGAAGGTCTACATGATCTCCTGCCGCATGTCGGGCCAGTCGCTCGCCACGGACGGGGACACCATCGGCGTGTGGATCTCCCCGAACGCGGACTTCAACAACGTGAACGGGTCGTGGGGCGGGCAGCAGTACCGGCAGACCTCGTCCAGTTTCCGCCTCCGTGGGATTCGCTACCTCGGTGGCGGCTTCGGCATCGGGTCCGACGTGGATGACGACGCCACAGTGCAGGACACGTGCGTTCACACCTTCGTGCTGTACAAGGGCCGGCTCGCAGACGTGTACATCACCGAGGGGTCGACCATCCCGTCAGGATTCCCGACGACGGGGGCCTCGCTGTTCAAGATGGACGGCGGCGCGGACGCGGTGGCGGTGGAGCAGACGTTCAACATCTACTCCACGAACCTGTACGTGCATGGCCAGGTCTACACGTCCGCCGCGTCTGATAGCGCGTCGGTCATCGAGCGAATCACCGTCGACGAGTGGAGCCTCTGATGAAGTGCTGGACCACCACGGACACCGGGTCAAACGATGGGATCCACCCCTTCGACCGGACCACGCTGACCATCACGGGGCCGTCCGCGACGCTGGCGCCGTTTGGCGACAACCGCGCCGCCGTCCTCGCCGACATTCGGCAGCGCATCGCGGACGGCGAGGCGCGGCCGGTCCTCGCGCGGCACATGACGGCACTCGGATTCGACGGCGTGCTGCTCGCCCTCGCACGGGAGGCGTGATGCGCCCGATCCACAAGATCATCTGCCACCACACCGCGAGCCCGGACACGACCCCGGCGGACACGATCCGCCACTGGCACGTCAAGGGCAACGGCTGGTCGGACATCGGCTACCACTGGGTCGTACGCAAGACGCCGGCCGGGACGTGGACGATCGACCCCGGGCGACCGGAGGCCAGGACGGGCAGCCACGACGGGGGGGAGAACGCGGGCAGCCTCGGGATCGTGGTCTCGGGGGACTACTCCGAGCATCCCCTGCCGGAGCGGGCAGAGATCGCCCTCTGCGCCCTGATCGCATCCAAGTGCATCCGGTACGGTGTCAAGGTCGAGGACGTCGTGGGCCACGGCGAATACGAGCCCGACGACACGCCGACCAGGTGCCCCGGGTACGACATGGACCGGGTCCGCGCCCGTGTCCGTGAGCACGTCGAGGCCGCGGGGTGAGCGGGGGATCCCGCCATCTTGACGCCGGCAAGGCTGCCGCGATCCGGGCGTGGGTCTCCCTCGCGGTCTACACGGCCGCCGGGGTGCTGCTCGACCTCGACGGCGAGGCGTTGACCTACTACGCCGGGGGCCTCGCCGTCGTCGGCATGTGGGCGGCCGGGGGCGAGGCGTTGATCGCCGCGCTGTCCACGCTCCGGCACGCTGGCGAGGGCTACGCGAGGGGCAGGGCCGAGAAACCGTGAGCGAGGAGCGCACCATGCCCGTAGGCACCACCGTAGCGATCGTGTCCGTGGCCGCCGTCCTGCTCGCGGGCGGGGGATTCCTCGCCGGGCGGGGGACCGCGCCGGACCAGGCCGTCCCGCTCGTCGAGGCGCAAACGGAGCAGCTCGACGTCCTCGCCGATGGGATGGCCGACCTTGTGGGCCGGACGCAGGCGCCGATCGTGCTCGACGCCGAGACCCGCGCCGCCCTCGCGCAGACGCCGCCGCAGTGTGTCGAGGTCCTCGGCGGGGACCCGCTGTCCACGGCGTGCGCCTGGGCCACGTGCCTGCAGTACGGCCAGAGCAGCGCCCAGAGGCCCGAGTGCCGGGCGGTCGAGGCCGCATACCTCGCAGGCGTCCCGGCGTGCTCTGAGCCGGGCGAGCCGGCGCCATGAAGCGTCCGTCCCTCCGACGCTACCTGCGCGGCCTGCCCGGCGTGATCCGCGCGGGATGGCACACGGTGCGGTACCCATGACGATCGATCCTCGCCGCATGGTCACCCGTCACGCCGCCCGCCTCGCGCTCGGGGCGCTGCTCGTCGTGCTCGCCCTCGCGTGCGCCTGGTCGACGGTCGCGTGGGGGCAGGGGCTCGACCCGGCCCCGGAGTATCCGATCGACCTCAACGCCATCGTCTGGGGCGGCGGCAGCGCGGGGGCGGTGGGTGGCGCCGGCCTGCTCGGCTGGATCCTCGTGAACCGCTACGGCCCCCTCGTCCGGCGTGGCAAGGCCCCGGACCCGGTCGACGAGCCGAGCAGCATCGAGCGCCGCGTGGACGCCCTCGAGGCAGAGCAGGCCCGGCAGGGCGAGGCCATGCGCCGTGTCGCAGGCGAGCAGACGCGGACGCTCCTCGAGGTCAAGGAGATCCGCGGCCTGGCCCAGGAGATCCTCCTGCGCCTCATGGGCGGGCAGAGTGGATAGGCGGGCGCTCGCCGTCGTCGCCCTCGACCTCGCGTTGCACGCCGAGCGCCTACACGCCCGGCTCGACGCGCAGGCGTTGCAGCCAGCGCACGAGCGCCCGCGCGTCGTGGTCGTCGGGATGCAACGCCGGCCGGAGCGCCTCGAGGACAGCCAGGACAGCCTCGAGCCGCCCGGCCGTGGTGCCGATCACGCCATGGCGTGACTACGCGGCGACGGTGACCGTGCGCGAGTAGGCGACCCTCACGCCCTTATCGGTTGGGTGAAGCACGTCGACGGGGACCACAAATCCGCGCTGCCTCAGCCGGTAGAGACTGTCCCGGAGCTGTTGATCGGTCCAGCCGTAGGGGCGCAGGTCCTCGCGTCGACACGGGAGCTGGCAGACCCAACGGCGGCAGATTCGCCGAAAGATCGCCACGTGCCGGAATGACTGCCCGGTCGCCGCGAGCCAATCCGGCTCCCAACGGGCGCCCAGGTCGACGAGGCGGGGGATCGCGCCGGCTCGGAGCCAGCCGCGGCGTCGAGCGTGCGCAATGCCCGCCCGGACCGTGCTCTGGGCCAGGCCGAGCTCCTCGCCGACCTCGTCCCGCGTGATGCCCGGCCAGGAGACCACGACGTCGAGGACGTCGCGGGCCCTTCGGTGGATCGCGGTCATCGCCCACTCCGCCGCAGCTTGTCGCGCCGCCTGGTCGCCTGAATGCGGGCGCCATCGGTGCGGCCCCTGCGCTCGACCTCGCCCACGCGGGACTCAAGGGCGTCGATGCGGGCGAGAGCGGCGTCCCACTCGGCGCGCTTGACCATGACGAGGTCGGCCGACGTGCCATCACAGAGCGGGTCGCGCTCGGGGGCAACTGTAAAGGATTCCTGAATAGTTGCCGGCTTCGGCGTCTGCCACCCGAGGGCGGCGATCTGCGCGCGGTCGGTGTTCGGCCGATGCCCCGGGCGGTCCTTCGGTGGATCGGACACCTCGCGGATCGCACGGGGGCCAACCCACGCCGACCGCACGAATCCGTTGGTCATGAGGTCGTCGTCGTTCGGGTCGCCGTCATCTACGCGGGCAAGACCCCGGAACGGGCCAACCCCGGCGATCTTGCGAACCGTGCCGGCGTACCATGCACCGTCGATGCGGAACCGGACGCGCTGACCGACCTTGATCCCGCCGCCCATCACAGCACCGCCATGACGAGCGCGAGCCCGCCGATGATGATGACGCCGCCCGCGACCGCCTCGACGATGTGGGGCCGTGCCCAGGGGGGGATCAGCGGTCGTGACATGGGCATGGGGACTCCGTGGTGGGTTCTACCGGCAAGGCCCCGACCCTCGGGAGGGTACGGGGCGGGCATGTCGATGGGTCGGCTACTCGGCGCGGTCGACCTCGGCCTGCAGGGCGCGCCGCTGGACCGCGGCGAACGTCACGCCGTCGCGGTCGGCGATCCGCTGCACCTGGTCCCGGAGGGTCTCGGGGACGGCGCAGCCGGGGATCTTGACGCTCGGACCGGACCAGCGATCACGGGACCGGCGGCGAGGGTTGGGATTCGTGGCCATGGGGATCTCCTCAGAATGGGCAATCGCTGCCCTGGGCGGGCGCGATGGGACCGGCGGGCGCCGGGGCGGGGGACGGGCGGGCAGACGAGACGCGCGGCCGCGCGGTCGGGGGGGGCGCGCTCTGCTGGTAGGTCGGGCCGTGGATGGCCACGCCGTCGACCTCGACCGTGGCGATCTCGACGGGCCCGGCCTCCGGGTCGGCAGACGTCGCCATCGTGCAGACGACCGTATCGACGAGCCCGGCGCGCTGGGCCCGCACGAGGGCCTCGAGCAGGGGCCCCCGGTGATCGCTCTGGACCGCCTCGAGGCCGTCGAGCAGGACCATACGGACCGGCTGCTGGGACAGGGCGGACAGGGCGAACACGAGCGCGGCCGCGGTGATCATGGCCTCGGACTCGGACAGCGCGTGGTAGGGCGTCTCCCGCCCCTTGACCTCGGCGCCATAGTCCTCGAGGCCACGGAAGTAGGGCAGGGGCAGGCCGGCGGGCCCGGCCCCGTCGAGCAGGTCCCGGGCCGCCGCGTGGATCGGCGCGTAGGCAGCGGCGGCGAGCTCGTCGCGGGACGTGCGGAGGGCGGCCACGAGGGCGCGGGCGCTGCCCCAGAGGGCGCGGGCGTCCGTGTAGTCCTGGGCTGCCTGCTCGACCGCGGCCAGGTGCAGCACGAGGGAGGCACGAGCGGCGGCGCGGGCGCGGATCTCCGCGATCTCGGCGCCGATGGCGGCGAGGCGCTCGGCGTTGTCCTCGGCCTCGGGGACCACGATCAGGGCGTGGGCCGCGGCGTGGGCGTCGACGGCGGCACGGGCGGCGGACCAGCGCGAGCGGGCGGCGGCGAGGTCCCGGGCGCGCTGCTGCACCTGGGCGTCCCGGCGGGCGGCGGCGCGCTCCCGGGCCTGGCCAGAGCCGCGCAGGCGCTCGTCGGCCACCATGAGGGCCGTAGCGGCGCGGGCCTCTGCCTTCTCCATGGCGTCCAGCGTGATCCGGGCGTGGGTCTGGTCCTTCAGGGCGTCGACACGCGCCGAGTCTGCCGCGTCGGCAGCATCGATCGCGGGATTGTGTGCGGCGAGGGCCGCGGCCAGTCCGCCCCGGGCCTCGGCGAGGCGGGGGCCAATGCCGAGCGGGTCGGACTCGCCGCAGTGGGCGCAGACGTCGTCGACCGTGAGGCCCTCGAGGGCCTCGACCTGGGCCTGCGCGGCGTCGCGGCGCCGGCCTGTGATGCCCACGGCCAGTGCTGCGACCTGGTCTGCGGCGACCAGGTCAGGCAGGACCGCGGACGCTGCGGCGTGCTCGTCGCGGGCGCGGTCGGCGTCCGCCACGGCCTCGGCGTGGATCGTCGTCGCGCGCTCGAGGGCCGCCCGCAACGCCTCGTCACCCGGCCCGGCGTCCGGCTCCGGCAGGGGCTCGGCAAGGCGCTTGCCCTCCGCGGTCAGGCGGTCGAGCTCCCCCTGCAGGCGCTCGCCGGCCTGGATCGACTGCCCGACCTTCCGGAGGGCATCCCGCCGCAGGTCGGCCCCGCTGCGCAGCTCGGCGCGCTCGGCCTGCAGGACGTCCTCCCGGGCGGCGTCGGCGTCGGCGTCCCCCTCGGGCGTGGCCGGGGCGCGCTCCCGCATCCCCCTATGGTGCCCCTCGGCCTCGCGCTGGGCGGCGTTCGTGCTCGTCGCGTAGTCCGTGGCCCAGGTCAGAGCGGAGCGGATCCAGGTCTCGCCGTCGGCCGCCGTCGGGTGGACCTGCAGGCAGGCGTCGAGGGCGTCGAGGGTCACCGTGGAATCGTCGCCGTCCCCGGTCATGATCTCCCGGACCCGGGCCTGGGCCGTGTCGGCGTCCCATCGCTCGACCTGGCCGCCGGCGCGGGCCACGTCGTCCAGGATGCGCCCGCGGTGTCCCCCGGTGCCTGTCGACCAATCCGAGAGGTCCCACGAGGTCGGGAGGCGGCCGATCAGCGTGCGGGCCTGCCCGTCGACCTCGGCGACGCGGCGGCCCTGGACCAGCGACAGATCGCGGACGAGGGCCACGCCGTCCGAGGTCTCGACGGTGACACTCGTGTTTTCGGGACGGGAGGCGCCGAGGTACGGCCGGCGCGGGTCGGTCGGCGTGCGGGCGAGGCCCTCGAGCGCGGACACGATCGACAGAATGCCGCGCGTGGTCTTGCCGGCGCCGTTGGGCCCCACGAAGACGTCGACGCCGTGGAGATGCTCGTGGAACGTCTGCCCCTTGAGGCCGTCCCCGGGGCGGGTCGGCGTGGTGGGGGAGACAGAAACGGAGGTGATACGGGGCATGGTCAGGCCTCGGGGTCAGTGGTGGGGATCAGGGCCCGGACGGCGTCCAGGCGTGCGGGGTCTCCGGCGAGCCAGCCGGCGAGCTGGGCCCGCTGGTCGTCCGTGAGGGTCTCGATCGGGGCCTTGCCCTCGGACTCGCGCCAGCGGTCGAGGTCTGCCGGCGTCAGGTCGTGGTCGGCGAGCAGGGCGCCGAGGTCTGCCGTGGCCCGGCCCTTCGGCGTGCGGTCCTGGATCGGCTCGATCGTGTAGGGCGTGTAGCCGTTGCGGCTGATCCGCACCTGGTAGGTCCCGGCGCGGGGCAGCATGTCCGCGTCGATGGCACGGATCCGGATTCCTCCGGATTTCTTGCCGGCCCAGATGACGTCGGGATCGCGGTAGAGCGTGATCCACTTGCCGACCCATGGCCGGGCCGAGGTCGACCCCGCGATCTCGGCGAGGAGCCGCCGCATTCCGAGGCACGGGAACCACGGACAGTGTCCCCCCGACAGGCGGAAGGAAAGCGGCTGCTCGTCGCTCATGCGCACGCGGGCCCCGGTGATCTGCACCGTGACGGGTCCGCCGGCGAGGTCGTCGGCGTTGAGCTGGTTGGATTTCGCGGCGAGGGTCTCGCCGTAGTCGAGATCGTCGTCTGTCATGGGATCGTCTCCTCTATTGAAAGGTCCAGGCCGTCCTCGTCGCCGCCGAGCTCGTCGGACGGCAGCGCCCACGCGGGCGGGTCGAGGTCGACCGGTTCGGGGTGCCGGCCAGGCCAGAGCCCGGTCCGCTTGCATTCGGCGATGGTCTCGAGGGCTTGCCGCCGCTTGCGCTCGCCGAGGTCCAGCATGGCCGCGGTCATCGGGAACACGGCCACATCGTGGGGCGCCGAGGTCTCGACGCAGATCAGAGAGCACACCGGGTCGACGCCGTAGACCGCGAGCACGCCGGCCCGGTAGTGCGCCATCTGCACGTCCCAGCCGAGCTTGATCGCCTGGGACTGCACGGCGTGTAGCGCGGTGCTGCCCACGGACTTGAGGTCCGACACGGCAACGGCCAGCGGGCGCCAGAGGTCGATCAACGCCTTGCACCGCAGGCCGGTAGCCTCGTCGGTCCAGTAGACGCCGTGTTCCGGCATGGCCTCGGGGTCGGTCACCATCGGGCCGGCGATGGCGTCGGACCGCACGGCGCCGGCGATGCTCCGGGCGGCCAGGTCCTCTTTCACTGTGAGGGCCTGCACGCCGGGGTGGGTGTCGATCCAGGCGTCGTACTGCTTTCCTCGCCGGGTCTTGCCCGGGTAGACCGCGAACGCCTCCGCGAACACGATCGGCTCCAGCGTTGCCGCGTGGACCGACTGCAGCCACGTGCGCGAGGCCGTCGAGCCCGCGCCCGGGTTGTCGAGCATGTAGCGCAGGTGACGCGGGCTCTTGAGGACCTCTTTGAGGTACGTCGACCGGACGCCCGGCTGGGCGGCGTAGTGCTCGTAGCCGCTGGCTCGGGTCATGCGAGGTCCCAGCATTCGACGCCCAGGTAGAGGACGTGGGACCGGGTCCGGCCGTCCGGCGTGCGACTGTGGATGATGTCGAGGCCCTCGCGGTCGGCGAGGCGCAGGAGGACGTCCCGCCGCACGTGGATCGACGGCGACGCGGCGTCACCGCCCGCAGACAGGCACCGCACCGGGACGCGGGCCAGAGGCAGCAGCGCGGCCACCGTCGCGATCCTCGTGTAGGCCCCGGCCACCTGGGCCCGGATCATCGTTCGCTCGTCGTCGTCCATTCGTCCTCCGATTCAGTGGAGCCACAATAGCGGCGGGGTTTTGTGTGTGCAAACGGAATACGGACACCGGGAGTCCGGCCAGCGTGAAAGCAGGCACCCCGCGCGGGGTGTCGCAGTGGCGTGAAAAATAGTCGCCCAGGAACCCTTGCACAAGTGCAACCGGGTCGGTAGTCTGCCGGCATGACACACAAGCCCACCACGTTGTCGCTCCCGGACGCCCTCAAGGGCGCCGGCCTCACCTATGGCGAGCTCGCCGAGTCGCTCGAGGTCGCCCCGTCGACCGTGTGGCGTTGGCGCTCGTCTGCCTACCGCTACCGGGCAAGCCAGCCGACCGCGGCCCAGCTCGCCGCCATCGGCGAGCGTCTGCGGCTCGGCGCGGGGGAGCTCCGGCAGCTCGCGGATTGGTACGCCGTCCGGGCGCGGGGTGGCATGTGAGCCAGATCGCGCTCCTCGGCTCGCCCGTCGCGCCCCTGCCCGAGTCCGTCGACCTGCGCTGCTGCGGCGTGGCCGAGCTGCTCGCGGATTGGATGGACGACCAGCCGGACCTCGTCATCACGGACCCGCCGTGGCCGCAGTACCAGAACCGGCCCGGGGTGGCCGCGCCGGATGGCCGGTACGCCGTGATGTCCGAGGGCGCGATCGCCGACTACAACGACCGCGCCGCCGCCCTGCTCGTCGAGGGCGGCCGGTTCGGTATGTGGACCTGCTGGCCCCTGCTCGTCGAGGCCGTCCGAGGCCCTGCCCGTCCGCCGTGGCTCGACGTCGACGGCGTCCGATGGGTCACCGGCGGGGCCTGGACGAAGACCGACCACATGGGCGTTGGCTACCACTGGCTCGGCCGGTCCGAGCCCATCCTGGTAGGCGTCAAGCGCGGCGCCGCGGCGGGTCGGATGGCCTGCCCCATCGGGAACGGCTGGGCGAGCAAACCCGGCCCACACTCCGCGAAGCCTGCCGGGTTCCTCGCGGACATGATCCGCGCGTGGGTGCCGCCCTACGGCCTGGTCCTCGACCTGTTCGCCGGCACGGGGGCTACCGCGGTGGCTACGGTCATGGCCGGCGAGGGGCGCCGCTACGTGGGCGCCGAGCTCGACCCCGAGCGGCACGCGCTGGCGTGCGGGGCAGTGAATCGGGCGTGGCAGGACGCGCTCGACGCCGTCCGGGCGCGGGCCATCGCGGGAGGGGTGAGCCATGGATGATGCTTGCGCCCAGGCCCCGCGCCGGCCGGTGCCCCCGTTCAACGTGTGGGCCCGCGAGTGCGACACGTGCATGGGCGTGGGGACGCTCCCGGATTGGGACTACCACGACAACCCGCTTACCGAGCCGTGCGACGACTGCGACGGGACCGGCATCATGCGCGACCCGAGCGACGAGTGGGACCACATGGACGTGGCCGATGTCGGGGACTGCCTCCGCGAGACCCTGCCCTGCAGCCGATGCGGACGCGCCGCCCCGTTCCGCCTCCACGAGGGGTGGACGGTCGGCCACGCGGTGCCGGTCCTCTGTGAAGACTGCCTTCCGCAGGTCGACGCCGAGCACCGCGCAGGCGTGGACGCTGACCGGGTCGCCCGAGGATTGCGGCGGGCGCTGCAGCGCGTCGAGGGGGGGCGCAATGCCTGATCCCGTCATCCCCTGGGAGGGCAGCCAGTGGCCGCCCCGGAAATGGCAGGCCGAGGCGCTGCCCGTCGTGATCGACGCCATGAAACGCGGAGTGCCCGCCATGGTCGCCGCGGTCATGGGCGCCGGGAAATCGATCCTGCAGGCCGAGGTCGGACGGCTGGCCCTCCCCAAGCTCGCCGGCCGGGCGATCGTCTACACGGTGCCCCGGCTCCGGCTGGTCGACCAGCTCGCCGCGACGCTCCGGGAGCGCCTCGGGGCCCACGTCGTTGGGACCTACTCCGGGCGCCGAAAGCAGCCGGACCGCCCGGTGATCGTCTGCTGCAATGCGAGCCTGCCCGCCCTGGGCCTCGACCTCGCCGCCGCCGGCCGCGCGATCGTCCTGCTCATTGCCGACGAGGCGCACGGCACGGAGGCCTCGACGCTCCGGGACACGATCCCGACCCTCGCCCCGCGCTGCCTGCTCGGGTTCACGGCCACGCCCTTTCGGAGCGTCCCCGAGGAATCGATCAGCCTTTTTCGGGAGATCGTCTACCGCTACAGCATCACGGACGCCGTGCGGGACGGGGTCCTGGTCGAGCCTCGCGTGGTCCGATTCAAGGGGACGCAGGAGCCCGGCGAGCTCGACCAGGTCTGCCTCGACATGCTCCGAGAGCACGGCGACGGGCCCGGCATCGTGTCCGCCGTCGATATCCAGGACGCCGAGGACTACGCCGCGTGGCTGACCGGCCAGGGGTTCGACGCCCTCGCCATCCACTCGCGGCACAGGGCCCGCGAGCAGGAGGACCGCCTGGCCCAGCTCCGGGACGGCAAGGTCCGCGCGCTCGTGCATGTCTCCCTACTCGCCGAGGGCGTCGACCTGCCGTGGCTCCGCTGGATCTGTCTGCGCCGGCACGTCTCGGCGCGCGTCCGCTTCCTGCAGGAAGTGGGGCGGGTGCTGCGGGTCGACCGGAACAACCCGGGCAAGGTGGACGGGGTCATCATGGACCCGCACCTGCTGCTGGGTCAGCACGGGTGGACCTCGGCCGAGGCCATCGGCGAGGCCCTCGAGCAGGCAGCCGCCGCCGAGGAGTCCGAGCCGTCGACGGTCAGGGGGACCCGCGAGGTCGTCGAGCACGAGGCGATCGCCCTGGATCTGCTGCTCGCCTACCTAGAGAGCGCGCGGGCCGAGCTCGAGCAGGCCGGAGTGATCAAGGGCAAAGCGATCGACCCGGGCGGCTGGCAGATCGTCCCCGTGAGTGAAAAGCAGGTCGACGCGATCAAGTCCGCCGGCCGCCTGACCCGGCACATTCCGGGCGAGCACCGCGAGGCGATCCGCGCCCTGACCTACGTGCCGTGGGCCCTGACCCGCGGCCAGGCGTCGGACCTGCTCGACGTGCTCTATGGGGGGGCGCGATGGTGCCGGACCCGGGCAGACGCTCGCGGGGTCCAGCACTACCGGGTCCAGTGGCCAGCCGGCCGCCTGACCGTCGAGCAGCCGGACGAGGCGGCGATCAAGTCGATCGCGAAGCTGGGACGCCGCGTCAAGCGGCAGGAGGCGAAGGCATGAGCGACGACAAGAACGTGAGCGCGGAGGAGACTGTCGAGGGGCTGCGCAGGGAGCGCGACCGCCT
>Ga0316207_10001499_pt1 | contig 28437 bp, 26 predicted proteins | sample 6weekpyrite_MG_FD_204943 | JGI IMG/M metagenome (GOLD analysis project Ga0316207, IMG submission 204943) | Microbial mat bacterial communities from mineral coupon in-situ incubated in ocean water Damariscotta River, Maine, United States -... | ecosystem: Environmental > Aquatic > Marine >...
TTAAGGATTTGTATTCCAGCTTTTGTAGCAATGGGATGTGCTGTGGCGACTCCAGCTTGATTGTTACCAACAGGCGCTGCAGTTGCAAAATTAATAAAACTTATTTGAACAAATAAGATAAATGATAAACGAGTGATTAATTTCATCTTCGTAAAGCTCTCTATTTGTTTGTCATTCCTGTTTTCAGGTGAATGACGCTAGAAGAATTACGCTTTTCCGACAAGCACTTTATATTTTGCCATTAACTCATCCTGAGTTTCCTTAATATTAGGATCGAGAATGATACAATCAACCGGACAAACTTCGACACATTGTGATTCTTCAAAATGGCCGACACATTCTGTACATAAATCTGGCTCAATATCGTATATCTCTTCACCTTGCGATATTGCGCCATTCGGGCATTCGGGTTCACACACATCACAGTTAATGCATTCGTCGGTAATAAATAAAGCCATGGGATCTCTGAAGTAGGTTGGTCTGTTAACTAGCTTACAAAACGTATTTTAACCTAATTGTGCTTTTAACGCAGCTACTACCTTAGGGTTAACAAACTGCGAAACGTCTCCACCTAATCGTGCAATTTCCCTCACTAAACTTGAGGATATAAATGTGTATTGCTCAGCAGGAGTAAGAAAAACTGTTTCAATCTTGTCACTTAAGTGTCGGTTCATACTGGCAAGTTGAAATTCATACTCAAAATCCGACACCGCACGCAAACCACGTAAAATAACTGTGGCATCTTTTTGCTTCATAAAGTCGACTAACAAGATTTCAAAGCCACAAACTTCAACATTCTTAATCGGGCTTAATACCTCGGTTGCTAATGCCACTCTCTCTTCCAGATTAAAAACCGGCGACTTGCTGGTTGCACTGGCAACAGCAACTATGACTTTGTCAAACAAGTGAGTGGCGCGTTCAATCAGGTCCGTATGCCCGTTGGTAACAGGATCGAATGTGCCCGGATATATTGCTGTTTTTTGCATAGGTTAATTATACCCTACTATTAACAGGATAATAGCTTTGTGGCTATTCGTTTATATATAAATAGTATGCCACATCACCCGCTGCTTTATTACGATGTAATTTCCAGTTTACCGGCGGCCTGGGTAATTCATCTTTTGAGCTTGCTTCGACATAAATCATCGCATTCTCATTTAAGCAATTTCTACCTTCCATGATTCTAAAACATCGTTCTAATAAACCTGAGTTAAACGGGGGATCCAGAAATATTAAATCAAATTTTTGCTGATTTCGGTTTAAAAGTTCCAGCGCATCAGTCTGAACAAACTGGCCTTTATCCGTTTTTAATAAATCGGCATGCTGTTTTAAAGTCGAGATAATTTTAGGATTGCTATCACACATTATAACCGAAGCGGCACCACGTGATAATGCTTCAAAACCTAATGCACCACTGCCAGCAAATAAATCCAGACAATTAGCATCATGAATCATTGGTTCTAACCAGTTAAACAGTGTCTCTCTTACACGGTCTGGCGTCGGCCGAATAGCATCAACTTTAGGAAACTGTAATTTTCTACCGCGCCATTCACCACCGATAATTCGTAATGTGTTTTGTGTTCCTTTAGGCATGGAAAAATAGTTATTTCTTGCCCACTGTTACCGTTATCAACTTATCAGAATGAATCCGACGTTTAAATGCATCTTTAATCATGTCAATAGTGACAGCATTTATTTTGTCATTAAATGTATTTAAATAATCCAGTGACAAATCGTAAAAACCAATAACCGCAAGATATTCTGTAATATCCTTATTACTATCTACACGTAATGGAAAACCACCAGTTATATTTTTCTTTGAATGACTTAACTCTTCTTCTGTTGGTCCATTAGTTATAAAGTCCTGCAATGTCTTATTTAATACCTCTAAAGCTTCCGTCGTTTTTTCATTTTTAGTTTGCATACCTATAATAAAAGGACCGATAGATTGCATAGGTGAAAAATAACTATAACTGCTATAAGCCAGCCCGCGCTTTTCACGGATCTCTTCCATTATTCTGGAACCAAAACCGCTACCACCTAAAATATGATTACCGACGTATAAGCTATAGTAATCCTTATCGCCACGTTTCATACCAGGCTGACCAATCAGTATATGTGTTTGAGTCGCGTCATATTCTTTATGGACTATTTGACTTTGAACAGGCAGAGCTACATCATTAAGTTTTTCAGCTGCATTTCCCTTATTTAAATCAGCTGTAAGATCTTCCGCGATCTTACGTGCCTGTTTCTGATCGACATTTCCAACGATTGCGATCGTTAAGTTTGCTGCCACATAGTATTTGTCATAGTAATTTTTTAGATCTTTAACACTTAAAGCATTTACCAATTCCTTTGTACCAACAGATGGTGTCGCATAAGCATGGTCGTTGAAGACTGTTGAATAATATGCATTCTTTGCAATGCTTGATGGAGATTGTAACTGATTCTGGATAGAAATAAGTTGCTGAGCTTTTTTACGTTTAACTTCATCTTCCTTAAATGCGGGTTTGGATACAACAACTTTAAATGTATTGAGTGCCTGCGCTAACCATTTTTCATCCGTTAAGCTTCGCAAACTGATAATCGCCATATCACGTAGAGCCGAGGTAGAAAATTTTGCACCGACCGCTTCAAACTTTTCTGCAATTTGATCGGTTGTCCAGTCACCAGCACTTTGAGAAAGCATTGCATTGGTTAACAGAGCTACACCCTGATGCTTATCATCACGCGCACTACCAGCATTAAATACCAGACGAATATCCAGCATTGGTAATTGTGGTGCATGCACATACATCACTTTTGCGCCTTTTGATGATTTCCATGACTGAATTTTTACGCCATTACCTTTACTACTAACAACTTCATCACTTGATTTACTGCAAGCCACGCTAATAAAACCAGCCATAAACATTAGAAAGATATTTTTTAAAATCATTTTTGTATCCTGAATCTGTTTTTATTTATTGTTTCACTGGCTCAAGAACAGCCACTGTTTTAGTCGTATCACGAAAATATTTTTTTGCAACCTGCTGTATTTGCTCAGCAGTCACTGCTTTAATTTTATCAACATATTCATTAGCAACACTCCAGGGTAGTCCAACGGTTTCAAGCTGGCCCAATATCATTGCCTGATAAAAAATGGAATCTTTTTCGTATACATCCCCTGCTATAACTTGTGCTTTAATACGTTGTAATTCGCTATCCGCTACCAACGTAGATTTCAGTTCTTCTATCTGTTTATATAACGCATTTTCCACATCAGCGACCGAAAATTTAGCTGATGGTGTTGCATCAAAGATGAACAATCCAGACTGTCTGGATATCATGTCATAGCCAACATCAGCACTGGCAACAATCTGTTGCTTTCTAACCAGCTCTTTAGGTAATCGTGCGCTGTTGCCACCGCTCAAAACACCCGCTAACACTTCTAACGCATAGGGTTCCCATTCTTCTTTGGCCGTATTCAATGACGGTACTTTATAGCCTATTAATAAGTACGGGAGCTTTGCTGGTAACTGTAATTTTATTCGTCGCTCACCATATTGAGGTGATTCAATACGTGGTTTTAACTCCGGAATATTTTCACTTGGCTTTAATGGGCCATAATATTTTTTTGCTAACTCAAATACTTCTTCCGGTTTAACATCACCTACAACAACCAGGGTTGCATTATTTGGTGCATACCACTTTTGATACCAGGGTTGTAAATCTGTTACTTTCATATTTTTCAGGTCATCCATCCAACCAATAATAGGATGGTGATAAGGACTACTGATTTGCGCTGCTGCTATAAACTGCTCATAAGTTAATGAGCGGGGCTTATCTTCTGTGCGCATTCGACGCTCTTCCATGACAACCGGTAACTCTTTTTTAAACTCTTCTTCCGGCAAAGTCAGGTTACGCATTCTGTCTGCCTCAAGCTCAAAGCTTACCGGTAATCGACTCTTTTCCAGCTGCTGAAAGTAAGCTGTGAAATCCTTACCTGTAAACGCATTCTCTCGACCACCATTTTCTGCGATTACTTTTGAAAACTTACCGGGACCAAGTTTTTTTGTACCCTTAAACATCATATGTTCTAAAACATGTGATAAGCCGGTAGTACCACCAAATTCGTAACTACTGCCCACTTTGTACCAGATCTGTGCAACCACAGTCGGGGCCCGATTGTCTTGTTTAACTAATATCTTTAGCCCATTATCCAGCCTGGTTTCATATACTTTGACCGGATTGCTTTTTGCCTCAACCGCAAATGCATTTGGAGCAACAGCGAAAAATAAAAATAGCACCAGGCTACGTGGAAATAGACGTGGGAGCAGAACTAATTTTTTCATACAAATCCTTTAAATTACGCTTATTTAGACTAACGACAGGCCAACTAGTTTGGTAGGATAGAAGCCTGCGAAATACCTATAACAACATCATACTACGACTTAATGAATAATGTTTAGTTTCAAAAAATCCAAGAGTAAAGACGAAAAAACAACTGAAAATAATAGCAGTTTTTTTGGCCGATTAAAGAAAGGCCTGTCACGTACCCGCCAGGGACTAACCGGTAACTTAAGCAGCCTGTTTGCAGGAAAGGCCATCGATGCAGATTTGCTTGAGGAAATTGAAGATACCCTGATTATGGCGGACATAGGTGTTAATGCCACCCGCCAGATTGTCGACGACCTGCAACAGCGCCTGTCCCGCAAGGAATTAAAAGACAGCGATGCGTTAAATAGTGCATTACGTGAAAACATGACTGCAATATTACAACCCTGTGACAATGCCTTAACCATTCCTGATGATTGCCATCCCTTTGTGATATTAATGGTTGGGGTCAATGGCGTCGGTAAAACGACCACAATTGGTAAGCTGGCAAAACACTTACAACATGCCGGAAAAACAGTCATGCTTGCTGCAGGGGACACCTTTCGTGCCGCGGCCGTTGAACAATTGCAAACATGGGGAGAGCGTAACGATATTCCTGTGGTTGCACAGGCACAAGGTGCAGACAGTGCCTCGGTTATCTTTGATGCATTTGAGTCAGCCAAAGCAAAAAATATCGATGTACTAATTGCTGACACCGCTGGTCGGTTACACACCCAGTCTCATTTGATGGATGAACTAAAAAAAGTTATTCGTGTTTTGAAAAAGATTGATGAAAATGCGCCGCATGAAATTTTACTCGTAGTAGATGCCGGCACAGGACAAAATGCAATGAATCAGGCAGAACAATTTAACCAGGCTGTTGAGCTTAGTGGGCTATGCCTGACCAAGCTGGACGGCACCGCAAAAGGCGGCGTTATTTTTTCTATTGCGCAAAAACTTAAACTACCGATACGATTTATCGGTGTCGGTGAGGGTATCGATGACCTTCGTGCATTTGATGCCGATGAATTTATCGCCGCTTTATTTGATGAGCAGCTGAGTGACGCTGGATAAGGACAACTCTTCACCATGATACAATTTAGCCATGCTTCAAAACGTTATCCTGGTGGCTACGATGCACTTCTGGATATTAACTTTCAGCTAAGTTCAGGAGAAATGGCTTTTTTAACCGGGCACTCCGGTGCGGGTAAAAGCACCTTGCTTAAACTGATTGCGTTAATTGAGCGTGCCAGTCGTGGTCAGGTAATCGTTAACGGCCAGAATCTTGCAAAAGTTTCTCGACGTAAAATTCCATATCACCGCCGCAATGTCGGCATGATTTTTCAGGATCACCAGCTGCTGTTTGATCGAACCGTCTTCGACAATGTTGCTTTACCACTGGTGATTAGTGGCCTTTCTCACCAGGAGATTGGAAAAAAAGTTCGTGCCTCGCTCGATAAAGTTGGCCTGTTAAATAAAGAGCGGGCTTACCCTATCACCTTGTCCGGCGGTGAACAGCAACGCGTCGGTATTGCCCGTGCAGTTGTTAACAAGCCTCCTTTGTTGTTAGCAGATGAACCAACCGGTAATCTGGATCCTGAGCTTTCACGCGAAATTATGAGTATCTTTGAACAGTTTTCTCAGGTTGGCGTAACCGTATTAATCGCCAGCCATGATATTGATTTAATTAACAACTTACCTTATCGCATACTCACTCTTAAAAATGCCCGCCTGAGCCATGACTCCGCTCAAACCGCGGCAGGTAATTAAGATGGTAAACTGGATACAAACCTATTTACTACGCCACTTGCAGGTATTTTTTTATAGCCTGGGACAACTCACTCGTAGCCCACTATCACTGTTGATGACTTCAGCAGTTATAGGTATTGCACTCGCCCTGCCGACTGGCCTGCACATTGTATTAAAGAATATACAAAGTTTAAGTGGCGATCTGGATAGTGCGGCACAAATTTCACTTTTTTTAAAAAAGGAAACCAGCGACTTTCAGGCAAAGCAACTCAGTAATCAACTTAGAAATATGCCTCAGATTAACAGCGTTCACTATATTTCACGTCAACAGGCTTTAGCAGAATTTAAACAACTCTCTGGTTTTGGGAATGCATTAAAAGCACTGGAAAAAAATCCTTTGCCTGCAGTTATTGTAGTACGACCATCTTTATCTGATTCCGATGCACTTTCAAATACCCGCGCAACCCAGCAACTGGTCGAGCAACTACAATCCAAACCTCATGTCGACATTGCCCAGCTGGATATGCAATGGATAAAACGACTTTACAGCATCATGGATATTATTCGTCGTGGCGTCATTATCCTTGCAGGATTACTGGCTTTGGCAGTTTTATTGGTAATAGGTAATACAATCCGGCTGGCTATCCAGAATCGACGTGATGAGATTGTCATAGTAAAACTAATTGGCGGTACCGATAGCTTTATCCGCCGACCATTTCTTTATACCGGTTTCTGGTATGGCCTGTTTGGTGGCCTCATTGCACTGTTTCTGGTGATTAGCGCCTTACTCATGCTGAGTGGCCCAATTGAAGCCTTAACCCAGTCCTATGAGAGCCAGTTTTCTATGCAGATAATCGACTTTGGCAGTATTTTCTGGCTTATCAGTGCAAGTATCCTGTTAGGCCTTGGAGGATCATGGGTTGCGGTTGAACGTCATTTACGTGAAATTGAGCCAACATAATTTCATATATAAGCTAGACTTAGGTTAGATTTATAAGAGCTAACATTAAATTATGGAGTCCCGCGTTTTTTCTGGCATTTGCTGAAACCCTTTCACGCTTACCTGACGCAGTTTTATTATGTCTAAAAATACAAAAAGAATAATGGTAGTTGACGGCTCGTCCGTTTCCCGTACTTTACTTACCCGCATGCTCAAAGAAGAACTTACGGATACGGAAGTCGTGGGTGCCGAAACGGCTGAGGTGGCTTTGGCCGCCATGAAAGAAAAAAGTTTTGACCTGATTACAACAGCACTACTTTTACCTGACATGGACGGTCTGGGATTAAGCCGCCAGATTCGTAGTTCAAGCGAACACAGTTACACGCCCATCATCGTTGTATCCGGTGATGCTGACTCACGTTTACTAAGAGAAGGTTTTGAAGCAGGTGTTACCGATTACTTTGACAAGTCTGATGGTTATAAAGCCTTTGGCAGTTTTATACGTTCCTTTATGCAACGTAATTCCGGACTGGTTGGCAAAATTTTATATGTTGAGGACAGCAAAACAGCCGCAACCGTTACGATTAAAATGCTGGAAAAACAGGGCTTAAAAGTAACCCATGTTACTAATGCAGAAGAAGGTTTAACCATTCTTATTGCCAACGAAACAGATGGAGAAAATGAATTTGATCTTGTTATAACCGATTTTTATTTAATGGGTAAGATGACTGGCGGTGATCTACTACATGCTATCCGTGCCAAGTTGCATCACTCACAACAGGAGCTTCCTGTTCTGGTATTAACCAGTACAGATGATGAACAAACTCAGGTTGAAGTTTTTCATGCAGGTGGAAATGACTTTGTAACTAAACCACTAATTGAACAGGTTATGATCGCACGCGTACGCGCACTGCTGTTAATCAAACACCAGTACAATGCGCTGAAATTACAGGCCGAAACCATGCGCTGGGTAGCCGCTACCGATAGCTTAACCGGTGTTCGCAGCAAACGTTACTTACTCGATAATGGTGAAAATTATTTGCGTGAATCCGGTAAACAAACGGCATGGGGCATGCTGATCGACATCGATCACTTTAAGCATATTAATGACAGCCTGGGGCATATCACCGGTGACCATGTGTTGGCCGATTTAGGTGTGATGCTCGACTCCACATTTAATGACGGTATGGTGGTGCGGTTTGGCGGCGAGGAATTTTGCATACTGTTCCGAGATGAAGACTATGAAAATGCTGTACGACGTGCCGAAAACCTTCGCGCCAGTATTGAAACACTCAAACCAGGTGGTGTCGATATTACAGCGAGTATCGGCATGTGTTGCACTGAAGATCATCCCAACCAGCCACTCAGTCGCTTCCTGAATCTTGCAGACAAAGCCCTGTACTTTTCCAAGGAAAATGGCAGAAACCAGGTCTCTGTGAATACGGTGGAAGGGCCTCTACAAATTAACGCCGCCGCACTGCAATCTGCCGGATGATTTGTTAAGCTACTGATTTATAATAATAAAATTCATTTTATTTTAGTCATTCTCGGCTGAACTTTATCAAAAGTTGGCACTCTAATCTCGCGAGTGCTAAAATACGATTACTTTTTAAAATTGAGGTGTAAAACTCGATGACAAATGAACTACAACTGACTATGCCCTTAGGTGATTTGACTGCATACAACAATGCAACTCGAAATATTCCTATTTTATCTGCTGACGAGGAACACAAACTCGCAGTTCGGCTTCATGAAGAAAACGATCTGAAAGCAGCTCAAAAGCTGGTTGTATCTCACTTACGTTTTGTTGCGCACATCGCACGAAGCTATTCAGGCTACGGCCTTTCAGAGGCTGATCTTATTCAGGAAGGCAGCATTGGCTTAATGAAGGCGGTTAAGCGCTTCGACCCATATAAAGGCGTTCGTCTGGTTTCATTTGCTGTTTACTGGATTAGAGCAGAAATTCACGAATTTGTGCTACGCAACTGGCGGATTGTTAAAATTGCTACGACTAAAGCGCAACGGAAACTGTTCTTTAATTTACGTTCGTCTAAAAAACGTCTTGCCTGGTTTAATAAAGAAGAAGTTGAGTCAGTTGCAAAAGATTTAGGTGTTACAACTAAAGATGTTTACGAAATGGAGTCGCGTCTTACTGGTAGTGATATCGGTTTTGATAACCATCAGGATGACGATGATTCAGACAATATTCATCCATCACCTGCTGCGTACCTTGAAGATATGAGCCATGAACCTTCAACAACGCTTGAAGAAGATAACCATACTGAGTTTCAAAATGCACGACTGGAAAATGCATTAGCAACACTGGATGAGCGTAGTCAGGATATTGTACAACGTCGTTGGCTAAGCGAAACAAAATCAACACTACAGGATCTTGCAACTGAATACAGTGTTTCTGCAGAGCGAATTCGCCAACTTGAAAATAACGCGATTAAAAAATTACGTTCGGCAATGGCTTAACATTTAAAATCACAAAAAAAGCCCCTCTTAAATGATTAAGAGGGGCTTTTTTATTCGCTAAAATAATTTAAGTAGCAGCGGCCTCATCGTCCGGCTTTGTTTCTTCTGGATTTACTTCCTCTGGTTCAGCTACATCTGCAATATCCATATCAGGTACGTCCTTACCTTCTAACTCAGCCTCACTATCAGGAGGGTCAGGTATTTCTGCTCTGTTTGTAAGAGCCTGCCTTAACTGCTTCATTTCATTTTCTAGTTTTTTCTCCCCATCTTTAGAGCCACCATCATACATATTGGCAAATTCTGTCGTCATAGCTTCCATCGAATCGATAGCAGCATCAAAATCAACCTGCAATTGAGCATTCTTTACTTTTAATGCTTTTTTCTCTTCACGTAATGCTGTGACCTGTTTCTTTAGTGCAAGCATCGCAGAATTGTTTTCATCACCTTCGCTTCCACCAGCAACAATACCATTAGAAACTTTTTCGATTATCCCTGAATAGTATTCGGATATATTTTTAATCTCACCCTCTAATTCTTTTAATGAATCATCTTTGTAACCCATGTATAACTGCGCTATGTGCAAGTAAAGTTTTTTTTCTGATCTCAATAATGCTTCAATTAACTTTTCTTTTTCTTCATCACTAAGATTTTCCAGGTTATCAAGCTTTCCCTTAATTGCCAGTTCACGTTGAGCTTCATTCCCTTTTACATCCTCAAGAAAATCATCCGTCAATGATTTTTTCTTTTTTCGAGTACGTATACTCATTACCAATATTACAATCAGGATAATTGCTAAAACGACAGCAACTTCACTCGAGATTAGAAGTGTGTTATATACAAAAGAACTTATAGTATGTTGTTCACTCATAAACTTAACTCTTCTTGTTCTTTTTCTATCTTGGCTTTACGTTTACGCCAGACAACATAACCAACACCAGCAAAAATTAACAATATGATATTTGCATAAATAATAATCATCATTGTTGATAACCAGTTGAATCCTTCTTTATCATCTTTATCGCCAGACTCAGCCTCGCTAGTTTTATCTTTCACTGAAGACTGCGGCTCTAGTGCAGGTATCGGTGGTAACGTTGCTACAGGAGCATTATGATCTTTTGTTGTACTGGCAATAGCAGGTGGTGCAACTGGTGCATGTGCTGCCTGCGTATCTAATGACAAATGTTGTTCTCCTGCACCCGATGCTTCCAGAATTTTTTCAAAATCAACATGGAACTGTTTTTCATTCACTCTTGTACCAACAACCGCAACTTTGATCAGCTTACCACTAAAACTTCCTGCTACGTTAGTTCGCCACTTATCATCATCACCTTGCTCTAAAGTCTGTTTGTTGCCATCCGGTAAAGTAACTTGCACTGATACTGTTTCTGGAATAAGTAGTTCCAGTCTTGGAGACACTACTACACTAAACTTGCCATCAGGCTGTTGTTTAATTTCTAGATCAGCAGGAGTGTCATGAATTTTAAGAATATGTTTTACTTCCCGTTCAAAAGCCGGTGACTTAGCCTGTATGGTTAAGGTCACATCACCGGATGTTTGATCAGTATTAAACGCAACAGTGTAAACACCGTCTTTAGCTAAACGATCCAGACCATTACCATCATCGAGCATAACACTTTGGCTCTTAGCTGATGCTTCGCCTTTAGATTTACTATTCGCATGCTCATTACTCGCTACTTCAGTTACCGCATGCTTTAACACGTTAAATTTAACAAGCTTTAGTAACCTTTCCTGTGTAACTGTTTTGCCTTCCTGAATAAGTTTTGCCGTTAGCGTTAATGTATCGCCATACATAATATTATTTGGGAAATTACCACTTGCGAGTTTTAGATTCGTTACAACCATAACTCTGTTGTCAGGATCAATTGCCGCATTAATAAGCCACTCGCCCACTTCCGGATTTTTACTTGAAATAAGATCGTATCCAGTATCCTGATACCAGGTTACATCTTTAGGATGATTCTTTGCACTCCATTGTTTCTTTGAAGGTGTGACTAACTTTGTAGCAGATGCCTCTGGCTTACGGAAAACAAGTACAGTCATATCTTCAATCGACTTATCTATGTTAAAGTGATTGTTTTCTAGCGGAACCGTATCAACTTTTGCGGACTTTTCGAAAATGTGTAGAAACACTCTTTGTAAGTCTTCGGCATTATCAACGGCTTCATGCCAGCCATCTGTTATGCCTGCAAGGGCCGACATTAATTTTTTATCTGCATTTTTTGACAATGCGATAGTATGAATTTTTGCACCTGCTTTTTTTAATTTAGGTACAACTTCATCTAATATACGTTTACGTGATGCCTCGTTTTCTTTTTGATTTTTTGAAACATCGACCATACCATCAGTAAGTAAAATAATATGACGTTGTTGTTTGCGGTTCGGTGTTTCCCAGCCACGACTCGCTCGCTTAAGCGCATCTTCAACGTTTGTGTATAAACCACGAGAGTGGATGTTTTTTGATTCTTGCATTGCAAGCTTTTTCCAGGACGACGTTACGTCACCATGTTTAACTTGCATGTTAACGTACTTACCAAACGTCCAGACACCCGAACGGGTTTTTTCCGGCAACAGACCAACCAACATTCTCAGAGCAGGAGCGCGGAGGTTTTTTGGATCATTTTGTTTCATGCTACCGGATACATCTATAATGACCCGAACATCACTGGGAATTTCACTCACAGCGAATACTACATGGGGAAATAAAATAAAGATGAATAGAAAACTATACCGGCACAGCGGCATAGTCCATTTTTTAAGAAATGTACTTTTTAAATTCAACAGCTAATGTTTCCAAACCTTTTTACTAAGGATAGGACAAAAGCATTAAAAAGCAAATAGTTAGGAGAATTAGTTAAAGTAGAACTTGGGTATTAACTAAATTGTCAGAGTCGACAATTAGCCACCAAAAATGACAGATAAAACACTCAATGCACTAAAAATAATCAGACCCACAATAAAAGTTAGCGGGAAATTTTGAAAAGTGAACCATTCTTTCATGAGAAACCTCGAAACATCATACAATATTAGATAATTCTAATGTAATATTTGTAAAATTTCAATAAAATTAACAGGTTAATAAAAATTTAGCTCAGTAAGTATAGTGCAAAGACACCTATTTAACTTCGCTTTTTGTACCTTTTTTAGTCGTTTCTACTGGTTTTTGGCGAGGTATAAGGGGATCATCGTCATCCATCAGAATTCTGTGAGCCGGTCCCTGCATGTCCTCAAACTGGCCAGATTTCACTGCCCAAACAAAGGCTCCAATGGCAATGCCAAGGATAAAAATACCGATAGGAATTAAAACATACAAAATATCCATACTGGTCAGTTTACCTTATTTGAGTGTGCTTCTACGCTATTTTGTTTGATATTCATCAGCCGTAAGGCATTTATCACCACAATTAACGAGCTTGCTGACATACCTATCGCTGCTAACCATGGCGCAATATAGCCCATCGCCGCCAGCGGTAATGCAGTTAAGTTATATAAAACTGCCCAGCTTAAATTTTGTTTAACTATCTTAATTGTCTGTCGCGCATGACAAACACTTTGTTGCAAATGATTAAGATTTTCACTTAACAGTACCATGTCGCTGCTGGCTTGCGCTAACTGAGTACCGCTTCCCATTGCGATTGACACTTGTGCAGCAGCCAGTACCGGTGCGTCGTTTACGCCATCTCCCACCATCGCAACAACATGATTCTGTTGTTGCAGTTTTTTAATCACGCTTAACTTGTCTTCAGGGCTTTGTTGCGAGTAATGTGTTTTTATATTTAACGCTTTAGCTGTATGAGTCACAACAGAATCCTGATCACCACTGAGTAATACAGAATTAATATTTAGTTTTTCCAGCTCAGTGATCATATTATTTGCATCACTTCTTAAACTGTCTTCCAGAGTAAAGACAGCCAACCATTGTGTTTGACTCGCCATATAAATATTTGACTGAATACCACTACCATTAATCTCTACCTCTGGTAATGCAACCTGTTTATCTACAATTTCATTGACCCATTGCTGCTTACCAATTCGATAGTGCTTGTTGTCGATAATCGCCTCTATCCCTTTACCAGTTTCAGCTTTTACTTTATCGGTTGAAACTAACTCCTGAGTTAAATGCTGAAATGCTTTTGCTACCGGATGTTCTGATGCCTGTTCCAGGCTTGATGCAATTTTCTTACACTCATCTTCTGATACATCACTTAGAGGATAGGTTTGTTTAACTTTTAAAATACCATTGGTTAACGTGCCAGTTTTATCAAAGACAAAAGTATCTACTTTAGATAATGTTTCCAGGGCATGTGCACGTGTAACTAACATGCCTAAGCGTGTTAACGCACCAGTCGCTGCAGTCATTGCCGCTGGCGTAGCAAGAGATAAAGCACAGGGGCAAGTGACAACAAGCATTGATAACACTATCCAGAAGGCACGTTCACTGTCTATTTGCCACCAGATCATGCCTACCGTTACAGCCAGCACTAAAATAACAGCGACAAAGACACTGGCAACTTTATCTGCAACTTTAGCAATGTGTGGTTTTTCAGTTTGCGCGCGATCAAGTAAACGCTGAATTCCTGCCAATACTGTTTCATCACCGGTTTTAGTAATGCTTACAATAATGGGAGACTCTATGTTAACCGTACCACCAATGACTTCATCCTGCTCAACACGACTTAAAGGGTATGATTCCCCCGTAACAAGTGACTCATCAATACTACTTTGTCCCTGAAAAATATAACCATCAGCCGGAATTGTTTCACCCGGCTTAACTCTTACGTGATCATTTTGCTGTAAATCATTTACCAGAACTTGCTCAACGTTATCGCCATCAACACGCGTAGCCATAACAGGTAACAACTTGACTAACGCATCTGCTACTTCCCCTGAACGCTGTCTTGCTCTTAGTTCTAAAAATCGGCCTGCTAACAGGAAAAAGGTAAACATAGTGACAGAATCAAAATAAACCTGACCTGATTGGGTCACTGTCGCCCAACAACTTGCAATATAGGCACCACCAATTGCAAGCGCAACCGGCACATCCATACCAAGCTGTTTGCGTCTTAAGTCACTCCACGCACCTTTAAAGAATGTTTGCGCAGAATAAAAAACAACCGGCGTAGCAATCAATGCACTGACCCAGCGGAAGAAAAACTTCATATCGGTATTAATACCGCTGTAATCACCTGCATATAGGGCAATTGCCAGCATCATTACCTGCATTGCACCCAGACCCGCGACCGCCAGTCGAATCAATGCACGTTGTCGTTCCTTCTTTTGTATTGCTTCCTGACGGCCAGGGTCAAACGGGTGAGCACGATAACCAATTGATGAGATTGATTTTAAAATATCACTGAGTTTAATTTGCGAATCATCCCAACTAATTCGCGCTCTTTGAGTTGAATAATTAATCGTAAAAGACTGAACGCCTTTTAAATTGTTAACGTGTTGTTCATTTAGCCAGACACAGGCCGCACAAACAATACCTTCAAGTATTAATGATGCAGATTTAATATCCGGTTTCGAGGAGGAAGCACTAACAAACTGTTTCTGTAAACTATCGTTGTCATAAAGTTGAAGTTGTTCCAGTTCTTCAGGAACAAGATTATCACCTTTAACTGATTTTTCTGTTCGATATTTGTAGTAATCATCCAGACCATTATCAACAATAGCCTGTGCAACAGCCTTGCAACCTGGGCAACACATCTCACGTTCATCATTCAATACTTTTACGCTGTAAGGGGCTGGTTCATCGCCATGCTCCGGGCAAGGAAGACCACAATGAAAACAGGCTGTCGTTTCGTTTGCCACAAATATTCTAACCTTTTATGCGTATTTACTACTAACTATTAAACTTAATCTGACACGTTAGTCGTAGCCTTCAAGTCATAATCACCCTGAGGACTTTCTATCTTTAATAGCAATTCCCATCGCCCCGGATACTTTAATGCAATATCGCCACGGTACAGCCCATCACCAACTTCTTTTAATTCAATCACCTGATCCTGCTTACTGGTATTACCGCGCTGAAAACTCCCTTTAACAACAGCTTTTGTAATCGGCTGTTCTTTTTTATCTTTTAATAATAACTGAAAACTGGCTACCTTGTTTGCTGCTGGTTGTTCTAACCAGCCAAATTTTAGTTTCCAGCCACGTTGGCGTTGTTCAGTAAGACGTTGCTGATATTCATTATATTGATCTTCTTTTTCATGAAAGTCATGTTCGATAATACCCGGAAAATAAGACGTTGCCTCGCCACCACTTTTGGGTTTTGGAATAAAAAACCATTTTAATTGGGAGTCGCTGCCTTTTTGCGCAACCGTAATAAAAATACTGTCTATGGTTACAACGACTACAAAAAAACTAATAATCGCAAAAGGTCCCCAGTGCCATTTTTTTCCGGCCACATCATTAGATAACGTTGCTTTATTCTGGATAGACTGATGATGCAATATGGTTAACAAATAAACCGTAATACCATAAATTGCAATTTGTATTGCAAAAATATCCACACCCGGCCAATCAAGTACTAATAACGGTGAGTATAATCCAAAGATAGCTATTAGCGTTATAAGTGTTGCCTGCAGAGTATTAATCGATGTAAGAAATCGCAGAAAACTATGTATTGCGACAATAATTAGCACACCGACTGCTAAAGTTAAAAGTACATTTTCCATAAGCTAAGTCACCACTATGCCATTAATTACGAATAAGTTTATTAGGTGTAAAGAAATTTGCTCGATGTTTCCAACTGTTTTTTCCAGAATACACATCCGTCAGGATAAATTCAAAGTTACTGTTTTCAGTTAGCAAATTCTTTGGCGATATTCTGATACTTGTATGCAGAACTTTACTACTGCCCGGCTCAAGCTTTACCTTATCAAAGTGGCCAATATTAATACTAGCGCCTCTTAATCCCTGTAAACTGATTGATAATGTCATCGGCTTGTCCGTTTTATTGTTGATTTTAATATCGTAGCGATTCTGAATATCACCATTTGATAACACAACATAAAATGGTTGCCTGATTTGTCGTATAGACAGCTCGATTGCAGATCGCGTAGCAATTCCTATAATAAATGCACTTGCAATCAATGCGAGTATTAAACTGTAAACAACTGTTTTAGTTTTTAGAATACGTGTCTTGTTACCTTCTTCTTCATTTTCAGATGAATAGCGAATTAAACCGGTTGGGTAACCAACGGAGGTCATTATATTATTGCAGGCATCAATGCATAAAGCACAGGTTATACACTGGTATTGCAGGCCATTCCGAATATCGATACCAGTTGGACACACCTGAACACAATAACCACAATCTATACAATCACCAAAACCCTGTTGCTGCCGATTATCACGCTTAATAAGTTCTTTGCTTGGTTTATGTCGTCCTTTTACTCCTTCACCACGGATAGAATCATACGCAACAATAACAGTATCTTTATCAAACATAGCACTTTGAAAACGTGCATAAGGACACATATAGGTACAAACCTGCTCTCTGGCAATACCAGCCATAACATACGTTGTTAAGGTCAGGAATAAAATTGTCATGCCAGCAGCAAAGGGTGCATTAAGAGTAAATACATCGACAATTAAATCTGGTGCATTACCCCAATACAATGTAAAGGCCAGACCAGTTGAAAAGGAAACTAACAACCATAAAAAATGTGTTAGTCCTATCTTAAATAGTTTTTCAGCCGTCCATTTTGATTTAGCCAATTTCATCCGCGCAGGTCGTTCACCCTGCACCCAATGTTCTATATGCATAAACACATCGGTCCATAACGTCTGAAAACAAAAATAGCCGCAGAAAACTCGCCCTGCAATTCCAGTGACAAAAAATAAAAAAAATGCTGCAAACGCCAGGAACAATGCCAGCCAGAAAATATCCTGTGCATAAATGGTTAGATTAAAAATATCAAAACGACGTGCTTCAATATCAAAAATAACCGCTTGAGTTGGCCCGGAGTCACGCTGCCAACGAACCCATGGCAAAATAAAATAAACACTATAAGCCAGAATGACAAGGAACGACTTGATTCTGCGATATAGTCCTTTGACCGATCGGGGGAAAATAGGAATACGGGTTTGTTCCATTTTATTTAAACCCTGTATTTATTTTATGAGAATAAGTCATTTTCCATTCTTGATTTTCATTTTTTAAAACGCAAAACAGGGGCGTAAAAACTGAACATCAGTCCTTACACCCCCGTTGGTTTAACTGCTACTAAGTAATAAGTAGCAGAAATTTATTTACCACCGCCTAACTGGTGAACATAAAATGCAAGAATCTTAACTTGCGTATCTGTTAAACGTTCGTTCCATGCAGGCATCTTACGATTTACACCGTTTTTAATAATCTCTTTAACTGCTGCTCTTTTTGCATTCATGTTTTCAGCTGCAGGGATATCGGCTAATGTCCAGACACTATCCGTCAGATTAGCTGAACCCATCGATACCATGCCACTACCAGCTTTGGTATGACAATAATAACATCCACCAGACTGACCATTAAAAATTTGCTTACCTCGTGCAGTTTTAGCAACATCTGTCTCATGCTTAGAAAGACTTAATACATATTCAGTAACATCATCGAGCTGCGTATCGTTTAATGTTTCTTTAAACGATGGCATATAACCATTTCGACCATCAGCAATACTTGTTTTAATCTGGGCTGCACTGCCGCCCCATAACCAGTCATCATCTGCAAGGTTGGGATAAGAACCCACCACACCTGCACCACCAGGTTGGTGACAAGCAGCACAGTTATCTGCATATATAACTTTCGCCATTGAATATGCAAACGCACTCTTTTCTTCGTCTTTGGCAATCTCTTCAATACTCGCAGAAGCTAATTGATCCAGATATTTTTTCTGCTCAGCTTTCGCTTCCTGCAATTCTTTTTCGTAGATTACACGGGTATTCCAGTGAGTTTTAACTTCTTTGCCATCAGCAGTAGTGTATTCCACTTCATTCATAACACCTTTTGTGTAATCACGCCCAACAGGCCATGCAGGATAGAAAACCCAGTAAATAATAGCGAATACAACCGTTGCATAAAATGCCCATACCCACCAGTTAGGTAATGGATTATTGAATTCCTGTATATCACCATCCCAGGCATGACCAGTTGTCTGTACTGCCTGCTTTTTAGACTTCTGTGATTTATTGCTGTCTGTTGACATAATCTCTTACTCTCTAATCTTTTTCTTCAAATGGAATGTTTTTATACGATTCCAGCCGACGTTTTCGTTTTTTATTGCTGTAGACATAAATAATGATCCCCACAAAAGTGACAAAGAAAAGTACCAAAGCAAACGGCTTAGTATTTTCTAAATGTGTAAACCACTCAAATATATCTGACAACATTAGTCCTTAACTCTGCTATTAACGGAATGTTGCAAAATGGCCATCATCAAACTTACTGAAGTCAACCATCGTACCCAGCACCTGCAGGTAAGCAACAATCGCATCCATTTCTGTGATGTCATCTTTATTGCCATCATAGTTGTTTGCTAATGCCTGGCTTATTAAATTCTTTTCAGCCTGATTTATATCTAAAAATTTTGCTACATCTTTACCAAAACGTTTAACGTTATCTTCATATTCCTGTTTGGTTTCTGAATAAGGCACACCTACCATTTTTAAAGCTTTTAAACGGCCAGCAATATCTTTGTATTCCAGTTTGTTTTCCATAAACCATGGATAATTCGGCATGATAGATTCACGAACAACCGACTTTGGTTCAATTAAATGTTGAACATGCCACTGGTTAGAATATTTTTTACCAACACGCGCAAGATCAGGCCCGGTTCGTTTACTACCCCACTGGAATGGATGATCAAACTTTGATTCTGCAGCAAGTGAGTAATGACCATAACGCACTGCTTCATCACGAAATGGACGAATCATTTGCGAATGACAAACATAACAACCTTCACGTTGATACAGATCACGTCCACGCAATTCTAACGGCGTGTAAGGTCTTACCGTTTCAACACCATCAACTTTCACTTCTTCTACTGTACTATCAATAAAATACAACGGCACAATTTCTGCCAAACCACCTATACTGATGACAATAAAAACCAGAACTATCAGCCAGCCGGCATTTGTTTCTATCGTTTCATGTTTCATTATCTAAAAACTCCTAAACCGTTACTGTGCTGCTGCCATTTTAGCGGCAATCTTTGCTTCAATTTCATCTTTCTCTAAACGCGCCTTGCGAATAGTCATATACACGTTGTATCCCATCACCATGATGCCAAGTACAAATAAACCACCACCGAGAGTACGCATAACATAAGGAAGATGTAAGAATTCAACTGTTTCAATAAATGTATAAGCAAGGTTTCCGTAATCATCGAATGCACGCCACATTAAACCCTGGCCAATACCTGCAACCCAAAGCGCACTGATATATAAAATAATACCCACCACGGCAAGATAGAAATGAACATTTATCAAACGTTCACTATAGAAATTTGTTTCCCATAGTCTTGGAATTAAATGATAGAACGAACCAAACGTTACCATTGCAACCCAGCCTAATGCGCCTGAGTGTACGTGGCCAATGGTCCAGTCAGTATAGTGCGATAATGCATTCACACTCTTAAGTGACATTAACGGGCCTTCGAATGTCGACATACCATAAAATGCCAGCGCAACAATTAAGAAGCGAACAACAGGATCGCTACGTAACCTGTCCCATGCACCGGATAATGTCATGATACCGTTAATCATACCGCCCCATGATGGCAACAATAGCAAAATAGAAAATGTTGCTGCTAATGTTGATGTCCAGTCAGGCAATGCAGTCCAGTGTAAATGGTGCGCACCTACCCACATGTATAAGAAAATAAGTGCCCAGAAATGAATGATAGATAAACGGTATGAATAAACAGGACGACCTGCCTGCTTAGGAACAAAGTAATACATCATACCAAGAAATGCAGCCGTTAAGAAAAAGCCAACAGCGTTATGGCCATACCACCACTGCGTCATCGCATCTTGCACACCAGCATGTAAGCTGTATGAACTTAAATTAAAGAAACTAACCGGCACTGCCATGTTGTTAAAGATATGTAAGATAGCGGTTGCTAAAATAAACGCGATAAAGAACCAGTTAGCAACATAAATATGAGGTTGCGAACGCAAACGAATTGTTTGTACATAAATAACAAGATAAGCCACCCAGGTTAAAGCGATTAATATATCAATTGGCCAAACCATTTCAGCGTATTCACGTGCTTGTGTGTAACCCATCATGTAAGAGATAGCCGCAGCACCAACAGCAATTTGCCAACCCCAGAACGTGTAGCTTGGTAGTAGCTCACCCCATAAACGCACCTGACAGGTACGTTGCACAATGTAGTAAGACGTCGCAAATAACGCGCTACCACCAAAACCAAAAATAACTAAAGTAGTATGTACTGGACGCAAGCGACCAAAAGTAATTTCTGGCGTATCAAAGTTTAGAAATGGCCATGCCAGCTCGGATGCAATATAAACCCCGGTGAACATGCCAAGGATGCCCCAGACAAGTGACATGATGGTGAATTTTTTTACAATCTCATAATTATAAGATTGCGGTGAAACTTGCGATGTCGCTGACATAAATTCGCCTCTAACAGTAAATCCTGAATGTGCAGGGTTAGCGGCAGAAGGAGAAAAGAACTTAAGACCCTGTCTTTATCCCATTCCGCTATGCAATAACCTAGCGTGGAAGTTTGGTAATTAAGAATATCCTTATATTATAATGTTTATTGAATTTAGGGGCAAGGTTTGCCTGCTTTTTACTCAATTCAGCTTTCAGTCTGGAAATACGCTAAGCTCTAGAGTGAATTTAGCCAAAACTACAAAGACTATGCAGACCTGCCTAAAACATTCCTTATATATAGCAGCAATTTTTTCATTTGGCCTGCTGGGCAGCTGCTCTAGTGACGACCCAAAGCGCGCCCTGAGACAGTCACTGGCTGAGCTGGTAACCGCCGTAGAAAATAAAAAACATCGTGCAGTCATCAATAAGCTTACGCCCAACTTCCGGGGCAATCACCATTTTGACCAGCAAACCATGTCTGCACTGGTATTTCGCTACTACCTGCGCCACAAGTTTATAAAGATTTATACCCTGGTCAATTCAATTGAAATCAAAGACTTAAAAGCCGGGATGGTTTTTCATGCTGTGCTAACCAGCACAGAAAATGCACTGCCGGAACATATGCGTGCATTCAGAATAAATTCACGCTGGGAGTTAAAAGATAAGGAATGGATTATGGCAGAGGCTAACTGGGTTGAGGTGTTGCCCAGAACAATTTACCCGGAAATAAAACCCTTAATGGAAAAGCAAAGCGTCCAGCTTCAACAAGACTAGAGGCGGCTAACGCCTTTACCTTTGCCTTCGGACACCATTCGAAGTGTATTCTTGCAGAATAAATGAATGCTGCCTCGAGATAGCTGAATACAGCGCTTGTTCTCAAAATCTTTCAGGATACGGCTAACCATTTCACGTGTAGTACCTAATTCGTGGCCAAGTTCGCTGTGAGTGATTTGAATAGGTCGGCCGCAATTGCGCTCAAACTGATCATGTAACCAGCAAGCAATACGTAAGTCCAGACGGTCAAATGCCAGACCAGATACCAGGCTCATCATTTTGGCCAGACGCTCGGTTAAGTTGCGTAAAACGTAGTTTCTAAAGCTATCCGAATTAGCCATTGCATGGTGAAAATCAGAGCGACTAATCACCAGACCACGCATGGTGGTTTCTGCCTGCGCCATAATTGGGTATGGCATACCATTGACCAGGTTATTCAGGTTATGGACACAGAGCTCACCCGGCTCTACACGGTAAAGTGTCATTTCGCGACCTTCATCCGAGTCTTTAAATACACGAACGGTTCCCTCAACCACCAGCATAAGATGCTTACATTCAATATTTTCGTTGAACATGATGGTATTTGCATCGAAAGTGTGTAATTTAGCTGTTTCCAGCATTGCCCAGCATTCCGCATCGGCCTGCTCAAGGAGATCAGGGTAATCTGCCAGTAAATCATGCAGTTTTTGAGTCGATGGTGCGAGTAAATCTTCTACGGGGGCAGCTACTGTTGACATAAAAATGCCTCTTTCTCAGGTGTGTACATTATTTAAGCATATTTACCAAGTCAGGCCAAGCAAAGTCTCGGTAATATAAGAATATACTGAATGTTTCAGGAGTTGCATTGTGCATCCACAACCGTACAAACTCTGTAACTTAAAGCACATTTAAACAAAACTGAAGCATTTGAGCTGTGATATAGATCAATTCATTTGCACATTTTGTATACAGTGATAATCGGGTTTACATCAATTTTCAAATTTCATATAACCACGATTAACAACTATATTTTTTACGAGCATTCGTGAAGCAATCTAGAGTGGGGTAACAAAATTACACTAAGCTTCTTCTGTATGTAGTCCATCATACTGCTTAGAGACACGGGTAAATTTAAAAATAATATTTGCACAAAAGAAAGGGGTGACTAAAAAGCCACCCCTATTAAACTACACACACTTGAGATTTATAATTATTATTATGTCTGTGTATTTAACCGCATACTAAATAGTAAAACAGTTAACTTAGAACTTCCAACCGTAGCCCATACCAAATGCAGTTTGGCTCATAGTAATGTTTGCATTACCTTCAGAGCCTGCTCCATTTGTACTACCATTTACAGTCACTTCAGGCGCATACATTACAAAGGCATTTAATTCCCCTTTATTCGCTAAAGTATAAGTTAAACCAAAGGTATAGTGTTGTTCAATTACTGCCGGTGCAAGTACGTTAAAAGATGTATCTTCTGCACCGATAGGTTGATCGGTTTGACTGTAGCCCGCACGTAAAACCAGGTTGCTATTTACATCAAACACACCACCGAGTTTATAGATCGTCATATCATCCCAGCCAAAACCACGACCATTATTTGTACCTAAGGCACCCATACCCGAATTATTTGCATTAGCAATTGATGCAACTTCCGAATAATTAATTTGCTGAACATCAAACATCAAATTGATACCAGCTGCAGGTTGATAAGCTGCACCCAATGTCCAGTTTGATGGAATATCAAAATCACCTTGTTCAGCAAATAACTGGTTATATTTGCTAAATGCTTCCATATCTGACTTAGTTTGATAAGCAAATCCCATCTGGAAGTTACTAGCAAGCTCGCCCTGCCAACCTATTTTTACGCTATAGCCCGTTGAATCATCTTCACCTTGATCTGAAAGACCAACCAAGTCACTTGCAGCTGCACCGGGTGCCAAATTATTTGCACATGTCGCTGCCTTAAATCCACAGAATCCACCAATACCGTAAGCTTCAAATGTTTGATAGATAAAATTAAGTGATACACCTAAAGAATGCTTAGGTGCAACTTTAAATGTCATCGTAGGTGCAATGAATAATTGTGCCATATTAACACCTGTTTCAGATGCGCTAGAAGCTCCAGCATATTGTGCTATTGCATTATAGCGAGTATTCATACCACCATTACCATAAACAACAACACCGAAAGTTTTATCAGCTCCCCATGCCTGATTATAGGCAAATTCTGGAATCAGGAATGAACTGTCATTATTACCATCAAGGTCAGTTCCACTCCCAGTACCGCCAATAAGATTCGATTTTCGATCTGGTGTGAAATTTTCCAAACCAAAGTCAAAACGGTTTCCTACGCTAGCTAAAGATGCCGGATTAGTTGCGCCACTCATCGCATTTTCAGATGTCGCTACACCTGCACCTGCTTGACCTTTACTGGTAACACCATAACCATGCGAAAAATAACCATTAGTCGCCATAGCGCTTAATGGTAAAACACTTAAAGCACTACCGACTGTCAGTAGCGCTGCTTTTCTTTTGAAATTAAATTTACTCATTATTTATCCTCCGGGATAACGTTAAACTAAAATATTATTTTTATTATTTGTTAAATAAAAAACACCTACTTATATTCAGTTTTAAATGTATAAACAGATATCTGAATCACCTGCAAATTCAAAGAATTTTGCAGCACCGGCATATTCCACGCCGTCGATAAGTTCACTTTGAGTGAAGTCGAATAGATCAACTGTCATTTGGCAAGCAGTCATTTTTACATCCGCTTCTACACAAAGTTCACGTAATTCTTCTAAACTTGCAACACCCTTGCCTTTCATTTTTGACTTCATCATCATGGTCATAATGCTTTGCATACCGGGGATTGCAGTACCAATAACTGGGAACCATTTATCCATTCCCATCGGCATAGGCATGCCAGGATTACCCAGGGGACTCACCTGCACATTCATCTTCTTCTTTAAAAGTTGCAAACCGTAAAATGTAAAGAAAACTTCAACGTCATAGCCTAATGCCGCTGCCGTTGATGCCAATATAAATGGAGGGTAACCCCAGTCCAATGTGCCTTTCGTGGCAATAATTGCAAGTTTTTTAGTGCTCATATTCAACCCTGTGTTGTGTAGTTTGGTTTTTAACTAGGTAGAAGTGTAACGAGAGGCGTTGGTGAGTTCTGTGCGTATTCGCACTTAAGGCAAAATATTTATTAATTTGATTTATCTGTAATGTATCCATTCGTACAGACTACCCTCATGGGATTTGAATAGGATAATTATAGATTAAAAAACCCCAAATACCAGAGAGCCCATTATGAACCGATTACACTCAAAACATCCTTTAACTCTGTTGTTTTTTCCCCTGATTTGCCTGTTATTTTCAAACGCGGCATGGAGTGAAGAAACGCGATTTAAGCCTTTTATACTAGCACAAACGATTAGTTCAACAGACTTGAATAAGACCATATCAAGCGTAAAATCAAAAATTCAAAACGCAGGTTTTGGGATTGCTGGTGAATACTCACCTTATGCCAATACTCATATTATTGTTGTATCGAACCAACAATTACGCCAATACGCCACTCAGTCCGAAAATGGTGTATACGGCGCTATTCAGCGCATTACGATTACGGTATCAGGTAGAGTTACGCAAGTTTCTTTCACCAACCCTACCTATATGGCACATGCTTATCAATTTAAAACAGATCTTGCTGATATTACCCAGGCATTAAAAGACAATATCGGCTTTATCAAAGAATACGGTTCAGCCAATGGCTTAACTAAGGATGAACTGCGCGATTACCAGTATAAAATTCTGATGCCTGACTTTACCGATAAGCTTGAGCTTGCCGAATACAACTCGCAAGCTGATGCGCTTAAGGCGGTTAATAAGGCGCTACAGAAAAATGAAGGCAATGTCAGCAAAGTTTATCAGATCGATTTACACGGCAAAGATGAAACCGTGATTGGTGTTCATATGAAGGAGAATGAATTTACCGATTGTAGTAGCGATAAATTTATTATGAGTAAGATAGACTTTAAAGAAATTAAATCTACCGGGCATCTACCCTACGAAATCATTGTTAAAAAAGGCAATGTATATGCTTTATTTGCCGAATTCAGAATTGCGATAAGCTTCCCTGACTTATCCATGGTAGGCGACAATAGCTTTTTCTCTATTATGTGTGCACCGGGTTCAATTAAGCAGGCATTAACGTTGGGTGCTGGTGGGGAGCTGGAGGATTAGGTTTAGCTATTCCCGCGTATGCGGGAATTTATTGATCATGTAAAAAAATTTCGCTAGCTGCTACGCAGCTTGAGCGAGTGACTTTTGTTTCGGCAAAAGTCACCAAAACCATCTTCCCCCAAGCCAGGCAGGCTAACGCCTGTCCCCTCATCGACATAAATAAAATCCGCGCTCTTGTCGCTGCTCTCGCACATCCCTGTGCTTCGCAGCATTCGTACTTCCTGTACATTACTCGCTGACTTGCTGCGCTTACGTTTTACTCCAGCTAGCAAGTCTGGCTCGACATGCGTCCGCTTGCATCGGATTTTATTCACCTCGCCTCGGCATGGCTTAAGGGGTTTAACAGCCCATGAAATATAAAAATTTCTATTATTTATGAAGATCCCCAGTTCTTATGGTTGGATAAATCCCCTTTCGTCGTATTTTTATTGTGTTGTTAAAGCACAAGCTGCCTCGAACCATCAGAGATGGTTGAGGTACTCACAATGAACCCGCAGGGTTCTGTGAGAAGGAGCTACGCATAGAACCGCTTCGCGTTTCATTATGCGTACCCTACGACATGTGCCATGTCGTCAGGGCTTTCTTTGGTGACTTTCTTTACTCATAATAAAGAAAGTCACTGGCCTATAGCGCTTTAGCGCGAGGCGAAACAATTATATTCTACGGCTTACTCGGATAATTACTCCTGTGTTCCTCACCGTCTCAGGAAACCCACTTCTCACAAACAAAAACTGAACTAAACTTAACCACCTTTTCATTGTCATAACGACTCAATATAATATCCAGATCCGCTAAAAAACCCTATATAATAGCGCCAAACTGGATTAAATTTTTGGTTACAAGAGGTACGGGTGTGTCCCAGCAAACGATTCAACAATTAAAACAATACATATCTCAACACATCATTGGCCAACAGCGTCTTGTTGACCGATTGCTTATCGCACTACTGGCTGATGGTCACTTATTAGTCGAAGGTGCCCCCGGCCTGGCAAAAACGCGAGCAATTAAAGTTTTAAGTGATGGCATAGAGGGAAATTTTCAGCGTGTACAATTTACGCCGGACCTGCTCCCAGCTGATCTAACCGGTACTGAAATTTACCGCCCACAAGATGGAAGCTTTAATTTTCAGCGTGGACCGTTATTCCACAATCTGGTACTTGCTGATGAAATTAACCGTGCACCAGCCAAGGTACAGTCTGCCTTATTAGAGGCAATGGCAGAAAGACAAATAACAGTTGGTTCCACGACCTACTCACTACCTGACTTATTTTTAGTGATGGCGACACAAAACCCGATTGAGCAAGAAGGAACATACCCATTACCCGAGGCCCAACTTGATCGTTTTTTATTACATGTATTTGTTGATTACCCTGATGCTGAATCTGAAAAAGCAATACTGGCACTTAACCGAAATGAGGCTAAGACAAATACACATACTGATGCTGATGCATTACAAACTGTTAGTCAGAAAGATTTGTTTAAAGCACGTCAGGCAGTTTTAAATGTACATATGGCTGAAAGCCTTGAAGACTATTTGTTACATATCGTGATGAAAACCAGAGACCCTATTTCTTATGGTGAAGATTTAGCAAGCTGGATTGAATACGGCGCAAGTCCACGTGCCAGTATTGCACTGGATCGTTGTGCCCGAGCTCATGCCTGGTTAAACGGGCGAGACTTTGTTGCCCCGGAAGATATTCAATCGATGGCACACGATGTATTACGGCATCGAATTATTTTAAGTTTTGAAGCTGAGGCGGAAGGTATCAGTAAGGATAAATTTATCCATACTTTAATATCGCGAATTGCAGTACCTTAAAAGTTTAGTATTTAACGACTGATGATAATCCAGGAACAACATACCGACGAAGATATTATCCGCGTTAAACTTGAGACGCTGATAAAGCTTCATCAAAAATCAAATCAATTACCATTGACGTCCAAACACATTCATTCACGTTTGAGCGGTAACTATGTTTCTGCTTTTAAAGGCAGAGGTATGGAATTCGATGAAGCACGTCCTTACCAACCGGGAGATGACATACGTAGTATTGACTGGCGAGTTACAGCCAGAACCGGTAAAACCCATACTAAGCTTTATCGTGAAGAACGTGAACGCCCGGTTTTAGTCTGGTTGGATTTACGCAAACCAATGTTTTTTGCCAGTCAAGGTATGTTCAAGTCTGTGCTCGCAGCTAAAACAGCAGCATTACTTGCATGGAGTAGCACACAGCATAATGATCGACTCGGCGGCCTTATCTTTTCAGAAGATCAACACACT
>Ga0316207_10001500_pt1 | contig 28388 bp, 26 predicted proteins | sample 6weekpyrite_MG_FD_204943 | JGI IMG/M metagenome (GOLD analysis project Ga0316207, IMG submission 204943) | Microbial mat bacterial communities from mineral coupon in-situ incubated in ocean water Damariscotta River, Maine, United States -... | ecosystem: Environmental > Aquatic > Marine >...
CTAAGGGGGTTTATCGGGTGCATGGGGATTTTATTTGAGGGCTGGAGGTTTTAGTTGTGCTGGATGGGGGGTATGCATTCCCACGGAGGACCGTGGGAACGAGAAAAAAATCAAAAGACTTCCGCGAATTAACGCGAATATACGCTAATGGTTTGTGTGTGCCTGCGGCTTACTGCTTACTATTTATAGGTATGCATTCCCACGGGGGACCGTGGGAACGAGTATGGATTCGCTTCGCTTGATTCAGCCTACAAGTAATTAGTTTGTGTACTTTTGTGGGAATTTATTTATTTTTGTGAGCGTACTTATTCAGATTTGGCTTCGCGCCCTAATAAATCGTGAACCGCATCTTTAGGTGCTTTATTTTCATATAGTACTTTATATGCCTGTTCAATGATGGGCATTTCTACTTTGTATTTTTGTGCCAGGTGCCAGGCTTCTTTTGCGGTTTTTACGCCTTCTACTGCCTGGCCTATTTGTTCCCTGGCCTGTTCAATCGTCAGGCCTTCAGCAAGGGCCAGGCCCATGCGACGATTACGTGACTGGTTATCGGTGCAGGTTAGCACCAGGTCGCCCATGCCTGCCAGGCCCATAAAGGTTTCTGCCTGTGCTCCCATGGCGATGCCCAGGCGCATCATTTCATTTAAACCCCGGGTGATGAGCGCGGCTCGGGTGTTGGAGCCGAATCCCAGGCCATCTGCAATGCCGGCGGCTATGGCCAGTACATTTTTTAATGAGCCACCTAGTTCTACGCCAATCATGTCTTCGGAGGTGTACACCCGGAAGTTTCCATAATGCAGAAAGCTGGCAACTTCATCGGCAATTTCATGGCTGCTTGCCGCTACGGTTACCGCGGTGGGCAGGTCTTTAGCAACTTCTGCTGCAAAGGTTGGGCCCGATACAACGGCTGTAAAGTTACACTGGGGTATTTCTTCGGCGACAACCTGGTGAACGGGTTTTGCACTGCCCTCTTCCAGGCCTTTTGTGGCCCAGACAATGTGGTGATCTTCACGTATCCAGGCCCTGGTTTTTTGCAGAAAACCACGTACGGCATGGCTAGGTATGGCAATGAGTAGTGTATGACTCTCACGGATTGTGAGTTCAAGCTGGTCACTAAATTTTAATGATTCAGGCAGGGGTATGCCGGGCAGGTATTGCTGGTTAAGGTGCGTCTGTTGCATGTCGCGTACATGCTCAGGATTTATGTCCCACAGTACAACGTCATGATTGGCACGGGCTACCTGTGTAGCCAGTGCCGTTCCCCAGGAGCCACCACCAAGAACGGCAATTTTTCTGTGCATGGGGTTATCTGTAGGCATCTATCGTGTTTAATGTGCAGTTTCAGCGGCTGCTGCTTGCCCTGCTTTCTCTTGCTGTGCCTGCTGTTGGTGCTGCATATAGAGTGCATTAAAGTTAACAGGTGAAAGCAGCATTTGAGGGAAGCCGCCCTTAGTCACTAATTCAGAAATTGCTTCACGTGCATAAGGGAACAGTGCTTCTGGGCAATAAGCGCCTAGCATGCCACCCATCTGTTCTTCTTTAAAGCCCGTCATCAGGAAGATGCCAGCCTGTTTTACTTCAACTAGAAAAGCGGTCTTCTCAAGTTGCTTGGCTGTGACGGTAACACTTAATGTTACTTCATGCATGCCTTCAGAGATGGCAGCCGTTTCTGTGTTGATCTGTACATTAACTTCCGGTTTCCACTCGGCTTCTGTGAATACCCCAGGTGAATTGGGTGACTCGAATGAAACATCTTTTAAAAATATTTTTTGAATTGCAAATTGCTGTTGTGCTTGTTCTTCGCTCATTTTATTAACCTAAAACGTATATATAAAAATTGAAAATATTGGGTGCCTGGACTTATTGACGGCCCATAAAAATAAAGGGGTCGAATATCCCGCTTAAACTTGTTGGTGGAGAATACCATTAAACTGTACAAGCTGCGAATTTGAAGGCTGTTTTATTAATAACAAACTCACAGCCATTCATTTAATTTCTGCTCACAGACAAGAGGCCGAATAGTGTGCACTTTCTATAAAGGCCATACTAGCAGCGGGCAAATATTAGCCTGCCGCTATTAATGGGTCCAGTTCACCCTTATCATCTAACGCCGCCATATCATCATATCCACCCACGTGGGTGTCGCCGATAAATATTTGTGGCACACTGGTTCGCCCAGCGCGTTGCTCCATTTCCTGGCGTAATTCCTGGCCGTCATTTACATTAATAAGGGTAAATTCGACATTTTTCGCCTTGAGTAATTGTTTGGCCCATCCACAATAGGGGCAGAAGGGAGCGTAATAAACAGTGATATCAGCTTGAGATTGAGACATGGGGGCTTCTTTAAAGTTAGAAATTATTTTTTGGTGACAGGCAGGTTGGCGTTCGACCAGCTCATGATGCCGCCTGCAAGATTACTGACGTTTTCAAAACCCTTTTTGTACAGGGTTCGACAGGCGCTATTTGAGCGGCTGCCAGATCGGCAGTAGGCCAGAATTTGTTTATTTTTGTATTTTTCAAGCTCATTAAGGCGCTTGCCCAATGCAGACATGGGGATGTGTATTGAGTCACGTATATGACCAGAGCTGAATTCGCTAGCTTCGCGAACATCCAGCACCACCACATCATCTCCATTCATCAGACGAACGGCTTCATTTACATTGAGTTGTTGAATCTTGCTTAGCTTCAGGCCGATTTCTGTTTTAATAATCAGAACAGAAATTACCGCTAATGCTGCAACCAGCATGAGGTTGTTAGCGGCGAACTCCATGAGTTGAGCCATTTTTTACTCCAGTTTAAACTATTAAGCCTCTGATCATTGTTGGTGATCAAAGGCTAAGAATTATGTATTTTAAAGACCTGCTAAACAGATCTTGAACAGATTAAAGGCCTATACAGGTGTGACCTGAGTAGAGCAGGTATTATTCGTCAAATAAACGTTGAGAGCAGAATACTTCCTGCATCATACCTATCAAGCGTAATGTTCTCGCATCGCCTACCCGGTAGAAAACACGGTTAGCGTCTTTACGAGATGCCAGGATGCCCTTGTCACGTAATATTGCTAAATGCTGGGAAATATTGCTTTGAGATGTTCCCACGTTATCTACAATATCCTGTACGCTTACTTCCTGATCCTGCAGAGTACACAGAATTTTTAGGCGTAGAGGATGTGACATTGCTTTCAATGAACGAGAGGCGCGATCAATATCTTCCTCCCGGGTCATTAATTGTGTTCCTTCTTCGAAATTTGCAACCATTTGATACCTTCCCGCTGAATTTGCGTCCACGAATATTAGTAATCTACCATAAAATGATACATAATTTTTAACTAATTTAAGCCATCATATCCAGTGTTTTTTTATTAAAATGGAAAATAACTGGTGAAATGTGAGCTAGTGAACAACTAAAATAACTATATTAAAAAAATATGCACAGATTCTATAACCAGAAAATACTCCTTGTCATGGGCTTTTTAGTCGCTATGCCCTGTTCAATCAGCGCAGAATCAGCAACGGATTATCAACAGCGACTGGATAAAATTCGTGACAAAATTACGAATGTTATAACGGCCTTAACCCAGAATAAAGATCAACGTAATACTGTGCGTGCAGAGCTAAGAAAGCTTGAAGTTAAAATTGCTATTAGTGCTAAAAAACTTAGAAAAACCCAGAAAAAGCATAAAAAAGAAGTTAAAAAGCTTAAAACCTCCAAAATCGAATTAAAGAAATTAAACAAAAGCCTGCTTAAGCAACGCCGTATACTGGGTGACCAGTTGCGTTCAGCCTACGCGATGGGTCAGCAGCCACAGTTAAAAATGTTGTTAAACCAGCAAGACCCTTCTGAAATGGGTCGAGCAATGGTGTATTACAGTTATTTAAACCGTGCCCGTGGAAAAGAAATAGACACCTTTTTAACGGGCATTGAAAAACAGAGAGAGCTAGAGGCCAGTATTAGTAAGAGCATAGAAGACCTGGAAATGCTGGTGACGGCAAAAAAGCTTGAGAAAAAACAACTGAGCTCAAATAGAGTGAAGCGTAAAAATTTATTAACCCGGCTGAATAAAGACATTAATAGCCAGCAACTCACGCTGGATGACCTGCAATCTAGCAGAAGTCGAATAGAAGATTTATTAATGTCGCTGGGTGAATTACTTGCGGATATTCCTGCAGAGGCAGATAACCAGAAACCTTTTGGCCTGCTAAAGGGAAAACTACCCTGGCCGGTTAAAGGTAAACTACGTGCAAATTTTGGAACCTCACGTAATCAGGGTGATCTCAAGTGGAGCGGGGTGGTTATAAACGCAGATTACGATACTAAAGTTCGAGCGGTCACCCATGGGCGTGTTGCCTTCGCAGATTGGCTACAGGGTTATGGCTTTATCACCATAATTGACCATAATGATGGTTATATGAGTTTGTATGGTTACACTCAGGAACTGTACAAACAGGTAGGTGACTGGGTCGAGGCCAGTGAAGTTATTGCTACTGTTGGTGACAGTGGTGGCCAGCCTAAATCTGGCCTATATTTTGAATTAAGAAAACAGGGAAAACCTGTTAACCCAAAAAAGTGGTGTTCCAGTCGTATTCAGCATCTGGCACTACAAGAAAACTAACTATCTTTTAATTAACAGGGATGATCCCTGATCAGGAGTAATTCATGGATCAAACACGACTAAAGGTCGTTGCTATTATCGCCGTGCTCAGTTTAGCAGTGAGTAGCGTATTTAATATCAGTTATGCGGAAGCCGTTGCGAAAAGTGACGCTAAAACTGAAAAACAAAGTTTGCCACTTGAACAGTTACGTAATTTCTCAGATATTTTTGCACGTATTAAAACGGATTATGTTGAAGAGGTCAGTGACAAGGAATTACTTGAAAATGGCATACGCGGAATGTTGTCGGGGCTGGACCCCCACTCTACTTATCTTGACCCGGATGAATATAAAGAACTAAGAATTGGTACCACAGGCCAGTTTGGTGGTTTGGGTATTCAGGTGGGAATGGAAGATGGTTATGTAAAAGTAATATCCCCCATAGATGATACTCCAGCATTTAAAGCCGGAATAAAGGCAGGTGATTTAATTATCAGGCTTAACGATAAACCTGTAAAAAACATGAGTCTTAATGACGCGATTAAGCTTATGCGGGGTAAACCGGGTACATCGATTGAATTAAATGTGGTAAGAGAAGGCAAAGAGGAACCACTTAAATTTAAGTTAAAACGCGCCATTATTAAAGTTAAAAGCGTAAAGAGTTATTTAATTGAACCTGGTTTTGGTTATGTTCGAATCAGTACATTCCAGTCTAAAACCGCGCAACATTTAAAAGATGCAATTGCTAAGCTGGTAGATAAAAATGAAGCACCACTAAATGGTTTAATTGTCGATTTGCGTAATAACCCGGGTGGTGTTTTAAATGCAGCGGCAGATGTCTCTGATTTATTTATCAAGAAAGGAAAACTGGTTTATACACAAGGCAGAACGGATACGTCTTATTTTGAGTTTGTAGCTAAACCTGAAGATATATTAAATAAAGCACCCATGGTTGTATTAATAAATGGTGGCTCTGCTTCAGCTTCAGAAATAGTCGCCGGCGCGTTACAGGATCATAAACGTGCTGTGGTTATGGGTGAAAAATCGTTTGGTAAAGGTTCGGTGCAAACAATACAGGAGTTGAGAAATGGAGGTGCGGTCAAATTTACCACCGCTCGGTATTTCACACCTAAAGGACGTTCGATTCAGGCTGAGGGTATAGTGCCCGATATAGTAATAGAAAATTTACAGCTGTCATCCAAACGTATTAATGGATTTAAACAGTTAAAAGAATCTGATTTATCGGGTCATATAAGAAATCCAAATGGAGAGCCGGTAAAGGGCAGGGATAAAAAAGATAAAAAACAGGATGATGAAATGGCCGAAAAATTATTCAAGGATTATAATATTCGAGAAGCGCTAAACTTGTTAAAAGGTATGTTTATATTATCGGTAAATAATTTAAAAGAACCAGATAACAATACCTCAGGAGAACAATAAAGTGACAGATGTGCTGCTGCCATTAGCCCAGGGTTGTGAGGAATTAGAAGCGGTGACTATTAGTGACTTATTAACACGTGCTGGTGTCGATGTGGTAACCGCTGGCCTGGATGAGCAGCCTGTTATTGCATCAAGAGGCATACAGTTAGTAGCGAAAACCAGTATTGAAAAAGTAGCCGATAAATTGTTTGACATGGTCGTGCTTCCTGGAGGCTTACCCGGTGCAAATGATTTGCGTGATAATCAAACCCTACAAAATATATTAAAAAATCACCAGGCTAATAATCGATATCTAGCGGCAATATGTGCAGCACCAAAAGCGCTGGCACAAGCAGGCGTGCTTGAAAATAAAACAGCAACCTGTTATCCGGGTGCACTGGATGACGTTAAACTGGAAAGTACAAAACTAACCGGTAGTGCGCTGGAGATAGATGGAAAAATTATTACATCCAGAGGGCCGGGAACGGCGATGGATTTTACACTGGCGTTGATCGAGTTGCTTGAAGGGAAGTCAAAAAAAGATGAAGTTGAAAAAGGACTGGCTCGTTGAGTTCAGCTGTTAGCCTGAAGTGGCCACTCGTATGATTCATCGTGCTCGGGGACAGAGCTTGCTTTTTAAACTCTGTCCCCTGTTGTGAGACCACCAAGAGTTGTACGGGGTAGTTCATCGCACTGCCCATCTGATCGGAATTACCACATGGGACAGGGCGCTAAAAAGCAGCGGACTGTCCCTGATGGAGATGTGCCTTAACAGGGCGTAGCTAATAAGAAAATGAAATTGGGAAATGTCACTTATTTAATAAAGCTAGTTTTTCCTGGCGTCGCCATTCATATAAAAAAACTGCAAGTGCATGGCTGATATTCATTGAGCCATTTATGCCGTACATAGGTAAATGAAAAGCCCCGTCACACAGTGCCAAAGTTTCCTCACGTATACCCCGTGATTCATGCCCGAGCAATATGGCATCGCATTTGGAAATGTCAGATTCAAAAGCATTTGAAGATTGTGAAGTTATTTCTAGAGCATACAGGTTTTTAAAGCGACCGCGAATATTGATAAATTCTTCAAGTGTAAGCGGCTCTAGAGATATATGCTGATCGGAGCTTCTGGCTATTTTCGATATTTTTTTATTCTTAAGATCAATTTGGCTGTCGAGCAAAATAATACCCTTGCTCCCTATGGCATCCGCAACCCTTAATATTGAACCAAGATTATCTGGGGTTTGTAATCCGTCACAGACGATTACAGGTGCATTGAGTTCTTGTTGTTTTAGCTGGCGCGTATATAAATCGGTGCCCTTGAGTTGTTTGTTAGCTGTCATTGCTTTCATCAGTTGTTTTTTGCCAGCTTTGTAACTTGCGCCAAAGTGTAGATTTGTTGATGCCTAGCAGTGAGGCGGTTTGCTCTTTGTTGTCATTGCATTTGCCAAGTATTTTAATAATGTAACGTTTTTCAAGTGTTTCCAGGGTGGGTGAGTCCGCATCAATCCCCTCCCCTGTGTTGTTACCGATTGAGGTTTGATCAAAGCTTAGAATGGGTCCGTCTGCGAGTGCTATGTGTCTTTCAACCGTATTACGAAGCTCACGAATATTGCCGGGCCAGCTATAGGCTTTAAGCTTATCCATAGAAGCCTGATCGAATTTTTCTATGTCACGTTGGTAACGTTCCTTAAATTCATTAATAAAATGATTAATGAGTAATTCAAGGTCAGCTTCCCTTTCTCTTAAAGGTGGCATAATAATTTTTACAACATTTAAGCGGTGATATAAGTCATGTCTAAATTGACCGGCCGAGATCATTTCTTCTATATTTCGATTGGTGGCAACAACAAATCGCACATCAATGTCGATGGGTGTGATGCCACCAACTCGGGTAATTGTCTGGGCTTGAACTGCACGCATTAATTTCATTTGCATGGAATCAGATATATTACATATTTCATCAAGAAAAATGGTTCCGCCACTGGCAACTTCAAGCAGACCCTGTTTGGTTTGTGTGGCGCCGGTGAAGGCACCTTTTTCATGACCAAATAATTCACTTTCTAATAAGGTGTCAGTTAACGATCCGCAATCAATTACAATAAAAGGTTGGTCAGCAAAAACAGAATGATTATGCAGGGCATGTGCAACCAGCTCTTTGCCGGTGCCCGACTCACCTTCAATAATAACATTGCAACGAATGTCTGAAATTTTATCGATAATGGAATATATTTTTGATAGAGCAGCTGAGCGACCTATCATGCCAAACTGGTCTTGCCTGTCTTTAATGCCAGGGCGATTTAGTTTTTCGGTTTTCCTGGCTTCAGACTGTTTTAAAACCTGGTCAACCTGTTTTAGAAGGTCATCCGCATCATAGGGTTTTTTAATAAAGTCAGTTGCACCTAAGCGTAAAGCTTTTATCGCATTGTCTTCAGTAGAAAAGCCAGTAATCATAATAACAGGTAATTCGATGTCTGCCTGGCGTATAGATTCAAGCAATTCCAGCCCTGACATGCCTGGCATACTTAAGTCTGTAATAACCAGGTCACTATTGTTTTCACGAATATCCTGCAGGGCGCTTAATGGGTTTTTAAAAATGAGTATGTCGTAGTCTTTGTTGCGTGCGAAGCGACGAAATAAATCGCCTGCGGTTGGGTCATCATCTATAAAGTGTACGCGTTTTTTCATTAGAAATTCAATTATATATTAGTCGTGTTCATGGGCAACTGCATTATTGCATCTACACCACCACGTTGGTTATTTTCAAGTTTGAGACTACCATTGTGATATTGCATTATACCTATGCTGATAGACAGGCCCAGCCCACTACCCTCGCCTACATTTTTTGTGGTAAAAAATGGATCAAATAATTTATCTTTATGTGAACTGTCAATGCCGGTGCCCTGGTCAGAGACAACAATAAATATTTGCTGGTTTTTAGTGAAAGCGCTAACAATTATTTCATCGTTCTGTTTGCTGGCATGAATAGCATTCATTAATAAATTAACCAGCACCTGTTGTAACTGGTTGCGGTCACCGTAAATAGGCAAATCGGGATGTTCGTGAATTTTAAGGGTAATATTAAATTTTTGCGCCAGTGCATGGGCAAGTAATAATGTGTCTTTTAGCCATACATGTAAATCAAAATCAACATACTCTGGTGGTACCTGACGAGCAAAATTTAATATGCCTTCGACAATTTTGCCAGCCCGTTGTGCCTCATTTCGTAAGCCCTGAATGTCTTCGGTCAGTTCTTTGTTTTCTTCTGGTAAATCGCGTTCAATTAAGGTTGCATAAGAAAGGATATTGTTTAAAGGATTATTAAGTTCATGGCCAATCCCCGCAGCCATTTGGCCAATGCTTGCAAGTTTTGCATTTTGTAACATCATTTTTTCTGCACTATCTCTTTGTCTTTCTGTTTGCTCCAGGGTGCCAACCAGATAATGAAAAGACTGGTCGAGTTGTTTTAATTCATCCGCACCTTTAGCGGGTTTTTTTGAGAATTTAGATTCGCCATCGGCATAACGTTTCAGTAGATCAGCAAAAAGTGTAATGGGTTCGGCAATTGTTTTTGCACCCAAATTAGCTAGCATTAAACTGATTGCCAGGGCAAGGCCGGCAAAGCCTAGCAAGCCAAAACGAATACGCTGGAAAGGTGCAGCTATGTCGCTATCATCGAGTTCTAAAACCATAATCCAGCTAACAAGTTGATTGTTGTAGGGGTAAAACTCCTGAAAATAAAAGCGTTTATTTTGAGCGTTGTTAACAAATGAGCCAAAGCGTTGGGATTGGAGATTTTTCCAGGTATTTTTACCCAGTGTTTTATGTAATTTAGTGTCCGGGTTCAGGGGTTGACTAAATTTAATCTGTAATTCATCGCTGTAAAGAATAATGCCATGGCGTTGTGCTGTATCAGGGTTGTACTCCGCTACAGTCAGTTTGATATTATTTGTTCGGGGAAAGGACTCCAGGATATGGTCGAACTGGTCACCCAGTGCACGTGCAGTTAAGAAACCTATTACCGTCTTATTATCGAATGAAACCGGTACAATCGAATTCATTATGGACAGCTCCTTGCCGCTGACATAATCACGCTTACTTAATGGCAGGTTGCCATAAACCAGTTCATTTGCATTGAGTTGCCACATCCAGCTTAAAAAATCATCACTCACCAGCTCTTCTTCAGCCAGGGGCAGGTCAACTATGCCTTCAAAGTATGCGGGAATGAGTTTGCCAAAACGGACTTTAATAAGGGCATGGCCATCAAGGTCAAGTACACGCACCGTATCCAGCCCAGGCACCGAGTGTTGAAATCCGGCTAGGAAATTATTTAATTTATCTACCTCCTCAAAGTAGTTAATATGTAGGTCGCCTTCTGCAGCTGTTTGTAAAACAGGTGCAAACTGTTTCATCGCGGGGGAATTTGCCAGGGAGAGGATAACTTCTCTTTCATAGGTTAGTCGAAATTCAAGCTCTTTGGAGATGTTTTCCATATTGATATAAATATCATTATCAATATTTTTGAGGTAAACCTGTTCACTATAGGCAGTGATACCCAGGATCAGAGCCGTGAGTGGCAGAATAGTGGCAAGAGAAACCCAGAGAAAAATGCTGCTTTTTAGACGCATATAAGAGGATAATACACCTTTTTAATTCAGTAGAGAGTATAGCAATGGCTTTAACACGAATCAGCGCTTTATTTTTAATAATGTTGTTTATTTCAGCAATAAGCGGATGTGGTAAAACAGGGCCATTGTATTTACCCGATGAAACCCCGGCACCAAAAGAGAACCAGGCTGGAAGTTGAGCGGTTGATTAAGTGAGAATATGCAGGATCATCCTGTAGGTAATAAATTTTAAAGTAAGAATAATTGTATGGATCATTTTGAGTATAAAAATAACCAGCTTTTTGCTGAAGACGTAAATCTGACAGAACTGGCAAAGGAGCATGGTACACCGGCTTATGTCTATTCGCGGGCTACTTTCGAGCGCCACTGGCATGCATTTGATAAGGCCTTTGGTGGGCACCCGCATATGATTTGTTATGCGGTTAAGGCCAATTCAAACCTGGCGATCTTAAACCTGTTAGCGGGCATAGGCTCAGGTTTTGATATTGTGTCCATTGGTGAGCTGGAGCGAGTACTTAAAGCGGGGGGTGATGCGGCAAAAATTGTATTTTCCGGTGTGGGTAAAAAGCCAGCTGAGATACGTCGAGCACTTGAGGTTGGTATTCGTTGTTTTAATGTGGAGTCTGAGGCTGAGCTTCTGGCAATAAATGACATTGCCGGAGAAATGGGAAAGATTGCACCCATATCGATTCGGGTGAACCCCAATGTCGACGCAAAAACGCACCCTTATATTTCAACCGGGTTGAAAGAAAACAAGTTTGGCATTGCCCATGAACAGGCTTTGGCGGTTTATCAGCAGGCACAGGCGATGCAAAATATTGCCGTGCAGGGTATCGATTGCCATATTGGCTCTCAGCTGACAGAGATTGAACCTTTTGTTGATGCTTTGAGCAGAGTGCTGGAGCTGGTTGACCAGTTACAGGAAAATGGCATTGAGTTAAAGCACCTGGATTTAGGCGGCGGGCTGGGCATTCGATACCAGAATGAAACCCCGCCTCAACCTGCGGAGCAAATTGCGGCTTTACTGGCAGGTTTAGGTGATAGAAAAGTTGAAATCTTAATTGAGCCGGGTCGTGCCATTGCGGGTAATGCGGGTGTACTGCTGACGGAAGTGCTGTATTTAAAGCACTCCGAGGTAAAGAATTTTGCCATAATTGATGCGGCGATGAACGATTTAATGCGTCCGGCTTTATACAGTGCCTGGCAGGAAATTGTTGCATTGCAACCCCGTGAAGGTGAGAAAAAATCCTATGACCTGGTGGGGCCTGTTTGTGAAACCGGTGATTTTTTAGGGAAAGATCGAGAACTTAATCTTCAGGCGGGGGATGTATTGGCGGTAAAATCAGCGGGTGCGTATGGTTTTGGCATGAGCTCAAATTATAACTCACGCCCCCGTGCGGTTGAAATTATGGTCGATGGTCCTAAGGCACATGTAATACGTCAACGTGAATCTATAGAACAACTGATGCAGGGTGAAACAATATTGCCGTAGATATGGCTTGCCTGTTGCCCCATTCATTTGCTGGATGGGGTAATTTTTGCCTGAAATATTGTGGGTTAATTTATAAAGGCAGTTTATCGAGCTGTATCATCCTAGAAAAATCAGTTGACCGCACATTTATAGCGCAACCTCTTGACGCGCCTAGCAAATTCAAAAATCTGCTTATCACCAATAAGGTGACCACGCATTTTTTGAATTCACTATGCACATCAAGAGCTTACACTCTAAACGCACTTTCAACTGATCTTTCTAGGATCATAGTAAAAAACGTTCTTAATTTTTTAAGTGTCTGTAAATAGTGCGCTCACTAACACCTAGCATCAAAGCGGCTTTTGACCTATGCCCACCACATTTTTGCAGGGCTTTTAATACATCGTTTTTTGCTAAGCGATTTGTTCCTGGGCGTCTGGTGTTTAAATTATAATGGGAAGGTACTTCTGCAACGGAAAGGCTTTCAGGCTTGTTTTCGAAAACTATGAATTCAGGTAAGAAGGGAGACCCGGCCGAAAGAATGAGTGCACGTTCTATAATGTTTTTAAGCTCACGGATATTGCCAGGATACTCATAGCCTAATAATTTTTCTATCACTTCCGGTGCCAGTGGAATTTGTGTTCTGCCTTCTTTAGTTTGTTTTAAAAAAAATTCTGCGAGTAATGGAATATCACCTTTACGATCACGCAAAGAGGGTAAATTTACTGGGAAGGCACAAAGTCGATAATATAAGTCTTCGCGAAAAGTTTTATCTTTGAGCATTTTTTGTGGGTCACGATTGGTTGCTGCAATAATGCGTACGTCTATATCAATATTGTCATTACCCCCTAAGCGACGAATCGAACGGGTTTCTAAAACGCGCAGTAATTTAGTTTGTAAATGTAACGGTAAATCACCAATTTCATTAATATATAAAGTGCCCCTGTTAGCGGCTTCAAATAGACCTGTTTTACGCATATTTGCGCCAGTGAATGCGTCCTTTTCATGGCCAAATAACTCGCTTTCAATTATTTTCTCGTCCAGTGCAGCACAATCTACAACTATAAAATCCTGAGAGGCCCGGTTTGAATGCTGGTGGATGTAACGCGCAGCACAATCTTTTCCTACACCCGATTCCCCAAGTAATAGCACGGTAGAGGAGGTGGGTGCGACGCGATATAAAATACTCATCAGGCGTAGAGCTGATTTAGACTTACCAAGTAATATTTGCTCGTTTTCGGGTTCGTCTTTAACCGGTTGAATAGATTCACCCATGTATTGAACATTTCCATCTTCATCGAAGATAGGTGAAGCGGACAGTTGTACGTGTTCTTCCTGGTCACAGTTACAATGAATGTGCATAACTGAGGTGGGTTTACCGGTCTGAATAACCTCTTCTAATGGGCAGTGCTCGCCATTCTGGCTGCAGGGGCGTTCAATACCGTGGGAAACTTCATAACAAAATTTACCAATGACATCATTCTGTTTGTAATGTTCCTGGTATTTTTTATTGGCGGCGACAATTTGAAATTCTCGGTCAATTACGACAAATGGATCTGGGAACAGGTTGATTAAGCTATTGCAACCTGGTTTTTGAAGTTCGTTGATCATTGCATTGGTTCATGTGTCATGAAACTTAATGGCAATATGCGACCAAATAAAAAGAAAGTCAAAGCCAGGCTGCAGCCGTTTGTCTGTTACTTGCACGAAGTGGTTATATTATTTTGAAAAACAACCCGCTTAAGTGTGTGGTTATTAAGCGCGGAAATATTACCAGCCTAAAATAACGCCTTCTAACAATTTATTCTGGCCATCATAATCTTCCTTAGTTGCTTTAATAAAAGATTTCACTTTCTTGCCACCAAAACGTTTAACAATTTTATTTGTTACCTCTACGCCCTCGCCCGCGGTGAGTGACTGTATTATTTTGTCGCGACTGGTCTTGTTTACTTTACTACCCGCGGTTATCACCTGATTAGGTATTGGTTTCGTAGTGTGAATGATTTTATATTTGGCGCGTTGTTCAGCGGGTAATTTTTTATCAAAAAAGTCTGATCTAACGACCGCCCCAGCGCAGGAGTTTTTTGCGAGCTCTTTAAAAACAACGGGCATACCCCCTTTTACGCTTTTTAGTACAGGCTCTTTAATTGGGTCATTCAGCTCGGCGAGTAAAACCAGTGCTGTTAAATTTGGGGGGGGGATTATACAAACCTTCTTATATATAAAATCACTAGCCTTCGTAATGTCTACGTTGGTGACAGGTGTAATAAAGTAGAAAACCAGTGTACCGGGTAGCTTTACCAAGGGTTTATGGCCGAGGTGCAACATGCGCCATGAGGCGAAGTGTGGGCCATCAAATATAAGGTCATAAACATTGCGTCGAATATCGCGTTGATAGCGTAACCAGCCTCGCGGGTAATGATATTCCACCTCTTCACCTAGTAGCTGAGTTAAATATTCGGCAAATGGCGTATATAACTCAAGAGCATTTTTCTTGGATTCTCTGGGGGGAGCTGTAAAAACAAGTTTGGCTTGAAGTTGTTGTGAAAAAAACATGGCAGCTATTAGCAGCATCAGCACATGTCCAAATGTAGATTTCCTCATTAATTTCACCCTAAAAAACTAAAATAATTTATTATTGCTTTAATGTGAATTTATAAAGATGTTTTATACTTACGTCAATTTATTTATATTATTTTTAGGTTTAATGAAATTAGATGGAATAAAGGTCACATGAAATACATCTTTGCAAGCCGTTGTGCATCAGGTCAGTGATTTTAGGTCATATGTCTATTTAATGTGTTTTTGTTCGTGATTGCCTCGTAAATTAGCTGGCCCTGGTTGTAGCAACAGGCTAATGCCCTATAAGCGTGTTATGCTTCGGCTATGGAAATCAAATTCTCTAAAATGCATGGCCTGGGTAATGATTTTGTTGTTATTGACGGTATAAATCAGGCCATAAAGCTCACAACTGAGCAAATTCGGTTTATTGCTAATCGCCGCTTTGGCGTGGGCTGTGATCAGTTATTGCTGGTTGAAAAGCCGCAGACAAATGAGGCTGAGTTTCGCTATCGTATTTTTAATGCAGATGGTGGTGAAGTAGAGCAATGTGGTAATGGCGCTCGGTGCTTCGCTAAATTTGTGGTGGAAAACCGGCTAACAGTAAATAAAGAAATACCTGTGGAAACGAGTAGCGGCCTGATTGTGCTTACTTTGGAATCAAATGGTGAGGTTACGGTCAATATGGGTGTGCCAAGGTTTGAGCCTGCAAGTTTGCCGTTTACTGCTGAAGCCCAGTCGGCAGAGTATGATTTAGAAACCAGTGTCGGAAATATGAGTATATCTGCGGTTTCAATGGGTAATCCACATGTAGTTATTGAAGTTGAGAACGTAGATGAGGCACCTGTCGAGGCCCTGGGTGCCGAGATTGAAAGGCACAGTCGATTCCCGGAAAGGGTAAATGTAGGATTTATGCAGATAATTTCAGATAAATCTATTCGCCTAAGGGTTTATGAGCGAGGAGCGGCAGAAACCCTGGCCTGTGGTACCGGTGCCTGTGCAGCGGTAGCAACAGGCATATATCGAGGGAAATTGCTTGAAAATGTAAAAGTCAGTTTACCCGGAGGCGAGCTTGTTATACGCTGGGGTGGAGAAAATGAACCGCTTTTTATGACAGGGCCAGCTACCCATGTGTATGAAGGAAAAATATCACTGTGACAAATCAGGTTAATAATCAGTCCGAAAAACCAGAAACGTTGGAGCTGCCAAGTGAGCAGCAGGTTGTTGATTACCTGATGGAGAATCCGGATTTTTTTCTACAGCACTATCCATTGCTAAATGATTTAGAAATCCCCCATGAGTCTGGTGAAGCGGTGTCTCTAGTTGAGCGCCAGGTGGCGGTGTTGCGTGAGAAAAACCAGAACTTCCAGGATAAGCTTCGGGAAATGGTTGATGCGGTACATGACAACCAGCGTTTGCATGTCAGTTTGCATCGATTAGCTGTAAATCTGTTTGATGCGGATAGCCTCGATGACATATTAGGTGTGGTTGACGATGAGCTACGTCATAAGCTGGGTACCGACTTTGTGTATTTTAGACTGTATAGCGAGGAAATAGTGCCGGCTGAAGGGCAGGAGCTGGGCCACACTTACGTTGAGAAAGATGATGAGGTGTTGCAGGACTTTTCTGTTCTGATAGAAAAAAGTCGAATTCAATGTGGTCATTTTACCGATGAACAAATAAGTCAGCTATTTTTTGATGATGCTTCAGAGGTTGCTTCGGCGGCTATTATTCCCATCTCAGACACGGGAATTCGGGGGCTTGTTGCTTTAGGCAGTTGTGATGAGCAGCGCTATCATGCCGGTATGGGTACCGATTTTCTATGTAGTCTGGCGGACCTTATTGGTGCAGCCATGCGCTCCCAATTGTCTAAACAGGTTTAGCCTTTCAACTTATTCAGGTAAGCACATATTTTTATAACATACACCAACGTGATTTGTAGGCGCGTTCATTGAATCCTGCTGGGTATGGAGAGATTCAGGCGGATTTAACGGAATGCCAGAGCAACCCAACTTGTTAGCGAAAGATCTGACGCAATTTTATCAATTTCTGCAGTCTGAAAAGCAGTTTTCCCCCCATACAGTTAAAAACTATCGACGAGATATCAGCCGTTTTATGGGGTTTCTTGAAGAACAGTCTGTGTCTGACTGGGCTGTCGTTGATGAGCAGCATGTCCGCCAGTTTGTTAGCCAGGTTCACCGGCAAGGCCTGGGGGGTAAAAGTATTCAGCGTTTATTAAGTGCACTACGCCGCCTGTTTCGTTTTCTTTTAACTAATAATCGTATACGTATTAATCCTGCTACTCATGTTATGGCACCAAAGTCAGAACGTAAATTACCTGATGTTATGCATCCGCAGCAGATTGAACACTTGTTGCTCTTTAAAAGTGAAGACCCGTTAGTGGTTCGAGACCATGCGGTGCTTGAGTTACTTTATGGGGGTGGGTTGCGATTATCAGAGCTAATAGGGCTGAATATTTCCGATATTAACTGGCAGTTGCAACAACTGAAGGTGTTGGGTAAGGGAGACAAAGAACGCTTATGTCACTTCGGTAAACAAGCTGAAGTGGTTTTAAAAAAGTGGCTAAAATGCCGTGATAAATTAGTTAAAGCCGAAGAAAAAGCCGTTTTTGTCAGTAAACGGGGTACTCGATTAAGTGCGTCAAGCATACGTGCGCGAATTCAGAAGTTGTGTCGGGAAAAGGGAATAAGCCAGCGTGTTTACCCCCACTTAATGCGCCACTCTTTTGCATCTCATATGCTGGAGTCTTCACAGGATTTGCGTGCCGTGCAGGAGCTACTCGGGCATGCGCATTTAAAAACTACACAAATCTACACCCACCTGGATTTTCAACAGTTGGCTAAAACCTATGATGCGGCACACCCACGAGCACAGAAGAAAAAATGAGACCTGATTTCACCATTGTTACTGGCCAGATTAGGGGAAGCAGATTCTGGGATATCTCCTCATAACATGGTTAAAAACCAAAAAGATAAAGCATATTGTCCGCAAATGAACGCTAATACACGCAAATAAAAGCAAAAGCTTTATACAGGCTGTAGTGCGCCACAGGCGAACAGACAAAACATTTGCGTTTCTTTGCGTTCATTTGCGGACAATATGCTTTTTGCTCTTAGATAATATTGTGGGGATATCTCAGGGTTGGTTTAGCGCAGTTTAATTCGATAATTTTGTGCTGCCCCGCACTTGAAAAAACCACTTATTAACCTCATTTAAAAAACCTTGTGTTTATCTTGAAGGGAGTTTGTTTTGCAAACCACACTACACGGCACCACGATACTCTCGGTGCGAAGAAACAACGAAGTTGTTATTGGTGGCGATGGCCAGGTCAGCCTTGGCAATACGGTAATGAAACCAAATGCGGTAAAAGTGCGCCGCCTGTTCAACGACAAAGTACTGGTTGGCTTTGCCGGTGCCACAGCAGATGCCTTCACTTTATTTGAACGATTTGAAGGCCAGCTTGAAAAACACAATGGTCAACTCGTGCGCTCTGCGGTAGAAATGGCTAAAGACTGGCGTACAGATCGCATGCTGCGCAAGCTTGAAGCGATGATGATTGTTGCAAATGAAGAAGCCTCCTTGATTATCTCAGGTACGGGGGATGTTATAGATACCCAGGATGACCTGCTGGCAATTGGCTCAGGTGGCAGTTATGCACAGGCAGCTGCCAGGGCACTGTTTGATCATACCGAATTAAGTGCCCGGGAAGTGGTGGAGAAGAGCCTAAATATTGCCGGTGATATCTGTATCTATACCAATCAGAATTTAACGTTAGAAGAAATAAAATACTAATTTTCATCGTACCCCGATCGCAAGCTCAAGCTCCCGAACAGGGGTACCCAAATACATCAGGTTTAAATTATGTCTGCAATGACACCAAGAGAAATCGTACAGGAACTGGACAAACACATCGTAGGTCAGGACGAAGCAAAGCGTGCCGTTGCCATAGCACTGCGCAATCGTTGGCGTCGCCAGCAGGTTAGCGAAGACCTGAGAAATGAAATTACCCCGAAAAATATCTTGATGATTGGCCCCACCGGCGTCGGCAAAACCGAAATAGCCCGTCGATTGGCCAAGCTGGCTAATGCACCATTTATTAAAGTGGAGGCGACTAAATTCACTGAGGTTGGTTATGTGGGCCGTGAAGTTGATAGTATCGTGCGTGATCTTGTCGATATGTCGGTTAAAATGACCCGTGAACAGGAAGTTGCAAAAGTTCGTCACAGGGCTGAAACCTCCGCAGAAGACCGTATTTTAGATGCCTTGCTACCCCCCGCCAGAAACGAATTTGGTGAGCCTGAGGCCACAGAAAGTAGCACGCGTATGAAATTCAGGGATAAACTCCGTGCTGGTGAATTAGATGACAAGGAAATTGAGATTGAAGTCAAGGCAGAGCAGGTCGGCATTGAAATTATGGCCCCCCCGGGTATGGAAGAAATGACCAATCAGTTGCAGGGCATGTTCCAGAACATGGGCAGTGATAAAACCAAGCAACGTAAACTACGGATTGAAGACGCGCGTAAAATTCTGATTGACGAAGAAGCCAGCAAAATGGTCAATGAGGATGAGCTGAAGCTGAGTGCGGTGCAGAATGCGGAACAAAATGGCATTGTGTTTATTGATGAGATTGACAAGGTGTGTAAAAAAGGCGAAACATCAGGAGCCGATGTTTCAAGAGAAGGTGTGCAACGTGATTTATTGCCACTGGTTGAAGGCTGCACGGTCAGTACTAAATACGGTATGGTCAAAACAGACCATATGTTATTTATTTCATCCGGCGCTTTTCATATGGCAAAACCATCTGACCTGATTCCTGAATTACAGGGGCGTTTGCCGATACGCGTAGAATTGAAAGCGCTGACTACAGCTGATTTTAAGCGCATATTAACTGAACCAGATGCCTCTCTAACAGAGCAGTATAAAGCACTGTTAGAAACGGAAGGTTATGGGCTGGAGTTTACCGACTCGGGAATTCAGCAAATCGCCCAGGTTGCCCATGATGTAAATGAGCGTACAGAAAATATTGGTGCACGTCGTTTACATACTGTGATGGAAAGACTACTGGAAGAGGTTTCATTTGAAGCAGCGGATAGTACGACGAGAACACTGAGCGTTGATGAGGCTTTTGTGGAGAAGAATCTGGGTGAACTTGTGCAGGATGAAGACCTGAGTCGCTATATCCTCTAATTGCCTGATTAACTGAGTTAAGCAAAAAATATATACCTTTGGGGCAGGGCGTGTTCTTTTTGAGCACACCCACAATGCGCACCATCATTTAGACTAATTTCATGTAAAATGCATCCTCTTTGCCCCGGGATACAAACGCATTCGGAGAATAAATATGGCAGACCCAAGGCCAACAAACATTAACCTGCATCAGAAATCTCGTGTTCTGGAAATTGAATTTGATGACGGTAGCCAGTTTAAATACAGCACCGAATTTTTACGCGTGCACTCACCATCGGCAGAAGTGCGAGGGCATGGCCCGGGTGAAGAAACGCTGCAGGTCGGTAAATCGGATGTAAACATCAATGCAATTGAACCCGTTGGTGTATATGCTGTTAAACTGGTATTTGATGATAATCATGATAGTGGGCTTTATACCTGGTCATACTTATACGATCTAGGTGCTAACTATGATGCTAAGTGGCAAGATTATTTACAGAGATTAAAAGACGCGGGCCACAAACACGCGGAACTGAATTAGAGAAAGAGAAGTAGCATGAGCGATGAAAAAACCCATTTTGGTTACCAGCAGGTGCCGGTTGGCGAAAAAGCAAAACGCGTAGCCGATGTATTTCATTCTGTTGCGGATAACTACGATATTATGAATGACGTCATGTCATTTGGCGTACATCGTTTATGGAAACGCTTCACCCTGAGTCAAACCGGGCTTAGATCCGGGCAAAAAGTATTAGATCTGGCTGGCGGAACCGGTGACCTGGCAATGAAAATGTCAGCAATGGTTGGGCCTTCAGGGCGGGTTGTACTTTCAGATATAAATGGTTCAATGTTACGCCGAGGTCGGGAACGACTAATTGATAATGGCATTGCTGGCAATATCGACTATGTGCAGGCCAATGCAGAATGCCTGCCTTTCCCAGATGATACGTTTGATTGCATAACCATTGCATTTGGTCTGCGTAATGTAACGGATAAAGATAAAGCATTACGCTCCATGTTACGTATTTTAAAACCCGGTGGACGATTGCTAGTACTGGAATTTTCCAAACCAGTAGCCCCCGGTTTAGCCACTGTTTATGACCAGTACTCTTTTAAGTTGTTGCCATTAATGGGCAAATATATTGCAAAAGATGAAGATAGTTACCAGTACCTGGCAGAATCGATTCGTATGCACCCTGATCAGGAAACATTAAAAGCCATGATGGAAGATGCAGGTTTTAGTAAAGTAAAATACAATAACCTGACGGGTGGGATTGTTGCTCTGCATAAAGGTTATAAAATTTAGAAAATGGATTTAGACCAGGCATTAACCGCGAGCATAGAATCCGCACTTAATCGTTATTTGTCACTAGATCCAGAAGCGTTGTTGCGCTTTTCCTCTCTTGAAGGCAAAGTCATTGCCATAGAAATTAAAGGTATTCATAAAACACTAAGCCTGTTTCCCTCGGCCGATGGTTTTTTAGTGCTTACAGATTTTGATGGTGAAGCAGATGCGATTATATCAGGCACACCAATTGCACTCGCAAAAATGGGGCTGGAAAATGATCCAAAAGATTTAATATTTAGTGGTGAAATTGAAATTTCTGGTGACACCGGTGTGGCTAACCAGTTTAATCGTTTGCTATCAAAAATTGATGTCGACTGGGAAGAAATACTGGCAAAAAATATTGGTGATATAGCCGCCCATAAAGTCGGTAATTTAATTAATGGTGCGAACCAGTGGATAAAACGCAGTACAAATTCGGTGTTTCTTGATACGGGCGAATATATACAGGAAGAAATTAAATTAAGCCCATCGAATGCAGAACTAAGAAAATTCATCAATCAGGTTGATGAAGTTCGTGAAGCCGCCGACAGGTTGATGGTACGAATTGATATTTTGAAAAAAAATAAATAAAAGGACTTTGGTTCTTAATTAAGTTACTTGATGTGGCCTGATAAGAATTTTTAGATCCTGATTAACAACGAAAAATATAAAAATAAATACACTCTATTTTGTGTAAGTGCAGGTTTTTAAAAAAATATGATACAAGCACGACAATTATTGCGACTTTTACACATCAACTATGTTCTTGCGCGTCATGGGCTGGATGATATTATTTTTGCGATTCATTTATTTCGACCCTTCAGATTTTTAATCTATTTAATGCCCTGGAACTGGATAGCTAGAAATCGAGCACCCAGGGGCCAGCGAATTAGAGAAGCACTAGAAGAATTAGGCCCAATCTTTATTAAATTTGGGCAAATGCTTTCTACAAGGAAAGACCTGTTACCTGAGGATGTAGCAGAAGAATTAACCGCGCTACAGGATAAGGTGCCACCCTTTGAAGGAGCAAAGGCACAAAAGTTAATTGAAAAAGCGTATGGAGTAAGTGTTGACGAATACTTTGATGAGTTTGACGTTAAGCCGCTTGCCTCTGCATCTATTGCACAGGTTCATACCGCTAAACTTAAAAACGGAAAAGAAATAGTAGTTAAAGTCCTGCGCCCGAAAATAATGCCCGTTATAAAACGCGATATTGCATTGTTGTTTATTATTGCAAAACTTGCGGAGCGGTATTCAAATGATGCCCGGCGTTTACGTGCCATTGAAATCGTTGAGGAGTATGAAAAAACTATTCTCGATGAGCTTGATCTTATGCGAGAAGCGGCCAATGCCAGTCAGCTGCGACGTAATTTTGAAACCAGCACACAATTATATATACCAGAAATATATTGGGATTACACACGTCGTAATGTAATGGCCATGGAACGTATTTATGGTGAACCAATGGCGAATATCGAAAAGATGAAAGCCGCTGGGGTAAATATGAAACGCTTATCAGAGATGGGCGTTGAAATTTTTTTTACACAGGTATTCACACATAACTTTTTTCATGCGGATATGCATCCGGGAAATGTATTTGTTGATATATCGAATCTGGAAAAACCAGAATATATTGCAGTCGATTTTGGCATAGTGGGGACTTTGAGCCCTGAAGATCAGCGTTATCTTGCAGAGAACTTTTTAGCCTTTTTTAAACGTGATTATAATCGAGTTGCGCAACTTCACGTAGATTCTGGCTGGGTGCCTGCGGGAACACGTGTTGATGAGTTTGAGTCAGCAATACGTAGTGTTTGTGAACCCATATTTGAGAAGCCTTTAAAAGATATTTCATTTGGTCAATTGTTATTAAGATTATTCCAGACTGCCAGGCGATTTAATATGGAGGTTCAGCCTCAATTGGTTTTATTGCAAAAAACATTATTAAATATTGAGGGTTTGGGTCGGCAAATATACCCGGAACTGGATTTGTGGCAAACTGCCAAGCCATTTTTAGAAAAATGGATGAACGAACAGGTAGGCACGAAAGCATTGTTAAAAGGGTTCAAAAAGAATTTACCTTACATTGCAGAAAAGTTGCCTGATATGCCTGAGCTGGTATTTTCTGCGATTAAAAAAATAGCTGAGGGTGAAGATCATCAAGAGCAGGCGGTAGCGCTAAATAAATTAAATATTAAAATAGAAAGCAATCACAGAAAATTATCATTTATCCTGATTGGTATGTCTGGATTTATAATATCTGCTATTTTCTTGGGCCAGCCTCAGGGTGTGCATCAGCTAATACTGAATGTTCCCGTGTTGAGCTGGGTATCTTCTGGTATAGGTAGTATTTTTATCTGGTTAGGTCTTAGAAGACCAGGGTAAAAAATATTCGTGAACCCATACTTATTCTATGGGCAAAAAATGAAAACAAATATAAAACTAATAATATCATTTGTTATATTGCTAACCACGTCAGTTGCAAATGCCGTTGATCCACGTCTTAACTGGAACACCATAGAATCCCTCCATTTTTATATTCATTATGCTGATGGATATGAACAATTGGCACAAAAAACAGCCAATGCAGCTGAACAGGCTCATCTGAAACTTCAGGCAAAAATAAACTGGCAGCCAGATGAAAAAACCCATTTAGTGGTGAGTGATGAAACAGATACTGCAAATGGTTTTGCTACGCCAATTAATTTTAATCGCAGTGTTTTATTTATGGCGCCACCTGACTCGGCCAACACCCTGGAAGATTTTAATGACTGGTTAGAAACCCTGGTTACCCATGAATATACCCATACATTACATTTAGATAAAGTAAGTGGTGGTGCAGGATTATTGCGTAGTGTTTTTGGCAGGCAATTCTTGTTTTTTCCAAATTTATATCAGCCGGGCTGGTTTACTGAGGGCCTGGCAACCTATCATGAGACAGACAATGTCGAAGGTATAGGTAGGGGACAGAGCACGCTGTATAAAATGATGATGCGCACTGAAGTAGAAAGTGGCATTAAGCCTGCAAACCAGATTAATTTACCAATACGAAGTTGGCCCATGGGCACAGTTGCCTATTTATACGGTGTACATTTTTACCAGTTCATAGAAGAGGTTTATGGGCAGGAGAATGTTGAAAATTTAGTAGAGAATTATAGTAATAATTTAATTCCATTTATGATTAACACCAATACACAACAGGTGTTAGATAAAGATATAACTGAACTGTGGGATGAGTTTTCTAACTGGTTAAATAAACGTTATCTTCCCGAGATAGAGGAGCAGAAAATAGCGGGTTTGATAGAAGGTAGGAAATTAACAGATTTAGGTTATAGCACTGGCCCAGTTGATGCTTCTAATGACGAAGATATTTTTTATATTGCAAGTGGTGCATACGAGCATGCTGAGTTGGTGCGACGAACAAATGATAAAACAATATCAGTAACTGAAGTTCACCGGGGAGCAAAATTAAATACACATGCAGAGTCAGGTGTGTTGATAATACAAGAAGAATTTTGTGATGAATATAATGTAAATAGTGATATTTATATTTTAGAGAAATCTGACAATGAACTTAAACAAATAACTGAATGTGGCCGCTATAGATCAGCAAGCTGGTCTGCTGATGGACAATCTATTATCGCAGTAAAAACAGATAAGGGGAAAAGCCAGCTTGTATTGTTAAATAAGCAGGGTGAAAAAATAAAAAATTTATGGACAGGAAATGAAACGGATATAGTGACACAGATAAAGTCGTCTCCCTCCGGTGATTATATTATCGCGGCTGTTTTCAGAACAGATAATGGCTGGAATATAGAAGAGTTTGATTTAAATAAGCTTAAATGGACAGCGATTACCAATGATCGTTATGTTGATATGTACCCCTCATATAGTGATAACGGTGAATCAATTTTATTTAGTTCAGAGCGAAGTGGTCGATACCAGATATACCGTTATAAAAAAAATAGCAGGCATCTACAGCAGTTAACGCGAGTTGCAGGTGGTGCATTTAATTCTCTGCAATTAGATCAGCAATCAGCATTGTATTATGTTGGATATAATTCAAATGGTCGTGATATATATCGATTGGATAATGTTGAGATTTTAGCAAGCATCGCTTTGCCAGAAGAAAATCCTAAACGAATATTATTAGCCCCCATTGTTGAAACAGGAAATGCTGACGACTATTCAGCGTTATCCAGTTTGTATCCCAGGTGGTGGTTTCCACTTGTTTCACTAAATGAAGACCGTAATGAATATGGCTTTATTACTTCAGGTAATGATGCTCTGGGTATACATAATTATCAACTGGATTTGGCCTATGACACCACTAATGAATGGTTAATTGGTAATGTAAGTTATTCATATGCCAATCGATTTTCAATTGGTTATCGACGTAGTACAGAAATACTAAGAGTTGACACGGGTGAATTTGCGGTTGCAAGAAATGTAGATGATATATTTTTTTCAATTGGTTTTAATCAACCGAGTATAGAAAGTCAAACTCATTATCAATTGGGTGGAGTTGTAAGTGAGTCAACTGATGGCAGGCGAGCGCCTGGAATACCTGAGCTGATTAATACTAAGGATAACCTTCTTGGCGGTGCGATTATATTCAGGAATACGCAAAACTATATTCGCTCAATTAGTCAAAGTGATGGTAGAAATGTCAGGTTATTAGCAGAAACCACTGAGGCATTTGAGAGTGATTTTAGTGGAGAAGTTTATACTCTTGACTGGCGTGAGTTCTTAAGCTTGGGGCAACAGCATGTGCTGGCAATAAGATTAGTGCAGGGCTGGGGTACCAAACAGCCAAAGCCATTTCGTCTGGGTGGAGAAACTAATGAGTTTGGTGTGCTTGATTTTATTGACCCGATATCAGAACCATTATTTAACAAGCGGCGTTATGCTTTAAGGGGCTATGCAGAAGGCCTGACTAATTTATCTGGGCGTCGAATGCAATTGGCTACTTTGGAGTGGCGTTTTCCGGGAAGCCTGGTTGAACGTGGTTTAATGTCTCCGCCGATAGGGATTATACAATGGTCTGGCAGTGTATTTGCTGAAACCGGGGCCGCTTATGAAGAGACATCTCCCGAAGAATATTACTCTAGTGCCGGCGTTGAGTTACAGGCGGATGTTAATTTATTTTATGGCATCACAAGTAGAATGCGTCTTGGCTATGCCAGTGGTTTAGATAAAGAAATTGGAGAAGATCGGGTTTATTTTAGTTTAGGTGCTTCGTTTTAATTAATTGAATGGCTTGCTTCACCTGGTGTGAAATATGCTTAGTTTTTAATAGTAAAAAATATTTATTTAAATTTCACTGCTATCCCGTTAATAGTCTTAGGCAGGCACCCCCAACTCATGCCTCTAGTGGTTAACGGGGCAACAGTGGATTATTTTCTAATCTTTTTTCATGAACTCTTCGTATCTAAGTGTCTCATTAGAATTAAAAACTTTTTCATAATTTTTCATATTGCTTTCCAGCATGCGTTGAAACTCACCAGTAAAAAAATTGATACCCTGTTTCTGTTTGCCCTGAAAATCCTCAAGATTACGTGCGCTGGAGGCGGCAACATAAGCACTAAAACGTGATGCGGCATACATGAATGCGGTGTTTACTATGTTCTTGTCCTGTGTTTCAGCGTGCTCATTCGCAACATTGATAAAGGTATCGGCGAGTTTACGAAGCAGTTGGTCCTGGTCGGTATTAGACATAATGATTTTCCTGAAATAACACATAAATGTGCGTTAATGTTAATCTTAAAAGTGTGCGAAATGAACGTAATTATTTTTTCTAGGTTTAAGTACTTTATATAATTGGGATAGATATAATCTACAGGTTAAATAGGTCGGTTGTGTTTTTGGCGGTAATATTTGAGATGTTATCAATGCTGGTTTTATGTAAATCTGCCATGCTCTGAATAACATCCAGAATGTATTTAGGCTCATTTCGTTCGTTTGCGGCATTAGCTACTGGTTGGTCTGGTGCATCTGTTTCAACCAGTATAGATTCAAGTGGTAATTGCTGTACCAGTTTGCGAAGTCGGGTGGCTTTTTCATACGTAATTGGGCCACCAAAGCTAAGGTAAAATCCAAGTTGTATTAACTGTATTGCCTGCTCGTAACTTCCAGAATAGCTGTGTACCATACCACGTAAACCCTTGCGCTTTTTAATGGCTTTAATAACCGCTTCTGTAGATTTTCTGGCATGAATAACCACGGGAAGATTAAACTCCAGTGCAATATCTAACTGCTGTTCAAAGTATAAGGTTTGCAAATTTACATCTAAGTTTTTTAAATAAAAATCCAGGCCACATTCCCCAATCGCTACGAGTTCATTAGAGTCGATCCAGGTTTTTAGATCTACTAAATGCTGGGGTTGATGCTGATTAATAAAGTAAGGATGAAGGCCGTAGCAGGGATAAAGTGAGGCAAATTGATCACAACAGGATTTAATTCTTTGCCAGGTATTTTTCATTACACCAGGAACAATAATTTTTTGTATATTAGCAGATGAAGCACGCTGCATAACCTGTGCCCGGTCATTATCAAATTGTTCAAAGTCGATGTGACAGTGGCTATCAATTATCATTATTAATTTAGGGTTATATAAACAAAGTGAGTACACCGGTGAAGCCATATAATAAGCTTTTATGTATTTCACCGTTTGCAAAAAAGCCCACTAGAGGAAAGTCTCCAAGTATGGAATGAATTAAGCGAACTTCCTCTGAGTTGGCACCAAACTGGTTGCGTCCCCTGCCCAGGCAAGAAATATAAATAGCGCCTTTAATGGGTGTGTTTAAGCGAGACTTAAGTTGCAGCAACATACGTTGCATGTCTTCCAGTGCTGAGTTTCCATCGCGGCGACAAAAGATAATTTCCTGGTCATTTTGTAAGAAATCTGCAATTGCAATTAATTTATTATCAGGGTCAACCCCTATTAACTGGCGAATTGTGTAGTCACCTGTATCGGAGTTTTTATTTACCAGCCCGGCAAAAATATAATCAGAAGCCTGTTGCCAGTCACGTGCGATAACCTCTCCCGTATCATCAGTTAGTACGTCAAGAGCGGGTTTATTATCCAGCATATAGGCGATGTTTTTTTCACCATCGGTAACCCGGTGTCTTGGGCCAATGGGTGTGCAGCCCTGTGAGAGGTTACTGAGTATTGGAATTTGTTGAGAAAATAATACACCGCTAATACCACCTG